>OFHK01000088.1_pt1 | contig 28012 bp, 21 predicted proteins | sample 1521951 | NCBI WGS metagenome assembly OFHK01 (sample SAMEA2468436, study PRJEB22500) | soil metagenome | biome: Glassland; feature: Farmland; material: Clay | place: Australia | collected 2013-01-31 | depth 0.55 m
ATGTTGCGCACCATGGACCGGCCGACGAAGGCGACCTTGCGCCCGTGCGCCGCCGCCACCTCCAGCACCTGCTGGACCCGGTGCACGTGGCTGGCGAAACAGGCGACGATGATCCGCTGCTGGGCGCCCGCGAAGATTTCCGCCAGGACCGGGGTGATCTCCCGCTCACTGGTGACGATGCCCGGCACTTCGGCGTTGGTGGAGTCAGACATCAGCAGGTCGACGCCCTCGGCCCCGAGCCGGGCGAACCCACCGAGGTCGGTCAGCCTGCCGTCCAGCGGCAGCTGGTCCATTTTGAAGTCCCCGGTGTGCAGGACAACCCCGGCCGGGGTGCGGATCGCCACCGCGAGCGCGTCCGGTATCGAGTGATTGACCGCGAAAAATTCACACCCGAAGGGACCAAACGATTGCCGCGTGCCTGCACCAACCTGCGCCACGCCGGGCGTCAGCCGGTGCTCGGCAAGTTTGCTCTTGACCAGGCTGAGGGTCAGTTTCGAGCCCACCAGGGTGATGTCGGGGCGCTCCCTGAGCAGGTACGGCACGGCGCCGATGTGGTCTTCGTGGGCATGGGTGAGCACCACGGCTTCCACCTGGTCCAGGCGGCCCTCCAGGTAGGAGAAGTCGGGCAGGATCAGGTCCACCCCGGGCTGGTCGGGCTCGGGGAACAGCACCCCGCAGTCCACGATGAGCAGCCGGCCCGCGTACTCGAACACGGTCATGTTGCGGCCGATCTCGCCGAGACCGCCGAGACCGACGATGCGCAGTCCGCGCTTGGGCAGGGAGGGGGGCGTGCTGAGTCCGGGGTGCGGGTGGCTCACCAGGCCGCCCCGTCAGGCAGGGGCAAGAGGCCCGTCATGCCGCCTCCCCGGCCAGCTTCACGCCGCCGGCCGCCAGGTCGGTGCGCAGCCGCTCGACCTGGTCCGGAGTCGCGTCGATGAGCGGCCCGCGGACCGAGCCGCCGGGCAGCCCGAGCAGGCCGAGCGCGGCCTTGGTCGCGATCGCGCCCTGGGTCCGGGTCATGATGCCAATGTAGACGGGCAGCAGGTCGTAGTGGATCTGGCGGGCTTCCTCGACCCGCCCCGCCCGGTACGCGTCGATCATCTCGTGCAGCCGGTCCCCCACCACATGGCCGACCACGCTGACGAAGCCCGCGGCACCGAGCGCCAGCATGGGCAGGTTCAGCATGTCCTCACCGCAGTAGTAGACCAGGCCGGTGCTGAGCATCACCTGCGAACTCGCGCCCAGATCCCCCTTGGCGTCCTTAACGGCCACGATCCGCGGATGCTGCGCCAGCTGGATCAGGGTCTCGGTGGCGATGGGGACACCGGCCCGGCCCGGGATGTCATACAGCATGTTCGGCAGCCCGGTCGCGTCAGCGACGGCAGTGAAGTGCGCCACCAGGCCGTTCTGTGGGGGCTTGTTGTAGTACGGCGTGACGACGAGCAGCGCATCCGCGCCAGCACGTTCTGCCTGCCTGGCGAGCTCGCAGGTGTGGGCGGTGTCGTTGGTGCCGACCCCGGCCACCACCGTGGCACTGTCCCCGACCGCCTCGATGACTGCGCGAAGCAGCCGGTCTTTCTCGGCATCGCTGGTGGTTGGTGACTCCCCGGTGGTGCCGCTGATCACCAGGCCGTCGTTGCGCATCTCATCGACGAGGTAGGTGGCGAGGCGGGCCGCCCCGTCGACGTCGAGTGCCCCGTCGGCGGTCATGGGCGTGATCATCGCGGTCAGCATCTGGCCGAAGGGCGCCCCGCGAGGGGCGCTGTGACCGGGCTGGCCCGCGGACGCCTGCTGTGTTCCTGTCATGAACGGAACGCTACCTGCCCGGGCCGCAGCGGCGGAACCGGCTCGCGCATGCGGAGTGGACCGTCGCGGGCGCGGCGGCCGGCGGCAACCGCACGGCAGGTGGGAACCGGGAAATCTCAGGCCGTCTCCTGTCATGTGACCGCAGGCGCCGCATGCGGGCCGGCTCAGCAGCCGGCCGGGACAAGCCCCAGGTCGGGGGCATCCGGGACCGGCCCCACCCAGGGCGCCAGTGAGCCGGCGGCCCAGGCCCCGGCTGCCCCCACGGCCGGCCTGCTCCCGGCCGGGAAAGTGGGCCCGGCTCCCAGGCCGGCAACGATGACGCTGCCGCGGTCGCCGGCAACCGGATGCTCGTCGTCGCCGGCGGAGGATGCGCTTTCCCTGCATCTCTGCTCTGGTTCGATCCGGCCACCGGTGCGGCCCAGACGCTGCTCGCCGCCCCTTCGGGCGGGCAAGGCGTGATCGCGGCTGTCCCCCATCCCGGCCCCTGGCAGCTGAAGACGCGGTGACGTGAGCTCGGGGGTACCCACGTCAACCGCGTCTATCTGGTCATCGGGCGGCTCAGCACCGACGTTACACATTGTGATTTTCATATCCGTGATTCGTAGCCGGAGCCCGGGGATCAGAAGACCGGGATGATGTCCTCGGCGTTGATGGCGTCGGACACGTCCACACCCTCGATGTCGAGTTCCGGGATGGCCGGGAACTCAATACCCCAGCGTGTCACGATCGCCCGGACACGTGCCATCGCCACCCGCCAGTTCTCGGCCTGCTCGTCGTAGGAGAGCACGCCCAGCCCGGCGTCGCGGGCGTGGTTCATGAGCACCCGGTGGTTGGGCAGGAAGTACGGTGGCAGTTCCCAGAATCCCTCCGGCGGCTCCCACAGGATCATCGACAGGAACACGAACCCGGCCCGGAGCTGGCGGGTGATCAGGCCCTTGACCTCCTCGGTGAGGCCCGGCCACTCGTTCTCCAGGATCGTCATGCAGATCTGCAGGTGGCGGGACTCGTCCCGGCCGATCCGGTGGAACATCTGGGAGAACACCGGATGGGTGGTGCCCGACGCCATGCCGCGGAACAGGGTGGACGCGGCCATCTCGCCCATCATGAAGCTGGTGAACAGGACGGGCAGGGAGTACTTGCCGACCGCCTTGCTGTAGCCGGTCCAGTACCGGCCGCCGTTGTGATACAGCCAGCCGATGTTGTTGTGCGCGGCCTGCTCAAGTGCAGTCGAGGGCGCCCAGTTCAGCGGCCCGCCGGGCCACAGCCGGGCGATCGTCCGCTGGCAGCACTCCTCGTGATTCATCTCGTCCCGGGTGATCGAGAAGAAGCACTTGCGGACCGGGTCCTCCTCGTGCTGCTCGAACGCGTGGATGGTGGCGCGGGCGAACACCGCCGGGCCGGAGGCATCGAAGTTCGCCAGCACCGAGAACCAGTACATGATGCCCAGCCGCTGTTCCAGGCTGAAGTCCTCCGCGCGCAGCCCGTCCCAGGGCAGGCCGGCTGGATTCCAGACCGTGGCCTTGGACTTCTCGTAGATCGCGGCGAGCTTGGCGGTCTCCACCCGCCATTCCATCGGGTAGATGTTCGGCTGCGGAACCTCTGGTGCTGGCCAGAATCCGCCATCGGGGATGACCAGGCCGTGATCCGGATCTGCCATGTCGCGCTCCGTCCTTCGCCCCGGCCGCTCTATGACAGACTAAGCCCAGCTGTGCGTCATGTCGTTACAGCCAGCGCCCTACCGGCCGGTCCCGCCGGCTGGTAGGGCAGTCTCACCCGGCGGTAACCACCGGCCGCCTCCAGCCGCGATAGGGTACCGGTGTCCTGGGTCCGCCCAGGATGGCGCTGAGCCCAGCGAAGCCGGTGAGATTCCGGCGCTGTCCCGCAACGGTGATGCCCCGCAGAGGGGATAAGCCCGGACGCCTGGCCCGTGCCGACGTGCTGTCCTCGGAGGAAGGGCGGTTCGTTCCGATGCCTCGCCGGCGTCGTAGCGGGCGCACTTCGTCCTCCACGACCCCGACGGAGGATGATCCACCATGCGGGTACCATCCCGCCAGCTCCCCATCATTGCCCTGGCTGTGGCGCTGGCCGCGGCCTGCGCCGCCTGCGGAAGCTCGCAGGCACCCGGCACCACCGCCAGCACCCAGGCGACGGCCGGGCCGGGCGCCGGGACTTTCCCGGTCAGCCTGACCGCCGCGAACGGCAAGGTGCACCTGCCGGCCCGGCCGGCCGCGATCATCTCGCTGTCCCCCACGCTCACCGAGATGCTGTACGCGATCGGCGCCGGCTCCCAGGTCAAGGCGGTGGATGCCGACTCCAACTACCCGCCACGGGCGCCCAGGACCAAGCTGTCCGGGCTGGCGCCCAACGTCGAGGCGATCGTGGCCGACAAGCCTGACCTGGTCGTCGAGTCCTACGACACCGGGAACCTGACCAAGCGCCTCGCCGCGTTCTCGATCCCGGTACTGGAGCTGCCGGCGCCCACACAGGTGGCCGGCGTGTACAGCGAGTTCACCCAGCTCGGCCGGGCAACCGGCCATGTCGCCCAGGCCAGCAGCGAGAACGCCACGATCCGCAAGCAGATCGCCGCCATCGTCGCCGCTGCCCCGCATCCGGCCAAGCCGGTCACGTACTACTACGAACTCGACCAGACCTACTACTCGCTCACCTCATCGACGTTCGTCGGGCACCTGCTCGGCCTGCTCGGCATGAAGAGCATCGCGGACGCGGCGAAGGGTGCCGCGGCGGCTGGTGGGTACCCGCAGCTGTCGTCCGAGTACATCCTGCGGTCCGACCCGGCCTTCATCCTGCTCGCGGACACGGTCTGCTGCCACCAGAACGCGGCCGCCGTCGCGAAACGCCCGGGCTGGGCAAGCATGTCCGCGGTTAAGGCCGGGCATGTGATCGCGCTCAACGACGACATCGCTTCCCGCTGGGGACCGCGTATCGTGGACTTGCTGCGGACGGTCGCGACCGCGCTCCGCCGCGGCGGTCAGTGACGGCCGGCCCACGTCAGGTGGTGACCGGTAAGCCGGCCCGGCCAGTCCCGGACGCGACTCCCCCCCTCGCGTCCGGGACGGCCGGGCCACCCCCGGCCCGGTCCCCTTCTCCTGCCCGGCTCGAGGCCGGGGAGCGGGTGCGGCGGGTACGTACCGGGCGGGCGGGCGCGGTGGCGGCCTCGGCCCTGGTCGTTGCGATGATGGCCGGCGTGTCGGTCGGCCCGGCCGGGCTGCCCCTGTCCGCCGTCGGCCAGGCACTGCTGGTCCACCTGCCCTGGCACCCGCATCTGCACGTCGCCAGCGTCGACGTCGTCATCGTCTGGCAGGTGCGCCTGCCGCGGGTCATCCTCGGTGCGCTGGTGGGGGCCATGCTGGCCGGCAGCGGCGCCGCCTACCAGGGCGTGTTCCGCAACCCGCTGGCTGATCCCTATCTGCTAGGGGTGGCCGCAGGCGGCGGCCTGGGTGCCACCATGATCATCGTGACCGGGGCGCCGGCCGCGTTCCTGCCGCCGGCCGCGTTCGCCGGCGCGGTCATCGCCGTCGCGCTCACCTATCTGCTGGGAACCGGGGCGGGCGGAGGCGCGGCCCGTACCGGCGGCAACGCCGCCGCCATCGTGCTGGCCGGGGTGGCGGTCGGGACGCTGCTCACCGCCATCCAGACCTATCTGCAGCAGCAGCACTCCCAGAGCCTGCAGGAGATCTACGCCTGGATCCTGGGCGGGCTGTCGCAGTCCACCTGGTCTGGGGTGGCCCTGATTGTCCCGTACGCCGCTGTGACGGCCGTGGTGCTGCTCGCGCATCGCCGCCTGCTCGATGTGCTCCGGGTCGGCGAGACCGAGGCCGCCAGCCTCGGCGTGGACATCACCCGGCTGCGGCTGACCGTGGTCGCCGCCGCCACGCTCGGGACCGCCGCCGCCGTCGCAGTCAGCGGCCTGATCGGTTTCGTCGGCATCATCATCCCGCACGCGGTCCGGCTGACCGCCGGTGCCAGCTACCGGGTGGTGCTACCGGTCTCGATGATCGGCGGGGCCGCGTTCCTTGTTCTCGCCGACATCGCCGCCCGGACCGTGCAGGCGCCGGCCGAGGTCCCGATCGGGGTGATCACCGCCGCCATCGGCGCGCCGTTCTTCCTGTTCGTCCTGCGATCGCGCCGCGCCCGCCAGGACCTCGCGTGATCGCCCTGGAAGCGGTGGCGGTCCGCTACGGCCCGGTGACCGCGCTGGCTGGGGTCGGTGAGCAGGTGACCGCCGGGGAATGGCTCACCATCATCGGGCCGAACGGGGCTGGCAAGTCGACCTTGCTGCGCTGCATCGCTCATCTTGCACAGCATGACGGAAAGATCACGATCGCCGGCCAGCCGATCGCCGGCCTGTCCCGCCGCCAGCTCGCCCGGCTGGTGGCCTACGTGCCGCAGGCGCCGGTGCTGCCGCCGGAGATGACGGTCAGCGACTACGTCCTGCTCGGCCGCACCCCGCACATCGGCTACCTGCGCATGGAAACCACAGCCGACCGGCGGATCTGCGGCGAGCTGCTGGACCGGCTGGGCCTGGCCGCCATGATGGGCCGGATGCTGCCGACCCTGTCCGGTGGCGAGGCGCAGCGGCTCGTGCTGGCGCGCGCACTCGCCCAGCAGGCCCCGGTGCTCCTGCTGGATGAGCCGACCAGCGCCCTGGACCTCGGCCGCCGGGTGGAAGCCCTGGAACTCATCGACGGGGCACGGCGGGAACGCTCGCTCACGGTCGTCTCCGCCGTGCACGATCTCACCCTGGCCGGCCAGTTCGCCGACCGGCTGCTGCTGCTGGCCGCGGGCCGGGTGGCGGGCCGCGGCACGCCGCGCGAGATGCTGCGCGGTGATGTGCTCGCGCCCCATTTCGGTGCGGGGATCGAGGTGCTGGCGGACGCGGACGGCGGCCTGGTGGTGATCGCGCGCCGGCCGCGGGTCCCGGTCACACCCCCAGGCCGCGGCCGATGATCTCCTTCATGATCTCGGTCGTGCCACCGAAGATCGTCTGGACCCGGCTGTCCGCGAACGCCTTCGCGACGGCGAACTCCCGCATGTACCCATAGCCGCCGTGTAGTTGTACGCAGCGGTCGACGACGCGGTTGCACAACTCGGTGTTCCACCACTTGACCATCGACGCTTCCTCGTTGGACAGGCGCCCGGCGCCCAGCTCCATGACCGCCCGGTCGGTGAAGGCGCGGGCCACCGCGAGTTCGGTCGCCATCTCGGCAAGCACGAACCGGTTGTGCTGGAAACGGCCGATCGGGCGCCCGAACGCCTGCCGCTGCTGGCAGTAGGCCAGCGTGTCGGCGAACACCTTCTCCGCCCCCGCCAGCGCGGTAGCACCGATAGACACCCGCTCGCGGGGCAGGTTCTGCATGAGCGCGATGAATCCGCCGCCTTCGGTGCCCAGCAGGTTGGCCACGGGGACCGCGACGTCGGTGAAGAACAGCTCGGAGGTGTCCTGGGCATGCATGCCGATCTTGTCCAGGTTGCGGCCGCGCCCGAATCCCGGCATGCCGCGTTCGGCCACCAGCAGGCTGATCCCCTGATGGCCGGCGCCCGGGTCAGTGCGGGCCACGACGATCACCAGGTCGCAGAGCTGGCCGTTGGAGATGAACGTCTTGCTGCCGTTGAGGATGTAGTGGCCGCCGTCGCGGACCGCGGTGGTGGTGATGCCCTGCAGGTCGCTGCCGGCCCCGGGCTCGGTCATCGCGATGGCGGTGATGATCTCACCCGAGCAGTACCCCGGCAGCCACCGCTCGCGCTGCTCAGGGGTGCACAGGCGGCCGAAATAGTGCCCGTTGATGTCGTTGTGCACGGCAAAGGCCGGCCCGGTGGCGCCGGCCGCCGCCAGTTCCTCGTTCAGGATGAGGTAGTAGCGGTAGTCGGGATTGCCCCCGCCGCCGTACTTCTCGTCGATCTCGATCCCGAGCAGCCCGGCCCGGCCGGCGGCGAGCCACACCTCGCGGGACACGATCCCGTCCTGCTCCCACTGCCCGTGGTAGGGAGTGACCTCACGGGCGATGAAGGTACGCACCATGTCGCGGAACGCGTCGTGTTCGGGAGTGAAGATGTCACGCTGCATGGGCGCGCCTTCCTGCGGTGTGATCACGTGCTGGTGACGGCGGGGGGACTACGCACCCTTACCGGCCAGTAGCGACCGTAGCATCACCTGCCCGCGACAGCCTTCCTGGAGTGCGCTGTGGGCAATTACACCTCAGGCGTTATTGCAAGTCTTTTGCATCTTTCCTAGAGTGAAGTCCGCTCACGTCGCTGAGGAGGAACTACCCGATGGCCATTGCGGGTGCTCGTGCGCGGCGGCTCGCCGGGGCACTGACTCCAGCGGAGTGGGGCAGGGCCGGCGGGATGGCGGCGACGGTCGTCGCGCTGCACGTGCTCGGCTGGGGCCTGCTGGCCGCCGCCCTGCGCGGTCACTACCACCTGACCAAGACGGAGATCTTCGGAGCGGGGACCGGGATCCTCGCCTACACCCTCGGCATGCGGCACGCCTTCGATGCCGACCACATCGCTGCCATCGACAACACCACCCGCAAACTCGTCCACGAGGGCAAGCGGCCGCTGTCGACCGGGTTCTTCTTCTCCCTTGGGCACTCCAGCGTCGTGTTCGCACTTGCCCTGGCGCTGAACTTCGGGATCCGGGCCCTGAACAGCCAGGTCCGCGACGGCGGCTCGGCCCTGCGGGGCGTCACCGGGATCGTCGGCACCACGGTCTCGGGCACGTTCCTGTACCTCATCGCCGCGCTCAACGTGATCATCCTCTTCTCGATCGCCAAGGTCTTCCGCGAGATGCGGCTCGGGAAGTACAACGACGAGGAACTGGAAGAGCAGCTGGCCAAGCGTGGCCTGATGAACAGGTTCCTCGGGCCGCTGGCCCGGCGGGTGGACTCGCCGTGGAAGATGTACCCGATCGGCCTGCTCTTCGGCCTGGGGTTCGATACCGCCACCGAGATCGCGCTGCTGGTGCTCGCCGGGTCGGCAGTCGTCAGCGGCCTGCCGTTCTACGCCGTGCTGTCACTTCCGCTGCTGTTCGCGGCCGGCATGAGCCTGTTCGATACCATTGACGGCTGCTTCATGAACTTCGCCTACGACTGGGCCTTTGCCCGCCCGATCCGCAAGGTCTACTACAACCTGACCATCACCGGCCTGTCGGTGTTTGTCGCCTTCTTCATCGGCACTGTCGAGATCCTCGGCCTCATCGCCCACCAGGCCCATCTGAACAGCGGGTTCTGGGCGTTCATGCAGGGCTTCGACATCAACACCGCCGGCTTCGTCGTGGCCGGCATCTTCGTGCTCACCTGGCTGGTCGCCCTGGCGATCTGGCACTTCGGCCGGATCGAGCAGAAATGGGAAACGGCCGGGAGCCCTGGGGACTAGCCGGGACCTGGCCGCTCCCGCCCAGCCTCAGGCGGCGCTCGGCTCGGCCAGATAGGCGGCCCACTGCGGGTCACCGTCGTGGGCTGCGCCGATCAGCCGCCAGTGCACCCCCCGCGGCACTGCCGGGTCGCAGCGCATCGTCCAGCCCAGTTCCTCGACCAGCCGGTCAGCCTTGCTGTGGTTGCACCGCATGCACGAGGCGACGCAGTTCTCCCAGGTGTGGGCGCCACCCCGGCTGCGGGGCACCACGTGGTCGACCGTCTCCGCCTGGCGGCCGCAGTAGGCGCACAGGTAGTTGTCCCGGCGCATGAGGGCACCCCGGGTCAGCGGCACCCGGCTGCGATAGGGAACGCGGACATAACGGCGCAGCCGGATCACCGATGGCATGGCGAGCATCACCGAGGTGGAACGCAGCATGCTCCCGCCAGCGTCGTCGTGCACCACCTCTGCCTTGTCCCCGAGCACCAGGCACACCGCACGGCGCAAGCCCACCGTGGTCAGCGGCTCATACGTCACGTTGAGCAGCAGTACCCGTCGCACGCCCGCCTCCCGCCTGGTGTGCAATGCCAAGCACAGCCTAATCGGAGGCCACCCCAGGGGCCTAGCACCCCGCGGGTACCAGCCACACGGACTGCGGCATATGTGCCACCGGGCCGTAAAGTGCCGTCCGGACCGGACCTGCCTACCCCCGGCGCGCCGGCTGCCCGCCCGCCGGCGAGGCCCGGTACCACCGCCGGGCGAGAGCTGGCACCGGGCCGGGATGCGCGAGCACATGCTGCGTGTCCTCGACGGCTTCCACGCGGCCGTGGCCAAGCTCATCGGGGATGGCTGGACCACTCCCGGCCAGCTCGCCATCTCCGGCGGATCCAACGGTGGCCTGCTCGCCGGCGCCGCCCTCACCGCAGCACGCCACCGCGGCCGGACCGCCCGCCCGGCCGATCCTGCTGCGGCGGGAGTCCCAGGTGGGCCGCGGGCCGCGCGCTGTGAGCCGGTCCGTCGCGCTGTCAGCGGGCACACTGGCCCTCCTCGCCCTGCACACCGGCCTGGGCCCGCCAGGCGGCTGACCGGGCAGGCTCACCGGGCCCGTATCAGCCGCTGATCAGCGCCTCACGGTACTCGCGAAGGGCCGGGGCATCACCGTGCCGGCAGGCCACCGACTCCCCCAGTGACCGCGCCATCCGCACCATGATCTCCGACCGGTGGGCGCGCGGTACACCAAGCACGGTGTCGCGGCTGAGGCGCAGGGCTTCTTCCGGCTCGTCCGCTTCCAGCCTGCACCTGGCGAGGCCGAGGGCAACCAATGACCGGTCGAGGATCTCATCGGGTGCGTACAGCTCCAGCGACCATGTGAAAGCCTTCTCCGCACCCCGGTGGTCGCCAAGCATGACCCGGGTGTCTCCTTCATGGAACAGCAACTGGCGCTCGGTGTACCCGAACGCGGTGTCGCAGCGCTCGGCGGACGGCAGGCGGCCCAGCGCCTCGTGCGCCTGGTTGAGCATGCTCGTGGCCCGGCTGGCCACCTGCCGGCCCTTGTCATCGCGGCGGGCCGCCACCCGGGCCATCGACCGTGCCTCCAGGACGGGCGCCATCACCCCGGCGACACACGGATTACGCCCCGCCAGCCCCGCCCCGGCCCGGGCGAGCGCGGAGGCCTCCACCGGGTCGCCGTAGTAGAGCGGGACGAGCGCCTCACGCACGGCCACCCAGGCCCGCAGATGCCGGTCCCCGGTCTCGTCCGCAGCGGTGCGCGCGGTGCGGAAGAACGACCGCGCCAGCCGCTGGTCGCCGACGTTGATCATGATCATCCCGGCCAGCCCGGCGAGCCGGCCGGCGAGCCGGCAGAGCCGCTCCTTGAATTCCAGCAGCTGGCGCTGCTCGCACATCCGGCGGACGTCACCGAAGTCCAGCAGCACATCACACAGCAGGCGCAGCGGCGGCCCGGTCATGTACTGCCTGCCGTAGCTGACCGTCGCCTCCTCCCACTCGTCAAGCATGATCGCCGAAACGGTTCCGCCGACCAGGGCATCATCCATCCGGCGGCGGATGCGATCGACCGCGCCGAAGAACTGGCCATCGACCGCTGCCCCGGCATCGGCGATGAGCCGCAGCAGGGTGCGCCGGAGCACGTCATCGTCGTCCTCGGGATCAGTATCGAAAGTCACCGCCAGGCTTGCCCCGCCGGGCTCGCGGGGCTCGCCGCCGGCCAGGCGCAGCCCGGCTGCGCGAGCGCCGCGGGGCCCGGGGCCGGGCCTGCCCGCCCCCGGGCCGGCCTGTGTGCGGACGGCGGCCGGGCGCGGGAGGGAGGAGCGGGCATCGGCGGCCATCCTGCCTTCGCGGTGCCCCCGGCCGCAGAAGCACGGATCGGGGTAGCCCAGATCAGGCGGATCGGCACGGTAGACGGCGCACAGGTAGTGCAGGTACTCCGGGCCAGGGCGTTTCTGCCCGCTCTCATAGGCGGACAGGAGCGTCTCACTGAACCTTGGCACTGCCCGGCCCTCGCTGAAGTACCAGGCCCGGACCTGTGCCGCCACATCGGCGAGTGAGATGCCCAGCGCCAGCCGGTGGGCCCGGATCCAGGTGGTACCGGCCACCGGGCCGCATCTGCCGTGGATCTCCGCCGCAATCTGGGCTGGCTCAAGCCCCGCCACCTGGCCATGCGCCCGGATCTCCCGGGCAAGGCTGATCTCTGACCGCGTATCGTGCCCGGTATTCCCGTCCTGCCACCCCAGCGGGTCCGCAACGCCCGGCCTGGACTGCGGCTCAGCTTCCTGGGCCGCCGCGAGCGGCGGTCGCTCGCGTCCTGCCGGAGCCGCCGTCACCGCCTCCACGTGTCCGTGCATCCCGGTCCTCCCTCTGGGCGATGGCCCGTCCCCCGACCGGGTAGTGATTTACTCAATGTAACTTGAGCATCGCTGAGTGAGAATCGGAGTCTGCGAAATCGGCCTGGCAAGCTGCGGCACACTCTTCGCGATTGTGCAGTTACCTACACGCATGGCATATCCAGCGCAGCAGCAGCAGAGGCAGAGCAGGCAACGGAACTGTGACCCTCAGGCAACGTCCGTGCCACCGGGCCCAGCCGAGCAACTACCCTGGACGCCAGCATGAACGCGACGACCGAACCTGCCAGCTTCTTCCACGCCGTGGGTGGCGAAGAGACCTTCCACCGCCTGGTGCACTCGTTCTACCTCAAGGTGGCGGCCGACCCAGAGCTGCGCGCCGTGTACCCCAGCAAGGACCTCGGCCCCGCCGAGGAGCACCTGCGCCTGTTCCTGATCCAGTACTGGGGCGGCCCGCGCACCTATGACGAGCGGCGCGGTCATCCCCGGCTGCGGATGCGCCACGCGCATTTCTCCATCGGGGAAGCCGAACGGGACGCCTGGCTGCGCCACATGCGCGCGGCCCTCGACGAGATCGGCCTCGACGAGCCCCACGACGCTCAGCTGTGGGATTACCTGGTCATGGCTGCGCACAGCCTGGTCAACCAGCCTTCCGGGCAGGGAAACCGGCCAGATCTCGGACTCAGCCCCGCTTGACCGGCACCCATGGCAGGGCGGCCGGCATACCCCGCCCCCGGCGGTTACCGCCCACCCCGCCCCCGGCGGGTCACGGCTCACTTTCCAGCTGGCCAGCATCCAGAAGCGGTGTCCGGCGGCTCATCCCGGGCAGCAGCCGGCGGCTCAGCCGCGCGTGAGCTTGCGGTAGGTCACACGGTGGGGGCGGGCGGCTTCCGCGCCAAGCCGTTCGATCTTGTTCTTCTCGTAGCTCTCGAAGTTGCCTTCGAACCAGAACCAGTTCGCCCCGCCCTCCCAGGCCAGGATGTGGGTCGCGATCCGGTCCAGGAACCAGCGGTCGTGGCTGGTGATCACCGCGCAGCCGGGAAAGTCCAGCAGCGCGTTCTCCAGCGAGGAGAGAGTCTCCACGTCCAGGTCGTTGGTGGGCTCGTCGAGCAGCAGCAGGTTGCCGCCCTGCTTGAGGGTCAGCGCCAGGTTCATCCGGTTGCGCTCACCGCCGGACATGACGCCCGCGGGCTTCTGCTGGTCCGCGCCCTTGAAGCCGAAGGCCGCCACGTACGCACGGCTGGGTATCTCTGTCCGGCCGACCCTGATGTAGGACTCCCCGTCGGAGATCACTTCCCAGACGTTCTTGGCCGGGTCGATCCGGGACCGGTTCTGGTCGACGTAGGAAATCTGCACAGTCTCGCCGACCTTGATGGTGCCCGCGTCCGGCTTTTCCGCGCCGACGATCATCTCCATCAGGGTGGTCTTGCCCACCCCGTTCGGCCCGATCACACCGACGATGCCGCCCTGGGGCAGGGAGAAGCTGAGGCCTTCCATCAGCACCCGGTCGGCAAAGCCCTTGGTCAGCCCCTCGGCCTCGACCACCTGCCGGCCAAGCCGCGGGCCCGGCGGGATCTGGATCTCCTCGAAATCCAGCTTGCGCCCGGCGTCAGCCTCGGCCGCCATCTCCTCGAAGCGCTCCAGTCGCGCCCGGCTCTTGGCCTGCCGGGCGCGCGGGCTGGACCTCACCCATTCGAGCTCGTCTTCCAGCCGCTTGCGCCGCTTGGCGTCCTTGGCGCCCTCGATCTTGATCCGGGCGGCTTTGGTCTCCAGATACGTCGAGTAGTTGCCCTCGTACGGGTAGGCGTGGCCACGGTCGAGTTCCAGGATCCATTGCGCGACGTCGTCCAGGAAATACCGGTCGTGGGTGACGGCCACCACCGTGCCGGGGTATTTCTCCAGGTGCTGTTCCAGCCATTGCACGCTCTCGGCGTCGAGATGGTTGGTCGGCTCATCGAGCAGGAGCAGGTCCGGCTGTGCCAGCAGCAGCGCGCACAGCGCGACCCGGCGCCGCTCCCCTCCCGACAGCACCCGCACGTCCGCGTCCGGCGGGGGGCACCGCAGCGCATCCATGGCCTGCTCAAGCTGACTGTCCAGGTCCCAGCCACCCCGGTGATCAAGCTGCTCCTGCAGCTTGCCCATCTCGGCGAGCAGTTCGTCTGAGTAGTCGGTGGCCATCTTCTCGGCGATCTGGTTGTACTCCTCCAGCAGCGCCTTGGTCTCGGCCACCCCTTCCTCGACGTTGCCGAGGACGGTCTTGCTCTCATCCAGCGTCGGCTCCTGGGCGAGCATGCCGACGGTGAAGCCCGGCAGGAGCCGGGCATCGCCATTGGATGGCTGCTCCTGTCCGGCCATCATCCGCAGCAGGGTGGACTTCCCCATGCCGTTCGGCCCGACCACGCCGATCTTCGCACCGGGCAGGAACGCCAGGGTGACGTTGTCAAGGATGACCTTGTCGCCGTGCGCTTTCCGCACGCCGCGCATCTGGTAGATGAACTCGGGCATGCCCTCAAGGGTAGGGGTATCCCGCACGCGGATCGGACGGGCAGGGAGCAGAAGGAGCGAGGCAGACCCGGTCGCGCCCCAGCCGCTTGGCCCGGTACAGGGCTAGGTCGGCGGACGCGAGCAACTCGAACAGCTCTTCCCCATGCCCGGGCAGGAGTGCTACGCCGACCGACACCGTCACGTTCAGCCGGCCATCGCTGGTGTGGATGGTCTGCGCGCCGACCTGCTCGCGCAGCCTTTCCGCGCGCGCACAGGCACCGGCCGGGTCCACGCCGGGTACGAGCACGACGAACTCCTCACCGCCATACCGCCCGAGCACGTCGGGCTCGTCCAGGTGCTGGCGCAGGGTGGCTGCGACGGTCCGCAGCACCTCGTCCCCGGCCAGGTGCCCGTAGTCATCGTTGACCCGCTTGAAGTGATCGATGTCCACCAGCAGCAGCGCCGCCGACGTGCTGGCCCGGTGAGCGGCACGGATCCGGGCGTCGGCCTCGCACTGCCAGGCCGCAGCATGCAGCAGGCCCGTCTTCGGGTCAGCCTGTGCCGCCATCCTCAGCTGCCGGTGCGGCAGGCTGCGCTGAAGCAGCATGACCGGCGGCAGAGCGACGAAGAGCAGCACCGGGCTGACCGAGCAGGCGATCGCCACCAGGATCCCCACGCACAGCCCGGCCAGGTCGAGGAGCAGGTTCTCGTGGTTCCAGGCTGCCGCACGCCAGCCGGCGACTGGGTCCGCCGCATGGGCGGCCACGGCGGCCAGCGCGACGCCGACCACGACGAAGACTGCTGCGCTGCCCACAGCCGCGGACAGCATCACCGGGTGAACGAACCACCGGGCGTGCCCGGCCACGCCGACGGTACGGAACAGGGCCGATGCCCCACCCCCGGCCAGCCCGAGAGTGGCGGCGCGGAACACCTGCTCCACTGGCGGGCCGTGCCGCGCCCTCATCTGGTCCAGACCCACGGCCAGCGCCGGCACACAGAGCGCGTAAAACGGCGGGAGCAGCAGGGCCACCGGCAGGCACCACACGGTGAGCAGGTCACGGGTGGCACCATCGGGCAGGCCCTGCCTCCTTGCCGCCTCCAGGCAGATACCGGCGCATCCGACCATCGCGGTGGCCAGGAAGGCCTCCCGCTCCCGCACCCCGGTGCTGGTCATCTGGCAGCCCGCCAGCGCCCCGGCGGCCAGGATCACAGTCAGCTTCCAGGCCCGGGCTGGCGTGGGCCGGCTGCCGGCGCGCCCGGGCCCCGGCCCGCCGTCAGCCCGGCGGAAGGCCCCTGGCACACCGGGAGCCCGGCGGAAACGGCCTGGCCCCCCTGGCCCGCCCGCTCCATCTGCCCTGTCTGGCCCGGCGGGCATACCTGGCCCGGCGGGCACACCTGGCCCGGCGGGCTGCGCCCGCACCGCTCCCCGCACGTCCGGCCGAGCGTGCTCTGTCATGATGGCGCTCCGCACACGCTTTGGAACCGGATAACTACCCTGTGTTACACAGTAGAGGGCCGGGCCGCTCCGGTGCAGAGAAACCGCCCATCGGGCCAGGGGCCGGCCACGCCTGGCTCAGGACTGGGCCGCGACGCCGTCTGCCAGGACGGGGCTGTCGTCCGCCGCGACGTCGTCTTCTCCCGGTGACATGAGATCCTCGCCGGACTGGGCCAGTTCGCTGGCGAACTCCGCCACGGCACGCTCATCGAGCACACTGCCACCGCCAGCGCCCGCAGCCGCCGCCGGCGCCCGCAGCCCGGCCGGGTCCTCACCGGCGGGCGGAGCCTGCGCCTCCCCGATTTCCGCCGCGGTCTCCCCGGCGGCACGGTGGGTGCGCGAGAAATGCGCGACACCCCGGTTCAGGTCGTGCCCGACCGACTGCGCGTCTACCTCGACCGCTATCCGCGGCGCGCCCTCTTTGTCCTGGAACGGCCGCACCCGCAGCCGCCCCCTGACCAGCACCGGCTCCCCCTTGCGCAGGCACACGGCCACGTTGTCGGCGAGGGTGCGGTAGCAGAGCACAGTCACAAAGGAGGTCTCGCCGTCCGCCCATTCGCCCGTCTCCCGGTCGATGTGGCGGGGGGTGTACGCGACTCGCAGTTTCGCGGTCGAAGTGCCCCTGGTGGTCCGCCTGAAGGAGGGTGCGCTGGCAACGAACCCCGCCATGACCACCTGTGCGTCATTGATCATTTCCCGGTCCTCCGATCCGTCCCGTGGTGGCGCGGCGCACGCCGCGCCACGCCACCCGCCGGGCGGCTCCCTGCCGCCCGGCCTCACCACGGTCGCGAATCCGGGAACCGGCTGCCATACCGAACGCAAGCCTGTGGATAGCGCCGCCAGAAAGCCGGGGCTGTGGATGGAGCAATGCCCCGGCGCCGCGTTCTGTGGGATACTCCGCCCCGCTGCCGGCGCCGGGGCTTCGTCAGGCCGCGACCAGTTCGGACGGCTGTGCGATGACGTCCACCAGAGCGCCGTTGCGCATGACGGTGATGGCCAGCGGGCGGCCGATCGCGTCGGAGAACATCAGCCGCTGCAGGTCCTGCGCCGTCTCCACCGGCTTCCCGCCCGCTGTCAGCAGCAGATCGCCGGCCCGCAACCCGGCACGGGCGGCCGGGCCGCCGGGAACAACCTCGACCACCCGCAGGCCGCTGGCCCGGCCGAACCGCTCGTGCAGATAGGCGGGAAGCGGTGCGGGCATGCTCACCAGCCCCAGGTAGGCACGCCGGACCTTGCCGTCCCGCATCAGGGCCGCGACGATCCGCCGGGAGGTCGCGTTGACCGGGACCGCCAGCCCGAGACCCACCCCGGCCACGGCGGTGTTGATCCCCACCACCCGGGCCCGGCTGTCGGCGAGCGCGCCGCCGGAGTTGCCCGGGTTCAGCGCGGCGTCGGTCTGGATCACATCCTCGATCAGGCGCCCCGCCGATCCGCTGCGGGTGGGCAGCGACCGCCCCAGCGCGCTGACCACGCCTGCGGTGACCGAGCCGGCCAGGCCCAGCGGGTTTCCGACCGCGACCACGAGCTGGCCGACCACCAGCTCGTCCGCCTCACCAAGCTCGGCTGGGGGCGGCGTAGGGCCGGCGGACCTGAGCACCGCGAGATCGGAGAGCGGGTCGGCGCCGACCACGGTGAAGGGGGCGGACGATCCGTCGGCGAATGATGCGGTGCCGGACTGCGCTGTCCCCACCACATGTGCGTTGGTGAGCAGGAACCCGTCGCTGGTGTACACCACAGCCGAGCCGAGGCTTTCCCCTGCCCTGGGGCGCCCCCCGGCTGCAGAACGGGGCACGCGCAAGCTCGCGACCTTCCCCGTGAGGTGTGCCGCTACCCCCACCACGACCTGGGAGTAGGCATCAAGCGGAGGATGATCGGCCATAGTCGCCTCCGGTTCTTGCAATGATTACATCATTACAGAACTACGGAAGGGCGGGAAAGCTTCCCGGCCGCGTCAATTCCAGCCGCGGGCGGCGCCGTCAGTGCCAGCAGCCTCAGCCGCCGGCGCCGTCAGTTCCACCCCCGGGCGACCGCCAGTTCTTCACGGAACCGGGCATACGTCGACAGTTCCTGCTCGACCGGTGTCACCACCATCTGCCGCGCCACGTCCGCGATCCCCGCCCGCATGTCCTGCTCAGCCCGCTCTCGCTCCCGTTCCGCGGCGCGGACGACCAGCGTCATGGAGCCGGTGGCGGTCAGCCAGCCGAGCAGCAGGATGGCGGCCACCATGACAGCGACCCAGGGCAGCAGCATGACGTCGCTGAACAGCAGGGCGGCATGCCGTGACGCGTGGAACACCCCGACCGCGATGAGCATGCCCACCCACGCCAGCCCGGCTACCGCACCACCCAGCAGGAGACCCTGCCAGGCGGCCACCAGCCGCCACCAGGGCAGCGCGCTGTTCTCGGCGGGCAGCGCCTGCGCGATGGCGGCGCCGAGCCCGGCCGGAATGTCGGTCACCCGTGACCTGGCCGCGCTGCGCACGGTGGCCGGCCAGGGGGCGGGAAGTTCCGCACCCGCATCGTCAGCCAGCGCCGTGATCGCATTGTCGATCTCGGCTCCATGGGCGCCTGCCGGGCCGGCCGACACGCCGCGCAGTTCATCCCACAGGTTGCCCAGCCGGATCTTGCGGACAGGGTCGCGCCGCAGCAGGCGGTCAGCCAGCCAGGAAACCGGCCAGCCGACATAGTCGACCGCCTTCAGTTCCCGCGCGCTCTGCAGTGCGCGCCCCATCCCGGACACGCCTGCGGCCTGTGAGAACGCATCTGCCAGCGCCTCCTGGCTGGCTGCGGGCAGCAGCCCGGACGCCGCACTGCCCTCCTGGGCCTCCCTGGCCTTCCCGGCCTCCCTGGCGGGATCGGCATGCTCAGCGCCCTCGGCATGGCCCTCGCCGTTGGCCCACGCGGGGCCGCCCACGCCCGGGGTGGCAAGGTCACCCGCGTAGGGCGCGAACCGGGCCGCGAGCGCGTCCACGTCCGCGGCGATCCGCTCGGTACTTGCCCTCCGGGCGGACACCGTCTGGGTCAGGACATCCCGCAGGTCGTCAAGTCCGGCACCGCTGACGGCCGAGGTGACCAGCACCCGGGTGTCGTGCAGGCCCTCGGAGTCGAGCAGCCGGCGCAGGTCCTCCACACAGTCGTCCACCTGCTCCGGGGCGAGCAGATCCACCTGGTTGAGTACCACGGCGATGACCGACGAGTGACCGGCCATGGGCACCAGATAACGGCTGTGCACGGCAGCGTCGGCATACTTCTGCGGGTCGAGCACCCACACCATGAGGTCGGCCAGTTCCACCAGCCGGTGGACCGAGCCGGACGCACCCGCCAGGACCGAGTCGTGATCGGGCAGATCCAGTAGCAGGAGCCCGTTCAGTGAGTGCTCACCGTCGTCCAGGGCGCTTGACCGGGCGTACCTGTTGCGGTCGCGCACCCCGAGCCAGTCCAGCAGCGGCCGCGCTCCCTCCAGCCCCCAGACGCAGGCGTACGCCTCCCTCGTCATCGGGCGGACCACCCCGACCGGCGAGAAATCCGCCCCCGCCAGCCGGTTGAACAGCGACGACTTCCCGCTGCCGGTGCCCCCGGCCAGCACCGCCACGGTGTGCTCCGCAGACATCCGCAGCCGCTCGCCTGCGCGGCTGAGCAATCCCTCGGCCTGCTGGAGCAGTTCCGGGCTGAACCCGTCGTGCCCGGCCCGGGCGAACCCGATCTGGGTGAGGCGGGCGAGCGAGGTGAGCCTGTCGGCGAGGGCGGGCCCGGCGGCCGCCCCGTTCGCCACGAACCCGGTGCCGGATGCCTCAACCCGGGCGAACCCCGCGGCAGCCCGGCGGTTCGCGCCACCCTGTCCCGGGCCAGCGAGCCCGGTCCGCAGCGATTCCACACCGGTCACCGCGTCACCTCAAGTGCATAGGTCGCCTGGTATAGCTCCAGCGCAGCGGCGGCGTCAGGGATCTCAATCCTGTCGATGATCTTCGTGAACCGCAGCATCTCCTCGTCGAAGATCAGGCTGATGCGATCCCGCAGATCCGCCCGCACGCGGGCAGTGAGGTCACGCAGCGGGCCAGCCCCGAGGAGCGAGGTGAGCAGCCGCTCCGGGATCGCGGCCGTGCCTTCCTCGAGTTCGGCCGCTGGCGCGTCATGGCCGAGCACGCCGATCATGAGCACGGTGGCGAGCGACTGGTCGTCGAAGGAGATAACCCGCGCGATCGACCGTTTGGTGACGTTCTCGGCCCGGACGATCCGCAGCACCTGGTCCTGCCAGGAACTGACGGCACGGGCGGTACGCGTGGCCAGGTCCGCCGATGCCCGCCCCAGCCGCGCGGTCATGTCCTGGGAGTCCTCACCTGTCCCCGGCTGGCCACTCCCACCTGCCGGTTCCAGCCAGAAGACGAGGCCAGCGTCCGCAGCGAATTCTGAGCCAGCCCAGTCATCCGCATCGCCCTCGGCCGGGGACTGGCCGAGCAGGGCGGCTCCCGCCGGGTGATCCCGCCAGCGGGTAGCCGAGTCCTCGGCTGCCCGCGCGGCGACCGAGGTGACCAGTGACTCGATCGCGGTGCATAGCGCAGATCGCAAGGTCTCGGCCCGGGCCGGCGAGCGGTGGTGACGCTGGCGGCTGCCGGCCCGGCGTGTCTGCAGTGCCCGGAGCAGGTCCCCCGTGCCGGCGAAGTCCTGCCACCGCGCGAGCACCTCGCCGCGCAGCAGCGAGCCGTCCGTCATCGACTTGTCGATCTCAGCCAGGGCGGCCAGGTAGGCGCCCCGGGCCGCGGCGACCAGATCGCCGCGAAGGGCTGCCTGCGTCTCGACCTGCGCAGCCAGTTTCGGCACCCGGGTCGCGAACGTATCGAGTACGCCCGACATGGTCTGCGAGAGCACCGCGACCCTGCGATCGGACTGGGCCGCGTCAGCCAGCCATTGCCGCACCGGGGCGGACGTCTCCGGCGGCAGCTTCCCATCGTTCAGCTGGGTCTCCAGGATCAGGAACCGCTGGTGCTGGCTGAGCCCGTTGGCCTCCAGCATCGCACCGAAATGATCAAGGAGCTGGGGGGCGGCCGCCTCCCGGACGCGGGACAGCACGATCCCCATCGCGGCTCCCCTGTCCCTGGCGTGCTGGAGCAGTTCCCAGACGGCGGCGTCCGCGTACCGGCTCGCCGTGGTCATGAACAGCCAGAGGTCGGAGGCGTCAAGAAACTGGTGGGCGAAATCGCGGTGTGCCTGCACCACCGAGTCGATGTCGGGGGTATCGAGCAGGGCAACGCCCCTGGGCATGCCCTCGCTGGCGGCCAGCACGAGCAGGCCGTCACGGCCCGACCGGGCCAGCCCTTCCTGGCGTACCCGGGGCACGGTGGGGAGGAAGACGTTCTCCGCGAACCAGTCCATGTCATCGGGGTGGCAGGCCAGCACCGGGCTGTTGGTCGTCGGCCGGCGGATGCCGGTCATGCTGACCTGGGTTCCGACGATGCTGTTGACCAGGGTTGATTTGCCTGCCCCGGTCGAGCCGACCAGGGCTACCAGGACGGGAGACCCGGATTCGCGCAGCCGCGGGAGCAGGTAGTCGTCCATCTGGCTGAGCAGCTTGCGCCGTTCCGCACGCGCCTCCTCCACCCCCGGGGTTTCCAGCGGCAGTTGCGCGGCCACGATCGGCTTGCGCAGCGCGAGGATGGCGGACTCGATCAGCTTCGCGTTCACGCGGACGGCCACCTCGGCGGCCGGGCCAGCAGAGGCGGCAGGGGCAGCCGGCCCAGCAGGAGCCGTCCCCGGCCGGACCGGCCCGGGGGGAACCGGCGCCGGAGATTCCGCTGGCGGCGCGAGGGCGACCGGGGCGGCGACGGCCGGAGCCGGTGACGCATGCTGAGCCGCATGGCCCTGGGCATCCGGCGGCCCAGCGCCTGCGCCCTGCTCGCGCGCCGCTGCCGCTGCCACGCTCTGACCCTCGGTCATCGCCCTTCCGTCATCCCGCCTAAACGCCTTCCTGTCTAGTGACCGGCCGGTCACACAGCGGTGGCCTGCCGCGGGACCTGCTGGGTCACCAGCGGCTGGCTTGGCGCTTGTGCACCGGCGGCCACCATCAGTGACCCCCGGGTCCTCCCCATACGCGCTTCCGGCACTGTGGTAATTATGTACTGCCTGGGCAGAGTACCCACCACGATGACCGAAACCGGTGGCCGGAAGTGCCGGCCGGGCACGGACCGCGTGCACGCTGCGCAGCCAGCGATGATCGGGAGTAACCGCCAGCCGGCCTGCCAGGGCCTTGTGCTCGCGCTTTCGGAAAGCGCCGCTACACTGTCCAAGCACCTCTGCTGTCGCGGCCTGGGCGAGTCTGCTCAGCCAAGTAACCCACATCGTCACAGTCGCGCACAGCGGACATGTGGCCGGCAGGCGTCGGCGATGGCGGATTCCCGGCATCAGAGGTCACCCCAACGGCCGCTGAACAGCCTCGGGCCCACTTGGTAGTTTTCGGCTCGGCGGGTGAGGTCACCCGGCGGAACTCAATACGACCAGGTGGGACACAGCACTCACCCATCGCGAATGGAGAATCCATGGGGGCTGAACAACAGGCCCGGGTACTGGTGACCGGTGGCGCCGGCTTCATCGGGCGGCGCCTCGTCGCGGCGCTGCTCAAACTGGGCGCCGGTGTCACCGTGGCAGACAAGCAGCAGCCGTCACAGCCCGGGATCCGGTCCGTGGTCGGTGATCTGCGCGATCCGTCTGTCGCTGCCCAGGCTGTCAGCCCCGGCACGGACGTCATCGTTCACCTGGCCGCGGTCACCTCAGTGCTCCGTTCGCTCGAGGACCCGGTGGGGACCTACCAGACGAACGTGGATGTCACCGCAACCCTGCTGGAACTCGCCCGCACCCAGGGCGTGGGCACATTCATCCTGGCATCCACCAACGCGGTCGTCGGGGACGTTGGCCAGGCGGTCATCACCGAGCAGCACCCGACCCGCCCGCTCACCCCCTACGGCGGGACGAAGGCCGCCGGGGAGATGCTGCTCAGCTGCTACTCAGCCGCGTACGGGATCGCCGGCTCTGCCCTGAGGTTCTCCAACGTCTACGGGCCGGGGATGGAGGCGAAGGACAGCTTCGTCCCGCGGCTCATGCGTGCCGCCCGGGACGGCCACGGCGTCCAGGTGTACGGGGACGGAACGCAGATCCGCGACCTCGTCCACGTGGACGACGTAGTGGCGGGGATTCTCCTTGCCTGGCGGACCGGCTACCGCGGTCCGCTCATTCTCGGGGCCGGCGAGTCGGTCACCGTGAACGACATCATCCTGGCGGCGCGCGCGGTCACCGGTGCACCTATCCCGGTCGAGACCGTCCCCGCCAAGCCGGGCGAGATGCCCGCTGTCATCGTGGACATCTCTGCCGCCCGGGCGCTCGGGTACGAGCCCGCGCACGACCTGAAGTCCGGTCTGGCCACGGTATGGCCGGAATTCGCGCCACCAGCCGCTGCGGACGGAAAGGCAGCCCAGTGACCAGTCCCCGGGTGGACGACGCCGCGATCGACCAGGCGGGCGCCACCGCTTTCTTCGCCGAGTTCGGCAAAACGGCGCGTGCGCTGCCGCCAGTCGCGATCGTGATAGCCGCTTTCAACGAGCAGGACGTCATCGGCCAGGTGATCGAGGCTCTGCCGGAGGCGATCTGCGGCCTGCCGACAGCGGTCATCGTCGTGTCGGACGGGTCGAAGGACAAGACGGCCGGCGTGGCCAGGACGCATGGCGCGCTCGTATGTGAGATCCCGGTCAATCGCGGCCAGGGCGCGGCACTGCGCCTGGGGTACCGGCTGGCACGCGAGGGCGGCGCCAGCTACATCGTCACCACGGACGCGGACGGCCAGTACAACCCGGCAGAGATGGAAAGCATCCTGGCCCCGGTCGTCGCCGGCGAGGCCGACTTCGTCACCGGGTCGCGCAAGCTCGGCAGCCAGGAGACCAACGACCCGGTGCGCCGCCTGGGCACCTGGGTCTTCGCCGTGACGATCAGCATGCTGACTGGCCAGCGCATCACCGACTCCTCGTTCGGCCTGCGTGCCATGCGCGCCGGGGTCACCAGGGAACTGCGCCTGGAGCAGCCTCAGTACCAGTCATCCGAGCTGCTCATCGCTGTGCTCACGCACGGTTTCCGGGTGCTGGAGGTGCCAGCCACGATTCACAAGCGCAAGGTCGGCGAGAGCAAGAAGGGGCATAACGCCATCTACGGGCTCAAGTACGCCGGCGTCGTGGTCGGCACCTGGTGGCGCGAGCGTCAGCGCCGGGTGCCCGGTTCCGGCAGCGAGCCCGTGTCCGTGGCGGGCCGCCGGGAGGGTGAACGCTCGGCAGCAGTGGCCGCCCCGGCCAAGGCCGGCGAGCCGGCCAGCCTGGCGGCGCCTGACCCGCTGGCCGCCAACGGCTCCTCGGGGCCAGCGGGCTCCGCGGGTACCGCAACGGCGGAGGCAGCGGACGTGACAGCCGAGGGCGGCGCCTTGGACCCGCGGTCCGCGAAAAGGAAGTAGTGGAAGATCACGAACCGGGTCACGAACGTAACGCAGTTAGCCAGGAAGAACGCGCCGTCGGCGAAGAGCACCCGCTTCACATGGCTCAGGTGCATCGACAGGGCCTGCTGGTTGGCGAACTTGGTCGTGGAGGTCAGCACGATGGCCGCGCCCACCGCCACCACCCAGAACGGCAGCGTCTCCTTGACCAGGTTCGGCCTGCCCTTGCGCTCCCACGCCCACCGGCTCACCAGGTAGCTCATGGCCGCACCCGCCACCCAGGCCGCCAGGGCTGACTTGCCAGCGGTCAGCCCCAGGACGCCGAGACAGACGGTCAGCGTGATCTGACTGGCCGCCACCGCGGCGATAGCCGCCACCGCGAACCTGCTGAACCGCTTAGCGACCGTAGTGCGGAGCTTACTGCGTACAGTCGTGACGATTCCAGGCAAATGGCTTGTCATAGGAGTCCTTGCGCTCAGGAGACCGACAGGTCGTCCGGACAGGTCTACAGTACGGGAGCCCCAGGCGCAGAATGCGGGCGGCCCGCGGGCAGTACCTGGGCCACGTTATCGTGGCCACGGGCAACGCGCAGGCAATGTGCGCAGCTAGCGCCCGGAATCTCCACCTTTCACCGGGCTGGTGGCCCCGGCCGGCACCGGCCGGGGCGGGGCTATCCACTGCCGCCGCCGAGATTCTCAGGGGCGGTCCAGGAGGAACTGCCGGGCAGGTACCTGGTATGCCACAGACCCCTCCCGGCGTGCCAGAATGCGTCGATGATCCCGCTGGCCTGGCCGGATGCGAACACGCCGCCCCGGACGCGGCCCACCGGCAGCGGGACGGCTTCCCGCCAGCCCGCGTTGCCCTGATCCGCCGCGTAGAACAGCCTGCCGCCGGCCCCCTTCCACAGGGCACCCCCGGTGTCTGCCGACGACGCCACCACGAAGGGCGGACCCGCCAGGCTCTCACCGATCCGCATCGGGCCGCTCCAGCCATGTGCCCAGGTGAACATGGCGTGCCAGGCGACCGACCGGTTGGTCCCGCGCCAGAACACATCGATCACCCCGGTGCTCTGCCCGGTGGCGCGCGGCCCACTCCCCAGCACCCCCATGGGCAGGGCCGACGGGAGCGCCCAGCCGTGGCCAGGGCGGTGGAAGGTGAACCACAGCCGCCCGTCAGATCCCTTCCAGAACACGCTGACCCGGCCGGAAAAGGACACCGCGGGCGAGGGGGCGGAGGCCAGCCCGGTAGCGAGCAGCACCGGGCCGCTCCAGCCCCGGCCCGGCCGGAACTGCGCGGTCCACAAGTTGGCGTGCCTGACCACGCCGCGCCAGAACACGTCGATGACCCCATCGCTGGCCGACACGGCCAGCGGCGTGCTGCCCAGCCTGCCCACCGGCACCGGCCGCGGTTTCGGCCAGGCACCCCCGGGCAGGGATTGCAGACAGTACAGCCGGTCACCCGGACCCCGGTAGAAGGCGTCCACCCCGCCCCCGGCGGTTGCCACGGCTGAGGGCCAGGACACCGGCGGCCCGGCCAGGCGGCCCGGCCTGGTCCAGCCGGTCTGCGGCTGGTACCCGACCTGCCACAGCGCACCGTCCGATCCGGTGAAGAACGCATCGACCACCGTGCCGGAGGCCACGGCTGCTGACGCCTGCCGGGTCGGGCCGCCGCCGCTGTCACCACTGGCCCCCAGCTGGACATCGAGATAGTCCCGGTCGATGTTGATCTTGATGCCGCCATGGGTCTGGTCGATATTTCCCGAGAACTGGTGAATGCGCTGGTGGTTCGCCCAGGCGAAGGCCGGGATGCTGGGGTCGGCGGTGTCGGCCAGGCCGTTCCACCAGGCGTCATAGATCACATCGGGCATTGCGTAAGCGGGATTGGCGAAGTTGTCCGCCAGATCAACGACGCCCGCACTGGAACTGCTGTAAATACCCGAGCGGTATCCCAGAGCGTGTATCTCGGTGGTCCACGCGGACAGGAATGTCAGCGCCACCGCAGTGCGGTTGGGCCGGTAGTACTCCATGTCGTAATAGATCGGCGTGCCCCGCCGGAAGCCGAGCAGCCTGGCCTGCACGACCGCGTCCTGCGCGGCGGCAACCGCCTGGGATGCCGGGGCGGTGACCTCACCGCGGAAGGCGGCCTGCGGCCCCACATACAGCGGGATGAAATGCCAGCCGGCCGCGGCTTCCTGGCTCACCCAGGCGGCGGTCAGGTTCGGCTGGGCGCAGGCCCGGTCCGAGCCGCCGATGTAGATGCCGATCGCCCGGTAGAACGAGTTCGCCAGCCAGGCCTGCATGGCCGGGAAGCCGGGCGCTGTGCAGGCGTCGAAACCCAGGCCCGTGTAACTGGTGGCGGACCGGGGGACGGCGGGCACCGGGCCCAGCCGGCCGGGCGCCATCGTGGCGGGGCCCGCCACGCTGGGCGCTGGCAGCCCCGCGCTGGCCAGGATGGCCAGGATCTGGCCTGGGTCGCTGCGATAGCTTGCGGACAGCGTGATCCGGGGGGCGTTGACGGTGATCCGGTGGGCAACCGGGTCCTCCACCGACTCAGCCGCCCGGTGGCCACCGGCGGACTGGACCAGCACCGCTTCCGTGGCCCCTACCAGGCCGCTCGGGCAGGACTGGTCAGTGCCCGGCGTCCCGAGGTAGAACGCATGGCGGTCGAAGCGCACGCAGGCGGCGGGATGGCTGGACAGGCTGGTCACCGGCCAGCCGGCTGGCACCCGGAAACGGTAGCCGCGGTAGCTGACCTGCTGGAAAGCACCGGCCGCCGCCCGTGGGCCGGCCGCAACGCCGGTGCTGGCGACTGCTGGCATGCTGATCACCGGCAGGATGGCAGATGCCAGTACCGAAGCAGCCGCCAGCGCCTGTTTGTGCCGTGCCGTTCTGCGGACCATGATCACGACGCCTCCCCCATCTCAGCGCCATCGCCGCCTCCTGGGCAGGCCGGCCCACGCTGGCTGATTCCGCCGGAAGCACGGCCGCGGGCATTGTCGCCAGTGATATTCAGCGGGAAGCCGGTACCAGCGCGTTCGCAGAATTCCCCCTGTCATGCGAGCGCGGGTCGGCGATAGCGCGGCGACTATTCATATCCGCAAAGCAGCATACTTGTCGCTCATGAGGCCTCCTATCACGGGTCGGCGCTACTGCGAAAATTCCATGGCAGGATTGCTATTGTCACGATTATCCGGAAAGTTACTAATGATTGCGGATCACGTCCGTCCCAGCCCCCGGAACTCCCCGGGCTCGCGTGCCACAGCAGGCGGGGCGGATCTTTCACCCCACCACCGGGCGCTCCGGTTTCGGCATAGGGCGACAACGTGAATCCGTTCGGATAGATGATCCTTGGCGGGCCGCCCCGCCCGCCCCGCCCGCCCGGCCCGGCGCTGCGGGCGGCACCCGCACCCGGCACCCCCCCGGCCCGCCTGGCGGCCCGCCCCGCGCCCGACCCGCCCGCCGCACGGGTCCCCGCCCGGGCCACCCGGCCACCGCACCCGGCCGCGGTTGACGACGCCCACCACACCCCTCGCCGC
>OFHK01000090.1_pt1 | contig 27935 bp, 27 predicted proteins | sample 1521951 | NCBI WGS metagenome assembly OFHK01 (sample SAMEA2468436, study PRJEB22500) | soil metagenome | biome: Glassland; feature: Farmland; material: Clay | place: Australia | collected 2013-01-31 | depth 0.55 m
TTGTCCTGCGCGCCCCCGTGCTCCGCCCCCCCGACCGGTGGCCGCCCCCCCCCCCCCCCCCCCCCCCCCCAGCCCCCCCCCCCCCCCCCCCCCCCCCGCGCCCCCCCCCCCCCCCCCCCCCCAGCCCCCGCCCCCCCGCCCGCCCCGGTGGTAGAGCGCCTGGGCCGCCCGGCAGGCCCGGACGACGTCGCGGGCCCGCTGGCGGGCCTGGGGGAACCCACCCGCCCGGCTCGCCGGCGCCGGCCCCGGATTCCGGTGCTGTGCCTGAGTTTCACCCTGGAAGCCGGCCAGGCGGGAGCGCTCTGCGAAGCGGTGCTAGCCAGGGTGCTGAGCTGCCACCGCGGGGTGGGGACGGTAGTGCTCGATCTCGGTCCCGGTGCCGACCTCGACGCCAGCACCTGCGAAGCGCTGCACGACCTTCATGATCGCCTGCGTACGCTCGGCACCCGGCTGTGGCTGGCGGCTGCCGCGGGGCACACGCGGGGACGGCCCCGCGGCAGCGGGCTCCCCCACCGGCTGGGCGGCGGAGCCATCCATCCCAGCCTGCGGGCGGCCGTGCTCGCCACCTATGCGGCCATGCCCGGGCGGGGGCTGGTGACCGGGGATATACGGGCAGCACTGGCAGCGCCAGCCGAGCCACTCAGGCTGCTCCCGCCGGCTGAGGGCATATCGCCAGCCCAGAGCCCACAGCCGGCGGCCATACCGCCCGCCCAGCGCCCGCCGGCTGGCGGCATACCGCCCGCCCAGGTTCCCTGACCGGCCGTGTCAGCGCTTGCCCGGACCGCGTTCACCCCCCGAGGGTGGGGCGCGCTGCCGTTCGTGGTTGGTGGACTGTCCTGGCCAGGATCACCTGCAGGAGAGGAAGCACACCATGGCTGACCTGATTGCCATCGGGTACCCGGACGAGACGACTGCCGAACTCGCCGCCGCCGAGGCGCGTCGCCTGGCCAAAGACCTCATCATCGAGCCCGACGCGATCGCGGTGATCGTCCGGGACAAAGAAGGAAGATTCCACGTTCACACCAGCCATCACCCCGTTGGCGCCGGCGCGACCTGGGGGATGTTCTGGGGGCTGCTGTTCGGCCTGCTGTTCTTCATCCCGTTCTTCGGGCTGGCCATCGGCGCGGGCATGGGCGCGCTGATGGGCAAGATCACCAAGTCCGGGATCGACCGCGAGTTCCAGGACCAGGTGCGCGGCATGCTCCAGCCCGGCACGTCCGCGCTGTTCCTCATGGTGGAGAAGGTCACCCCGGACAAGGCGGTCGACGCGCTCAGCCAGTACGGCGGCACCGTGCTCAAGTCCTCGCTGACCAAGGAGGGCGAGAAGGACCTGCAGGACGCCCTGCACGGCGGCTCGGCCGACACACCGGCCAGCTGACCAGCAACGGGCGCCGGAGCAAGGAACGGCCAGCAGGCAGCGGGCGGCGGGCGGAAGGTGTCACGGCCCGCGTCCGCCCCCAGTCCCTGCCAGCACCTGGCCCCCTGGTTCTGCCAGCACCCGCCGCGTCCGAACGATAGTTCGCGAGCTGGTGCACCTGCCAGGCGCGGGCCCGCCCGCCTGGGCGGCCACCCCGCCGCCGGGCAGCGGCGCGGCTTTCCGAGTTCGCTACTGCACTGGGTCAGGCCGGTGAAACTGGCCGTTCGGTAGGGGCTCCGACTCGATGCGCTCACACAACGCGGGCGCGGACCATGCTGTGAACAATGCGCCATCGGCAATGCGCCGGGCCCAGCAGCGCCGTCTCCGCCCGCTGGCCTGGCTGGCCCACACGGTCCCGAAGCGGAACGCGGGGTAGTCGTTCCCCCGCAACACGGCCCGGCGGGCGGTCGCACTGCTGCGCGAGCGCGGCCTCGTTTACACGATCGGGGGCCGTGGCAGCTACGTGAAGGGTCCGGCTGGGGACACCAAAACGGAATGATCTTGTTGGGTTCGCACCCCAAAGCTGATCATGGATTACCCAGGTCAGAGTGCTGACAGTCCCTGACCTGGGTGCACCCTGAGAGGACGGGCCGTGGGCGCGGCGGCGGGGGCGCGCCGCCGGACTGTTCAGATGCCGAGAAGTTTGGCCTTCGCGGCGGCGAACTCCTCGTCGGTCAGCACACCCTGCTCGTGCAGGGTCGAGAGCTGCTTGATCTGGTCCGACATGGAGGGCGCCGCCGGCGCGGCAGGTGCAGCTGCAGCCGGGACCGGGGCGGTCTGCTCACCCACCTGGCTGTCCTCAAGGTTGGTGATCCGCTCGTCCTGGTAGGCCTCCTGCTGTGCCCGCTCCTGCGAGCGCTGTGCCGTCTTCTTGCCCGCGACATAGGCACCGCCGCCGACCACGGCCGCGCGGAGGAGCGGGCGTCTCCTCCTCATCATGGCGCTCAGACCTCACCTTCGGGTAGGGACAGCCCCAGCGCGATCATGATCTCGGGCGCTGCGGCTATCGCGCGCGGCCCGCCGACCTGGGGCGCGATCGCCCGCACCACGGCCAGGATCTCCGCTGGTGTCGCACCGGCGTCGATCGCGTTGGAGACCTGCCATAGGTAGGAGGCGGGCGGCGAGTCCAGCGCGACCAGAGCCGCGATCTTGACCAGGGCAAAGGAACGCTTGTCCAGGCCGCTTTGCTCCTGCCAGCTCTCCCTCAGTGCCAGCGCCTCCCCCAGGAAGTCGGGATCTCCCAGGGCCAGGCCGGCCAGCGCCTCGCGGGTCGCGTCGTCGACGGCGACCTTGGTGGGCACACTCATGGTCTAATTCCTCTCGTTAAGTCCCGGCGGCCACCGCCAGGCTCATGTCCTCACTGTCGACGTTCGCCGCCGCGACGGGGAAGCGCGCCACCCCCAGAGGGTGAGGCCAGGGGCACGGCGGGCCACTCACGCTGGGGCACGCAGGAATGCCGCCGGGCGGTGGCCAGGAGGCGGGGTGCCGCCAGCGCTGGCGGCCAGGACGGGAGCTGACGCGGACATGACCACGGGGAAGACCCGGGCCAGCAGGCCTACGGCGAGCACCCGCACCAGCGGGACCCCGGCTGGCGGGCTGACGGTGCGGGCCCGCCTGAGCAGGCTTGCCCAGCCGCGCCCCGCCCCGGCCGGCGGCAGGTTCGGGCTGCTGCTGCTCATCCTGATGAGCACCTACCTGCTGTCCGCCTTCACCACTGGCGCCTGGGTGAACGCGGCCCAGATCGTGCTGTTCCTGGCGGTGGCGCTGCTGGCGATGCGCAGCAGGCGGCTGGGGCGCCGCACAGTGCGGCTGGCGTTCGCCTTCACGATCGGCGGAACGCTGGTCGCGGCGGTGCTCGCCGTCACCCACTCCGCCGATGCTGGCGCCGGCGTGGCGAACCTGTGGGCGGCGCTCATCCTGCTGGCCGCTGTCGCCATCATCGTGGGCAGGGTCCTGCGTATGCCGGAAGTCACGTTGCAGAGCATCTTCGGTGCGGTAAGCGCCTACATGATCCTCGGGCTGATGTTCGCGGCCATCTACACCGCCATGAACAAATTCAGCGGGGGAACATTCTTCGCACATGGGGCAGTGGGCACCGTCAAGACGTTCCAGTACTTCAGCTTCACCACGCTGACAACGCTCGGGTACGGCGACTACACCGCCGGCGACAGCGGCGGTCAGGCGGTTGCCGTGATGGAAGCGCTGCTCGGCCAGGTCTTCCTGGCCACCCTGGTCGCCCGCCTGGTTTCCGCCTTCCGGGCACCGGCCCGCGCTCGGCAGATGCGGCGCGCGATTTCCCGGCGGAACGGCCGGGATGCGTCATCCCCGCGCCGGCCGACCCGGCGGTGGCCATCGTCGTCCCACCGCCGGAGACAGGCCGGCGTAGCGCCGGGATCTGCTACACGTACTTCATCTCGCGCCCGTGCACAGCCAGCGCGTAGATCACGAGCACGTCCAGGGCGATGATGATGATGCCCCACACCGGGTAAGCGGCGATGAATGCCAGGTTGACAATGGCGCTGATCACGGCAAGGGCGATGCCGAGCACCCGGGCCACCATCGCGCCGGTCATGACGCCGAAGCCGACGAGCACGACGGCGACACCGATCCCGAAGTGCACCCAGCCCCACGTGCTGTAGTTCACGTGCACGAGGAGATTGTTGGGCCCCACCAGGTAGTAGCTCCGCTGGAAGACCGCGACCAGGCCCTCGATGATCGAGAAGGCGCCGAGCACGATCATGGTGACGCCCGCGAAAATGATCCAGCCGACCCAACCGGTCGGCCGTACCGTTGCGTGCCCCGCTGGTCGGGGCGCCGCCGGCTCATTCGCATGTGTTTGGCTCATCCGATCCCATCCTTTGTCGGCATGGCTGGACGCCATCAACGCTGGTCATCGCCAGGCTGGGCGGCATCACCCAGCCTGGGTGAAAAGCCCGGGGATGGTGAGCACGCGACCAGAGTCGCCTGGTTTGCGGAACCAAAGGACTGTGACGTCATCGCCGCGCTGATGTTGGCTGAGTGGTGTTTCATCCCAACTGCCCCGAGGTGAGCCGGCTGGTCCGGGGTCAGCCGGCGCCGGGCGGAGTGCCGCTCTCCAGCGACGATGAGGCGCGGGACAGGAACCGGAGCCGGGCCGCCCGCGCGTCCCAGGAGTAGATCACCACGGTCCCGGCGATCACATCGTGCAGCGCCCGGCGCCTGCGCCCCAGCAGGATCCCCACGAATCCCAACCCGAAAATCAGGAAACTCAACGGCAGTGCCAGCGTGCGCACCACCGCACGGCGCCCGCCCGCGTCGGCGCCATCTGACCGGACCACGCGCACCCCGAGCACCGCCATGCCGAAGGTCTTGCCGCTTGCCGCCCAGGAGTAGGCGAAGTAGACGAACAGCCAGATCGCATAGGCGGCGCCGACCCACGGGTCGCTGGTGTTCCAGTCGGGGGATTTGCTGGTCACCACGCTGACCGCGAACGAGATAGCGGCCAGGGTGAGCATGAACACCCCGGTGCTGGCGCCCGCGTCCACGACATAGGCAGTAAACCGGGAGGCGAATCCAGCGTAATGCCCCTGGAGGCTCTGCTGGGTGACGGGCGGGGCACCGAACGCGGCGGCGTCGCCCGCGCGCGCGGTCATGTTCCCGCCGCCCGGAGCCCACGCGGCGCCCCGGCTGGGCCCTGCCCGTCCAGCGAGGCGGGTGGGTGGTGCCCGTCAGGAGGTCCGGGCGGGCCGGAGTACCTGCGGTGGCGAAGCCGCCCCACCCAGCGGGCAATGAACTCGTCGAGGCCGACCGCCTGGCTGCGGACCACGTCCAGCGCGCCGCTCGCCACCCCGCCGGAGGAGCGGGCGATGACCGTGCCGAGGTCGGTCTGCTCCACCAGTGCGTCGATGTCGACCCGCTCGACGATCCCGTTCACGTCCACCCGGTCCAGCACGGCCTCCAGGTCGACCTTCCTGATCACCTCATCCACGTCGACCCGCTGCACGATCCGGTTCACATCCGCCTGCTCGACCAGCGCGGTCATGTCGATCGACGACATCATCCGGTTCAGGTCCACGGCGGACAGCACGTGGTTCAGGTCCATCCGGGCGAGGAGGCGGTCCACGTCCACGTTCGCGAGCAGGCCGTCCATGTCCACCCGGGCAAGGATCGGGTCCAGATCCACCCGCCCGAGCAGGCTGTCCATGTCCACCCGGCCGAGCAGGCCGTCGATGTCCGCCCGCTCCAGCAGGCCATCCACGTCAACCCGGTCCAGCAGGGTATTCACTTCGATCCGGTCCAGCAGGGCGTTCACATCCACCCGGTCCAGCAGGGCGTTCACGTCCACCCGGTCGATGACTGCCCGGACATCAACCCGGTCCAGCACGGTATCGACGTCGACCCGGTCCAGCAGCGCGCCGACATCCATCCGGCTCAGGAGGGCGTTCACATCCACCCGGTCCAGCAGTGCGTTCACATCCAGGGCGGAAACCACGAGTTCGACCACACGCTCGGCCACGCTCTGGGCTAGCGCCTCCATGGGCTGGGCCAGGCGCCCACCTACCGAGCGCAACGGCGCAAGCGGATCCACGATTTAAGTATCGTGACGCGGCCGCGGGCCGGATCACCCGCAAAGGGTGAGGAACCAGGCCAGATCAGGAGCCACTGATGAGGCCGACCGTGCCATCGATGGCGAGCAGCGCCCCGGCGACCAGCAGACCTGCGCTGAGCAGGAAGTGGCCGCGCCGCCGCAGCCACGCGTTGAACCGGGTGAGGCGGGCGGCGGTCAGGTCCGGCACCGCCAGGTAGAACACCAGTGGCAGCCAGACGAAACTGACATCGATGATGACCACGAGAATCAGGCCGACCGAGCTCAGCGTGAGACTGGCCCGGGAGGTAGCGATCACCTGCACCGCCGCGACGAAGGTGACCGAGGGCGTGAACACCAGCAGGCCGACCGCCACGGCAGTCAGCGGTGAGGGGTTGGCAATGAGCCTGGACACAATCCCCTTGTTAGGCCGGGACGGGTCTGGCGGTTTGGGCCTGCGGCGGGCGACCACGGCGCCCGCCGCCAGCATCAGGAGCCCAAGACCGAGGCGCAGGCCGCTGCGCGGGCCATGCTGTTCAGGCCGTTCGAAGTGCCCGGTGCGCAGCGCCACCAGCACCAGGATGCCGATGATCAAGGTCATCAGCACGGCCCCGGCCAGGTAGCACACCGCGGTCAGCCGTGGCCGCCCGGAGCCCAGGTAGACCGCTGCGACCAGCAGCGCGGTCGGGGACAGTGCCGCCAGGAATGCGAACCCGGCAGCCTGTGCCAGCACCGTCAGCCACCGCTGGGGTGACCTGCCGCCTGTGGCTTGGGCGGTGGCCGGCCGATCAGCTCGATCAGGCCGAGCACGACCAGCAGGATGATCGCGATGACCAGCGCCACTACCCCGGACGGCTGGCTCCAGAACACGAAGATGAGGATGGCGAGCGCCACCGCCCCGATCCGCAGGCCCATCCGGTACTGGTAGGTCCACTGCCCGACCGGCCCGGTACGCAGGCCGGCTTGCTCGCCGCGCCCACGTATCCAGCCAAGCCCGGAGGACAGTGCCCGCCGGGTCTTGACCGCAGTGACCGACGGCCCGGTGAAGAACGCGCCGATGGCCACGAGCAGCGCGACGACCGCCACCAGGCGCAGCCCGTTCTTGAGGAACCGGACAACTGTGTCGAAAATGACAGCAGCGGCGTTAGCCGGGAGCACATCGTTCGGCACGCTGTTGAGATAGACGGATCGGAATACCTGGAGTGCGGCGGCCAGGACCAGCATCGAAACCAGCACGCCGAGGGCAGACCACATCAGGGCCCGCCGGTGCCGGTGCGCGACATAGACCCCCAGCCCGATGAGCACCAGGGCGATGATCGGCAGCCAGAAGCCGATGGCCGTGACGAGCCGGTAGGCGCTCTGGGCCTTGACGAGCTTCTTGGCCGAGAACAGCGCGAAGGTCGGGTTGACCTGCGGGATCTGGTTGGCCAGCGTAAAACCCTTGGCGGCCAGATCCTTCTTGACGACGTCGATGAACGGGCCGAGGTTCAGGGTGACCTGCCCGTTGTTGACGGTGATCGAGCCGCTGCCCTGACCGGACAGCACCTTGACCAGTTGCGCGTGCACCGACCGGTTGGCCTGGACCCACAAGTGGGCCACCTGCGGGCTGGCCAGAACCTTGGCGACCTCGCTGTGAATGAACCCCTCGACCGCGCCCGCCAGCTGCCCGGAGACGGCGTTCAGCAGGCTGCCGACCCGGGGCAGGCCCTTCTGCGTGAGCAGGGCGGCGGCGTCGTTCAGCCGGGTCTGCAGCTTGAGCTCGGCGTCGATTCTGTTGCTGATCTTGTCCGTCATGGCGCTCTGCACCGCGGGCTCGGAGATGAGCGGCGCCACCGTCGCCACATAGCGGTCGGTGTTGGACACCAGGTTGGAAGTCCAGACCGAGACCACCGACAGCGGGGCCAGGATGCAGCCGAGGATGATGAGCAAGCTGGAGAGCGGGCCCCGCCAGCCGAACCAGTGCCGCCGCCGAGGTGGGGGCGGCTCGCCATGGCGTTTGGCGGCCTCGGCCCGCAGCCGCTCAAGCTCGGCCCGCTCGTCCGCTGTCAGGGGACCCGCCTTGCCCGGCTCGGGACCCGCCTTGCCCGGCAGACCGTCGGCTGCGGGTTTGTCCGTGATGCCGTCAGCTGCGGGCTTGTCGGCGATGCCGTCGGCCGCAGGCTGGCTGGTACCGTCGCCCGCCTTCCCTGGGCTGGCTGGCTTGCGCCCGGAGCCATCCCCGGCACGTCGCCCGGGGTCTGACATGGGCCACCTCCTCCACCCGCTCCGGCAGGGGCGGCGCTGATTCGCCGCCACGCCCGCCGGCGGACCTCGCGATGCTGGCCCTTCAACGGTGTCCGGCCATGGGTACCGGCGCCTCGCCCCGCCTGGGTGAATGCCGGCCCATGGATGACTGGCAGCAGGCGCGGCATCCCGGGGCTCCGCCACGTGGGGAAAGCCCCGGTGTCCTGCACACATGGCCACACAGCGCAACCCTGGTACCGAAATGGGCCCGGGAATGGCGGTAACCTTGATCGTGAATGGGTAGTTCACCCGCGACGGGTGAGGTGCCTGGAGAGGCGAGGGCAGGCGAGAGGCCGGGGGCGGTGCCCACGCCTGCGAGGGTCGCCGACCCGGGGCCGGCACACCGTGCCGGGGTGGCGCGTGAACGAGTGGAGGCCCCGTGAGCATCGGAGGAAGCGCCGCACTCATCATCATCGGCGCGATTCTGCGGTTCGCGATCACCTGGACACCGAAATACGTGAACATCCAGGCGATGGGCATGATCCTGATGCTCGGTGGCATCGTCGGCCTGGGCATCTCGCTGAGCCTGCTGATCACCCGGCGGCGCAGCCAGATGGGCACCGAGGTGACCGAGGAGCGCCGCTACATCGAACCGCCTCCCTGACCGCACTCCGCGGCCGCCGGGGCCGGGGGCTGGCCAGCTTTACGTGGGGGGTACTTCGATGTCGCATTCTGACCGGCGCCCGCGCTCCACTTTGGTGGTCACGACTGGCAGCGCAAGGGCGCGACGCTGAGCGACAAGACCGCTCGTGAGGAGTTCGGGCTACCCAGAATGAGATTGCCGGGGCGATTCGCGCGGGCAGGCTCCAGTACCGTCTCAGCTCGGCGCGCGGGAACCCGTGGTTGCGGCTCCTTCACCGGGAGGTCACGGGTCTCGCCAGGGCAAGGTGCGGCGACCGGCACATCAAGGAACAGCAGGCAAGAGCCGAACTGGCGCGTGTCGACCGCGAACTGAAGCGGCTCCGGGTTCAGCTGGCCGCGCTGGAGGAACGGCGATCCGAGCTCATCTCCGGGCTCGCGGGGTGACGGACTCACCCGGCTGCCGCCGCATTTCAGGATCGGGATTCCGCTTGCCGCTGCTGGCGGCGCACGCCGGCCCAGACTTTGCCGATGCGCAGGGCCTGCCGGCAGGGCTAGTTCCGCCGGGCTCATCGTCGTGAGGCAGGTCCTGACCGTCCGGCGCTGCGCGCTGGGTTACCGGTCAGCCGGGGTGTCGCTCCGCGACGCCGTACCGGCGTGAAATGCCCCCTGAACCACATCAGCATCACCCGCACCTACTTACGGGTGGCGCAGGCGGGCCCGTCACGGTGTCAGCCATGACCAGATCGCTTGCGTGCCGGCGCGGAGCGGCCGGCACGGTCAACGGCCAGGGCTGCAAGTTCCTGGTGGGACATCGCGGTGAGCCGCCCAGCCAGGTCGTCATCGTCACCGAGGACCGCCCATGCCAGCGCTGTCATGTGCGCGCGCAAGCCGGCGCCCCGGCCACGCGGGCATGGGCATTCACCAGTCGGCGGCCTCTCGCCGTGGCGGTCTCGCGCGCCAGGGCCAGGCTCAGGCAAGGTCCCTGATTACGCAATCCAGGTTCTGCGGTCTCTTCGGTTTCCACCGCGGGCATCCACCCTCGTGCACCCCGCACGGCTGGGCCGTCTTGCGGGCTGGCAGTGCCTTCCAGCGGGTGCCGCCTTCCCCGTGGCGTCGCAGCAGCTATTCCGGTTTCACGGATAGGGGCGCAGAGTAGGGCCAGGAGGTGGGTCGCCGTGGGTGATGCGGTCGTCGGGGTTGTGGCGAACCCGTTGTCGGGTCGCGACATCCGCCGCCTGGTTACGCAGGCCTCAGTGTTCCCGACGGCCGAGAAGGCCAACATGATCCAGCGCATGCTCACCGCGTTCGGTGCAGTCGGCGTGCACCGCGTCCTGCTTAACACTGACCTCGGCGGCATCTCTGCGTCGGTGTTTCGCGCGATCGGGCGGCACCACCGTCAGGACGGCCGGTGGCCGGAGGTCGAGTTTCTCGACGGCCAGCCGATCCGTCAGACGGCGCAGGACACTGTGGACGCTGTCCGGCGCATGGTTACCGCGGGCGCGCGGGTGATCGTCTGCCTCGGCGGTGACGGCACCGCCAGGGTCACCGCGTCGGCGGCCGGCGACGTGCCGATGCTGGCGCTGTCGACAGGAACCAACAACACGTTTCCAGCGGTCCGGGAGGCGACCATCGCTGGCCTTGCGGCGGGCTTGGTCGCTACTGGCATCGTCCCGTCCGACAGTGTGGTGAACCGCGCCAAGCTGCTCGAGGCACGGGTGGGTGATCGGGTAGAGACGGCGCTCATCGACGTCGCTGTGTCCACCGAACGCCATGTCGGGGCCCGCGCGGTCTGGGATCCGGCGACGCTGACCCAGCTCTTCTGCGCGTTTGCGGAACCCGACGCGGTCGGCCTGTCCAGCATCCTGGGCCAGTTGTCCCCCGTCGCCCGTGACGAATCACACGGGGTCACGGCACGCATTGCGGCCGGGGCAGCACGACAGGTCCTTGCCCCGATCGCACCAGGGCTGGTCGTGCCGGTAGGGGTACGCGAGATCGAGCGGATGCCCCCCGGATCCGTTCATCCGGTCGACGCGCGGGCAGGCGTCATCGCGGTCGACGGCGAGCGTGAGCTGACCTTCGAGCGAGGGGAGCAGCCCACCGTCCGGCTGCGCGCTGACGGGCCGCTGTGCGTGGATGTGCCTGCGGTGCTGGCAGCGAGTGCCCGCCTCGGCCTGCTCAGACGCGCCCGTCAATGGTCCTCGTCCAACTGAGAATGCACGCACCGACCGTCTAGGAGGAGCACATGACCGACACGGTGGAGCGACGAGCTCTGACCCGGGAGCAACTGCTGAGCGCCTACCGAACGATGCGGGCGATCCGCGAGTTCGAGGAACGCGTGCACGCGGAGTTCGCGACCGGCGAGATCCCGGGATTCGTCCACCTGTATGCGGGCGAGGAGGCCTCGGCGGCTGGCGTATGCGGCAACCTCGATGACCGTGACACCATCGCCAGTACCCATCGCGGCCATGGCCACTGCATCGCCAAGGGCGTTGACGTCAGCGAAATGATGGCCGAGATCTACGGCCGCAGGACCGGCAGCTGCCATGGCAAGGGTGGCTCGATGCACATCGCCGACCTGTCCAAGGGCATGCTCGGCGCCAACGGCATCGTCGGCGGCGGGCCGCCACTGATCTGCGGGACGGCACTGGCCGCCAAGATCAAGGGCACCGGCGGTGTCAGCGTCGCGTTCTTCGGTGACGGCGCAAGCAACCAGGGCACGACGCTGGAATCAATGAACCTGGCCTCCGTGTGGAATCTGCCGGCCATCTTCGTCGCCGAGAACAACGGGTATGCCGAGACCACATCCAGCACCTGGTCGGTGGCCAGCGACAACATCGCTGACCGCGCGGCCGGATTCGGCATGCCGGGCGTCGTCGTCGACGGCTTCGACTTCTTCGCCGTGCACGAGGCGGCGAGCGAGGCGGTAGCCCGTGCCCGTGACGGCGGCGGCCCAACGCTCCTCGAGATGAAGTTCACCCGCTACTTCGGCCACTTCGAGGGCGACCAGCAGACCTACCGGGCCGGTGAGGTCGAGCATGCGCGGGCCGAGCTGGACTGCCTGAAGCGATTCGCTGCCCGGGTGATCGAGACCGGCGCGCTCACCCAATCCGACCTCGAAGCGGCCGACGCCGAGGTCGCGACCATGATCGACGAAGCGGTCGGCGAGGCAAAGTCCGCCCCGCTGCCGGCCGAGGCAGATCTGCTCACCGACGTCTACGTCCGCTACTGACCGGAGGCTGGCCATGGCACGCACCATCACCTACCGTGAGGCGATCAACGAGGCGCTGGCCCAGGAAATGGAGCGGGACGAGAGCGTCATCGTCATGGGCGAGGACAACGCAGGTGGCGAGGGATCGCCTGGCGAGCTCGACGCCTGGGGCGGTGTGCTCGGCGTGACGAAGGGGCTCTATCACAGGTTCCCGGGCCGGGTGCTCGACACGCCTATCTCCGAATCGGCGTTCATCGGTGCCGCGATCGGCGCGGCCACGGCCGGGATGCGCCCTGTTGCCGAGCTCATGTTCGTCGACTTCATGGGTGTCTGCTTCGACCAGATCTACAACCAGGCGGCGAAGTTCCGGTACATGTTTGGCGGCAAGGCGGTCACGCCGGTCGTGATCCGCACCATGTACGGGGCCGGGCTTCGTGCCGCAGCGCAGCACTCCCAATGCCTGTACCCGCTGTTCACGCACATCCCGGGACTGAAGGTCGTCGTCCCGGCGACACCGTACGACGCGAAGGGCCTGCTGACGCAGGCGATCCGCGACAACGACCCGGTGATGTTCTTCGAGCACAAGGCGCTCTACGACCTGGCCGGGCCGGTGCCGGAGGAGGGCTACGCGGTACCGTTCGGCGAGGCGAACGTGGTGCGCGAGGGCGGTGACGTCACGATCGTGGCGCTGGGCCGGATGGTGCACACCTCGCTTGAGGCGGCTGAGCAGCTCGTCGCCGCCGGAGTACAGTGCGAGGTCGTCGACCTGCGAACCACCAGCCCGCTCGACGAGGACACAGTGCTGGAGAGTGTCCAGGGCACCGGCCGGCTCGTCGTGGTGGACGAGGCGCACCCGCGATGCTCGGTGGCCACCGACATCTCGTCGCTCGTCGCGCGGAAGGCCTTCGGCGCATTGCGGGCCCCGATCGAGATGGTGACAGCCCCGCACACGCCGGTGCCCTTCTCGAACACGCTCGAGGACCTCTACATTCCTGATGCGCAGCGCATCGCGAACGCCGTCAAGACGGTGGCGGAGTGGACCCGATGACCGACGAACGGATCGTCGCCGTCACGATGCCGAAGTGGGGCCTGTCGATGCAGCTCGGCAAGATCATCAGCTGGATCGCCACTGAGGGGGACGCCGTGAGCGCCGGCGATGAGCTCGCGGACATCGAGACGGACAAGATCGCGGGGACCCTGGAGGCAGGCAGCGCCGGCACCCTGCGGCGGATTATCGCAAGAGTGGGTGAGGACGTGCCCGTCAGCGGCACGATCGCGCTGATCGCGCCCGCCGACGTGAGCGACGATGACCTCGACGCCGTCGTGCAGGAGGCACGCGCGGTGATCGACGCCGGGGTGCGCGATGAGGCCGCCGGTGGGCCCGCCGTCGAGACGGCCGACATCGGCGGACGGAAGATCTGCTACGCCGGGGTCGGCGAGGGTGGCGACGTGGTGCTGCTCGTCCACGGTTACGGCGGTGACCGCGACTCCTGGCTGTTCCTGCAAGAGCCGCTGGCCGCGCGTCACCGCGTGTACGCGCTCGATCTGCCCGGCCACGGCACCTCATCCAAGGACGTCGGTGACGGCTCGGCCGGGATACTTGCCGATACCATCCTCGGTGTACTCGACGCGATCGGCGCCGAGCATGCCCACCTGGTCGGTCACTCGCTGGGCGGCGCCGCCGCGGTCGCGGCCACAGCCCGGGACCCGCGGCGGATCTCCTCGCTCACCCTGATCGCGCCATCCGGTTTCGGGCAGGAGATCAACGCCGGCTACCTGCGCGGCTTCGCCGACGCGCAGACGCGGCGCGAGCTCAAGCCGCTCATCGGCCAGCTATTCGCCGACGATCACCTGGTGACCCGCCAGGTGATCGATGACCTGCTCGCCTACAAGCGGCTGGACGGGGTCGATGCCGCACTGCACGCCTTGCTTGGCACACTCCTGGACGGCGACAAACAGCGCACAGAATCCGCCACAGCTCTCGCGGCGATCGGCGGCGCGGTACCGGTCACGGTGGTCTGGGGCAGCGAGGACCGCATCATCCCGCCTGCGCAGGCCGAGTCCGTGGCCGGCGCGGTCCGCTACCTACTCGAGGGCACCGGGCACATGCCCCACATGGAGCGGCCGACGGAGGTGCAGGCCGCTATCGAGGAGGCCATCGCCAGGGCGGGATGAGCAGGTTCAGGCTTCCCGCCAGCTGGCGGCGCGGTCTGCCGAACCCGGGACCGCAGATGTGTGCCGCGGGGCGGAGCCTTACACAGCCCGCGGAACGGGCGCACGATGAGCTGGCCGCCGGCCCGGCGGATGAGGACGCTGCGTGGGCCGCGGCCAGCCCACCAGGTGAGGACCTCGACGGGCCGGCCGCGTTCGTAATAGACGCGCTGGCGGGCCACGACGGCTCTGTGGACTATGTGTCGCTCTGGTCGATGACCTCGCGCAGCATGCTCAACTCAGCAAATACGTCCTTGAGGATGCCCACGAGCGCAAGCGTTGCGTGCACCTGGGCCGAAGCGAGCCTCGGCAGCGCGTAGTCGGATTCGACGTCGATCCGCTCGGCAAGAGCCTCGGCCTGACGGTAATGCTCCTCGCTGTGCATGCTGTGGACCTTCCCGCGTGGCGCCGCCAAATGCTGATAACCGGGACCATACACAGGACCTGGTGCTTGCGATCCAGCCGAGAACGGTGGCGGTGGGTCCTCCCGACGGCTGGCCAGGCAGCTGCCGTCTGCTGCCTGATGATGGCGGCGGTATCCCGCGCGGCCACGCCGCACCACCGCCTCGTGGCTGCCCGCACCCGGCGAGTCATGTCCGTGGGAGCGAAACGGGAGCGGGGAGAGCCGCCAGGTGCGGTCAGACGCGGTGACCGGCAGCCAGACAATGTCTGTGACCAGCGGAGACGCCGGCTAGCAGCGGATTCACTGGCCAGCGCGCTCAGTTCGGGACGAAGTGTCCCCAACCTGTGGCGAGGTTCTTCACATTCATTTCAAGGGCACGCGGAACGCGCCGGACCAGGGCCGGTCCCGACCTTGGGAAGCGCCGCGCGTCGAGAGCGCTGACGGCCGGACGGCGTACCAGCTTCCACTTTGGCTCCCGCTGGAGGCCAACTCAAGATCAATATGTGCTCTGACCCGGTCGGGATGGCCGGATTCGAACCGGCGGCCTCCTGCTCCCAAAGCAGCCCTGGGCCGTTGCTGGGTGATGCCCGGCAGCGCCCAGTATGGTCTTGACCTGCGATGTCGTTCGCCCTGTGTCCTGTCTCAGGGAAAGGTCCCCGGGTGTCAGGGATTGACCTGCGCGGGCAATCTTGTTTGAGACGTATGCTTCGCCGGTTCTGTCCGGTGGCGTAGTTCAGGGCTGCGTTGCTGCGGGTGTTGTCTCAGTTGGTCTTGCCCGTTCTGCGACGGCGTCTGGCGGGCGTGCACCCCGGGTTTGCTGACCTGAGGCGGACGACGAATTGGTGGACGCGGTCATAGGAGATGGCGGCGTCATGGTCATCGAGGAGCCGTTCCCAGATCTGCCGGACGGTCAGATCCGGCTCGGTGGTGAGCATGATGGTGATCGTCCCGCGGAGCCGGTCGAGGGCGCTGGCCCGCTGGGGCTGCTTGCGGGGTGGTGGCGTGGGGTCGGCCAGGGCCTGGCGGATCATGCGCCGGTGCACCCGGTAGCGGGCGGCGATGGTGCGGATCGGGTCGCCGTCTTGCGCGTCACGGCGGATCGCGGCGAACAGGGCTGGTTTGTCGGCGGCCCGGACCCGGCGCCGCCGGGGCCGGGCGGGCTGCTGTGCCTGGGCGGCGGGCCGGGTGTGCCGGGCCAGGCCGGTGAGGGTGCGTTCGAGGACGGCGATGGTCCGCCCGGACAGGGCGGCGAGCCGCCCGGGCCGGATGGCCCCGAGGTAGCGTGGCGGCCCGGCGAGGTAGCCGCGCAGGTAGCTGGGCCGCAGGTGGTTGGCGAGGGCGAGCCGCCGGATGTAGGTCTCACTTGGCTCGCCGGCGGCCGGCCGGGGGCGGATCGGGAGCGGGCAGAGCTGGCCTGCGGCACCGCGGCTGTTCACCGGGTTCCTCCGGGCTGGGGACGGGCGGTCTGCGAGGCGATGTCGACCTGGATCGCGTCCAGGTCCTTGCGGGTGATCTTCTCCGTGCCGTCGGTGACGGCCTGGATCGCGGCGCTGCGGATCAGCCAGAGCAGACTGCCGATCATCCCGTGTGTCCGCCGGTGCAGGTAGCCGCCGAGCTGCGGGAGGGTGCCCGGCCGGTGTCGGTGCAGCCGCAGGCTGCCCTCCAGCGCGGCGATCAGGGTGATCCACTGCTGGTCCTGGCCAAACGGGCCGGTGCGGACCATGGTGAACCGGCCGGCGATCTGCTCGCCGCGGGCACCGGACAACAGCCCGGCGCGCTCGACGCTGATCCCGGCGAACACGAACGTGGCCGGGATGCGCTCGGAGAAGTATTTCAGCGTGTCGGACGCCTCCGCGCCGGCGCGGGTGGCGATGTTGAGGTTGTGGATCTCGTCCACGCAGATGACGCTGGTCCGGGTGTCGGCGCAGACGCCGCAGACCGCTTCGATGATGTCGGTGATGTTGGCCCGGCGAGTCAGCGGCAGGCCCAGGAACCGGGCGAACTCGGCCGCGATCATCTTCGGGGTGGCAGCCGGCGGCACGGTGATGTAGACGACCGGGATGTCGTTCCTGCTGCCAGGGTGCCGCCGCCGGTGGATGACCTCGATGGTCTTGCCGAGCTGGGTCATCGCAGTAGTCTTGCCGGTCCGGGCCGGGCCGGAGACGATCAGCCCGCACCGCCCGTAGTGCGCCGTCTTGTTCAGGTAGGCCAGCCGCCGCCCGGTGGTGACGACCTCGCGGACTGCTGGAGTCTGCACCACCAGCAGCCGGGAGTGGTGCGCGATCCGGTCATCGTCGTAAGCAACGCGCTTGCCCGGGTCCAGGCCCTGCCATACCTGCCCGTCCAGCAGCTGCGGCACCGCGGGCATCTCGGTGGCGAACTGGCGCCAGCCCGTCAGCGTGGTCAGCGCCTGAAGCTGGGGATCGCCGCCGGGATCCGGGAGTGAGGTCACCACGGTTTGTCGGCCTCGGTGAAGGGGTCGAAGATCGGCATCGGGATCACCTCCGCGACCGGGCCGTCCTCGTCGTGGAGGTCGTCTGTCAAGGGAGCGCCATGCTCCGGGCGGGGGCCAGCTCCGGGGACAGGCAGTGGCTGGGCGGCCCTGGTGCGGGCGGCAACCCGGCGGTCGCGGCGGGTCAGCTTCTCCCGGCTTGCCTCCTGGCCAGCGTCGGCGGGTCCCTGGCTCGCCCGCTGCAACAAGTCGGTGACCGCGTCGGCGAGTTCTTCCTCGGTGGCTCCCGGCTCCCGGCTGCGGGCGTGGTCCCAGGCCAGCTCGCCGAACGGAGCGGCGACCCGGTGAAGCTGGGTCCAGAACACGGTGATCCAGCCGCCGTTCCAGTGATCACGCAGCCAGATCCGGGACACGTCATAGGGGTCGTAGTGGATCTCCCACCGGCCGTTGTGCTCCTTGATCCCGGAGGGCTGCTGGCGGAACGGGTTCAGCTCCTGGCCGTCATAGGTCCGGTAATTGATCTTGATCCCGTAGGCGTTGACGGCCTGCCAGCGGGCCGGCAGCAGCTCGATGTAATCGTCAGCCGACAGCGCGACTGGCACGTAGCCCGCGGCCTCGACCATCGCGGCGTACTTCTCGTTCGGGGTGAACGCCCGCCCCGGATGAGCGGGATCCCGGAGCCCGTCGTGCGGCCGGTTCTGCCACCGCGATGATCCACTCATCGAGCAGTCCCTGCAACTCGCCCAGCGACCACACCGCCCGCTGCCCGGCGCCGCGGCCGCGGAACTCCGGGCTGCGCCCCGTATACCCGGCGGCGAACTGGGCGAACAGCGAAGCTACCGAGCCCAGGGTCCGCTCGATATGCGGCTTACCGGTCCCGGTCGCCTTGCGCGCCGGCTGCAGGCTGATCCCCAGGAAAGCACACGATGCCCGGAAGTTCCGGGACACGAGCACCTTGCCGTGGTCGATCACGATCGTGTCCGGGATGATCACCGGCCGGGCCGCGGCGGCCTCCAGCCGGGCATCGAGGTCGCTCAGCCGCCGGTGCGGCAGCGCCGAGGCGGACATGGCCAGGGCCTTCGCCCAGCCGGGCCGCATCGCCTCGGGGGTGACGGTACGGGCCAGCAGCACGCTCGCGTCAGCCGACTTCGCGGTCGGCTGCAGCACCGCGGCGGTCACGGTCCGGGTGGCAACATCGACCATCCCGGTCAGCTCGACGCGTCCTTCCACCCCGCCGCCCAGCCGGACCATGACATCCAGCGGGGTGGAGTCGATCTCCATCACCTCGCCGGGCGCGCTCACCTGCAACTGGCTGAACGGGCCATCCGGACGAGCGGCCAGCGACCGGCGGGTCCGCGCCGACCCGGTCGTGTGCTTCCCTGCTGACAGGGCCGAGAACAGCCGGTAACGGCCTGCCCGTGACGGCAGTTCCACTGCCCCGGCCCCGTGCTCGGCGTCCAGGATCTGTCCGGTCCGCCAGAAGACATGCGAAGCGGTCCGCGTCGAGGCGTCCGTGGCCTCGCCGATCGCCTGCCGCATCGCCTCGACGACCCGCGGATCGGCCCGGCCATACGGCGGCGTGTGCCTGGCCGACCGCCGGTCGGCCATCGCGGCCAGGCCCCCGGCCTGATAGCGGCGCCGACGCTGCTTGACCGCGCTGGCGGTCACCGGCCTGCCCGCGGCCTTCAACTCAGCTGCCTTGGCCTGCTCCCGGCGGGTCAGCGACACCAGCCGGGGATCGTACTCCGGCCTCGGCGCCATGCCCGGCGGCGCGTCCGGCGGTATCCCGCGCAGCACCTCCACGATGTGCCGTTCCCACCACAGCGCCTCCGCCACCGCCTCTTCCGGCAGCCCGTCCAGCGGCCTCGCCGACGGCAGCGGGCTGGGCGGCACGCCGACCCGCTCGAAGCCCGCGGCAGCCACCAGCTCAGCCAGCCTCACCTCCGTCAGCGTCCCGCCCGGATCGGCCAGCCGCACCACCGTCCCGGACAGCCCGATCACCGTGCGGACCGACCCGCTGAACCGGACCCGGTCACCGATCCGCAGCCGGGACTCCCGCACCGGGGAACTCACCGGGCACCCGCCTCCAGCCAGACCAGGCTCGATGAGTTCAGCGGCCCCGAGCCCAGGTCCGCTGCCAGCACCTGACGCCACATCAAGTGGAACAGCACCGGCAGCACCGCCAGGTTGTCCCCGACCCCGGCCACCCCGGCCGACAAGAACGCCGGGGCGGCGAACGCCCGCCGCAGCGCCTCCGCGATCTCCGGCCGCCCGGCGCACCGCGGATGCCGGTACCGCGACAGCCAGCGCACATTCGCCGCGAGCACCGGGTCGACCACGCCCACCCGGCGGAACTGCCAGCCCACAGCAGCGCAAGCCCCGGCCGTGACCTCGAACGCCTCCGCATCCTCCGGCTCGATCCGGTCATCGGCGCGGACATCGATCACCACACCTGTCCCGCCGGCCAGCCGCGCAAAGAAATCCGGGGCATGCCGGCGATTACCGCGGCTGTCCTTCCAGTGCAGCCAGAACGGCTGTGACCCCACACCCGTGACTGCCGGGTCGAAGTCCAGCAGCATCAGGTGACCTGTTGACCGAACTAACCCAGGTCAGGCTGCTTTCCCTGTTATCCCGCGACATCACTGATGGTGACAGGCAAGCCAGGCAGCTCCCGTTCTGGGCTGTCCCGGCAGGGTTCGGCTTGTGCTGGAATCTCGGGTCGTCAGCAATCGTGACGGACCTGGGAGGCTGGTGCAGTGCCCGAGGAAGAACGGAACATCGGCACGCTTGTGGTTCTGAGGACCGGCCGTGTCGAGGAGGTTCCCGGCGGGCTGGTGCCATACCGGCTGGTCGACGCGTCCGGGACCGAGATGGCGGCCGTGTCGGAGTTCCTGAGGAACCTGACGGCGTCGGACTGCTCACCGGGCACGGTGCGCTCGTATGCGTTCGAGCTCCTCGGCTGGATCCGGTTCCTGGACGCGGTGGAGGTCCCGTGGGACCGGGCGTCGCGAGCCGAGGCCCGCGATTACGCGCTCTGGCTGGCGCGGACGCGGAAGCCGCTGCGGCAGCGTCGCGGTGACGGCCCGCCCCCGGGAGCGGTGAACCCGGTCACGGGGAAGGCGCACCAGTCCGAGACGTACTCGGCGGCGACCCGCCGGCACGCGCGTGCCGTGATCCACGCGTTTTATGAGTACCACCGGGCAGAGCACGGACGCCCGCTGGTCAGCCCGTTCCCCGCTGCCCGCGGTGCCGAAGGCGAGGTGAACGCGCACCATAATCCCCTGCAGCCGTGGAAACGGCCCGGAAAGCCCGCACCGTATCAGCCCAAGGCCGTCAAGCGCGTCCCGCGGGCGATCCCGGACGAGCGGTTCAACGAGGTCTTCGCCGCCCTGCCCTCTCACCGCGACCGGGCCCTGCTCGCGTTCTGGATCTCGACCGGGGCCCGCGCTCAGGAACTGCTCACCGTCGTCCGGAACAGGGTCGAGCCCGCAGACCAGCTGATCGGCGTGATCCGCAAGGGGTCCAGGGCACTGCAGATGCTGCCGGCGTCCGCCGACGCGTTCGTCTGGCTGCGCCTTTACCAGCATGAACTCGGGGACGAGGTCCCGGCAGGGCCGGACGATCCGCTGTGGTGGACTCTCCGCCGCCCGTTCCGGCCGCTGTCGTATGACGCCGCACGGATGATGTTCAACCGGGCGCAGCAGGCCCTGGGATCGAACTGGACGCTGCACGACCTTCGTCACAGTGCCGCATACCGCATGGTCGGTGACGAGCACATGTCACTGGTCGATATCCAGTGGGTGATGGGCCACGCTCACCTTGCGACGACCGAGATCTACCTGACGCCCAACCCCGACCAGATGGTCGAGCGTCTCCTCGCTCACCATGCGCGGCAGGCGGAGGCTCCGCCGCCCGCCCCGGCTCCGGGCTACCGGCCCGAGGTCCTCGATGCCCTGTTCGGCGGCCCGGCGGCCTGGGGCGGGGCGACCTCATGACCGCCGTCACCATGCCGGCGGTGCCAGAGGCAGGGACCACAAGCACGCCCGCGGAGCACGGCCGGGACCAGTACCCGCCCAGGCCCAGGCCGCAGGAATGGGCCGAGACCGGGCAGGCCCGCGACGCGCTCGAGGAACGACTGTCGGCCCCGCCGTTCCTGCCCGCGAGTGCCGAAGTCCGCCGGTCCATGCGCCGGGGGCTCACCTCGCTGCTGGACTGGCTGGAACGGCAGCCCGGCCGCACCTGGCAAGACCGCTGGCTGGCCAGCGGCGCCGAGGCCGCGGGGCCTGCATGGACGGACCTGATCCAGTGCGACAGCCCGTCACTCGCCGCCAAGCCCGCCGGGCGTGTCCGCAGCGACCTGCTGCCGGCGATGCGCCTGATGCTCACCGGCCAGGTCCTGCGCCCCGGCTATGGCTGGCTGCTGCGCTACCGTCCCAGCGTCCTACTCGAAGAATCCCGCAGCCGGATCGATCCGGCCGGGTTCGCCCGGCTCCGGGCCCATTTCGGCGCGACCGGCCGGCGCAACCCCCAGGACCGCAAGGAAGCACTCAACCGGATCGCCTGGATCCTGCTCAGCAAGGGCGGCCTGATCCGCGACATCACCATCGGCGACTGCATCGAGCTCACCGACGCGCTGCAGAAGCACCAGTGCCAGGGAGCCAATAACCGGCCCCTGTTTTATACGCTGCTGGCCGAGACCGGCGTGCTGCCCGCCGGCGCACCGCCCGTCCTGCGGGCGGCCCGGATGACCGGGCAGCTCACCCCCGCCGGGCTCGTCGCCAAGTACGGCCTGCGGGACGAGTCCATGCGGGAACTGTTCACGGCCTACCTGGCCGAGCGGGCCCCCGAACTCGACTACGCCTCCCTGGTTGCCATGGCCAGCACATTGTGCGGCCTGTTCTGGCGGGACCTGGAACGCCGCCACCCCGGGATCTCCTCGCTGCACCTGGGCACCGAAGTCGCGGTCGCGTGGAAGGAACGGCTCAGGCAGGTCCCCGGTCCGGACGGGCAACCCGGAGGCGACCGGGCCAACGCCCGCAGCCAGCTGCTGCTCGTGCGGGCGTTCTACCTCGACATCGCCAGCTGGGCCGCCGAAGACCCGTCACGATGGGCGAAGTGGGCGGCACCGTGCCCGGTCAGGGCCAGCGAATGCTCCATGGCCAGGGAGCGCAAGCACCGCAAGGCCGCCATGGACCAGCGCACCCGCGTCCGCCTCCCGGTCCTGCCCGCACTGGCGCGCACCGCTGACCAGGAACGCAAGGACACCCGGGCCCGGCTCGACGCCGCATTGTCCACGGCGCCGGGTCAGATATTCGAGGCCGGCGGCAGGAAATTCCTGCGCCGGTCGGCTGCCGCCGGGCGGATCTACGTCACTGACCTGGCCGACGGCCGGCGGCGCGACCTGACCTTCGAGGAAGAACGGGCCTTCTGGGGCTGGGCGACGATCGAGGTGCTGCGCGCCACTGGGATCCGCGCTGAGGAGCTGACAGAACTCTCTCATCACAGCTTCGTCGCATACAAACTGCCCGGCACCGGCGAGGTCGTCCCGATGCTCCAGATCGTCCCGTCCAAGACCGATGCGGAACGGCTGCTGCTGGTCTCGCCGGAACTCGGGGAGGTCCTCGCCGAGATCATCGGCCGTGTCCGGGGCGGCCGTGCCGTGCTGCCGCTGGTGTCTGCCTACGATCCTTACGAACGGACCTGGAGCCCGCCGATGCCGTTCCTGTTCCAGCGCCCCCGCGGGCCCGAGCGCCGGGCGATATCCCGCACCACGCTGCGGCAGTTCCTCAACCACGTGCTCGCCGTCTCCGGGCTCACCGACGCCTCGAACAAGCCGCTGGTATTCACTCCCCACGATTTCCGGAGGCTCTTTGCGACCGATGCCCTCCGGTCCGGGCTGCCGCCGCACATCGCCGCCAGGATCCTCGGGCATGCCGATCTCGGAACGACCATGGGATATGCCGCGATCTACTCCGAGGACGTCGTCTCCCACCACCGGGCCTTCATCGCCCGGCGCCGCGCTCTCCGTCCCGGCGAAGAATACCGTGACCTCACGCCCGACGAGTGGGATCAGTTCCTGCACCATTTCGAGCTCCGCAAGGTCGCGCTGGGGGTCTGCACCAGGGACTTCGGCGCTCCGTGCGCGCATGAGCACAGCTGTGTCAGGTGCCCGCAGCTACGGCCGGACCCGGCCCAGGAGCCCAGGCTGACGGAGATCCGCGACAACCTCGAAGCCCGCATCGCCGAGGCCCGCCGCGAGGGCTGGCTCGGGGAGATCGCCGGCCTGGAAGCCACCCTCGAAGCCGCCAAGCAGAAACTCCAGGCCATGCAGCAGATCGCCGCCCGCCACGGCGTCACCCGCCTCGGCATGCCCGCCTTCCGCGACACCGTCGGGCGCACCAGCACATGACCGCGACACGCCGAAAAACATCTGCACGAGATTATTTCGCGAACACAGTCAGCAACCGATTCCGGTCACAATCCGCAACAGTGATTACTCTCCGTATTGTTCGGATAAGCGATCATGTCATGCTGATGGACTTCGATCCGGGCATCGTGGGTATCGCCTCCCAGCCGTTCTGGCTGCACTGGCAGGACGAGTACGGCCGGTCACGGCGGCATGCGCCGGACTTCTTCGCGCGGCGGGCCGATGGCGGTGGCGTGGTGATGGACGTGCGCCCGGATGACCGGATCCCGGCGAAGGACGCTGTGGTGTTCCGCGTGATGGCGCTGGCCTGCAGGCAGGCGGGCTGGGAGTTCCGCCGGGCGGGCACGATCGATCCGGTGATGCGGGCGAACGTGCGGTGGCTGTCGCGGTACCGGCATCAGCGGTGCCGACGGGAGCCGGCGGCGACTGCGCTGCTTGAGGTGTTCGCAGAAGGGCGGCCGTTGCTGGCTGGCGCGGCGCAGGCCGGTGACCCGATCGCGGTGCTCCCGGTGGCCTACCACCTGCTGTGGCGGCATGAGCTGGGCTGTGACCTGTCGGTCTTGCTTGGCGCGACCTCGATGGCGTGGCGGACGCCAGCCAGGAGCGCGTGATGACGGGGCGGGCCGGCGAGCAGACGGTGATCAGGGCTGGGGACCGGGTCGTCATCGATGGCAGGCCGCGGGTGGTGCTGGGCGCGTCGGGGACGGCGATCCGGTTCGCCGATGACGACGGAGCGGTCGAGCAGGCCACGGTCGCAGAACTTGCAGGCAGCGGCCGGCTGGCACTGCCGCCGCGCGGGACGGGCGGGCATCCGGGTGCTCAGGTCGGGCTGGCCGGCCTGCCGCCGGAGGCGGTCGAGCGGGCGCGGTGGTGGGAGGCTCACATCATCGAGGTGGTGGACGGGACCCGCCCGGATGCCCCGGCCGGGACTTTGCCGCGCCCGGTCTATGACGTGCAGCGCCCGAGCCTGCGGGAGCGTGAGCGGGCCAAGGCAGCGGAGCTGTCCACGCCGGATCGGCCGGTTGCGGCCTCTACTGTCAAGCACCGGCGGCAGCGGTGGCAGGCCAAAGGAGTGATCTCGTGAATAGCCGTGTGAAAGATGTGATGACCGAGGATGTGGTGGCTGTCCGGGAAACGGCCGGGTACAGGGACATCATTGCCGTGATGCGCCGGCGGGGTGTCAGCGCGTTGCCGGTGCTGGACTTGGCGGATCACCTGGTCGGGGTGGTTTCCGAGGCAGATCTGCTGCTTAAGGAGGTCGGGCTGGAGGGCCTGGCCGGGGACTTGATGGCTACAGGCCGCCGTGGGGAGCGCGCGAAGGCAGCCGGTGTGACCGCAGCCGACCTGATGAGCAGGCCCGCGGTGACGATCGGCCCGGGGGAGAGCGTGGCTGCCGCGGCCAGGCGGATGCACGACCGCCGGCTGAAGCGGCTGCCGGTCGTTGACGACGCGGGCCGCCTGGTCGGGATCGTGAGCCGCGTGGATGTGCTGAGCGTCTTCGACCGGCCGGACAACGAGATCCGCGATGAGGTGGTCAAGAAGATCATCGGGGTGGAATTCGCGCTCGACTCCGACGCATTCGATGTGACGGTCAGATCCGGCATCGTAACTGTCACCGGGCAGGTCGAGAGCCGCTCCATCGCACGTCAGCTCATCGACGCACTGCGGCACGTGGAGGGCGTCGTTGATGTTCGGGACAGGATCAGCCACCCACTGGCGGACCAGCCGAGGGCCGCGGTGTTCCTCCGGCCCCGGCCACCCGGATAGCGCCCGACCCGAAAGTCTGCACGGGCTGGGACCGTTAGGCGGTACGCCGGCTACGCGACGACCCGGACGAAGCCAGCCGGATGGGACATGCCGCTCAGGCCCATATTCGCGAGCAGTATGTGGGAGACCTGCACCTGCTGCGCTGCGAGCATCTGTTCAGTGCGCTGATCTCGGAAGGCTAAGGCCACACGCCCGGGGACGGCCACGCCGGAACCCGCGACATCGCCTGGTGGCAACTCGCCCGGCCCATGCTCAGACCCCGTGCCCTCCGAATTACGGCCGGGCTCACAATCGGGCTTGCTTACGGCCTCGGAGCTGGCCTCGCAGGCGGCCTCGCGACCGGGCTCTCCCGCGGCCTCGGGGCCGCGACGCGCGAGCGCGCTCTATGCCAACTCAGCGTTCGTTCGGCTGCTGGGAGCCCTTGCATCGACGTGAACTCTCCTTGCGGTCCAGGCGACGCCGACGCAGACAACTGTTTGCCGATCGTGAACCCTTCAGGCACCCTGGCATGGCACCTTACGGCTTTCTGCCTACCGCACCGTAGTTTGCCAGGTCGTGGTGAGGGGACACGCCTGCCGTGCCTGTCCGCCACCGATGCAGCTGGACCACGCCGGGCTCCACCATCTCCAGGCCCTCGAAGAAACGGCAGACCTCGGCATGGGTGCGGAGCGTGACCGGCTCGGACATCAAGCGGTTGAGGCGCATCGCAGCGTCGCCTATCTGGGTGGCGTGAATGTCCTTGGCCGGGTGAGCGACCACGAGATAGCTGCCCGATGGCACGGCGCCGAGCAGCCGCGCCACGATCCCGGGCGGGTCGTCCTCATCGGGGATGCAGTGCAGTATCCCTACCAGCATGACCGCGACCGGCTTGCCGAAGTCGAGGGTGCCGCCCGCCTCCTGCAGGACCTTGCCAGTATCACGCAGGTCAGCATCGATGTAGGCAGTCGCGCCCTCTGGGGTGCTGGTGAGCAGGGCACGGGCGTGGGCGAGCACGATCGGGTCCTTGTCCACATACACAATCCGCGACCCGGGCGCCTCCCGCTGGGCGATCTCGTGAGTGTTGCTGGCGGAGGGCAAGCCGGTGCCGATGTCCAGGAACTGGCGTATGCCTGCATCAGCGGCCAGGTACTGCACCGCGCGGCCTAAGAACGCCCGCTGGGCGCGGACACTGGCCAGGATGGCTGGGTACGCCGCGATCACGTGCTCCGCACCTTCCCGGTCAGCGGCGTAGTTGTCCTTCCCGCCCAGCCAGTAGTCGTAGACCCGCGCGATGTGAGCCACGCTGGAGTCAAACCCGGCCGGCTGCGTGTCGGAGGCAGGAGGGACGAACCCGTCGTCTGTCCGGTTGTCGGCCACGTGTGCCTTCCCTACCGCTCGAACACTCTGCGTTCGCGGCCCTCAGCCAGCCCGCGCTGGGAGAAAGTGTCACTGCTTAGCGTAGCGTCCCGATTCGCCGGTTATCCCGGAAGGCGGCCGGATAATCCTTACTCCAGATCAGCGACAGGGTGGCGCGAAAGCTTGATCACCACCAGACCGTCGGTTGCGCTGATTGGCGGGAGCCGGCCGGGGCGACCGTGTGGGCCATTGCCGCGCTATTCCGGCCGCGACCGCCCACACGATGGCCAGCACCAGTCTGCCAGTGCGGAAGTTCCGCTGCCCGAATGAGATGCTGGCCGGCCGGGGTGATTTGTTCGGGTCAGGCATGGTACGGCTGGCACGGCGCCGTACCAGCGTGAAAAATGGCAGCGGTACCGCCTGTGACGTTGTTTTATCTCTGGTGTGGTTGAGGCCACGGGTCAGGCTGACGCCGGGAGCCGGCAGACCGTAGGCATGGCCATTGTCAGGGACCTCGACCGGATGCTCGCGCAGATGCGCCCGCAGCGCCACCCAGGCCGTTACGTGTTCACCGCCGTCACCGGAGTGCCGCCGACAGGGGTGCGGCCTGTCATGACCTTCACCGAGGACGAGGGTCTGACGCTCGTCCTCGGCCAGGACGAGGCGGACGCCTCAGGCCTGGCCTACGACCTGGTCACCGAGTGGATCACGCTACCTCGGCGTCACCGTTGACTGAAGACGGCTCCGCCCTCCGCTCCCGGCGCCCTCATTCGCCGCCTTCAGCGTGCGGTACTTCTTCCGGCATGATCGAATGATGGCGCTCACTGTGATGGCTGCCGACTTGGCGGACCGCCTGCTCGACGCCGAGCTGACCTACAGTGGGGCCGGGGCTACTGCGGGCGTGCTCCCGCCCGGTTACCATCATTTGCGCCGCAGCACAGTGATCGGCTCCGGCGCGCAGGTGTTCACTGATGCCGCCGATGCGCTGCTCAGCTGGCAGGCACACCTGCGCGCGGGCCTGCAGGTGTCGGCTTCATCAGCAACGGCTCAGCCGGGCACCGTGGTGGTGCTGGGCGTGGGGCTCGGGCGGGTGCGGATCGGCGCGCCGTGCCGGGTGGTCTACGTCGCTGACGAGCCGGGCCGGCGGGGGTTCGCCTACGGCCCGCTGCCCGGCCATCCCCAGCGCGGCGAGGAAGCCTTCCTCATCAGCCACCCTGGCGACGGCACGGGGCCCTTCATCATCACCCCGTTCTCCAACCCCGCGACCACGCTGGCCAAGCGCCCCG
>OFHK01000091.1_pt1 | contig 27868 bp, 23 predicted proteins | sample 1521951 | NCBI WGS metagenome assembly OFHK01 (sample SAMEA2468436, study PRJEB22500) | soil metagenome | biome: Glassland; feature: Farmland; material: Clay | place: Australia | collected 2013-01-31 | depth 0.55 m
ACGCACACCCCGGTTCGCTCATCGGCGAGGTGCCGCCGCCAACGAACCTGAATGGCCTGCGGTCACCATCGGCGTGCCCGGTGCCGCTACAGCCTCTCGACATCAGAATCCCGAGCGCCGCTCAACAGGGGTGGCCACGACCGGGAAAGGGAAGATGACGGCCCGGCCGATCGCGCCGACATCCTTCCGGTGCACAGCATGTTTTCCCTGTGCTGACCCTTGTTCCCCCGCCCTCTGCGGGGACACTGTGGGGTCACCCGGGTTTGCCGGTCGATCGGGCACGCAACGGGCGCGCTAAGCTGCTGGTCTGTCGCTGGGTGGGGCGGGTCCTAGGCCACTGGTGAGATGGGATGGTGAGCAGGGAGTCGGCCATCTGCCTGGCCCGTCGTTCGGGTGTGCCAGAGCCGGCGACCAGATCGACGACGAGCCCGCGGTCACAGTGGTCGTCCCAGAGGGTGACAGAGAACATGCCCGTGGCTTCGCCGTGCGGCTCTGCCCAGCCCAGGTTCCATGGGCACAGCGCCCCGGGGTCCGCGCTGAGGTACTGGTCGAGCAGCAGCGCGGTCTGCCACGGCTCCGCCTTCCATGCCCGCTCCGTGCTCACGCGTTGAACCTCCGCCCGGTATTGGGCGGCGTCAAACACCGGTGGGACGATGCCGATCCGCCAGTCACCGCCGTCTGGGTTTGGCGAGATGGTGGGCGCGTGGTAAACGCCCTCAAAGAGCCGGAAGTCGGCCCACGTCACCTGATCGCCGAAGTCTTTGACGTAGGCGGCGAGGCAGCCAGTTGCAGGGCCGCCAGCGGCATTGACGTAGAGGGCGACGCGGCGGGCGGGCTCGGTGGGAAGCAGCGGTGAGCCGGGGCCGAGGATGTCAGCGGGGTGCCAGCCGGTGTACTGCCGGTCTCGCCCGGCCAGCTTCTCGGTGCCGTCGATGAGGATCTTTAGTACGGGATAGGCCGTAGGGCGGCCGGCGATGTCAGGGACGCCGAGCCGCAGGTCCAGCCGCTGGGACTTCCAGGGGCCTTTGCCCAGTTGCCACAGGCCGAAGCAGTCCCGCAACGCCCGGTGGAGGTTCTGAAGCCCAGGGCCGAGCGCATCGGCCAGATGCGCGGTATCGCTATCGGAGAGGTAATCATTCAGCTCGCTGTTGAGGGGCTTCAGCGCCTCGACGATATTCCCAATCGCGAAGTCGGTGACTACCTCCGGAAGCGCAATGTTGAGGTAAACGGGGATGCGGAAACTGGCGGCTAGCAGCACGTCCAGGCCGACGCCGTCTGGTACGGCCGTCGCTGCGACGGCAAGCATTGCCTCGTCGAACCGCTGGGCCGTGTCCCGCATGATTTGCAGCTGGCTGACGATACGTGGATACCGGGCGAATGCAGCCGCGGAATCCATAGCGTCATCAAATTGATTAAGCAGATCTCGGACGTTTTGCTTGTGCGCCGAAATGTAGTCACCGTCTGCTTCATCGTTAGGCCCATTCATGCGCGAAAGTCTACGTGGCCTAACGAACCGTCGGCGGCGGGTACCACCTGGGCGGGAGGGCATGTTCAGCCTGTCCCTAGTCCTGTCCGTCGTCCTGACAGGCGCCGTGACCGTGCGAATGGGCGCCGGGTCAATGGTCGGCGCAGCCGATCGCATGCGACGGTCCGTAGGGCCGCCATTGACGCGGTGGCCGCCAGCTGGATAATCGGGAGCCGAGGAAGACGGCTGCGCTGCACTGGCGCTGCCTCGCCGTGGGAGCCAGCTTGGCTTGCCCGCCGAGTGTGCGGCCCGGCGTGCGCCGGGCGGGCCTCGCCAAGGCTGAGCCCGGCGCGGACGCCGGGCCTGCGGCGCCGCAGGCGCCGCCTTGATCCAAGAACGGCTCAATTCGGCAGTGTCTGGCATAGGCGCGGCGTGAGTGGCGAACCGGTTACTTCTTCGCTGCGCGGGGTCCCGAAGCGATGGCGGGGGCGTTAACGTCATGGCCGTGACCGGTGCGATGGGCGATGATCACGGACGGTGGCGGACCTTCGGTGAGCGGACGATCCATCAGGATGCCCATGTGTGGCTTGGGCAGGTGGATGTTGAGCTGCCGGATGGTGGGCGTTACTGGCATGACGTGGTGCGGCTGCATCGCGCTGCGGGGATAGCTCTGCTCGATGATCAGGACCGGGTGCTACTGCTGTGGCGGCACCGGTTCGTGCAGGACCGGTGGGGGTGGGAGCTGCCTGGCGGCATGGTCGATGACGGCGAGGAGCCGGCGGAGGCAGCGATCCGGGAGCTGGAGGAGGAGACCGGCTATCGAGCCGGGCGGGTGGAGCACCTGGTCTCGTGCCAGCCGACCGCAGGCCGGGTGGACGGCGAGCATGTGCTGTTCGTTGGCCAGGACCCGGAGCGTGTTGGCGTACCAACCGAGGTCAACGAGGCAGCCCGGATGGAGTGGGTGCCGCTGGCGTCTGTCCGCGAGCTGATCTCGGCCGGAGACATCTGGAATGCCAGCTCGCTTGTGGCGCTGCTGTGCCTCCTCGCGTTCAGGCCGTAACCACGAGCCAGCCCGTAGAGGCGGGTTCCCCGGCGCCACTCCCCCATGAGCACACGCTGGGGACTGTCCGGCTGGCTGGGCATCTGGGCCAGGTAACGTGCCTGGCGTGAGGCGAGATGGCAGCCCGGGAGGCGGCGGACAGCATGGGCGTCGTTCCTTTTCGACTGCCGAGACGGCTCATACCCTGGTGAAGGCCTGCGCTGAGGCTGGCCTCGACCCCCGGGGCGCTGAGTTGTTGCGCCTGGGTGAGACGCCATCTACCGGCTCGCCGCCACTCCCGTGGTCGTGCGAATTGCCCGCACGGTGGATTACCTCTCCGACGTGCGGACAGAGGTTGCGGCTGCTCGATGGCTGGAGGACGCCGGCTTCCCGGCGGTCCGGCTCGCCTGGCCTTCCGATCAGCCGCTTGTGGTGGACGGGCATGTCGTCAGTTTCTGGGAGCTGGTCTCCGGCGACACCGAATACGGGACGGTCGGCGAGCTGGCCGCCCTGCTGCGGCGGCTCCACTCCCTAGAACCGCCGCCGACGCTGGAGCTGCCGCCGCTGCTCACCGGCTTCCCCACCAGAACCCCCAGGAAGCCCTCGGCACCGCCTGCACCGTCCACCTCGCCGGAATCGGGCACAAACCCGATTTCTGACCCCGGACGAACTTACGGGGCCACCCACTTAGCCGCAAGGGAGCGCATGCGCAGACCCGGGGAGTGATCCCTGCTCCCGCCAGATCCAGGCGCTGCCCGACCGGCCTGGTGTGTCATCTGGGCGGTGCTGCCCTTGCACCGGCTACCCGCCTTCTGGCGGGGTAGATCACCACTTTGACCCCAGGCAGGCTGCCGGCGGGCCCCGACGATCAGCGGCCGCACATCGCGCCAGCCCACTCCCCCATTGCCGAACCCGAACGCAGGGACAGCGACCGATGTGATCTGGTAATCGCTGATGACCTGCCGCAGATCAGCCAGGCCTGCCCCGATACCGCTGAGCTCCGGCCGGCCGCGCCAGTGCCTCCTGGCGGGAAGGTGTCGTCAGCGTCGGCGCTTGCTCACGGACCGGCCGGTCCGGTGGGCGGCAGGAGCGGTAGCGGCGGTCGAAGCCGCCAAGCCGCCAGAGGAGGACGGCGCCGCCCCAGGTGAGGATGAAGAAGCCAACGATGGCATAGCCCAGTACTTCGAAGTGGTCGGCGAGGCCGGCGTAGCCGGCAAGGAAGGCGGCGCCGGCATGATCAGCGAGTACTCCGGCCAGGTACACGCTGGCGATGAAACCGGCCACCAGTACGGTGGCCCAGGTGGTGGCGATGTTGTAGTAGAGCCTGCGGGCGGGATTGTGTTGCGACCACGTGTAGGCCAGGGACATGAGCAGGCCGTCGCAGGTGTCAAATGCGCTCATGCCGGCGGCGAACAGCAGCGGCAGGGTAAGCATGGATAGCAGCGGCAGCCCGCCGCCTTGGGCGGTGCTGGCGGACAAGGTGAGCAGCGTGACCTCGGAGGCGGTCTCGAGGCCGAGTCCGAACAGGATGCCCAGCGGGTACATGTGCCAGGAGGAACGGATCAGCGTGCGGGCCCGCCTACCGAGGATCCGGTTGACCAGCCCGCGGTTAAGCAGTTGCAGCTCGAGCTGGTGCTCATCCAGTGTGCCGCGGCGCAGTGACCGCCATAGGCCGATGATCCCGATGAGCACGAGGGCATTGAGGGCGGCGACCAGGGCGAGAAAGGACATCGCGACGACGGTGGAGATGACGCCGCCGAGCCGGTGCCAATGATCCAGCTGCGGGGTCGCGGCTGCTCCGGCCGCTAGCGCGACGATGACGGCAAGCGCGACGACCACCGAGGAGTGCCCCATAGCGAAGAAGAAGCCGACCCCTACCGGCCGGCGGCCGCGCTGGACCATGAGCCGGGTGGTGTCGTCGATGGCAGCGATGTGGTCGGCGTCGAAAGCGTGCCGGATACCCAGGACGTAAGCGAGCACCCCGGCCCCGGCGAACGCACCCGCGCCTGCCGGGCCATGGGTGACGGACAGGTAGAGCGACCATCCGGCGATGTGCAGCAGCGCGATGACAGCGACGATGCCGGACAGCTGCATACGCTGCGCCCGGGTCCAGCCCTGGGGAGCGGTCACGGCCGGGGCAATCACAGGCTCGTCGACCTCCTCGGCATGCCGGCACCCGAACTGCTCACAGCCGCGGCTCGCAGGGTGGGTCAGTTGCGGGCTGGGTCGACGGTGACGGGTTCCCGGCGGGCCCGCTGGTGGCTCATGTCCCGGGGCGTGGTCAGCACGGTGCCGGTGCGCTCGTCGACCTGGGCGGGTGTGAGCGTTCCGGTACGGAGCAGCAGGGTCTCCAGCGCTTCCAGCCAGCGATCGTAATAGCGCCACGGCTCGCCAGTGCCGGCCCGCTCCCAGTCCCCGATGGCAGCGATCAGCGCCTGCTGGAACTCTTGCCAGGTGTAGTGGCCATTCTGGTGGGCGGCCACCGCCAACGCAAATACCCGGATCTGCCAGGCCGTGCCGAAAGACACCTGCGCGCCGTCAGGGCGGATAGCATCCTGGTGCGGCAGTTGCCCGAGTAGCTGCTCGACGTGGGCTCGGGCGGAGTCGGGGCCGGTGGGCCCAGTCACCTGGTCACTCTCCGGGGCGCCGGGGCCGGCCGACGCCGATCATCGAGTCACGGGTGACCAGTCCGGCCAGTTGTTCCTCGCTCATCCCGCCGGTGCCCTCCGGGCGCTGCGGCAGCACGAAGTAGCGCAGTTCAGCGCTGGAGTCCCACACCCGGATCTCCACCGATTCCGGCACATCCAGCCCGAAGTTCTCGTGCAGCACCGCACGGGGGGCCCGGACCATCCGGGACCGGTAGGCCGGGTACTTGTACCAGTTGGGGGGCAGCCCCAGAACCGGCCAGGGGTAACAGGAACACAGCGTGCAGACGATGACGTTGTGCACGGCGCCGGTGTTCGCCACGGCGACCATGTCCTCACCCTGCAGGCCGCCGATGCCCATTTCCGCGCAGGCCGTGGAGGCGTTGGCGAGCAGCCGGTCGCGGAAGGCCGGATCGCTCCACGCCCGGGCGACCACCTTCGCGCCCAGGTGGGGGCCGACCTCGTTCTCGTAGATCTCGGCAAGGCGGTCCACCGCCTCGGTGGTCATGATGCCCTTCTCGATCATGATGGACTCGAGGGCCTTCACGCGGGCCGCGATCTCCTCCTCCGAGCGGGGAAGGGACGCCGGCACCGGCGGGGGGCTCTGGGTGGTGGTCATGCTGGCTCTCCTCGCGTGAGTCAGGGTGGCGGGGCGGTCAGGCCTTCTCGATGTAGGGCTCCCACACGTCGAACGTGACCGTGCTGTTCGGGTCGGCGGTCTGCTCGCCCCACAGGTCGGCGGCGCGGAAACGGACCGTGTAGACGTGCTTGGGGTCCTCGCCCAGCCCATTGCCGGCGCTGTCGGGGTAGATGAAGGTCCCGTGCGCCAGGTCGATGATCCCGGTCTTGCCGCGTATGTACCGGGCCCGGCGGGTGTGCCCGGCCGGGGAATCGTCCTTGACCCTCACCCGGTCGCCGACGGCGAACTTCGGCGGGTCGCCTGACTCGCGGCGGGCCGACCCACCGGAGCGGACGACCGACTCCATCAGCGTCACCAGGTCCGGGTCCTTCCGGCCGGGCAGCGGCTCGTCCGGGTTGGCCAGGTAGTGGCGGGTCAGCGCGTCCAGTTCCTCCGGGTCCACCACGCCCGCCCTGACCGTGTAGTGCTCGATAGTGTGCGCCCAGTGCTCGTAATAGCGCGACGTGAGGTAGTCGGCTGGGTGCATCTGCTCGATGCCGAAGCGGAACTCATCGACGCCGAAGTAGCCCTTGATGAAGTTGGTGGGGAACATCGCGAAGGCGGCCTTCTCCCAGTCGGCATGCCAGACCGGTTCGTGCTCCTCAACGATGACGGGCCCGAGCCCGTCGGTCCCGCCAAGGTCGTGTACGCCATTCATGGGCCGGTTCCTTTCCTCGGGCGCGAACGGTGGTGCTACGGGGCGGGCGTGGCGCCAGCGGATGCGCCTGCCCGCGCGGGTGGGGCGGGGAAGCCGCCGCTCAGCTTCTCGAAGGCGTGAGCCACGCGCAGGCACGTGGCGTCGTGGAACCGCTTGCCGATGATCATCATGCCGACCGGCAGCTCATCGACCAGGCCAGCCGGGACCGTGGTTGCCGGGTGGCCGCTCACGTCGAACGGCGCGGTGTTGGGGATCATCTCCAGCGCGCGAGAGATGTAGGTCTCCCGCGGGTCTGAGGCCGTGACCAGCGGGGTGGCGACAATCGGCAGGGTGGGCATGACCAGGACGTCGAAGGAGGCCAAGGCCTCGTCGTAGCCGCGGCGCACCTCGAAAGCCAGGTTGCGCGCCATCGCGTAGTGCCGCGCCTGGTAGTTCTCGATCGAGTAACGGCCGCACAGGACAACCAGCTTCACGGTCTCCGACCACGCGTCGGGCACCTCTCGGCGCTGTCGCCCGTAGAAGGCGATCAGTTCCGGGTCGTACAGCCCGTCCCAGTTGTAGCCGTACCCGTTCCCGTCGACCATCTGCGCGGTGGCCCCGTCGGTGGCGATCACGTTCCACACGTGCATCGCGTGCCGGTGCCAGGGCACGCTCACCTCACCGACCTGCATGCCGGCCTCCCCAAGCCGGGCCGCGGCCGCCCGGACCGTCTCGTCCACGCCAGGCTCGGACAGGTCAGGGATACCGAAACCCTCGCTGACTACGCCGACCCGCAAGCCGACGGCATCACCGCCCAGCGCCCCGACGTAATCGGCCGGCTGCACGTCCGCGGGCTGCCGCGGATCCCATCCGTCCCGGCCCGCGATCACGCTCAACATCAGCGCCGCATCGGCCACGGTCCGGGTGATCGGCCCCAGATGGTCGAGGGTGAACTCGATCGGGAACGCCCCGGTGTAGGGGACCAGGCCATGGCTCGGCTTGTGCCCCACCGTGCCGCAGAACGCGCTGGGAATCCGCACCGAGCCGCCCTGGTCCCCGCCCAGCGCGAGATCGACCTCCCCGGCCGCCACCAGCGCCGCGCTTCCGCTGGACGAACCGCCCGTCGTCCGGGTCACATCCCAGGGGTTGCGCACCGGCCCGGTTACCGAGGTATGGCTCGCGCCGGAGAAGCACAGGTCCTCGCAGACCGCCTTGCCGGTGATCGTCGCCCCAGCGGCCAGCAGCCGGCTCACCACGGTCGCATCCCGGCTCGGCACGAAGCCTTCCAGCGTGCGCGAGCCGTTCATCATCGGCACCCCGGCAACCTCAATGTTGTCCTTGACCACCACCCGGCGGCCAGCCAGCGGCCCGTCCGGCCTCTCCCGGATCTCCGTTCTGACATACCAGGCGCCCAGCGGGTTGTCCGCCGGCTCCGGCCGTGTCCAGGGCCGGTCGGCGGGCGGGCGGGGAGCGCTCGCCGCATACAACTCCTCGACCGTCTCGTAGGAGGACAGCAGCCCAGCGGCCATGGGCTCGAAAGAGCCAAGATCCTCCTCGCTCAGGTGCATGCCATAACCACGGGCGATCGCTGCGAGCTCATCCCTGCTCGGCGGACGGACAACCATAAGCGACCTCCAGGCCACGGGACGCGGGGAACCGCGCCCGCCCGCAATCCGGATCCGGCCGCCAGAGGCCAGCCGGTCAGAGCAACGACTCTAGGGTGCGGCCGTCCGACACGTCAATGGGTCATGACCTATTGACATATCAGGGAGAGGCTGGGATGAGATCAAAGCCCCCGGCCCTTGCTTCGGCAAGGTGGAGGTGCTGGCTCACCGTCTCCGGGCCGGACAGTGTGACCGTGCCCCGCGGGAACTGGCAAGCCCGCCCGGTCAGCTGCCGGGCCACCGAGCGGGGGTCGCCGTCACCGGCCCTGCGGGCCGCCGCCGCGTACAGGTGCAGGGCCTCGTATGCCGACTCCGAGATGCTGGACACCGGCGGAGCCCAGCGACCGAAGCGGGCGCGGTAGCGGGCCAGGAAGCTGGTATTGGCCTCCTCGGCGAGCTGGGCGAAATACCCCGAGACCGCCCACAACCCGGCGGCCGCACGGTCGCCGATCCGTTCCCGGGTTGGTTCGTCCAGCGCAAGCGCGAGGGTACGGCAGCGATCGCGCAGCCCCCTCGCGTAACACTGCCGCTCAAAGGCGACAGCGTCGGCGCCCACGAAGGCGGACAGGATCAGGTCGGCCCGCGAGGCCAGGATGCGCTCGATCAGCGGACCGAAGTCCAGGCTGCCCAGCTGGACGAGGCCCTGGCCTGCCACCACGCCGGACTTTCCGGAGATTTCCCGGCGGGCGCAGGCGTGGACGATACGCGGCCAGCAGTAATCGTTGCCGACCAGGAACCAGCGGCGGCCGCCCGCCGAACGCATCAGCGGCCCGACCGCCGCCCGCAGTTGGTCGTCCGGGCGCTCGCCAAGCTGGAACAGCAGCTCACCGCCCCGGCCACCCTCGTTCATCAGCGTGTGCACCAACAGGACGCTGCTGCCGACCTCACGGGCAACCCGGGCGAAGGTGGCCGACGTGGTCGTGGCCATGATCACCTGACAACCCGACCGGACCAGCCGCCGGGCCTCTGCGGCGCCCACCTCGGCGTCGGTCGCGTCATCGCCGACCACTAGCCGAACCGGATGCCCGCGGATCCCACCGTCGGCGTTGATCTCTTCGACCGCCATCCGGGCCAGGTTCTCGGTCGCCGCCGCAAACACGCTGCCCGGACCGGACTTGCTCGTCAGCAAGCCCACCGGGTGGCTGTCAGCGGGCAGTTCGTCCGGCACCGCCCAGCCACGCCGTCGCATCAGCCATCGCAGGCCCTCGGCATCCAGCTCGGCGATCAACCGGACACGTGTGCCGCCACCCGGATCGGCGTCGAACAAGCAGCGCAACCGGCCACGCCACGGCAAGTCGTGCGCCACCACGATCGCGCGCGGCGGCCGCATCGCCACGATCCGGCCAAGGATCTCCACATCCCCGTCCCCCGCCAGCCCACCGATCGGCGCCCGCATGCCAACCACGGCGCCCACTTCGAGCCGATCGCACACCGCGTCGAACACCCAGCCGACACCCGCCCCGGCACCGAACAACCCGAACACCGTCTCCGGGGAAGCCATGACCGTCCGCTCCGCGGCCAGGGCCAACGTGGCCATCACCGGACCTGGCGGGCAGTCGAACCTCTCCCCTCCACCTGGCCAGTTTCCGCCGCAGCCTTCATTTCGTCTAGGGACGACTGGAACAACTTCTGCAGGAAGCCCAGCACCTCCCGGGCCGGACCCTCCGGATCCAGGGCGTAATACCGGTAACGCCCTGAACGCCGCTCCGTGACCAGGCCCGACGTCCGCAACACCCGCAGATGACTGGACACCGCGGTGCGCCCCACCTGCCGGACCCGCGCAGCGATCTCACCCACACTGCACTCAGAGTTCGCGGAAAGCACACCCAGAATCTCCCGGCGGACCGGGTCGGCGAGCGCGTCGAACGCATCGGCACCCACCGGTCACCCTCCACCGCGACGAACACCCATCAACAGATCGCGAAACACTGACGCCTCCCTGAGGCTACCCCGTATTCACCAGCCGGCGTGGTTGGGTAGGCAACTGGCGTGGTAACCCCCGGTGGGATTCCGTTTCCAGCCGCCCCCGTCGAGCCATGCCAATTTCCCGCAGCTCACCGACATCCTTGACCGAGATCGGCGGCAGGCGGCCTACCGTTCGGTCGGCCGGCAACACGCATGTCCGCCAGGCGGGAAGGTACTGGGGCTACCCGGTCTTGCCGGACTGTGAGCGGGTTGCCGGCCGTCAGTTGAGGCGGTCGGGCATGCGCAGGATGCAGTTCCTGCCTTTAGCTGCGCCAGACCGTGGGCGGCAGTGGCGAGTTAGCCCGTTACCGGAGCCGCTAGCTGCCTCAAGCGCTGGTCAGCGGTGGCTTCAACCCGTGGCGCGAGGACTCCCGCCGGAGGGCGCCGGCCGTGAGACATTCTTGCCGGGCATCTTGCGTCCTCAGCGCCAGCGCACCCGGTCAACGCCCCGGAGCATGCCAAGCCACAACTCATCAGCGACATAGCGGAATTCTGCATGCACTTCGGGACGACCTTCTTCGAACTCCGCGCAAAACGCCTGGTCACAAGCACCTGCTCCATATGGCGTGTGTGCCACCCAGATGCCACCCACCCGAAGGAGGTGCTCGGTTCTATATTCGAAAAGTTTCCATACCCTGGAGCCCCTTACGGAATCGAACCATAGGCCTTCTCCTTACCATGAATGGCCGTACGGTTCCGTTGCCGCAGGTAGAACGCCTGACCAGGCAGAACGCGAGCACAGGCCAGCGCGCATTAACCCTGGACAGGCCCTCGCGAGCGCCATTTGCCACTCAATCTGCCACCCAGATTGATCTTGTCCTGATCCATAGGCGGTCGGCCGCCAGCCAGGTGGGCGCCTTTCCGCGGTGCCCTCGGTCGCGTGGCAGGCAAGGCCGGATCCCATTCATACGGCGCAACGGGTCCGAACGGCTGGCCGAGGGCATATCTTGGACGCAGAACCCCGGAAGGACACCTTGATGCCTAAGCCCGGCCCAGCCGCACCAGAGCCCGGTAGCCCAGCCAACGGCCAGGCTGACGGGGCGCAGTCCCCGCTCGACACTGGCGTCGCGCACATCGCCCGGGTGTATGACTACTGGCTCGGCGGCAAGGATAACTACGCCGCCGACCGGGCGGCCGGGGACGCGGTGATCCAGGCATACCCTGGCGTCATCACCACCGTCCGCGCCAACCGCGCGCTGCTGACCCGGATGGTGCGCTACCTGGCGGACGAGGCCGGCATCAGGCAGTTCCTCGACCTCGGCACCGGAATACCCGCCGCGAGCAACACCCATGAGGTGGCTCAGTCGGTCATACCCGGCGCGCGGGTGGTGTACGTCGACAACGACCCGATCGTGCTCGCCCACGCCAGGGCGCTGCTGACCAGCGGCCCGGCCGGGATCACCAGTTACCTCGACGCGGACCTGCGCGACCCCCGGCCGATCCTGGAGCAGGCGGCGGATACGCTGGACTTCTCCCAGCCGATGGCGGTCATGCTGATGGGGGTCATGCACCTGATCAGTGACGCGGACGACCCGCTGGGGATCGTGACCAGCCTGATGAGCGCCGCGCCGGAGGGCAGTTACCTGGCGCTGTCACATCCGGCTGCCGACATCGACGCCGACGCGATGGCCAACGCACAGCAGCGGCAGAACCAGATGCAGGCCGAGCAGGTCACCTTCCGCCGCCGCGATGAGGTGGCCCGGTTCTTCGACGGCCTGGAAATGGTCGAGCCGGGCCTGGTGCGGGCGCCGGAGTGGCGCCCAGCCGGGCAGGCCGAGGCCCAGACCACGGCCGCCCTGTGGGGCGGCCTGGGCCGCAAGGCCTGAGCCGGACGGGGGCGGCGGCCGGCTCCGGGTGTGGATGTCGCCCCAGTAAAGGGCGTCGAGGCCGGCCAGTCAGCCGGGCGGTTCGAGCACCGGGACGGCGTACCCGCCGCCGAAGCTCGCCATCGCCGCCGCCGGAGGCGTCCACCGTGGCCGGGTCCCGCGCCTGCCGTCACCCGAAGATATCCAGCGGCAAGAACGCGGAGACCAGCACGTTGGGAACGTCAACCACCTGGCTGATCTTCAGATCTACCGCCACGCTGCAGATGACATAGGCCTGCTGCCGGGTGTAGCCGTAGCCCGATACCAGATGATCGATCATGGCGCGGAGTGCGTTGCGGGCGGCCAGGGTGATGTCCTCTGACCCGTTGCGCCCGTCGCGGTGCACGCAGGTCCCGGTGGTCGCGAAGTACGGGCCGGGCGCAGGCGACGGCGCTGCCCGCTCGAATTGCGGCTGATCGATCTGATGGGCCGTGGCCTGGCCCTTCCTGAGGCCGAACTGGGCGTGGAGCGTGCCACGGACCTCGATCGCCTGGCCGCATGTCTCGCAGTCGCCCTGGGCGAAGTGGGCATCACCGGCCGAGAAGAGAGCGCCGGGTACCCAGACCGGGATCAGCAGGCGCGTGCCCGCTGTGAGCTGCTTGATGTCGACATTCCCTGCGTTCTCCCGCGGCGGTATGGTGCGCAGGCCCTCGGCGCTGACCGGCGGTCCGGCAGGGACCGCGCCCTGCGGTTCGGGGAGGTCAACCATGCCTCCCGCCGCGGCGAGGTCACGCTCCCTGGCGGTGATCCGGGCGCGGAGTTCGTGTGATGGCGCCACCCCCATCGTGCCCATGAACGGCTGTCCCTGGATCCGCACGCCCGGAACCTCGGCCGAGACCGCGAATCCCCCCTCGATCTGCCACCGCGCCAGGAACGGTTCGGGGAAGTCATCCCGGAGGAACCCGAACCCTGGCGACTGCATGGTGTAGCCGAAGGCCCCGGTGGTGACATCCAGGATGTCCACCACCAGCAGGTCGCCCGGCTCTGCCCCGGCCACGTGCACAGGGCCGGTCAGCGGGTGCACCACGCTGATGTCGACGCCGGGAATGTCGGCCGCCACCGACCCCTCGCCGATCTGGCCGTCCACCGCGTCGCGGGTCTCCATCACCACCTCGTCTCCCGGCTCGGCCCAGATCACCGGCGTGATTCCCGGGTGCCATCGGTTGTGTCCCGTGCCCGGCTGCCCGGCGAGCGGCTGGCCCGGGTCTATCCTGATCTCGTGGATGGCCATGCCGCCTCCTCAGTCGTTAGCAGCTTCGGTGAGCTTGCGCGCAAGTTCGGCCGGCCGTGTGAACATCACCTCGTGGCTGCCCGCCATCTCGACGATCTTGCATCTGCCCAGCCGGGACGACATGCCCGGATGCCATGCTCCCTCCGGCAGCGCCCGGTCCTGGCTCACGGCGATGTAGCTCCTGGGCAGCCCGGCACGGTAGAACTCCGCGAGGTCCAGCTTGGCGTCCCATGGCTGGAACGGCTGCGGCACCAGCCGTTCCCAGACGGACCTGGCTTCCTCCACCGGCGCGTCCTGGATGAAGAGGTCGCGGAACACCTCCCAGGGACACTCAACGGTATTGTCGGGGCTCGCGCTGGCTGACTGAGCGAACAAGGCGGTCTGCGCGGGATCGATGTTGTCATTGACACTGGTGCCATCCGCCACCACAAAGGCGGTGTGAAACACCAGGCGTTTGAGCCGTTCGGGTATCTTCTGGGAGACCCGGCTGACAACGGAACCGCCGAAACTGTGCCCCACGAGAACAACATCCCGCAATTCTCTTCTCTCGATGAAGCCGGTCACCGCGGCCACATAGTCATCGTGGGTGATCCCCACCCGGCTCACCCCTGGCCAATGCCCCGGGTAGGTGGGGGCATACGCGGTGTGACCGAGTTCGCGAAGGCACCACGCGGCTGGCTCCCATGCCCATCCGCCGTGCCATGATCCATGCAATAGCACAAACGTCTCGCTCATCATTTTCCTTTCCCGGGCGATAAGCAGTGCAGGCAGCCAGGATCGTCATCGGTGATCGGCGCTATGATGACGACCATGAGTCAATTGCGGTCGGGCGCCGGCGTGCTTCTCGAGATCCTGGAGACAGAGCACGTCCGGCATATTTTCGGGAATCCAGGAACCACCGAGCTCCCACTCATGAACGCCCTGGCCGGGGAGGACCGGTTTCATTACGTGCTGGCTTTGCACGAATCCGTGGCCGCTGGCATGGCCGATGGTTATGCACAGGCGACCGGGCGGCCATCCTTCCTCAATCTCCACACCGCCACCGGGCTGGGGAACGCGATGGGCAACCTGTCCAACTCGTGGGCCACCGGCACGCCGATGGTGGTGACCGCCGGCCAGCAGGACCGGCGTCACCTGCTGGCGGAGCCGTTCCTGTCCGGCAACCTGACCGGCATGGCAGCCGGCCTGGTGAAGTGGGCCCACGAGGTCCACCGGACCGCCGACCTCGGGCCGGTACTCCGCCGGGCTTTTCACGACGCGGCGTCTGCACCCACCGGGCCGGTGTTCGTTTCGATGCCGATGGACGTCCTGCAGGAGCAAGGCGATTTCACGGTGCCCCTGCGGTCCCACATCCAGCGGCGAGCTGTTCCAGCCGCCCTGGCCGACCTGGCTTCGGCCATCCTGGCCACCCCGCGGGCACGCTTCGCGGTGGTCGCCGGTGACGAGGTGGCCCACTCCGGGGCGGCCGGCGCGCTCGTCACGATGGCCGAGCGGCTGGGCTGCCGCGTCTACGGGCCCGCGATGCATTCCAGGCTGGTTTTCCCAACCGCTCACCCGCTGTGGGCTGGCGCGCTTCCCGCCGACGCGGGGCAGATGCGTGCGCTCCTGGCCGAGTTCCACACGATGCTTGTCATCGGCTCGCGCGCGTTCATGACCTTCGGATACACCGGCACCTGGCCGGTACCGCCGGACCTCCGGCTCCTCCATCTCTCCCCGGCAGCGCAAGATCTCGGGCGGACCCACCCGACGTCGCTGGGCCTGGTGGGCGATCCCCGGGCCACCCTGGAAGCGCTCATACCGCTGCTCTCCGGGGTGGACGAAATGGAAACCAGGGAACTGATCCGCACTGCCGCGGCACAGGCAGATGAGCGTCTCGCCGGGATCCGTGAGCGTGCCCGGGCCGCCCGTCCCGACGAGGAAGGGCGCATGCATCCGCTGCCAGCCGTCCAGGCGCTGCTGGCGGCGCTCCCGCCCGAGACCATGGTGGTCGATGAGGGAGTCACCAACGATCCCTATGTCCGGGCCTTCCACCAGGTCCGGACTCCGGACCGGTTTCTGTACTCGCGTGGCGGTGGCCTGGGGTGGGGGCTTCCCGCGGCCATGGGGGTCTCGCTGGGGCGGGACCGCGAACCGGTGGTGGCCGTGGTGGGGGATGGCTCCTTCCTCTACTCGCCGCAGGCACTGTGGACGGCGGTACGGGAGAACCTCCCGGTCGTGGCGGTGGTCATGAACAACCGCGGCTACCTGATCCTGCAGCGGTTCCTGGCCGAGATGCGCGGGCCGTCCGCCGGGGCCGCCCCCCGTGTGGGGATGCACATCACCGATCCCAGCGTGGATCTGGTGTCGGTCGCACGCGGGTTCGGCGCAGCCGCCTTCCGGGTGGGCAGCCTGCCGGAGATAGGCGCCGCCGTCCAGGCGGCGCTGGCGGCTGCCCTGCCTACCGTGCTCGACGTGCAGGTCGCCGCCCCGCCGGTGGGCTGAGCCGGGGATGCCACGCGCCGGCGCTGAGCCGGGGCGCCGTTCACTGGCCAGCTCCGGTACCCCTGGGCTGGCCGGCCGGTCCCCGGCCGGCCAGCCCAGGTCTGGTTCATTGCGTTGCAGAGCTGGCGACCGCACTGCCGACCGCGGCAGCCTGCCGTGCGCGCGTCAGTTGCCTGCCCCACACGTAGTAGATGACGCCGGCCACGACGGCGCTGACGCCGTAACTGATGTCCGCGCCGCCCAGGGCCTTCCCGATCGGCCCCGTGTACAGGACCGTGGCCATGAACGGCACCGAGACTGCCACTCCGATGAGGAACGACAGCAGGCCCGCCCAGCGGATCGTCCCGAAGGCACCGTTGCGCTTGTAGAACTCGGAGGTGTCCGGGTAGCCGGCGCCGCCGCGGTGCAGCCCCCAGAAGTCAATGATGACGATGGCGAGCCAGGGAGTGACGAAATATGCGACGAGGAACAGGAAGTCCTCAAGCGAGGACTGGAACTTCGGGCCGCCGAACGCCACCGACAGCACCACGCTGATCACCCCGATGAGGACCACCGCGGGCACTCGCTTCAGCGGGATATCCCAGGTGATGCCAGACAGGGCACCGCTGTAGGCGTTGATGACGCACACCATGAGGCCACCCAGGATGATGCCCACGTAGGCGATGTTGGCGAAGCCGTGGGAGATCGTTCCCACGCCGACCAGGATCCCGCCCTTGGCGGCCAGCGTGCCGAGGTAGACACCCACGATGTTCATCCAGGAGGTACCGAGGACCATCCCCAGGAACGACCAGCCGAATGGCTTGCGGCTCGGGGTGTTGGCAGGCAGGTACCGGGAGAAGTCGGAGGCATAGGGCGCCCAGCTTGCGGTGAACGAGAAGATGATCATGAATTCCAGGGCCACCGACTCCCAGAAAGCCTTGCCATGCACGGTGGTGGCATGACTCGGCCCGAATCCGTGGGCAAAGGCCAAGACGGTCAGGACCAGGAAGATGACCCCGAGCGCCATCGACATGTACCGCTCGATGGAGTGCACGAGGTTGTAGCCGTAGATGGTCAGGACAATGGCGACAACGCCGAGGACGATGGCGACCGGCGTGTAGGGGGCCCCGTGCCAGATCTGCTGGACGGTCTCCGCACCCACGATGTTGGTCGTGGCGAAATACCCGACGAACAGGGTGGAGGCGAGGAATGCGGGGAGATAGTTGCCTATGTAGCCGAAGGCCGCGCGGCTCATGGGCATCTGGGGCATCCCCAGTTTCGGCCCCATCGCCACGGCCGCGGAGTTCATGAGCGCCCCGAGGATATTCGCCGTGACGCAGGTGATGACAGCAGCCCAGAAACCGAGGCCGAATACCACTGCCAGCGAGCCGATCAGGACCGTGACGAAGTTGATCTGGGCGGCGAACCAGATCGTGCCCTGCAGATAGGGCTTGCCGTGCCGCTCATTGTCTCCGATGTGCTCGATGCCATGCGGCTCGATCACCATCACTTCATCGGTGTAGGTTCCCTGAACGGGATCCTGTGCCTTCGTACTCATCGCTGCTCCACTTTTTCCAGTTATTCATGATGGGGGGGCGACGTGGACTCCGGAGGAATAGCTGCTCTTTCCCCGTGACCCGCGGGGGCCGGGCGGCGTTCCGGAGCAATCGATCAGGGTGAGGGCTGTGATGTGGCTGAGGCGTTACAGGATGGTCGACAGGGCGCCTTCCGTTACGGCCGGTGTGATGAGCTGCCGGGCTGCGGATCGTGCTGGCTTTAAAAGGCTCACGGTAAGAGCGCCGCGATAGGTTGTCGCTGGCAAGCGCCGCCAAACATGCAGGTCCGCGCTTGTCAGCACGTGCCAGGAATCCGGGCCCGGCGATCTTCCGGGCAGCGCGCGTGCCCGTGCAGCGGCGGTCCGGTGTCAGTGGCTTAAGGTCATGGCTGCAGCCTTTCTCTTGCACCGTCATCAGCGGGGTGCTGGCTGGCCGCCCTCTCGCGCACCAGGGGGATCATCCGGAGCGTCGCGTCGCGCAGCCGGGTCAGCGACTCCTGCCGGTGCGGTGGGTAATCGCCGAGCAGCCCGCGCCCGGACTTAACGCCCAGGTGCCCGGCGTCCACCAGGCCGGCCAGCACGTCCGGCGGTACCGCGCCCGCCGCAAGGTCCGGGAACAGCGCACGGGCGACCGCGAGGTGCACATCCAGCCCGGCGATGTCCATGCTCTGGAACGGCCCGATCGCGGCCCACCGGGGACCAAGTCCCGCCACGACTGCAAGATCAGCGTCTGCCAGGGTGCAGACCCCGGCGGCGACCAGCGCGTATGCCTCACGGAGCAGGGCGTACTGCAGCCGGTTGGCTACGAAGCCGGGCACGGCGCGGCGGACCACCACCGGCGCCTTGCCCAGCTCCGCCAGCCAGGCCCGCAGGGTCTCCACGACGCCAGGAGCGGTGGCCGGGGCTGGCACGACCTCGACGAGTTCCACCAGATCCGCCGGGTTGAACCAGTGCAGGCCCGCAAACCTCCCCGGGTGCGGTACCGCTTCTGCCAGGGCGGCCAGGTCCAGGGACGAGGTGTTCGTCGTCACCAGGGCTTCGGGGCGTACCCGGGACCCGACCTGGCTGAGCAGGGCGATCTTGTCGCCAAGGTCCTCGCGGATGGTTTCCACCACCAGGTCCGCCGCCCCCAGGTCGGCACCGGCATCGGTGGTGAGCCGGATCCGGGACAAGACCTCCCCGGGGCTCTCCCCGTCCTGCCTGGGCTGCCGGGCAGCGGGCCCGCTGGCGCACCCCGGCGCCTCCGCGAGCACCGAATGGATGGTCGCGGAGGCCGCGTCCAGCGTCTCCTGGCGCCGCGATGCCAGGCACACGGTACGGCCAGCCCGGGCGAAGAACACCGCGATCCGGGCGCCCATCGTCCCGGCTCCGATAACCACGACCCGCTCCGGCCGCCCGGGCCCGGCCGCCGTCACCTAACCCGCCTCCCCGCGCTGGCGCAGCACCGCGCGGGTCTTCGCCGGGGTCCACCAGCTTGTGATGTCGCCGCCGGTGAGGATGAGGCCACGGGCCAGTGCCGGCCAGTCGCCCGTCTGGCCGAGCAGCCCGACCGGGACGCTCTCGCGTGCCGCCCAGCCCCGCTGACCGTCCACTCCCAGGGCAGGAGCGCCGTAGTAGTCGGCCAGGGCGGCGACCGCGTCAACCGTGCTGGCCACGTCCGAGTGGTCGGCGCCCCGCACAGCGATCGCGTCAGCGCCCGCCTCCAGGCAGGCCCGGGCGAGGTCACTGAGCGCGTCCTCGGTGTCCTCGGCAGTGGCTCCCGGGAGAAGCCCGGCCAGCTGGCCCAGGGTGGGCAGTTCCGCGATCTGCCCCGTCGTTCCCGCGGCGGCCAGCCGGCCGATCAGAGCGGTGGTGGCGAGCACCTCCGGAAGCCCGGCGACCTCGTCCGAATTGCCGACCGGGCCGGCCGGGGCAGTGGCCGCCCCCGCGCGCAGGCCTGGCAGCAGCGGCACGGCGAGGGCGTCGGCGGCGCAGACATCCCCGGCGTCGGTCAGCAGCCGCTGGGTGACGCCGGTGTCCAGCCAGAACTCTCCGGGCACCGAGGCGTGCACGAACTGCGGCAGCCGCGACCAGGCCAGCGGCGCGAACACCACCTCCCCGGTGCCCGCGAGGACCGCCCTGGTCCTGTCGCGTCCGTTCAAATTCGCACTACTTCCCGGTTGGGGGCCGCGGACGGCCATTCGCCGTAGTAGGTGAGGATCTCCTCGGGCGGGCGGCGGGTACTCCAGTCGGCGGCGAACTCGGCGTACGGGCGGGCTCGCCGCCGCCGCTCCTGCCGGGCGGCTTCGCGTGCCTGCCTGGTACCCCCGCCGTCGAGGAGCATCGTCTGCTCGTCGAACACGACGTGGTACACCTCGCGTGCCACCTGCGCCGAGATGATGGACCGGGCCACATCAGCGAGCACCTCGTCGGGGTCCCGTTCCAGCACGTCGCCGTAGCCACCTCCGCCGTTGGTGCTGGCCGCCAGGATGTCGCCCTCCCGGAGGATGCTGACCCCCCGGGTCTGATGCTCCAGGATCAGCTCGCCTGGCCCCACGTCGGCGGCCGCGAGGCTGTAGTCATCGGTGGGAATGCCGGCGTCACCAGCCCGCATCCGCTCAAGCAGGTCCGAGCCCATGACCCGGATGCCCGGGAGCGTGGTGGCGGCGTAGCCGCCGAAGAGCCCGTTCGCCGAGGGGAACTTGGACTCCTTCTGGCTCGAGGTGAACGCGAGGTATCGGCTTCCGTACACCATGTAGCAGACCGCTGCGCCGCAGCCGCCCCGGTGCCGGCCGAAGCCGCAGGTGTCGGTGAGCTGGTGCTCGAACAGGTGCAGCAGAGGGAACTCCTGCTCGATGTCCTCGACATCCGGTGCCTTGCCCCAGGGGCCGTGGGGAAAGCCGAAGACGTCCACCCCGTCCATGTCGTGCCGCGCGGCCAGGCCGTAGGCGTTGAGCGGGTAGCCCATGAAGTCGGTCACGCGGTAGCCGTGCTGGTTCACCCCGCTCACCATCACCGCCGACGCGCTGGACGTGCAGAAGCCGCAGACGAGATCCTGCTGGGAGGTCGAGTACATGATCTTGGAAAGGGCCACCCCGAGCAGGGGGAACACCAGGGCGCCGACGAGCGGCGAGCAGCTGACCGCGGCCTCGCTGCCGGCGTCGAAGAACGAGCCCTTCGGCACCCGGATGTCGATGTTCTCGAGCATCCCCGAGGAGATCGGGAAGTCGTGGAAGGGGAACTGGTACAGGTTCACCGCACAGTGCGCGGCAATGATGTGGGCGAAGGCGTTGTACGAACCCTCGTGCTCGGGCGAGGTGCCATCGAAGTCGATGATCAGCCGGTCGCCGGCGACGGTGATCGCCACCGCCGCGCGCAGCAGGTAGGCGTCGTGCCCGGTGGTGTCCATGAACACGACGTGGCGGTAGGTTCCATCCGGCCAGCTCGCGATCCTGCGGCGCACACCCGCGGAGGTCTGCTCGATCATCCGGCGGAACAGCCCGCGCAGCACCGTGTTGCCATGCTTGCGGGCGAGTTCCTGCACCCGGACCCGGACCCGGTCGCAGGCGGCGACCCGGGCCTTGACGTCGGTCACCTGCATCCGCGGGGCCCGGGAGATGAAGTTCTCCATCATCCGCAGCACATCGTTGCGCAGCGTGTAGTTCTCGCCGATCTTCATCGGCGAGAGCTTCATGCCCTCGTCGTGCCTGGTCCGCGCCTGGGTGATCTCGCCGCCGGGCTCGGCCCCGCCGGTCTCGCTCTGGTGCGCGCCGCAGACCGCCCACGCGACCAGCTCGCCGTCGTTGAACACTGGCATGAGGGCGAACTGGTCGGGGTTGTGGATCCCGCCGTAGAGAGCCTCGTTGCAGTAGAAGATGTCCCCCTCATGCACTCCGACCGAGGGGTCGTCACCGTAGTGCGCCAGGATGAACTTGATGGGGATCTGACCGGTGACCGAGTGCAGGTACGTGCCGCACACAGGGGCGACCAGGTCCCCGGCCGCGGTGTATACGGCGACAAGGGTGTCCCCGGAGTGCAGCATCGACGAGATGCCCATCCGGGTCATGACCTCCTTGCCCTCCTGGGCGATCAGGACGAGCTTCTCGGAGAGGATCTCGTAGTCGCCCAGCCGGAGCGAACGCATCGCTTCCAGCTCGGCTCCGGACGGGCGCTCCGGCTTCATGCCGGTCGCGAGCAGGCTGTCGAGAATGCTCATGGTTGCTGCCCCTGCTCGTGCGTGAGGATGAAGGCGGACCGGTCGTCCACCACGAGGGACCAGCCGGGCGCCACGGCGGTGGTCGTCGTCTCGGCCTCCACCAGCGCCGGGCCTGTGATCTTCGTGCCGCCGGCCAGCGCGGCGGCCTCGAAGACCGGTGTGTCCACGGGGCCCGCGCCGAGTTCCCACACCGCGGGACGCGAGCCCAGCGATGCCGTCCCGCCAGCCTGCCGTTCCGGCTCGGGCGGGGACTGGGCGGGCTGGCGCAGCCGCGCCCTGAGGATCAGCGCGTCGATCTCCACCCCGGCGGCCGGGTTCAGCCCCAGCGGGCTGTAGGCCTCCGAGTACTCGACTTCGAAGGCGCGGTACAGCTGCTCGACGTCCGCCGGGCCGGTGAGGCGGACCGACGGCGCGGCCACCCGCTTGACGTTGAGCTGGCCGCCGAACTTCATGTCCAGCTCCAGTGAGTACTCCACCTTGCTGGCGTCGAACCCCTCCCCCGCGAAGTCGCGTGCGGCCTGCGCGGCCAGCCAGTCCACGATCGCGTTGAATCCGCTGGTGTCGGCGAGCCACTCACCGGTGTTGCCGTCGAACAGCGTGAAATGCGCCGATCTCTCGTACACGTGCAGCACATCCATGGTTGACGAGCCGTACGCGCAGAACACCGGGGAGAACGGGAAGATCACGACGCGGGTCATCCCCGCCGCTTCGGCGTACCCGCATGCGTGCAGCGGGCCGGCCCCGCCCGCGGCGAAGATGACGAAGTCGCGGGGGTCGTATCCCTTGAGCACTGTTTCCTTGTGGATGACCGCGCCCATGTGCGCGTCCACGATCCGCTTGACGAGCAGCGCGGCGTCGGTGACCGGCACGCCCAGCGGCGCGGCGATCCGGTCCCGCAGGGCGCGCTCGGCGCGCGCCGGGTTGATGGCCAGCTGGCCGCCGTTGAATCTGGCCGGGTTGACGTAACCCAGGACGACGTCGGCGTCGGTCACCGTGGGCTCGCGCCCGCCCTGGCCGTAGCAGGCCGGCCCGGGCATGGACCCGGCGCTTTCCGGGCCTACCTCGATCCGGCCGCCGACATCGCTGTTGATGCGCGCGATGGAGCCGCCGCCCGCCCCGATGGAGTGGGTGTCGAGCATCGTCGCGTCGACCAGCCACCGGTCGACGGTCGGGGCCAGCTGGTAGAAGCGGGTGCTGCCGGAGACGATGAGGCCGATGTCGAAGCTGGTGCCACCCATGTCGGTGACGACCACGTTCTCGAACCCGCAGGCGCGGCCCAGGTGAGCACTTCCCATCAGCCCGGCCACCGGCCCGCCGGAGAATGTCTGGATGGCGGTGGAGCGCAGCACCGAGGCCATGCCACCGGTGTTGTGCACCATGATCAGCGGCGCGCGGTAGCCGCCCGCCCGCAGCCGCTGCCCGATCCCGGACAGCTCGCTGTACATCGACGTGTGGAGGTAGGCGTTGAGCAAGGTGGTGGTCGCACGCGTGTACTCCAGCCTGCGAGGGGAGTTCTCGCTCGACAGGAAGACGGGCGTGTGGCCGAGATAGCTCTCCCCGTACTCCAGCTCGATGAGCTCACGGATGCGCAGTTCGTGGGCGGGATTGACGTGGGACCACAGCAGGCAGACCACGAAGCCGCGGACACCGGAGTCCACGAGGTAGTCCAGCTTGCGCAGGAAGTCGTCCTCGTCGAGAGGACGGACCTCGCACCCGCGATGATCCATCCGCGCCTTGACACCGACCATGAGCTCGCGCCCGATGAGCGGCGACGGCTTGAGCGCGCGGGCGATGTTGCGCTGCTGCTTGATGCTCAGCCCGTCCGACCACTGGCTGCCGCGGCCGATGAGCAGGTTGTCCTCGAACCCCTCGGTGGTGATGTAGCCAAGCCGGGGGCCCTTCGCCTCAAGGAGGCTGTTGAGCGCGAGCGTGGTGGAGTACCGGATGATGTCGGTGCGGCCGAGCAGCTCGGCGGAGGTGACCCCGAGCCGGCCGGCGGCGTCCTCGATCGCCTGGAGCATGCCGCGGCTGAGATCGTAACCGGTGGTGCGGGTCTTGCACCACGCCGTCTCGCTGCCAAGCTGGGCGAAGCAGTCGGTGAACGTGCCGCCGATGTCGATGTCGATGGTTCCGCTCATGCCTGCCCTCCCCGGGCACGCGTGTCCGCCGATGCCTTCAGAGCGTCGATGTCGATCTCGATGTCGTGGGTGATGGGATGCCCGGGTGGCAGGTACTCCACCTCGACCAGGGCCAGGCAGCCCGGGCAGTAGAACTCCAGCAGCCGGCACCACTGCGGGTCCGGGGCGAAGGTATAGGGCCCCTCGACCCGCGGCGGGTGAATCTCGGTCGGATCGCGCTCGGCGACCAGGCAGCCTTCCTTGTAATTGGCGCGGGCCGGCCCCAGGTCGGCGCCGCACCGCTCGCACTTCCACCTCTCGCTGCCGAGGTCGATGACGAGATACTCGGTCACGCGGTACTCAGTCATCGCCGCCCTGCCTCCGCACGATTCCGTATCCGAGTGCACCGAACTCCGCGGTCCAGCCGGCCGGGACGAAGACGGTCGTGTCAGGCGCGGCCAGGAACGCCGGCCCGGTCACGGGCGGCTCTCCGGGGCAGCCGAGCCCGGACGCCAGCGGCACCTCCATCACCCCGTCCGCGAAGCGGACCTTCCTCGTCCCGGTGACCGGGGCACCGGGACCGGGCCCGGCCGGACGCAGCGGAGGATCGCTGACCGCGGTGATGCGCACGCTCAGCCGGCCGCGCCCGCCGCCGCCAGGCAGCGACACGCTGGCGGCCGCCGGGTCGCTGAGCATGTCCGGGAACGACCCGGCGGTGGTGGTCTCCTGCCCGGTGAAGTCACTGAGGGTCACCGCCGCGGTCAGCGCGGCCTGGGCCGGCACCCCTTCGGCTCGCATATCCCGCGCCGCCCGGTCGAGCATCCCGGCGAGTGCCTGGCCGACGGCACCGGCGTCGCTGACGTCGGTCACGGCGGCGTGATAGGTGTGCGCGATCGGCAGGAGGCTGCCGCCGAACGCGGAGAACACCGAACTCTGCGGGAACACCACCACCTCGTCGATCCCGAGCGCCGCGGCGGCGGGCACGGCGAGCAGCCCGCCGCCACCGCCGTAGGAGAACAGCGACTGTGAGCCCGGGCTGGCACCGGCCAGCCCGGGCTGCCCGGCCGCCCACGCGCGCATGTGCGTGGCCAGCGTGGTGTGGATCGCATCGAGCGCGGCGAGCGCGGCCTCCTCCGGGCTGGCGCCAAGCTCACTGCCCAGCGCGGCGAGGGCGGCCCGGCCGGAGCCGGGGTCGAGGGTGCGGCGGCCGGAAAGGAACTCGCCCGGCTCCAGGTAGCCGAGTTCGAGCCACACATCCGTGGGGGTCGGCTCACTGCCACCGAGCCCGAAGCAGGCGGGGCCAGGGACCGCGCCCGCGCTGCGTGGGCCGACGGCCAGCCCGCCGCCAGGCCCGGCCGTGACGACTGATCCTCCGCCCAGCCCGAAGGACGACAGCGCCACGGCCGGGTGCCGCAGCGACAGGCCACCGAACCCGGTGCTGACCGAGCGGGGCGCGGTGGCCGCGCTGACATGCGCGACGTCGGTGGTGGTGCCGCCGACATCGAGTGTCACCACATGAGCGGTGCCCAGGGCACGGGCGACGATCGCCGCGCCGAGTACACCCGCGCTGGGCCCCGAGTTGTAGGTGTCGATGGCCCGGGTCTTCGCCACCCGGGTGCTCGATCCGTCGGTGTTGATGATCAGGAGCGGACGGCGGAACTTGTGCGCCCGCAGCCGGTCCTCAGCCTTGTACATGCTGCGGGCGAGGACGGGATGAATGTAGGCGTTGGCTACCGCCAGCGCGGTCCGGGCATGGTCATCTGGGTCCAGGGAGAGCTGGGAGGACAGCACGAGCGGGATGGCGCCGAGGTAGTGGCGGGGATAGGAGGTCTCGATCAGGGACTTGGCCGCCAGTTCGTTGGCCGGGTTCAGGTGCGCCCGGGCAAAACTGATGACCACCAGGTGCACGCCGTGCTCGAGTAGTTCCCGCACGGCGGCCTCCAGGCCCGCGGGGTCAACCGGGTTCTGGACGGCGCCGTCCGGGCCGGTGGCTTCCGGCACACCACGGATCGCGCCCGGATGCACGAAGCCGGCCAGCAGGCCCGCTTGCTCACCGCTCCCGTAGAGCGTTTCCTCATGGCCGGCGGTGACCAGCAGGCCCACGTCGGCGCCGGTCCGCTGCACCACGATGTTCGTGGCGATGGGGGAGCTGAAGTGGACCAGGCTGGCCCGCGCCAGGAACGCCGGCACGGTCCCGCCCACACCCCCCGCCAGCGTGGCTCCCGGCGCCGACGCCGCCGGATGGTACGCCGCGGCCGTGACGGTCACCTTGTCCGCCGCCGACAACACGGGCGGCTCCGGCGTGAGCGAGGTTTCTTACCAGCTCTCCGGCGCAGCCAGCGCCCCTCTCGTCTCGACCCAGGGGAGCGTGGCCACTTTCGCGATTTCGGCCGAGGGGATCACTACTGTCGTCTACCACGCGGTGGACAACGCAGGCAATCTCGAGAGCCCGAAGACCCTCGTGATCCGGATTGATGCCACAGCCCCCGTGCTGTCCCTGCCGGGAGCGGTCACGACCAACGCGACGAGTCCCAGCGGAGCCAACGTGAGTTACACCGTGACGGCCACGGACAACCTGGATCCGGCGGCAGGCGTCAGCTGCACCCCGGCCTCCGGAACGCTGTTCGCCATCGGCACGACCGTGGTAAGCTGCGCCGCCACCGACGCGGCCGGCAACGCCGCCACGGGATCGTTCACCGTGACGGTGGTGGGGGCGCCGGGACAGATCACGGATCTGGTCGCGCAGGCGAGCGCCTTCAACCTGCGCCAGGGCATCGAGAACAGCCTGGACGCCAAGCTCAGCGCCGCACAGTCCGCCCTCGCCGCCGCCCAAGGGGGGGACAGCGTCACGGCCTGCAACTTGATGAGCGCCTTCATCAACGAGGTAGAGGCGCAGGCTGGCGTGTCCATCACGCTGGAGCAGGCGAGCCAACTGATCGCCGCGGCGACCAACATCAAGGCGGTGCTGGGCTGTTCCTAGGCGGGATGGGTGCAGCGACGGCGGAGCGAGAAACGACGACCGCGTGAGGGGGAGTGGCGACCCCTCACGCGGTCGCTTTCGCGCTGCGTGGCTGGTGCGGTCCCTACGTCCAGCCCCGCAGCCGCACCGCGGCCTCGATCAGTTCCGCGCACTGGTCGAAGGTGAACGCATCGCTGGTCAGCACCAGGTGGTAATTCGCGGGATCGTCCCAGCGTCTGTGGTAGTAGGTCTTCACGTAGCGCCGCCGGCCTTCGTCCAGCTCGCGCGTGGTGCGCTCGGCTTCCTTGGCATCCACCTTGAGGCGCTCGGCCGCCCGCGCGATCCGCACCGCCAGCGGCGCCACCACGAACACGTGCAGCGTGCCCTCATGCTGCCCCAGGCAGGCCGGGGCGCCGCGGCCCACCAGGATAACGTGGTCGTGCCGCACGGCTTCGGCGATCACGTGCTCGGTCTGCTTGACGATCTCGTCTTCGGAGGGCGGCGCGGCCACCTCGGCGGGCGAGGCCATGAACAGCTCGGGCGCCGGGCCGGAGAGCGTGCCCGCGAGCCGCTCCATGAAGGTGGTGACGCGCTCCTCGTGCTGCGCCACCTCCTCGCGCGGCAGGCCGGCCAGCCGTGCCACGCGCTCGACGAACTCGTTGTCGACCAGCTCCCAGCCGAGCCGCACCGCAACGCGCCGCGCGATCTCGGAGCCGCCGGAAGCGTATTCGCGCGAAACGGTGATGACGGGCATACGCCTAGGTGAACAGATTCGGCCCCATGCCCGGCACGCCCTTGCCGAACGGCGGGCCCTTGTCGGGCCGGGCGCGCGTGTAGCCCAGCTCGTCCGAGCGGGAGATCCGCTTGTGCGCCACCAGCCCTTCCAGCACCAGCTCGCAGGCGGAGACGGCCATCGCCGGCTCGCGCTTGCGTGCGAGGCCCACGTGCTCGATCAGGTCGAGCAGCCCCGGCACGAGGGCGAACCCCTTGAGGCAGGCGTCGGAATGCTCCTGGTTCGACACCTTGAGCGCGCCGCCCTCGTCGAACCACTGCACGATGCTGTCGCAGTCGGCGCCGCCCACGCGGTCCTCGAACACCTTGCCCGCCGCCCGCCGCACCAGCTCGCGCGCGATCGTCTCGGCGCCCTGCAGCTCACCCTCGTATTCCAGCTCGATCTTGCCCGTGATGGCCGGCAGCGCCGCGTACACGTCCGAGACGCGCGGCACAGCCCGCTGCTCCTTGGTGAGGATGGCGCGCTGCTCCGCGTTGGACGTCACCGACTCGAGCACCGTGATCGGCAGTCGCTGGCTCACACCCGAGCGCCGCTCGATCCGCTTGTCCTGCCGCCCCGCGCAGGCGATCTCCGCCACCACCTGCGCGATGAACTCCGCG
>OFHK01000092.1_pt1 | contig 27578 bp, 19 predicted proteins | sample 1521951 | NCBI WGS metagenome assembly OFHK01 (sample SAMEA2468436, study PRJEB22500) | soil metagenome | biome: Glassland; feature: Farmland; material: Clay | place: Australia | collected 2013-01-31 | depth 0.55 m
GACGATCAGGCGAAGGCGGCAGGGGGCGGAGCGGCGGGGGGGAAGAACGGGAAGGCCCGGAGCGCGCCATCGGCCCGGAAATCCGGCCGCGGAGACACCAGCGCCGGGCCGCCGGCCTCTGCCCAGCCGGCCGGCGAGGACTCCGCCGCCAGGCCCGGCCTGGTGGTAGCGATCACGGGGGCCGCTCACGGACTCGGGCACGCGCTCGCGGTCAGGCTCGCCGGCTCGGCCCGGGTCAGCCGGGTAGTCGCGATCGATGATCACCGGGGCGACATCGCCGGGGTGACCTGGCGCCTGGCGGATGTGCGCGACCCGGCCCTGGCCGGCCGCCTGACCGGAGTGGATGTCCTGGTACACACGGACGTGGACCTGGGGGACTCTGATTACCGTGCCAGGCGCGCGTTCAACGTCCGCGCCGCACAGACGGTGCTCACGGCTGCCGCGGCGGGCCGGGTGAGCCGGGTGGTCCTGGTGACCAGCGCCATGGTCTACGGCGCCCGGCCTGACAACCCGGTGCCGCTGGCCGAGACGGCGCCGCTGGGCGCCGACCCCGACGGCAGCGTGGCGGGCGATCTCCTGGAAATCGAGCATCTGGCGCAGCGCGCCCCGCGCACTCACCCGGGCATGGCAGTCACCGTGGTACGGCCCGCAGCACTCGTTGGCGACGGACTCGACACAATGGTGACCCGGCATTTCGATTCCTCCCGCCTGCTGACGGTGAAGGGCTGCGCGCCGCGCTGGCAGTTCTGCCATATCGATGATCTGGTCTCCGCGCTCGAACTGGCCGTGGCCGGCGAGGTGACCGGGAACTTCGCGGTCGGCTGCGATGGCTGGCTGGAACAGGAGCAGGTGGAGGAGATCAGCGGGCTGCGCCGGATCGAGCTTCCGGCGGGCCTGACCTTCGGCACCGCACAGCGGCTGCACCGGATCGGGATCTATCCAGCTCCCATCAACGACCTGCAGTACCTGGTCTATCCGTGGGTCGTCGACTGCCAGACCCTGCGCGAGGCCGGCTGGCGTCCGGCCCACGACAACGCGGCCGTCCTGGCGGCGCTGATGGAAGCCAGGGCCGTCCACCGGGCCGCCGCGCGCCGCATCACCGGCAAGGAGGCGACCATCACCGCCGCTGGCGCGACCGTCGCCGTGCTCGGCACCGCGGCGATCGTCCGCGCAGCCCGCCGCCGCAAGCGCGGCACCTAACCACCCCCCTGCGACGTGATCCAGGTACCTTTGCTCCCGTGAACGTGATCAGGCTGGCCGAGTTGCGTGACACACCGCTGTCGGTGGACGAGGTGCACGCCGCCGTTGCCGATCCCGCTGCGGGTGGCATCGCCCTGTTCGTTGGCACGGTCCGCGACCATGCCGCAGACCGTGCGGTGACCGGGCTCTCCTACAGCGCGCACCCGTCCGCGGCGGCAGAACTGCGGACCGTGGCCGAGAAGGTGGCGGCCAGTTACGGCGTGCGTGCGCTGGCGGCTGTGCACAGGGTGGGGGATCTGGAGGTGGGTGACCTGGCCGTTGTCGTGGCGGTGGCCTGCCCGCACCGGGCCGAGGCGTTCGAGGCCTGCCGTGCCCTCATCGACGACCTGAAGCACAGTGTGCCGATCTGGAAGCACCAGCGGTTCAGTGACGGCACCAGTGAGTGGGTCAACGGTGCCTAGTCTCCGGATGGCCACCCGCCAGCAGCTGACGTTGCTGGTGGCGACCGTCGCGGTGGTGGTGGCCGCGGTGACCGCAGTGTTCCTTCCCGTTCCCTATGTGATCCTCAGTCCTGGCCCCACCCTCAACACCCTCGGCACCGGGCCGGGCGGCCGCTCCCTGATCGAGATCTCCGGCCACCCGACCTACCCGGCGGCCGGCCACCTCAACCTGGTCACGGTTTCCTTCCAGGGGGGCCCCGAGGGCTCGTTCAACATCTTCGCCGCCCTGCGCGCCTGGCTGACCCCGCACGAGGCGGTGGTGCCGGAAGAGGAACTCTTCGGGCCGGGCCAGACGCAGCGGCAGGTCGTCCAGCAGGACACCCAGCAGATGGCCAGTTCGCAGCAGACCGCGACCGCTGCCGCGCTGTGCGTGCTGGGGATCCCGTTCACGACCCTGGACACCATCGTGACGGTGGAGAAGGGGTTTCCCGCCGCGGGGCTGCTCCATCCGCACGATGTCATCACCGCGGTCGACGGCAGGCCGGTGAACTGCAAACAGGACGCGGCGCCGATGATCCGCGCCCGCGCGCCGGGCGCGCAGGTCACCCTCACCGTGCAGCGCACCGTCAATGGCCACCGGGTCACCAGGCAGGTCAGCCTGACGACCGTCAATTCCGGCGGCCGTGCCGTGGTGGGGGTCACCGTCGCGGAGAGTTATGTGTTCCCCTTCAACGTCCGGATCAGGGTGGGAGACATCGGCGGGCCGAGTGCGGGTCTCATGTTCGCGCTCGGCATCGTCGACAAGCTGACACCGGGAAACCTGACCCGCGGGAAGTTTGTCGCGGGCACCGGGGAAATCTCCGCGGACGGCACGGTCAGCCCGATCGGCGGCATCCAGCAGAAGCTGGTCGGGGCGCGGGACGCTGGCGCGACCATCTTCCTGACCCCGGCCGCCAACTGCCCGGATACAGCCGGTGCCGTCCCCGCTGGCCTGCGCCTGGTCAAGGTGAGCACCCTGAGCGGCGCAGTCAGCGCCCTGCGCGCGCTGGCGGCGGGCCGCAGTGTCCCCTCCTGCTGACCGCTGCCCGCCGCCGGAGCCCGGGGGAGGGCTGGGCGTGATCGCGGTAGATTGGCGCTCCATGGACCTTCGCCCGCGGGCCGCCCCCGCAGCAGCCGAGCAGTGGGCCGACTTGAGGGGGGCCGCTTGACCTTCCGGTCTTCCGGGCCTGCCCGGCCTCCCGAGGGCCACGCGACCCTCAAGTTGCCCCGCTGGCCGCGGTACCTGGTGCCCGTGGCCATCGGGCTGATCGCCCTCATCGTGGTGGTAGTCATCGTGGCCGGGGTGTGGACCGACTACCTGTGGTTCCGCTCGGTCGACTACGGGACGGTCTTCGGCGTCACCTACGGCACCCGGTGGACGCTGTTCTTCGTGGCCGGGATCTTCATGGCGCTGGTGACCGGCCTCAACGCCTTCATCGCGTTCCGGCTGCGCCCGCTCTACCGGCCCGTGCAGCCGCGGCGTCCCGGCGCGGAGGCGTACCGGATGGCGATCGACCCGCACCGGCGGCTGCTGCTCGGGCTCGCGCTGTTCGTGGTGGGACTGATCTCGGGCCTGAGTGCGTCGGGCGCCTGGCGGACCTGGCTGATGTTCGCCAACCAGGTGCCGTTCGGCCAGCGGGATCCCCAGTTCAAGCTGGACATCTCGTTCTTCGTCTTCACCTACCCGTTCATCCGGCTGGTGCTCGGGTACCTGTTCGCCGCGGTGCTGCTGTCACTGGCGGCGGCCACGCTGGTGCACGTGCTGTACGGCGGGCTCCGGCTGCAGGGCCGCCGGCTCCGGGCGACCAAGGGCGCGCAGGTGCAACTGTTCCTCCTGCTCGGAGTATTCGTGCTGCTCAAAGCGGTGGCCTACTGGTTCGACCGCTACGGCATCGACTTCTCCCAGCGCGGAACGGTCACCACCGGGGCCTCCTACACCGACGTCAACGCGGTCCTGCCGGCCAAAACCGTGCTCGCGGTGATCGCTGTCCTGTGCGCGGTGCTGTTCTTCGCCGGTGCGGTGCGGCACAGCGCGATGCTGCCCGCGGTCGGGCTTGGGCTGCTGGTCCTGTCGGCGATCCTGGTCGGCGGCGTGTACCCGGCGATCATCCAGCAGTTCGTGGTGAAGCCGAACGAACTGGCCAAGGAATCGAAGTACATCGCGCGGGAGATCGCCGAAAGCAGACGGGCCTACGCGGTCGGCGGGGCCAAGGTGATCTCCTACCCCGGCGCCACCACGGAGTCGTCCGCCGCGCTGGCGGCCCGGGTGGCGAACCTGCCCGGGATGCGGCTGATGGACCCCGCCGTGATCTCCCAGACGTTCCAGCAGCTCCAGCAGGTCAAGAGCTTCTACCAGTTCCCGTCCATGCTCTCGGTGGACCGTTACCCGCTGACGCCCGGCGGGCAGCCGCAGGACCTGGTGGTGGCGGTCCGCGGGATGGGCGGCCCTCCGCAGGGCCAGGCGAACTGGATCAACACCCACCTGGTGTATACGCACGGCTTCGGGTTCGTGGCGGCCAAGGCGAACGCGATGGCGGCCGACGGCACCCCGGCGTTCGTGGAAAAGGACATTCCCCCCAGCGGGGTGCTCGGGAATTCCCAGACCTACCAGCCACGGGTGTACTTCGGCCAGCAGCAGAACGCCTACGCGATCGTCGGCGGGCCACCCGGTGGGCCCCGGCAGGAGCTGGATTACCCGGCCAGGAACGCGGCCGGGCAGGTGAACTACACCTACACCGGCAACGGCGGCGTCCCGGTCGGCTCGTTGCTCAACCGCTTCTGGTACGCGGTCAAGTTCCGGGAGCTGAACATCATGCTCTCCGGGGCGATCAACAGCTACTCGAAGATCCTCTACGACCGGCAGCCGCTGGCCCGGGTGGCCAAGGTGGCGCCGTTCCTGACCCTGGACGGCAGCCCGTACCCGGTCATCGCCGACCACCGGATCATGTGGGTCGTGGACGGCTACACCACCACCGACCTGTACCCCTATTCCGAACGCCTCAGCATGCCGCAGGCCACCTCCACCAGCCAGGCCCCGAACGGCTCGGTCGCCGGGCAGCAGGTCGGCCAGATCAACTACATCCGCAACTCGGTCAAGGCGGTCGTGGACGCCTACACCGGCGCGGTCACCCTCTATCAGTGGGGCCCCCCGGACCCGCTGCTGCGCACCTGGATGAATGCTTTTCCCGGCATCATCAAGCCGCGCAGTGCCGTCCCGGGCTATCTGCTGCCGCACCTGCGCTACCCACCTGACCTGTTCGAGGTCCAGCGGCAGATCCTCGCCAAGTACCACGTCGAGAACCCGCAGGCGTTCTACGGCGGGCAGAACTTCTGGGCCGTGCCGAACGACCCCACCGTCAGCCAAGGCAACGGCCTGAGCCAGCCCGCGTACTACCTGACCCTGACCATGCCCGGCTACCGGCACCCCGAGTTCTCCCTGACCACCACCTACGTGCCGCGCGGCCGGGCAAACCTGGCCGCCTACATGGCGGTGGACAGCAACCCGCGGTCCGGGTACGGATCCATCCGCATCCTCCAGCTGCCGCAGGACACCGCCATCGCCGGGCCGTCGCAGGTGCAGAACGCCTTCGAGACGTTCGCCCGTGCTTCCATCGAGCTGACCCAGTTGCGCAAGGGCGGTTCCAGCGTCACGCTCGGCAACCTGATCACGCTCCCGGTGGGCGGCGGGCAGTTGTTCATCGAGCCGATCTACGTCTCCGCCGCCGCGGCCGGCTCGGCTGGTTCCTATCCCACCCTGCAGCGGGTGTTCGCGTACTACGGGGGCCAGCCGGATCCGGTGGGCTACGGCCCGACGCTTGCCGGCGCGCTGGCGCAGGTGTTCACCGGCCTGCCCGCCACCAGCCCGGGGATCCCCAGCGGCCAGGGCACGATCAGCGCGGCGGTCCGCATGTACCTGCAGCAGGCGGAGGCGGCCTACGCGCAGGCGCAGACCGCGCTGCGCAACGGGGACTTCACCGCATATGGGCAGGCCATCGCGAGCATGAAACAGGCACTGGACAACGCCCAGCGGGCCGCCCAGAAGGCAGCCGGCACCACCGCCTCGCCGCTACCCAGCCCGGTCCCCACCGGGACGGCCAGTGCCAGGCCCTCACCATCCCCGACCCGTTAACAGGGCTGGCGTTCCCATGACCGCTGGCGTTTCCATGACCGTGGTGTCCTGCAAGTCAGGCACGGCCAGCCCGCTGTGGCCCGGCGCAGGGATGGCCGGCCCGGTCCCGGAAAGGAGCGGTCTGGCCCCCACTAGCGCGGCGATACACACCGGCAGCCCGGCCGAGGGCGTACGCTCGGTGGTGGCGGGACATCCACAAGAATTCTGTCTGGAGCAGGTATCCGCGTGCCCCGGGCTGTGTGCCCGGGAAGGGAGCGAGACTGGTCGTGGCGCCTCGAGTACTGGTTGATGCGACCGCGGTACCCGCGGATCGCGGGGCGTTGGGCCGCTACGTCGATGGTCTGATAGCCGCCCTGTCGGCTGCGGGGGCGGACCTGGCCGTCGTCTGCCAGCGCGCCGATGAGGAGCGCTACGGGCGGCTGGTGCCAGGCGCGCGCGTCGTCGCGGGCCCGACCGCGATCGCTCACCGGCCGGCCCGGCTGGCCTGGGAGCAGACCGGCCTGCCGCTGGTGGCGCAGCAGGTGAGCGCGGACGTCCTGCATGTGCCCCACTACACGATGCCGCTGCGGCCCGGCGTGCCGGTCGTGGTGACCATCCACGATCTGACCTTCTTCACCGAGCCGGACGCGCACAGCCCGGTGAGCGCCACCTTCTTCAAGGGGGCCATCCGGACCTCGGTCCGCCGGGCGACCCGGCTGCTGGTGCCGTCCAAGGCCACCAGGGACGAACTGGTTCGGGTGCTGGGCGCCGACCCGACCAGGATCGACGTGGCCTACCACGGGGTGGACCACACGCTGTTCCACCGGCCCGACGCTGACCAGGTGCGGCAGGTCTCAGACCGGCTCGGCCTGCACGGCAAGCCGTACGTGGCCTACCTCGGCACGCTGGAGCCGCGCAAGAACGTGCCAGCCCTCATCGCCGGCTGGGCTGCCGCGGTCACCGACCTGCCCGACCCGCCGGCGCTGGTGCTTGGCGGCGGCAGCGGCTGGAGCGAGGAAGTGGACGAGGCCGTCGCCGCCGTTCCCGCGCACCTGCGCCTGGTGCGGCCCGGCTACCTGCGTTTCAGTGATCTTCCCGGCTACCTTGGCGGCGCGCTCGTGGTCGCCTTCCCGAGCCGTGGGGAGGGCTTCGGGCTGCCAGTGCTGGAGGCGATGGCCTGCGGGGCGCCGGTGCTGACCACGCACCGCACCTCCCTGCCCGAGGTGGGTGGCGACGCGGTCGCCTACACCGAGCCGGACTCCGGCAGCATTCAGGCGGGCCTGCGCGCCCTCCTCGACGACCCGGTGCGGCGGCAGACCCTCGGCGCCGCCGGGCACGACCGGGCGCAGGAATTCTCCTGGGCCGCGTCGGCCGAGGCGCATCTCGCCTCGTACCTGCGTGCGGCCGGCCGGCGGGACGAGTAGTCTGCGTCTCCATGTCATCACAGCCGGTTATCCCTGCCCGTCCCGAGCAGCTTGAGGCCATCCTGCTTGTCGGTGGCCAGGGCACGCGGCTGCGCCCGCTGACGATCAGCACCCCCAAGCCCCTGCTCCCCACGGCGGGCGTCCCGTTCCTGGCCCACCAGCTGGCCAAGGCCGCGGCCGCCGGGGTCACCCGGGTGGTCCTCGCCACCTCCTACCGGGCGGCGATGTTCAGCGAGTGCCTCGGTGACGGCAGCGCGTTCGGCCTGGAGATCGTGTACGTCCAGGAGGACACGCCGCTGGGGACCGGCGGCGCCATCCGGAACGCGGCCCAGGCGCTGCACAGCGCCCCGGCCAGCCCGGTGATCGTGCTCAACGGGGACGTCCTGTCCGGGCACGATCTGGCTGCCCAGCTCGATCTGCACAGCAAGATGGATGCGGCCGTCACCCTGCACCTGGTGGAGGTCCCCGATCCGGCCCGGTTCGGCTGCGTGCCGACCGACACTGACGGGCGGGTGACCGCGTTCCTGGAGAAGACCCCTCACCCGGTCACCAACCGGATCAACGCGGGCTGCTACGTCTTCCGGCGCAGCGTGATCGACGTGATCAAACCCGGGGTGGTGACCTCGGTGGAGCGGGAGACGTTTCCCGGCCTGATCGACGCCGGTGAGGTCGTGATGGGTTACCCGGACACGTCATACTGGCTCGACGTGGGTACCCCGGAGGCTTTCGTTCAGGGTTCTTGTGATCTTGTCCTGGGGCGGCTGCACTCGCCAGCCCTGCGCGCCAGCGGCGTGCCGGGGGAGATGCTCGTGCTCGAAGGTGCGCGGGTGGACCCGGCGGCACGGGTGACCGGCGGCACCGTGGTCGGGGCCGGCTGCCTGATAGAGGCCGGGGCTCAGGTGGCGGGCAGCGTGCTGTTCGACGGGGTGAGAATCGGTGCGGGCGCACAGGTCAGCGCCTCGGTACTCGGCTGCGGGGTTCAGATCGGGGAGTCGGCGGTGCTGGAGCGGGCCGTGATCGGCGACGGCGCACGCGTGGCCACCGGCAACGAACTGCGGGCCGGGATGCGGCTGTGGCCGGGGGTGGACCTCGGCCCGACATCGGTCCGCTTCTCTACGGACGTGTGAACCGGCGTGTCCGCGGCGGTGGCGCAGCCCGCGGCCGGGAACACGCCTGACGCGGCGCAACTGGGCGCCGGGCCACTGACCGGGCGCTGGCAGGCGCCCTACCCCCTCGATCTGGTCAGGGCGCTGTCGGTGCACCGGCGGGGCCGCGGCGACCCCGCGTTCCGGATCGACGCCTCGGGTGCGGTCTGGCGGACCTCACGCACCCCGCAGGGCCCCGCCACGCTGAGAGTCAGTGCCGGCCCGGCAGGCCCGGGCGGGCCAGCCCCGGGCGGGCCGGACGCGAACGGGGTTGGCGGGGGTGGGGCCGGGAGCTGGGATCCGGACGGCGGGGCCGGGAGCGGCCCTGCGGTGCTCGCCAGCGCCTGGGGACCTGGTGCCGCCTGGCTGCTTGCGTCCGTCCCCGATCTCCTCGGCGCCCGCGACGACCGGACCGGCTTCCGTCCCGTGCATCCGGTGCTGCGGGAAATGGACCGGCGGTACCGGGGGCTGCGGATAGGCCGGTCGGACCGGATGCTGGAGGCGCTGGTGCCGGCCGTGCTGGAGCAGAAGGTTGTCGGCGCGGAGGCCTCCCGTGCCTGGCGGCTGCTGTTGTACAGGTTCGGGGAGCCCGCACCGGGGCCCGCCCCGCATGGGATGCGGGTCTTCCCGCCGGCCCGGGTCTGGGCGCGGATACCGTCCTGGGAATGGCACCGGGCAGGCGTGGAACTGGTACGCGCCAGGACCATCATCGGTGCCGCCGCGGTCGCTGACCGGCTGGAGGAGATCGTGTCCATCACCCCGGCCGAGGCTGACCTGCGGCTGCGCTCCCTGCCCGGGATCGGGCCGTGGACGTCCGCCGAGGTCCGCCAGCGGGCCTGCGGCGACTGCGACGCGGTGTCGGTCGGCGACTACCACCTGCCCGGGGCGGTCGGCTGGGCGCTGGCCGGGCGGAAGGTGGACGACACCGGCATGCTGGAACTGCTCGCCCCCTACGCCGGGCACCGGCACCGGGCCGCCAGGCTGGTGGTCCTGTCCGGCCTGCGGCCGCCGCGCCACGGTCCCCGGAACGCCCCGCGCGACTACCGGTCGATCTGACCGCCGCGGGCATGCGCGGCCCGGAGTCTGCGCGGCCCGGAGTCTGCGCGGCCCCCGGATTCTGCGCGGCCCGGCGCCAGTGCTGCCTGGCGCCGGTGCCGCCCGGCGCGCTCAGGCGGCGTGCTGGTGGACCGGGGCCGGAGCGGTCTCGGTCGCGGCCGGCGCCCGGGGCGCAGGCACGCGGCCCGCGACCGCAGCGGCCTCAGCGGCAGCGGCCTTCGCCGCCAGGTACTCGTTCGCTTCGGTGAAGTCCGGTGCCGTGTCCGGGTACCGGAAGGCTATCCACAGCGGGCCACCGGCGGAGGCGAGCAGCATCAGCGCACCCACCACCCAGTTGATCCACACATAAGCGGGCATGACTGCCTCCTCAGAACCGGCCGGCAGCGACCTGCCGGTCACCTGCAACGGGGTCGATGCCGTGGGGGGTGGTCAGCGTGCGCCAGCGTGCTACGGACGGCGGGGGAAGTGGCTGCACCGTGCTCATCCCAACGCGCCTCTAATGCGGCATGGCTACTGCCATTACGATCGTCGGCCAGCCGCGCCCGGTATAGGCACATTGGTCGGGAACGGCCGGGACCAATGGCCTGAGCCTGCCATCGATGGGCACCTGGTGAGCCGGATCCGGGCGCCAGGCGCGGTGATCACCTCACCGCATACCTGCGGGCGGCCGCCAGGGGAAGGGTGCCAGATCGGGCTCCACCCAGCCGGTCCTGGCCGCGGCAGAGGCCAGGACCCGCGCCGGGTAGTGCCGCGCCAGCAGTCGTTTGTCCAGCAGTGCGGGGGAACGTTGGGCGAATGAATCGAAGTCGGTGCCGGGCGGGCCAGCGGCGACATGATGGGCGACGATCTCGGTCCAGGCCCGGGTGACCGTGGCGTTTGCCTCCAGCCCGGACGGCAACTGAGGGAGGCTCCGGGGCTGGTGGTTGCGCCCGCAATTAGAGTGCCGCTATGAGCGATGCGCCCGCCCCCAGCACGCCGGCCCCCTCCGCCAGGCAGCCCGGCCCATCGGACAGCGCCTTGCGGCGCGCGCTCGCCCGGGCGAGAGACGGCAAGGCCCTCGACCCGGCCGAGGCCGTCACCTTGCTGCACGCGCGCGGCGACCACCTCACCGCGCTGCTCGAACACGCTGGGCGGGTACGCGACGCCGGCCTGGCCGCCGCCGGGCGGCCGGGTGTCATCACCTACTCGCGCAAGGTCTTCATCCCGCTGACCCGGCTGTGCCGGGACCGCTGCGGCTACTGCACGTTCGCCACCGTGCCGGGCCGGCTCGACAGCCCGTACCTGTCCCCGGACGAGGTGCTGGCAATCGCCCGCCAGGGCGCGGCGCTCGGCTGCAAGGAGGCGCTGTTCACCCTGGGCGACCGGCCCGAGGACCGGTGGAAGGCAGCCCGCGAATGGCTGGACGCCAGCGGGTACGACAACACCCTGTCCTACGTCCGGGCGATGGCGATCCGGGTCCTGGAGGAGACCGGGCTGCTGCCGCACCTGAATCCGGGCGTGCTCAGCTGGCAGGACTTCCAGCGGCTCAAGCCGGTGGCGCCGTCCATGGGGATGATGCTGGAGACCACGGCGGCCCGGCTGTTCACGCAGCAGGGCGGGCCGCACTTCGGCAGCCCGGACAAGGACCCGGCGGTCCGGCTGCGGGTGCTGGAGGACGCAGGCCGCTCCGCGGTCCCGTTCACGACCGGCATCCTGATCGGGATCGGGGAGACGCTGGCTGAGCGCGCGGATTCGCTGTTCGCGATCCGGCAGGTGGCCCGCGAGTACCGCGGCATCCAGGAAGTGATCGTGCAGAACTTCCGCGCCAAGCCGGACACGAAGATGCGCGGGGTGCCCGATGCCGACCTGGCAGACCTGGCGGCGGCGATCGCGGTCGCCCGGCTGGTACTCGGCCCGTCGATGCGGATCCAGGCCCCGCCCAACCTCATCGGCGATCAGTACCGGCTCATCCTGGCCGCGGGCATCGACGACTGGGGCGGCGTGTCACCGCTGACCCCCGATCACGTCAATCCCGAGCGTCCCTGGCCGCAGATCGACGACCTGGCCGCCCGTACCGCGGCGGCCGGGATGACCCTGCGCGAGCGGCTCACGGCCTACCCGCCGTATCTGGCCGAACCCTGGCTGGACCCCCGGCTGGCGGCCCATGTGGCGGCGCTCGCCGAGCCGGGGACCGGGCTGGCCCGCGAGGGCGCCATCCCGTCCGGACTGCCCTGGCAGGAGCCCGACGGCGGCTGGGGCGAGGCGGCCGGGCGGACGGATCTGCACGTCACGATCGACACCACCGGCCGGACGGCGGGCCGGCGCGACGACTTCGGCGAGGTGTACGGCGACTGGGCCGAAGTCGCGGGCCGGATCGACCCCTCAGCCAGGCCGGCGGTCGCGGGCCGGCCGGCGGTCGCGGGCGGGCCGGCGGTCGCGGGCGGGCCGGCGGGCGGCAGCCGGTTGGCTGCTGGCGGCGCCGGGGCGGGGGGGACGGCAACCGGCGCTCCCTGGCGGCTGCGTCCGGAGGTGGCCGCGGCCCTGCGGGCGGCCGAGCGTGACCCGGCCGGCATCACCGACGCGCAGGCCCTGGCGCTGCTCGATGCCGACGGACCGGAACTGGAGGCGCTGGCCGGCCTGGCCGATGCGCTGCGCCGCGACGCCGTCGGCGACGACATCACCTACGTGGTCACCCGCAACATCAATTTCACCAACGTCTGCTACACCGGCTGCCGGTTCTGCGCGTTCGCGCAGCGCCGCACCGATGCCGATGCCTACACGCTCTCGCTGGCGCAGGTCGGCGACCGGGCGGAGGAGGCGTGGCAGGCGGGTGCGACCGAGGTGTGCATGCAGGGAGGCATCCATCCCGACCTGCCGGGCACCGCCTACTTCGACCTCGCCGCGGAAGTGAAGCGCCGCTGTCCGGACCTGCATGTGCACGCGTTCTCCCCGATGGAGGTGGTCAACGGTACGGCCCGCACCGGGCTGCCCATCCGGGAGTGGCTGGCCCGGGCGCGTGAGGCAGGCGTCGGGTCGCTGCCGGGGACGGCGGCGGAGATCCTCGACGACGAGGTCCGGTGGGTGCTGACCAAGGGCAAGCTCCCCGCCTCGGCCTGGACCGAGGTCATCACCACCGCGCACGAACTGGGCATCCCGACCACCGCGACGATGATGTACGGGCACGTGGACACCCCGGCGCACTGGGTGGGCCACCTGCGGGTGATCCGCGGCATCGCCGAGCGCACCGGCGGGTTCACCGAGTTCGTGCTGCTCCCGTTCGTGCACGACAGCGCCCCGATCTACCTGGCGGGGCTGGCCCGGCCGGGCCCGACCCGGCGGGAGAACCGCGCCGTGCACGCGCTGTCGCGGGTGATGCTGCACGGGGCCATCAGCAACATCCAGTGCTCCTGGGTCAAGCTGGCCGGCGAACTGTGCCGGGATGTGCTCAGCGGCGGCGTCAACGACATCGGCGGCACGCTGATGGAGGAGACCATCAGCCGGATGGCCGGGTCCCAGCAGGGTTCCTACCGGACCATCAGTGAACTGGCTGCCATGGTGACGCCGCTCGGCCGCCCCCTGCGCCAGCGGACGACTCTCTACGGAAACCCTTCCGCCGAACGCCTCGCGGCATCGGCGGCCAGCGACGGAGTGTGCATGTCCGTCCGCGGCAACCGGACCACGCTCCCGGTGGCCACCCGCTGACCGGCCCGCCCTGCTGGCCAGCGGCCTCGATTCGCCGGCCGGCGGATGCTGCACTGTGGCTCCGGCGATATGGCCACAAGCGTGAGGAAACACACACTCCTGCCCCGGCGCGCGGATGGGCCTGAAACAGTAGGGTCTACTCATATTTAGGTAAGGCTTACCTAAATATGAGGCGATTGGGCAAAGATCCTCCGAGGATGACAGCCGTGCCGGTTACGTGCTCACCGGCGCTGCCGGCCGCGCGCTCCGCCTTCCCGCCTGCGGCCCCGGGGAGGATTCATGGCTGTACGCGACGCCGTCGGCAGGGGCGATAGTGCGCGGCCGACGGCGAGCCTGCCGGCGCGGCCTGGGTCACGGGCTCGCCGACGGCCACTCACGGTGCTGCTCCCGCTGTTCGGTTCGGGACTGGTCGTGATGCTGGCCGACACCGACGCCGGCAGCCTGATCACCGCGTCACAGTCGGGTGCCTCCTGGGGGTACCGGATGGTCCTCCCGCAGCTCATCCTCGTCCCCATCCTGTATGTGGTGCAGGAGATGACCGTCAGGCTCGGTGTGCTAACCGGCACCGGCCATGGCGCCCTGATCCGTGCGCGGTTCGGCCGGGGGTGGGCGGTGCTGTCCGCCGGCACCCTCTTCCTCTCCGCGATTGGTGCGCTGATCACCGAGTTCGCCGCCGTCGCCGGGGTGGGTGAACTGTTCGGCGTCTCCCGCTGGCTGACCATCCCGGTGGCGACGGCCCTGCTGATCGGGCTTGCCCTGACCGGCAGCCATCGGCGGGTGGAGCGTATTGGCATCGCACTTGGCCTGGCCGAGCTGGCCTTCCTCCCTGCGATGCTGCTGGGGCACCCCAGCGCTCGCGCGCTGGCGCACGGGCTCGTCTCCCTGCCCATGAGCCACGGCTCGTACCGTTACCTGCTCGCGGCCAATGTCGGGGCCGTGATCATGCCATGGATGGTCTTCTACCAGCAGGGGGCGGTTACCGATAAGGGCGTGGACGCCACCCGGATCCGCCGGGAGCGCGCCGGCACGCTGGTGGGCGCGGTGGTGACCCAGGTTGTCATGATCGCCGTCGTTATCACCGTCGCCGCCACGATCGGGCGCCAGCACCCGGACGCCTCCCTCGGCACCGTCGGCCAGATCTCGGCGGCGCTGCGGCCCTCGCTGGGCGTGGTCGGTGCCAAGGTCCTGTTCGGCGCTGGCATGCTCGGCGCGGCGCTGGTGGCTGCCCTCGTCTCCTCGCTTGCCGGGGCATGGGGCCTGGCGGAGATCTTCGGCTGGCAGCACACCCTCAACGCGCGGCCTGGCCGCAAGACCGCCAAGTTCTACCTCAGCTACGCGCTTGCCCACGTGGCAGGCGCGGTCCTGGTCCTGGCCAGCGTGGACCTGATCGGTCTCTCCATTGACGCCGAGGTGATGAATGCCCTGCTCCTGCCGATCGTGCTCGGCTTCCTGCTGGCGCTCGAAGCCAGGGCGCTGCCAGCCGCACACCGGATGCGGGGCGGGCGCAAGTACCTGAGCTGGGCACTCTGCCTGCTGGTCATGGGATTTGGGCTGTACCTGATCCCGTCCACCCTCGGCCTGTTACGCACGCCCCGCCCCGGCGGGATTGGCCATCCGCCCTTCATACTCTGCTAATCGGTATATAAAGATGGCTTGCGCAGAAGATTCTTGCAGGAACCCACGTTTCTCACCTGACCGCGCTGGCGGCCGGGGCGCAGCACGGCTACGGGATCATGACCGACGTCGGGCAGATCTCCGGCGGTCAGGTCCAGTTGCGTGCCGGGACGCTGTACGCAGCCCTGCGCGCGGTGACTGGCCGGCGGCGCCCGGGCGCCGCCGGCCCGCTCGCGGCTAACGGATGATCATGAACTGGCTGGGGTCGCGGGGCGGGCGGTCCGGGGCCGGGGCCGCCGGGTGGCCGACGCCGACCGCGCCCATCGGATCCCAGTCAGCGGGCAGCCCTAGCGAGCGGCGGGTCGTCTCCCGGCAGAACATCGTGCTCGACACCCAGCAGGAGCCGAGGCCCTCGACGGCGAGCGCGACCAGCAGGTTCTGCACGGCGGCGCCCATCGCGACCACGAACATCTCCCGTTCGGAAGCGTTACGCCGCTGGTCGGGGTAGGTGTGGGCGGCCTCGGCGTGCAGGCAGGGCACGATCAGCAGCGGCGCCCGGCGCAGCGGCTCACCGCGCCGCACCCGGCGGGCGATCTGTTCCTGCGTGAACCCGTCCCCGCACAGGTCGGTGATCCAGGCCTCGAGCATGTCGTCGAGCAGGGCGGTCCTGGCGCCCGGCGACTCCAGCACGGCGAACCGCCACGGCGTGGAGTGATGCGGCGCGGGCGCGGTGATGGCCGCGGCGATCGCCCGGCGGACCGCGGCGGCGTCCACCGGCGCGTCGGTGAAGTCGCGCACTGTCCGCCGGGCGGTGAGGACCTCGGCCGAGCCGAACCGGAACATGTCTTCGGCGGCGGGCCGGATGAGCGCCTGCGCACCGGGCCCGTCGGCGTCGGTGACCAGGTACGCCAGGCCGCGCACGATCGCCACCGGGATGCCGGACGTCTTCTCCTTGACCAGGTCGCCGGCCGCGGCCAGTTCGTCGGCCACGGCGGTGAGGGTCACCTCCAGCTGGGTCCCGAACGTGTCGGCCTGCCCGCGGTGATCGCGCAGCGGCAGCACCCCCGCCGCCCCGATCGCGGTATCGGTCTGGCCGGCCCGCCACGGCCGGCCCATGGTGTCGGAGATGACGACCCCGATCCGGGCACCGAGCCTGCCGGACAGAGCCTTGCGCAGCCTGCGCGCGGAGCCGTCGGGATCCTCCGGCAGGAGCACCACGGTCCCCGGGACGGTGTTGGAGGCGTCCACTCCGGCCGCGGCGAGCACCAGCCCGTGCCGGGTCTCCACGATCCGGGACTGGCCCCGGCGGGCCACCACCCGGACCGTCTCGGCATCGATGGCCTCGTCCCGGCCCATGCGGACGACCCGGCCCTCGGCCTTGCTGACGATCTTGGAGGTGATCACGACGATATCGCCGCCGGCCAGCCCCGGAGCCGCGTCGGCGATCAGCTGGGCCAGGTCGGCGCCGGGCCCGATCTCGGGCAGGCTTGTCACCCCGGTGACGCTGATGGCTGGCGCTGCCCCGGGTACGGGGCCAGCCGGACCGGTGCGTGCGTTCATCCGCTCAGCTCCTGGGCCAGGTCGAGTGCGGCACGGGCGATGGCCGCGGTGGCGGGCAGGTCGCTCATGTATAGCGGAACCGCCCGGACCGCGATGCCCGCCAATTCCGGCGCGTCCAGTGCGCCCTTGTCACGCTCGTCCACCAGCCAGCCGTTGAGCAGGGCCGGCCCGTAATGGACGGCCACCCCAGCCGCCGTGGCCTCGACGCCGATGGCGGCCAGGCACTTGTCGGCCATGCCCCGCACCGGCGCGCCACCGATGATCGGCGACACCCCGACGACAGTCTTGGCCCGCACCGCGTCGGCGATGCCGGGGACAGCGAGGATGGTGCCGATGCTCACGACGGGGTTGGACGGGGGGAACAGGACCACGTCTGCCAGGGCGATGGCTTCTAGCACGCCGGGCGCGGGCGTGGCCTGGGCAGCTCCGGTGACGACGAACCCGGCGGCGGGCACAGCCGCGTGCAGCCGCACCCACCACTCCTGGAAGTGGACGGTGCGCTCACCCTCCTCGTCGCGCAGGACGACGTGAGTTTCGATCCGGTCATCGGACATCGGCAGCAGGGTCACCCCGGGCTGCCAGCGCTGGCACAGCACCCGGGTGGCGGCGGACAGCGGCAGGCCAGCCCCGAGCATGCTGGTCCGGTGCAGATGGGTCGCGATATCCCGGTCACCCAGGCCGAACCAGTCGGGCCCGGCGCCGTAGGCGGAGAGCTCAGCCAGGACGGTGTAGCTTTCCTCCTGGCGTCCCCAGCCCTGGTAATCGTTGATGCCACCGCCGAGGGTGTACATCACGGTGTCCAGATCCGGCGAGACGTGCAGGCCGAACAGGGTGATGTCATCGCCGGTGTTGCCGATGACGGTGATCTGGGAGTCCGGGGCGGCGGCCTTCAGCCCGCGCAGGAAACGCGCGGCCCCGACCCCACCGGCGAGCACGGTGATGCGCATGGCGGCCAGTCTGGCAGTCCTGGAAAGCTGGCCAGGAACCTGGCCCCCGGTCGCCACCCCGGTGTGACCGGGCCGGTGCAGCCGGCCGGCCCCGGCCGCGGCGCCCCTGGCAGGCGCGGGCGCCGCACCGCCAGATGGCCCTGTGATCCCAGCATTCTGGTGGGACTTACCTGTCATGTGTGGTCAATCTGTCGGCCATTATCACGTATCCCGCTTGACGCGGCGCAAGACACGCGCGTGTAATTTCACTTGTGTAGTTCGCGGCCAGCAGGGGAGTGGTTGCGTGGCAACGGGGGTTCAGGAGGGCAGGAGGTGCGCCGTGGCTGAGGTCGTCCCGCTCGGCATATTCGGTATCGACGAGGACGACGCCGGGGGCCTGGGCTGGCAGGACCGCGCCCTGTGCGCGCAGACCGATCCGGAGGCGTTCTTCCCGGAGAAGGGCGGCTCGACCCGGGAGGCCAAGAAGGTCTGCCGCGGTTGCGAGGTGAGGGCAGAGTGCCTCGAGTTCGCCCTCGAACATGATGAGCGTTTCGGCATCTGGGGTGGCATGTCCGAACGCGAACGGCGCCGCCTCAAGCGCGAAACCGGGTAGCCGGCCGGCCAGGCGGGCGGTGTCAGGCAGACGGGGTCTTGGCTGTCTGCCTGCCCGGCTGCCGTGGGTTCGCGTATTGTTCACGGGTGCCCCCTCCTTGCTGGGACCAGGTCGGCGAGCCCGCCCGGATGCCCGGCAGGTGACCTCTATGAGCAGCAAGCGGATACGTGTCGCCCAATAACTCGCAGGTCCAGCACGTTGTCACCGCGGTCATCGTTGCCCACGATGGAGCCGCGTGGATTCCGCGTGTCACCGAAGCCCTGCTGAACCAGAGCCGTCAGGTCCAGCGCGTGGTCGCGGTCGATACCGGCAGCAGGGATCGCAGCGGTGCCATGCTCGCCGAGTCGCTGGGCCGCGGCGCCGTCTTCGGGATGGACCGTGGTACCGGTTACGCGGCCGCCGTCACCCAGGCGCTGCGTCACCGGGCTGCCAATACTCACCTGCAGCCCGCCGCCGGCATGCCGGCGGAGCGTGTCGAGTGGGTGTGGCTGCTGCACGACGACTGCGAGCCCGAAACGGATGCTCTGGAGCATCTGCTCCTCGCTGCCGAGCAGATGCCGGCGGCAGCGGTGCTCGGCCCCAAGCTCATGGACTGGTCAGACCGGGACATGCTGCTGGAGGCCGGGGTCGGTATCGACCGCGTCGGCCGCCGGATCACCGGGATCGAGCCACGCGAGGTCGACCAGGGCCAGCACGACGGGGACCGGGACGTGCTCGCGGTGAGCAGCGTCGGCATGCTCGTCAGGCGCGACGTCTGGGAGGAGGTCGGCGGGTTCGATCCCGGCATGATGCTCTACCGGGAGGACGTCGACTTCTGCTGGCGGGTGCAGGCGGCGGGCTATCGGGTACGGGTGGTCACCGACGCCGTCCTGTACCACGTCGAGGCCTCCGCCCGGAACCGGCGCGAGGCGTCAGCCGCCCCCCGGCGCGGGCGCCAGGACCGCCGGAACGGGCTGCTGGTGCTCCTTGGCAATCTTCCGGCCAGGCCCATGCTCTCGGCACTGGTCGACAACCTGGTGCTGTCGGCCCTGCGGACGTTGTTCTACCTTGTCGCCAAGCGGGCTAGCGCGGCACTGGACGAAGCGGCGGCGGTCGCCGCGGTACTCGGCCATCCGCTGCGCCTGCTCACCGCCCGGCGCCGCAGGTCCCGCGGCCGGCGTACCGCATACAGCCGCCTGCGCGCCGACGTGCCGCCCGGCCGGTCGCTCCGCAGGCTGGCCGAGTTCGCGACCGGCGCTCTGTCGAAATCGCTCCCGGTGGACACGGTCGGCAGTCACCACGCGACCGACGACCCCACGGACGACGACTCGCTGCTGGTGGACACCGGCGTGGTGCAGCGACTGCTCACCAATCCCGGGGTCCTGCTGTTCCTGGCCCTCACCACGATCACGCTGGTGGCCGAGCGCTCACTGCTCAGCACCAGCCCGCTCGGCGGTGGCGCTCTTGTTCCCGCCTGGGGCGGGGCGTCCGGACTGTGGTCGCAGTACCTGCAAGGCTTCCACCCGGCCGGGATCGGCACGGCCGCCAGCACACCACCATATGTCGCGGTGATCGCCGCGCTGGCGACGCTGCTCGGCGGGAAGCCCTGGCTCGCCGTGGACGTCATCCTGATCGGCTGCGTCCCACTCGCCGGCGTCACCGCCTATCTGGCGTCGCGGCGGGTCACCAGGTTCGTGCCCGCCAGGATCTGGGCGGCAATGTCGTACGCACTGCTGCCGGTGGGCATGGGCGCGGTGGCCGCCGGCCGGCTCGGCACCGCGCTGATGCTCGTGCTGCTGCCGCTGATCGCGGTGATGGCCGCGCGTGTCTTCACCCACGGGCAGCGGCGGGCCCGCCGCGCCGCCTGGGCGGCTGCCCTCGCAGTTGCCATCGTCGCGGCGTTCGTGCCGCTCGTCTGGGTGATCGCCGTTGTCGCCATGGCGCTGGGCGCGCTCGTCTTCGGCCGCGGCCGTCCGGCGGTCATGATCAACGCCGGGATCGTCGCGGTGGTCCCGATGGTGCTGCTCCTGCCATGGAGCCTGACGCTGGCCGCCCATCCGTCACAGTTGCTGCTGGAAGCGGGCCTGCAACCGCCCGCACTCGCCGGGTCCGGCCTGACCGCGCGTTCCCTGCTGCTGCTGTCGCCCGGTGGCCCTGGCCTCCCGCCCTACTGGGTGACCGCGGGCCTGGCCCTTGTAGCGGCCATCGCGCTGGTGGCCAGCGTGCGCCGGACGCCGGTACTGGCCGGGTGGGCCGCGGTACTGGTGGGGCTGTTCGCCGCCGCCGCGCTCAGCAAGGTCATCGTCACCCCCACGGTCGGCGGCGATCCTGTGCACGCCTGGCCTGGGCCGGCGCTGGTATTCGCCGGGGCAGGCCTGCTGCTGGCGGCGCTGGCCGCTGCTGATTCATTTCCTGGCAAACTGGGTTCTGGCCGGTGGCGTGCCCCTAGCGGACTGGCGATCGTGGCACTGGCCGCCGTGGCCTGCACGGCGCCGGTGCTGGCGGCAGCGGCCTGGGTGACAACAGGGGTGCAGGGCCCGGTCGCCCCGGCAGCGGGGCCGGTGCTGCCGGAGTTCGTCTCCGTATCCTCCGCCACCGGGCTGCGCCTGCGCACCCTGGTGCTGCGGCAGGGCCCACACGGCACGGTGGAGTATTCGGTCCTGGGCGCGACCGACCCGCTGATCGGGGCGAATGAGCTCACCACGCCACCGTCCGCGCAGCGGGCACTCAATCTCAGCGTGGCGGCGCTGACCGCGCCCTACGGCGGTGCGGCCCAGGACCAGGGCCGCTCGCTGGCCCAGTTCGGCATCGGCTACGTGCTGCTGCCAGCGCCCGTTGACGCCGCCCTGGCCAGGCTGCTCGACGGGGTGGCGGGGCTGCGCCCGGTCAGCCAGACCTCGGCCTTCGAACTGTGGCGGGTCTCGGACACCGCGGCCCGGGTGCGCGTGCTGGAACCCAATGGCGCGGTCGTCCCCCTCCAGTCGGGCACAGTGACTGTGGCCGGGGCGAAGGCGCCCGCGGCGGGTGGAACACTGGTGCTCGCCGAGCCGGCCGGGGGCTGGAGTGCCAGCCTCAACGGGCGCCCACTGACCCCGCTCGCCGCACCTGTCGGCGGCTGGGCGCAGGGGTTCCGGCTGCCGCCCGGCGGTGGATCGCTCACGATCAGCCGCAGCGACCTCGGCCGCGTCGTGGCGGTAACGCTGGAGGCCCTCGCGGTGGCAGTGGTGGCGGGGCTCGGCCTGCCAGGCGCCCGGACTGCTGGTGAGGCTGACGAGGAGGCCGAAGTGGCCGCCGGCTGGCGCCGCAGTGGCCGGGGAAGGGACGGCGCACGCGGCAAGGCCCGGGAGAAGACCCGCGGCCATGGCCCCGGGCGGCGCGGCAGGGGACGGCCGGACGGTGCGCCCCGGCTCCCTGGACGGCGGCAGCCAGCCCCGGCGCCAGGCGATGCGCGGGCCGGCGCCCGGGCCGGTATGCCGGGTGATGTGGCTGGGCCATCCCTTCCGGGGGAAGCGGTCCCCTTCCCGGCTGGGCGTGGACCGGACACCCGGACGCTGGCGGGCCGCGGCCGCGGCGGGGAGGACAGGCCCGGGCGGGGCGGGACGTACCCGCCGCCGGGCGCCCCTGGCTACCCCGATGACCACACTGGCCCAAGGCGGCGTGATGTGGGCATGGACCCTGGCCGGCCGCAGTCGGAGCGCAGACCATATCCAGAACGCGCCGGCCGGGGCGGCCCCGCGCCAGCGGTGCCTGGCCGTGGTGGGCGGCCGGGTTATGACACCGATGCCGGGCCGGGTAGCTGGCCGGGTTATGCGCAGGATCCTGGCCGTGGTGGGCGGCCGGGTTATGACACCGATGCCGGGCCGGGTAGCTGGCCGGGTTATGCGCAGGATCCTGGCCGTGGTGGGCGGCCGGGTTATGACACCGATGCCGGGCCGGGTAGCCGGCCGGGTTATGCGCAGGATCCTGGCCGTGGGCGGGGCGGCCATCAGCGGGATCGTGGCCGTGGGCGCCGTGGCCGTACGCCGGATCCTGGCCGTGGGCGGCCCGGCTATGAACAGCCCTCCGGTCCCGCAGGCAGGCCAGATTTCGAGCAGGTTCCCGGCCGGGGTGGCGCGCCGGGCTACGACTCCGCACCATACGGCGCCCCCCCCGCTTCTCCCCCGGAGCGCGGTAGCCGGTGGCGCCGGGGTGGGCGGTCTGGCGGCGGTGCGCGGCCTGAGCAAGGTACGGCCCCACGGCCCACTGAGCGTTCCGGCCAGGGCGTACCCCGTGGCCGGCTGCCGGGCGATGACCGGGGGCTGTCGCCACTGCCGCCGTTGCCTCCCCGCAGGCACAGATCACCCGACGACTACCCAGATGGCGCAGGGCCGGCCGACTGGGATGCTGAGCCGCGGCCCGACCGGGGAGCGTCTGACTGGTGAAAGGCCTGAGTGCGAACCGAATCCTCGCGCCCTTGCTGGTCGTCATAGCGCTGGGCGCGGTCTACGGGCTGGCCTCCTTCGGCAGCTTCACCAAGCTCGGGGCCAGCGGGCAGGTGGCGCCACCCCGGAGCACGGCGGCGACGTCGGTGCTGCGTGCATGCCCGCTGCCCGGTATGGCAGGTTCGGGTGGCGGCAACGTCGCGCTCGTCACGTTGCCCGCGACCGCCGGACCGGGGCAGGCGCAGGTGACCCGTCTCGGCGTGAACGGCACCCCGGCGCTGAACAACCTCACTCATCCGGGCCAGTTGTGGGTTTCGCCGGTGCGGCCTGCCAAGGCCGCGGGGACTGCCGCAGGCCTGCGCACCCCGGGCAATGCCAATGCCATTGCGACCGTGCCCACCCAGGGCGGGGTGGTCGTGCAGGCCAGCGGATCGATGGCGCGCGGGCTGGAAGTGGAGCAGATCACCAACGCCGGCGTCCCGTCGACCCGGTGCGAGAGCCCGGAAACCGACTTCTGGTTCGCCGGTCCCGGCCAGCACTCCGCGGCTCGCATCCAGTTGTTCCTGATGAATGTCGCCAGCCAGGCGGCTGATGTGAATGTCGAGATCGCCACCGATGCCGGCCCACTGCAGGGCAGTACCGACACCGGTATCTCGGTGGCGCCGCACAGCACGGTCGTCCAGGCGCTGGCCGGGGTGCTGCATGGCTCCCGGGTGATCTCGCTGCATGTGCGCACCAGTGTCGGCCAGGTCGTCGCTGGCGTTGAGGAGGTCACGAGCGCGGGGGGCAGTGGTGCGTGGCTGCCCGCGGCGCAGGAACCAGCAACACAGGTAGTCCTGCCCGGCCTGCCGGCCGCAGCGGGCACCCGGCAGCTGTTCGTGGCCGTCCCGGGAATCCGGGATGCGCACATCAAGCTGACCGCCGTCACAACCAGGGGCTCCTACCCGCCGGCCGGCGGCAGCGGGCTTGACATCCCTGGCGGATCCGCCGTCGAGATCTCGCTGCCGTCTATGTCGGGCATTCCGGCGGCGCTCAAGCTCTCCTCCAACGTCCCGGTCACCGCGTCAGCGATGCTGAACGGTGGTCCCACCGGTGCCCCCGGCGTCTTCACGGCCGCCTCCCTGCCGCTGGAAGAGCAGGGCGTCGTCGCCTACAACAAGGCCGGTGGCGGGACGAGCTCCGAACTTGTCCTCTCGGCTCCTGGCCCCGCGGTGAAAGCGAGCATCACCGAGATCGCGGGTTCAGGGGCGGCTGGGACACCTCAGATCGTGGACATCCAAGCGGGTCACAGCCTGGTGGAGCAACTCGGCAAGGGCGGCGGGTCGGGCCATAAATCAGCTTTCTCGGTGCTGGTCACACCCCTGGCGGGCTCGGGGCCGCTGTATGCCGGGCGGGTTGTCGCTAGTAGCGGAACCGGGGGGGTTGTCCAGTCACTGCTGCCGGTGGCAAGCGCCCTGACAACGGTGCCGCTGCCGCGGGTACAGAACACGTTCATCACGACCGTGCCCTGAGGCCGCTGCTGCCCCGGCGGACGGGGTCAGTCGTCTTCCGGGTAGCCGGGGTCCACGTCTGCCGGATCCACCCCGAGCAGTCGCGCGAATTCCTCCACCACCACCTCGAACACCAGCTCGGCCAGGTCCTCCTCGGTGTCGGCCCGGGCCAGCAGCGGACGGCGGTACACCACGATCCGGGGTGGGCGGGGCGCGGCGCTCCCGGCCGGGCCGGCCTGAGCCGGCTCACCCGGGCCGGTGACGTCCGGGCCGGTGACGTCCGGGCCGGTGACGTCCGGGCCGGTGACGCCCGGCCAGCCTGCCGCTGGTGGCGTTATCCGGCTGGACCCCGGGTCGAGCCTGGCCAGCGGCACCGGGCCGGATACCGCAGTACCGGGTGCCACCGCAGCGGGGGGCGGGATCTCCTCGACGGCGATCTCGACGCCAGCGAGGTGGGCTTCCCAGCGTGGTTCCAGCCGGGCCACCGCCTGCAGGACGAGGTCATCGAACCGCTGCGCCCGGGTGCGGTGTAGTGGCACACCCGGCGGAGCCAGGACCCCACGCAGCCCCCGGCCATGCCGGTCGCGGCGCCTGATGCGGGCGGCGCGCTCGGGGCGGCCCCCATCACCGGTCTGCACAATCCCTGAGCGTAACCCTTGCACAGCTGCCCGGCCTGCCGGCCCGCCCGGGTGCGGGTGCCGGCCTGGCCGACCGGGCCGCAAGACACGAGCCGTGCAGAGTGCCCCGGGTGGTGGCGTTAGCGGTTCCGGATCGGTACGGTCTGCCGTTGTGAGCGATGTGCGTGGACATGCCACAGGGGGGACACGCGAGCTTGCCGTGACAGCGGTGGCCGGAATTCCGGATGCTACGGGCAAGGCGGGCTTGTGAAGTCCCGCCGCTGCTCCCGGCCAGCTTGCAAACACCCCGCCCTGTACACGCTCACCTATGTCTACCGTGATTCCACCGCCGTGCTGGGCCCCCTGGCCACGTACGTGGAACCGCATTGCTACGACCTGTGTGCGGCTCACGCGGGGCGGCTCACCGTCCCCCGGGGCTGGGACGTGGTCCGGCTGCCGGCCGAACCGGTGGACCCTGTCCCGCGCGAGGCCGATGACCTGGAGGCGCTTGCCAACGCGGTCAGGGAGGCTGTGCTGCCTCCCTCCGGCACCGAGCCGGTAGGCCAGGGAATCGAAGTCGGGCGGCGGGGTCACCTGCGGGTCCTGCGCTCGTCTCCGGAGGAGCGGGGCCAGCCGCCCTCATGACCGGACGCGGGTCCACCAGCGCTCGGCCCGGGCTGCGGTGGACCCGATGACCGCCCGGGGGGATGAGGCTGGCCGGTAGGCTCGTTTCCCGTGCATGGGGTCAGACCACCTTGCGGCGCATGGGGCGGACAGGTGCCCTCGGGCGGACTAAGGGGAGGAAAGCCGAAGTGGGCCAGTACGCGAAGATCTTCAAGGCATATGACATCCGCGGCATCGTTCCCGACGAACTGGACGAGGGGGTCGCGGAGGCGGTTGGCGCGGCGTTCGTCCGGCTGACCGGCGCCCCTGCCGTGGTCACCGCGCATGACATGCGCACCTCGTCCCCGGCGCTGGCGGAAGCGTTCGGCCGCGGCGCGTGCGCGCAGGGTGCGGATGTCATCGCTGCCGGGCTGGGCTCCACCGACCTGCTCTACTACGCCAGTGGCAGCCTCAACATCCCAGGGGCGATGATCACAGCGAGCCACAACCCGTCGAAGTACAACGGGATCAAGCTGTGCCTGGCCGGCGCCAAGCCGGTGGGGGAGGACTCGGGCCTGACCGAACTGGCGGAGATGGCCGCGGCCGGCACCCCCCCGCAGGCCGCCGGCACCGGCACGATAACGGCGCGCGATCTGCTGCCTGGCTACGCTGGCTACCTCAAGTCGCTGGTGGACCTGTCGTCGATCCGGCCCCTCACCGTGGCGGTGGACGCGGGCAACGGCATGGCTGGCCACACCGTCCCCAAGGTGTTCGAGGGCCTGCCGGTCACGCTGGTGCCCTTGTATTTCGAGCTTGACGGTACGTTTCCCAACCACGAGGCCAACCCGATCGATCCCGCCAACCTGCGCGACCTGCAGCGGGCGGTCATCGAGTCCGGCGCCGACATCGGCCTGGCCTTCGATGGCGATGCCGACCGGTGCTTCGTGGTGGACGAGCAGGCGGGGATCGTCTCACCGTCAGTGCTGACCGCGCTGATCGCGGTCCGCGAACTCGCGCGCGAGCCGGGTGCGACGATCATCCACAACCTGATCACGTCGCTGGCGGTGCCCGAGATCATCGCCGAGCACGGTGGTGTGCCTGTGCGCACCCGGGTCGGGCACTCGTTCATCAAGGCACGGATGGCGGAAACAGGTGCTGTTTTCGGTGGCGAGCATTCCGGCCATTTCTACTTCCGGGACTTCTGGTTCGCCGACTCGGGCATGCTGGTGGCGATGCACGTCCTGGCCGCACTCGGTGGCCAGGATGCCCCGCTGTCGCAGTTGCTGGCCAGTTATGGCAGGTACGTCGCCACCGGTGAGATCAACAGCGAGGTCGACGACCAGGCAGGCGTGATCGGGTCCGTCCGCCAGACGTTCGGGTCGCGGCCCGGGATCACCACCGATGACCTGGACGGCCTGACCGTGACCGGCGACCGCTGGTGGTTCAATCTGCGCCCGTCAAACACCGAGCCGTTGCTGCGCCTCAATGCGGAGGCCCGGGACGAGACGACCCTGGCGGCGTTGCGAGATGAGGTCCTGCATATTGTGCGCGAAAACGGATAACCCCCCAGTTCCGCAGGATCAATCACCGCGGGCCCGGGCAGGCCGGGCGCAGCGGAGGCCGCGCTGGCCGCTCCACTTTCCTTGGAGGCGTTGTGAAGATCGACGACTGGCTGCTTGAAATCCTGGTCTGCCCGGCCTGCCGGGCCCCCCTGCGCAGCGATGAGTCCAGCGCAGAACTCGTCTGCACGAGCGAGGCCTGCGGCCTGGCATACCCGGTGCGCGATGACATTCCCGTCCTGCTGGTGGATGAGGCCCGGCGCCCGGGAGAGGCAACGTGACCGTGGGCGCACAGGAGCGCCTGGACAACGGGGCGCTGCTGGAGGAGGAGGACCCGGCGGGCATGCTGCGCCAGGTCGCCTCGTCGGCCGCGCAGGTGCGGACCGCGGTCCGGGCCACCGAGGAAACCGATCTTGGTGAGATCCTCGCCGTGGGCCGGCCACGGGCCATCGTGGTCACCGGCATGGGCGGCTCCGGAGTAGCTGGCGACGTGCTGGCCGCCGTCTGCGGCCCGGGGTGCCCGGTCCAGGTCGTCGGCGGGCACGACTATCAGCTGCCGGCCTGGGTGGGTGCCGCCGACCTGGTGATCGCGGTGTCGTGCTCGGGCGGGACCGAGGAGACCCTTGAGGCCGCGGCGGCTGCTGTCCGGCGTGGGTGCCGCCTGATCGGGGTGGGTGGCGAGGGATCGCCACTGGCGGCAATCGCACAGCAGGCGCGCGCCCCGTTCATCGGCGTTCGATCCGCTGGCATGCCGCGGTCGACGTTGTGGGGGCTGTCGGTGCCGCTGGTGGTGATCGCGAGCCGGCTGGGCCTGCTTGAGCTGCCCGCGGATGCCTACGAGTCAGCTGCGGCCGAACTGGAACGCGTCTCCCACCTGTGCCGTCCCGACAGCGAGGCGTTCGTCAACCCGGCGAAGTCGCTCGCCCTGGAACTGTCGGGAACGCTGCCGATGATCTGGGGGACCTCTCCGCTGGCCGGTGTGGCCGCCTACCGGTTTGCCTGCCAGCTGAACGAGAACGCCAAGTACCCGGCGGTGGCCGGGGTTCTGCCCGAGGCCAACCACAACCAGGTGGTCGCCTTTGATGGCCCGTTCGCGCCAGGGC
>OFHK01000093.1_pt1 | contig 27559 bp, 29 predicted proteins | sample 1521951 | NCBI WGS metagenome assembly OFHK01 (sample SAMEA2468436, study PRJEB22500) | soil metagenome | biome: Glassland; feature: Farmland; material: Clay | place: Australia | collected 2013-01-31 | depth 0.55 m
CCCTCCCCCGCCCCCCGGCCCCCCCCCGGGGGCCCGCCGCCCAGCCGGGGTGCCCGCCGCACCCAAGCGCGCCGGGTACCGCCGGGGGCACGTCGTGAGTGCCGTGACCACCCCAGGCCAACCCGGAGAGCCGGCCGGCGCCAGGCCTGGCGCGGCTCCGGTATCGGCGGCACGGGCGAGCCCGGTGCCCATGCCGCGCGGCCGGCGGCGGACCGAACTGGCCATGCTCATCTTCGCGATCGGTGTGGTGCTGTTCGCCTACGCCAGTGTCGGGCTGAGCATGACCGGCCGGGTCCCGGCCGGTCTTGTGGGCTATGGGCTGGCCTTCACCGTCCTGATGCTGGTGGCCCACCTGGCCATCCGCCGGCTTGCCCCGTGGGCGGACCCGCTGATGCTGCCACTCGCCGCGTTGCTCAACGGCCTGGGCATCGTGATGATCTACCGGCTCCAGCAGTCCGGCCGCACCGGGAACCCCGGCCGGGTGATCAGCACCATGAGTTCGTCCACCACGATCCTCCAGGTGATGTGGAGCGCGGTCGGCGTGGCGGCGTTCATCGCGGTGCTGGCCCTGATCAGGGAACCGCGGATCCTGCAGCGCTACACCTACACCATGGGCGCGATCGGGCTCGTCCTGCTTGCCATCCCGGCACTGCTGCCGGCCTCGATGAGCGAGGTGAACGGCGCCAAGGTCTGGATCAGCATCGGCGGCTTCTCCGTCCAGCCGGGAGAGTTCGCGAAGCTGGCGCTCGCGGTGTTCTTCGCCGGGTACCTGGTAGCCAAGCGGGATGTTCTCGCGCTCGCGGGCCGGCGGGTGCTCGGCATCGACCTGCCCCGCGGCCGCGACCTCGGCCCGGTGCTCATCGCCTGGGCGGCCAGCCTGCTCATCCTGGTCTTCGAGACCGATATCGGCACCTCGGCGCTGTTCTTCGGCCTGTTCCTGGTGATGCTGTACACAGCCACCCAGCGCACGTCGTGGCTGCTCATCGGGGGCGGCCTGTTCCTGGTGGGGGCCTACGCCGCCAGCATCCTGTTCGGCCATGTCGGCGAGCGGTTCACGATCTGGCTGCACCCGTTCGCTTCCCAGAATGTGTACGGCAGCTCCTACCAGCTGGTGCAGGGGCTGTACGGGATGGGATTCGGCGGGATCCTTGGCACCGGCCTGGGACACGGGCAGCCCTACTGGACCCCGCTGGTGCAAAGCGACTTCATCTTCACCGCGTTCGGCGAGGAACTCGGCCTGACCGGGCTGATGGCGCTGCTGCTGATCTACGGCCTCATCGTGCAGCGCGGCCTGCGGGCGGCGGTGGCCGTCCGCGACCCGTTCTCCAAGCTGCTGGCCGGCGGGCTCGCGTTCGTGCTCGGCTTGCAGGTGTTCGTCATCGTGGGCGGGGTCACCCGGCTCATCCCGCTGACCGGGATCACCACCCCGTTCCTGTCCCAGGGCGGGTCCTCGCTGGTCGCCAGCTGGATGCTGATAGCGCTGCTGATGCGGGTCAGTGACACTGCCCGCCGCCCAGCCCCGCAGCCGATCCAGGAAGAGGGGATGACGCAGGTGGTGAGGGGCGGATGAACCACGCCCTGCGGCGCATCTCGCTGCTGCTGCTGGCGCTGTTCCTGCTGCTGCTGGCCAACGTGAACTACGTGCAGGCCTTCCAGCCCGGCTTTCTCGCCGCGCAGCGGGGGAATGCCAGGACCTTCTCCCAGCAGTTCCAGTTCCAGCGCGGCTCGATCGTCACCGCCGACAACAGGACGATCGCGCTATCCCGGCACGTCAAGGGCATCTACAGCTATCAGCGGTACTACCCGCAGCCGGCGGTGTACGCCCCGGTGACCGGCTACGACTCGCTCTACAGCGCGACCGGCATCGAGCAGGCAGAGGACAAGTTCCTGTCCGCGTCAGACCCCAAGCTCGCGGTCCACAACCTGATCGACCTGATCTCCGGGAAGCCGAAGAAGGGTGCGACGGTCCAGCTCACCATCAACTCGGCCGCCCAGACAGCCGCCTACGACGCCCTGCGGGCGACCGGCCTGCCCAGCGGGGCGGTCGCGATCGACCCGTCCACCGGCGCGATCCTGGCCCTGGCGTCCTACCCGAGCTTCAACCCGAACCTGTACGCGACGTTCGACGGCACCCAGCTCCAGAAGATCGACAATCACTACCGGAACAGTCCCCGCCAGCCGCTGCTCAACCGGGCGATCAACCAGACCTACCCGCCGGGCTCCACCTTCAAGATCGTGACCAGTTCGACCGCGTTCACCGCCGGCAATTACAACCCGGACACGCGGGTGTACGCGCCGACCAACCTCAAGCTGCCCAACACCCGCAACCAGCTGATCAACTACGACAACTCGCCGTGCAACGACGGCAGCAACCCGACCGGGAACGGCCAGGTGCCGGTCATCTACGCCTTCACCGTCTCCTGCAACACCGTGTTCGGCAACCTCGGCATGCACCTTGGCAGCGACGCACTCAAGCAGCAGGCGGACAAGTTCGGCATGAACAGCCCGAGCCTGCGGATCCCGCTCCAGGTCTCCCAGAGCAACTACCCGCCTGTGCCCCACCACGATCCGGCGCTGACGGCATACTCGGCGATCGGGCAGCTCAGCGACACGGTCACCCCGCTCCAGGAGGCGATGTTCGCGGCGGCGATCGCCAACAACGGCATCCTGATGACCCCGTACATGGTCCAGAAGGTGACCGCGCCCGACCTGACCCCGCTGGTGACCGCGCAGCCCACGGCGCTCGCCCAGACGGTGAGCCCGGCCGTGGCGGCGCAGGTGTCACGGATGATGGCTTCCGTGGTCGCCCAGCCCTACGGCACCGCGCATAACACTGCTTTCCTGCCGAACATCTCCATCGCGGCCAAGACCGGCACGGCGCAGAACGGGGTCAACAACACCGGCCTCGACGACGCCGTCTTCACCTGCTTCGCCCCGGTCACCAACCCGCAGATCGCGGTGGGCGTCATAGTGAAGGGCGGCGGGCTCGGCGCCGACGCCTCGGCCCCGATCGCGGTGAAGATTATCCAGGCATACCTGGCCTCACAGGGGAAGCGATAAGTGCCCCCATGGTTGACTACGATCCAGGACGGTTACGGAAGTGCGAGACATGACACAGCCCCGGCTCCTCGGCGGCCGTTACGAACTCGACGGCATCGTCGGGCGAGGCGGCATGGCCGAGGTCTTCCGGGCACGCGACATACGCCTCGACCGTGTGGTCGCGGTGAAGACTCTCCGCGACGACCTGGCCAGAGACCAGACATTCCAGGCCAGGTTCCGGCGCGAGGCACAGTCCGCCGCCTCACTCAACCATCCGTCGATCGTCGCCGTCTACGACACCGGCGAGGACTCCTCGGGACCCTCGCACGTGCCCTACATCGTGATGGAGTACGTTGACGGCCGGACCCTGCGCGACCTGCTGCGCGATGACCGGCGGCTGCTGCCCGAGCGCGCGCTCGAGATCACCGACGGCGTGCTCAGAGCGCTCGACTACAGCCACCGCGCCGGGATCGTGCACCGGGACATCAAGCCGGGCAACGTGATGCTGACCCGCAACGGCGAGGTCAAGGTGATGGACTTCGGCATCGCCCGGGCCGTCAGCGACGCGCAGGCCACCATGACCCAGACGGCACAGGTGATCGGCACGGCTCAGTACCTGTCCCCGGAGCAGGCCCGTGGTGAGCGGGTGGATGCCCGCAGCGACCTGTACTCGACCGGGTGCCTGCTGTATGAGCTGCTGACCGGCCGGCCGCCGTTCCTCGGCGATTCCCCGGTCGCCATCGCCTACCAGCACGTGCGGGAGAATCCCGTGCCGCCCTCGCGGCTGGATCCGGAGATCCCCGCGTGGGCCGACTCCATCGTGCTGCGGGCCATGGCCAAGGATCCCGCCCAGCGCTACCAGTCGGCTGCCGACATGCGGACCGACATCCAGCGTGCGCTGTCCGGCGTTCCCGTCGCGGCGGTGCGCCAGCCCGGGTACACGACCACTGAGCGCATGGGCCCCAGCACCGCCATGGCCGGCGGCCCGACCCGGAACATCCCCGGGTACCAGTACGGCCCCCAAGAGGAGCGTTACCGCGGCGGCGGTGGCGGCGGGCGGCGGACCTGGCTGATATGGGCTGCCGTCGCCCTCCTCGTGGTGGCGGCACTCGGCGGGGTGTCCTACTACTTCTTCGCCGGCAGCAGCGGTGGCACCGCGGTGCCGCAGGTGAACGGCCTGACAGTCCAGCAGGCCACCGCGCAGATCAAGGCGGCCGGGCTGGTTCCCAAGGTGATGCAGCAGTCCTCGGCCTCGGTCGGTAAGGGGATCGTGATCAGCACCAACCCGCCCAACGGCAACAAGGTGCCGGCCGGGACCGTGGTGACGGTCAACGTCTCCAGCGGGCCCGCGAAGATCAAGGTCGCCGACGTGAGAGGAATGCAGGCCGCCGCCGCGCAGAATGCCCTCTCCCAGTTCAACGTCAAACAGGAGGTCGATTCGACGTCCTCCAAGCCAGCGGGCACGGTGGTCAGGCAGAGTCCGGCACCTGGCACGCTGGCGCTGCCGGGAAGCACGGTCTTCATCTGGGTGTCTGGCGGCGGGACGCAGGTTCCCGACGTCCGCAACCTGCCCGTGGCGTCGGCGCAGCAGGTCCTGCAGGGCGACGGGTTCAGCGCGCAGGTGGTGACGGCCGACGGGCCGCCCGGCACCTTGCCCGGGATGGTGTGGAACCAGACCCCGTCGCCTGGGACCAGCGTGCCGTCCGGAACGGCGGTGAAGATCTACGTGCAGCCCGCGTCGTCCCCCACCACTCCGCCGCCGACCACCCCGCCGCCGACCGCGACACCCTCGCCGACCGCGACCTGACAGGCAGCGATGAGGGCTCACATCGCTCGGGGGCGACGACGCGAGCCCTCATCTGCTAGCCGGCGTGCCCGTGCCCGGCGTTACACCGGGCACGGGCTGCTGCGTCGCGCGCCGGGGCCGGAGCAACTACGCTGGCACCGATACCGACCAGGAGACGAACGTGCCAAAGTCCCGAGTCAGAAGTAAAGCGGTCTACACCCCACCGCCCCGGTCCACCAAGGCCAAGGTCAGCCCGCCATGGCTGGTCCCCACCATGATCGGCTGCCTGCTGGTGGGCCTGGTATGGATCTCGCTGTTCTACATCACCGGCCAGCAGCTCCCCGTTGCCGCACTGGGGGCCTGGAATCTGGTGATCGGCTTCGGCTTCATCATCGGAGCCCTTGGGCTCGCCACCAAGTGGCGCTAGCGCGGCCAGCCAGCCGGTGGCACCGGCAGTCAGCCCAGCGCACCGGCCGCTAGCTGGCTGTTGCGGGTCAGCACCGCGATGACCAGGAGCGCGATCACCGCCACCGTCGCGGCCGCCTGGATCAGCGTCCGCTGCTGACGTGGCGCGTACGCATAGGCCGCGGTCAGCAGCCCGCCGGTGACCAGGCCGCCGACGTGTGCCTGCCAGGCGATGTTCGGGATCGTGAACGTGAGGGCCAGGTTGATGACGATCAGGATGACGATCGCCCGGGTGTCCACCCGGAGCCGCCTGGACACCACGAACCAGGCTCCGAACAGCCCGAAGATGGCGCCGGAAGCGCCCAGGGAGGGCTCGTCGACGGGCGCGAGATAGTAGAACAGCACCGCCCCGCCGAGCGCGCTCAGCAGATAGACGGCCAGGAAGCGGGCGTGCCCGAGCAGTCTCTCCAGGGCGGGACCCACCAGCAGCAACGCCCACATGTTGAAGATGATGTGGGCAGGGCCGAAGCCAGCCAGTCCCGGCTGGTGCAGGAACGCCGAGGAGATGAGCCGGTAGTCCTCTCCCGCCCCGACACCGATCAGCTGGTTGTGCAGCGCAGGGTCATGGTCGCGTCCCACCATCACCAGGTAGTCGACAACCCGCGGGTACACCCACTCGGCCAGGTAGAAGGCAACGTTGAGGCCGACGAGCACCCAGGTGACGAGCGGGCCGGAGACCGCCCTTCCGCCGAACACGGCGGCGGGCATCCGGGTGCCCCGGTTCCCTTCCTTGATGCACTCCACGCACTGGTGGCCGACCGGGGCAGGCCGCAGGCAATCCGGGCAGGCAGGCCGGCCGCACCGGACACAGGTCAGGTAGGTCTCCCGGTCCGGGTGCCGGAAGCAGGTCGGAACTTCTGTCCCGCCATCGGCACCCGGGGCCGGCCGGACATCCATGGGCTAGCTCGCGGCTTCCGGGCCGCCGGCGCTCTCGATCTCGACGGATTGCAGCACGACATCGTTGACCGGGCGGTCAGCGGCGCCGGTTTTCACCCGGCTGATCTCCTCCACGACATCCTGGCCCCGGATGACCTCACCGAAGATGGTGTGCCTGCGGTTCAGATGCGGGGTGGGGACTGTCGTGATGAAGAACTGTGATCCGTTCGTGCCGGGCCCGGCATTGGCCATGGCGAGCAGCCCAGGGCGGTCGAACGTGAGGTCCGGGTGGAACTCGTCGGCGAACCTGTATCCCGGGCCGCCGGTGCCGGTGCCGAGCGGATCCCCGCCCTGGATCATGAATCCCGGGATCACGCGATGGAAGATGGTCCCGTCATAAAGCCTGGCCTTGCTGGCCTGCCCGGTGCGGGGGTCGGTCCACTCCCGGGCGCCCTGTGCCAGCTCGGCGAAGTTGCGGACGGTCCTGGGCGCGTAATCGGGGAAGAGCCGGATGACGATCGCGCCGAGGCTGGTATGCAGCGTGGCGGTAAGAGTTGTGGTCATGGCTGGCATCCTTGCACGGCTCTGTGCCGGGCGGCGGACCCCTCTCGGTGGTTCGGCGTATCACCAGCATCCTGCCACGGCTCGCGAGACAGGGCGAAACGAGCCATCCAGGGTTGAGCCCGTGAGCGAGGGGAAGTGACTCAGGCGGGAACACACTCGGGGGGTTTGATCGTGTCCCTCACAACGAAGAGGCAGGTCAGAATGATGAAAGGCGCAAGAGGAAGAGCCCTGGACACACGGAGCCGGGCAAGCCAGCTGGGGGCACGCCAGCCCGACCGGGCCCGCCAGGCCGCCGCGCAGATGGCACCGCTCGCCAGGAGTGCCCAGCTGACCGCACAGCAGGGTGTCTACAGTGCCCGGGCCTGGGCCGCCCCGAGGCTGGAGCGGATGGGACAGGCGTTGCAGGACGAGGTAGCGCCCAGGATGAACGTGATGCTGTCCGCCACCGCCCGCAGGATCGATCCCGCCAGGCCGCCGCGGCGCCGCTGGCCGGTCGTGGCGGCTGGGATGCTCGTGATCGCGGGCGGCAGCGCCGCTGCCGCGGCGATGCTGAACCGGCGCAACCTGGGCTCGGTCACGCCGCTGAACCGCTCGGAGGATCCCGGCAGGTCATCGGCCGCCCCACGCGATATGGCGGCGGCCGAATCCAAGGCCGGAGACGTGAACGGGCACGGGCACTCATCCTGACCGGGTCCGGTGGCAGGCGGGTGGCTGAGCGGGCGGCCGCTCAGTTCAGGCTGGTCACCAGCGCGGTCGCCTGGAACGTATCAGCCATGGTGAACGGCTGATCGGTTACGACGTTGGTGAACGTCATGTCGGGCAGGATCGCCGTCGGTGGGTTCTGCGGCGTGAAAGTAACCGGCACGCCGAGCAGTTGTGCGGAGAATTCTGTGGTGTAGAGCACCACGTTGCCGCTGAGGTCGAGGGATGAGTCCTGGGTGAGCAGGGTGTGGCCGCCCTCGCTGACCGTGAGCACAGTTCCGCCCGACAGGGTCATCGAGGTCATGCTGAACTTGAGCATCTGCACGGTCCCGGATGCCGTCGCCACGTTCGCCACCCCGTCGTAGGACAGACCTGTCATATGGGCCGAGCCGGCGGTGATGCTCGACTGCGCGGCCGAGGCAAGCAGCGCCAGCGCAGCAGCCCTCTTGGGCCGCGGGGAAGGGCTGGGCGTGGCCGTCGCCGTGGGCGTAGGTGCCGGGGTGGGCGTGGCCGTCGCCGTGGACGTAGGTGCCGGGGTGGATGTGGCCGTCGGGGTGGATGTGGCCGTCGCCGTGGCGATCGCCGGTGCCGCGCTTCCGCCCGGGCCGGTCAGCGGCCCTGCCGTCGGCGCGGTGAAAGGAGCCCAGGCAGCCAGTGCCAGCGCGACAGGCACGGGAACGGCCAGCAGGGTGCTGCCGACCGGCGGCACAGCGCACCGCCGGTCCCGGCGATGCCTCCACCGTGCGCCCGGCGGGGCGTCCGCACGGCCACCGCCGCTGGCCGGTCCCGGATCCGGCCAGGAGGACTCCGTGTCACCGCCCCGCGGGCCGCCCGATCCGCCAGGACCCGGCCACAGTTGCTCGGTCTCTGTCTCCTCCGGGCTGCCAGCCTGGGGCTCCTGATCGCCGTGCTCCTGGTCACCGATTACCAGCGCAAGCCCCGCAGACGGTCCTTCCTCGGCTGGACCCCCACGGCGGCGGCGCCTGCCGCGCTTGGGCCCCGCGCCCGGGACCCAGGCGAAGGCCAGCGAGCCCCCCGCAATGCCCAGCAGCATCCCCAGCAGGAAGCCACCGAGATTGGCGGTGATGAGGGTGGCGAGGGAAGCGATGACGGCCAGGATCGAATAGAAGAGCCGCTGCGCGGGATTGAACCAGAGCAGCAGCGCGCACAGGACGATGACGATGGGCACCAGATAGCCGGCAAGTCCCTGCGCCCCCAGATGGACGATGACCGGAATCGGGGCCTTCTCGGATAGCAGGACCTCGGCGCCGCCAAGCAGTGTGAGCAGACCACCCCAGAACGGCCGGGTACGCCGCCAGGTGCGGAAGCGCAGGCGGGCCCGCCTGAACCAGCCGCCGCGCGGCGGTACGTCGTCGACCGCGGTTGTGTCCGTCATCTCATCTTGACCTCAGTGTTCTGGCTGAATCCGCCGATGGGGGGGAGGCCTCCCGGGCCCGGTCAGCCACTTACTGCTGGCCGATCCGCCCGCAGTCTCAGCCTATTGCTGGCGGTCGATGGCCAGGGTCGACATCCGGTCATCCGGCCGCCGGATCAGCAATGGCGCACATACCGTTGCGCTGCCGGGGATGACTCATCCGCTGTGGCGGCATCACCTTCCACGGTTCCTGCCCTGCTGCGCCGGAGTCCTGTGAGCGAGGGGCCCAGCCGGGCTTTGCCCGGCTGGGCCCCTCGCTCAGCCCCGGCTACGGGCAGCCGCCCGAGCTGAACTTGATGCCGAGGCCAGGTAGGGTGAACACCCCCGCCGAGGTCGCCAGGGCCGACTGATTGGCGTTGGTGATGTTCACGCTGCTGGCCGCCTGTCCGAACGTGCCGTTAGGCAGTCCGGTGGGCGTGGGGCTGGTGAACGAGTTGGGGTCCTGGCCGATGTTGATGTTGTTGAAGGTGGCACTGTCAGCGGTCAGGCTCACGGCGTCGACCACCAGATTGGTGGCGGTCGCCGCCGTTCCACCGCCACCGGCGGTGACCAGCAGGTTGGCGAATGGCCCGGGGAACGGTGTGCTGACGCCCTGGCATAGGTCGCTCAGGCTCGCCGAGTTGAACGAGGACACGAACACCGGGTGGAGGGTGCCATTGATATCTGCGTCCGCGGAGCCCCACTGCTCGAAGCCGGTACCGGTTATCTGGCTCGCTTTGACGGTGAATGGCGTGCCGGAGATGGCGAAGGATACACCGATCGCGCCCTGCGCCACCAGGAAGAGCACCACCGCGATGGCGAGGAACGCCGGGATGAAAATGGCAGCGAAGCGGCGCCAGCGGACCCGGCCCTGTACGGGCCCGGCTGGGACGGTTGTACCAAGTGAGGTCATGACGGCTCCAGGAAGTATCTGGGGTGCACGGCCACCTTGCCACGTGAGCGGGCACCATCAGTCGGGACGGCCGTCGGTGTAACTGTGGTCATCCCGGGACTATCCGGTCCCACGCTTACTCTCCCGTACGAATCGAGTCAAGGGCCAAAAGCCACAAAGCATAGGTTTCGTTGCGTATCTGTGACCACCCAGTGCCCTCGCCCGGCGGCGCACCCGTGTGCATGCTGGGCTGCCAGGGTCGTGCGGCACAATGCCTTTGTGTTGCTACGGGAGCTTGTGCGCACGTCGGAGGCGGTGACCGCCACCTCCCGGCGCGGCACCAAGATCGGCGAAATCGCCCGTCTGCTGCGCGAGGCGAGCCCGGCCGAGGTCCCCGTCGTTGTCGCCTTCCTGTCCGGTGAGCTGACCCAGCGCCAGATCGGGGTGGGCTACGCGGCAATCTCAGAACTGCTCACGGGGCACAGCCAAGCCGGGGACGACGCTCCCGCGCTCACGGTGAGCGAGACCGATGCCGTGTTCGCCGAGGTGGGCGCCGCGGCCGGGGCAGGCAGCCAGGCCACCCGCAGGCGGCTGCTGGCGGAACTGTTCGGCCGGGCCACCCCGGGCGAGCGCGCGTTCCTGGCCCGGCTGCTGGCGGGCGAACTACGCCAGGGCGCACTCGAGGGCGTGATGATCGAGGCGGTTGCCTGGGCGGCCGGGGTGGGCGCCGAGGAGGTGCGGCGAGCGCACCTGCTGGGCGGGTCGCTGCCGTCCGTGGCCACTGCCGCCCTGACCGCCGCCGCGGCGGTCACAGCCCCCGAGGCAGACACAGCCCCCGAGGCAGACACAGCCCCGCAGGTCGGCACAGCCCCGCAGGCAGGCACAGCGCCCCAGGCAGACACAGCAGCACGGGTCGGCACAGCGCCGCAGGCAGACACAGCCGCGCGGGCGGCATCGGCCGCTCTGCGCTCGTTCGGTCTGGAGGTTGGCCGCCCCTTGCAGCCGATGCTGGCCTCGTCGGCGAGCAGCGTGGCCAGCGCTTTCACGCGTGTCTCTCCCGCCGCGGTGGAGTGGAAGATCGACGGGATCCGGATCCAGGTCCACCGCGACGGCAGCGATGTCGCCGTGTTCACGCGGACTCTCGATGACATCACCGCCCGGGTCCCCGAAATCGTCGAGGCCGCCCTCGCCCTGCCCGTCCGGGCGGCGGTCCTCGATGGTGAGGTGATCGCCCTGCACCCCGACGGCCGGCCCCGCGCGTTCCAGATCACCGCCGGCCGGGCGGGCAGTCAGGCTGACGTTGCCCGCCAGCGCGCCGACGTGCCGCTCACACCGTTCTTCTTTGATCTCCTCCACCTGGATGGGGCCGACCTGATCGATCAGCCAGCGGGCGAGCGGTACGCCTTGCTCGCGGGCGCCCTGCCGGCGCATCTCGTCATCCCCCGCCTGGTCACGGCGGAGGTCGCGGACGCTGAGGCATTCTTCGCCGACGCGGTGGCGCGCGGGCACGAGGGGGTGCTCGTCAAGTCCCCGGCGGCCCGGTACGCCGCCGGGCGCCGGGGCAGCGAGTGGATCAAGGTGAAACCGCGGCACACGCTCGACCTTGTCGTGCTGGCGGCCGAATGGGGCCATGGGCGCCGCCGCGGGTGGCTGTCCAACCTCCACCTGGGAGCGCGGGATCCGGCCACCGGCGGCCTGGTGATGCTGGGCAAGACCTTCAAGGGGCTGACCGATCAGATGCTCGCCTGGCAGACGGCACGGCTACTGGAACTCGCCGACCCCCCGCAGGCCAGGCCCGCGGGAGATCACCGGGATGCGTACGGCGTCCTGCGGGTCCGGCCCGACCTGGTGGTGGAGATCGCTTTCGACGGCGTCCAGGCCAGCTCACGGTATCCAGGGGGGCTGGCCCTGCGCTTCGCCAGGGTGTTGCGGCACCGGCCGGACAAACCTGCTGCCGAAGCGGACACCATCGATGCCGTCCGGGCCCTGTGGACGGGCGAGCACGCCGGGGCACCTCCCGCCGGCTGAGATCAGCGGGGTCTGGCTGCCATCTCCAGCTGGCGCATGAGGGTGGCGGCCAGCCCGGGGTCAGCGCCTGCCGGACGATCAACCGCTGCTGCGGTCCTGCCCGCCAGCGGGCCGCCGTCCAGCCCGGCCAGCAGGGTGCCCGCAAGGATCCTGGCATCGTCGAACATGGCCAGGCCCGCCAGGTCGGCCGCTGTGTACCAGCCGAACGGATGGTCCGGCTCGGTGACCGGTGAGGGGTGGTCGGCCACGGCCACGTAGAGATGGTCCACGTGGACATGGTCTTCGGCCAGCTGGTTATCGGGCGGAACCTGGTACTCCACGATCCACCAGGGGTGGGGGACGCGCTCGGGCCGGTAGCCCCCGGGCAGGGGCGCGAGTGGTGGCGCGACCAGGCGTACGTCCAGCCCTGCCTCCTCCGCCACTTCCCGCAGCGCCGCCTCAGCAGCGGACTCACCCGCCTCGACGTGCCCTCCGGGAATCATCCTGCGGGCGAACCGCGGATGCTGGATCAGCCCCAGCCGCCACCCTTGCGGCAGATGACAGAACACGAAGACAGATGAGGTCGCATGCTTCACCCTGACCACCCGGTCATGGTACTCAGCGCTGGCTGAGAGCCTCCGCCCAGTGACGGGCCAGTTCTGGCTGGCCTACTGATCTCAGCGGGCACACGACGTGCCCCCCCGGGCCGGTTCGCCGGTGCCGGGCGAGGAGAGGAGTACATCCGTGAGGATCACCCGGCCGCTCATCGGCACTGCCATTGGCGCGGGAGCACTGGGGGCCACTCTGGCTCTGGGGCTGACCATGGCCAGCGCGTCCACAGGTTCCGTGACCGGAACAGCAACGTCGCACTCGTCGTCTGCCGCGTCGTCCACCCGCTCGGCCTCGCCTTCGGCGTCGCACGCCGGGCCGGCGGCGCACAAGTGCCCGAACGGCGCTCACGGCAGCCGGGACGGAGCCAGGAGCATGCCTGGCGGGGCCTACTAACCGTGGCACGCTCCCGGGTGCTTGCGGGCTGAGAACCGCGCTACCAGGCCGGCGGCCGAGCGGCGCACCCTGATCTCGGTCAGCTGAAGCCGCCGCAACTCCACGTCGAGCTGGCCAGCCCGCATCATCCTGACCTGCCCCCCTTCGGCGAGGTGGAGCAGCCGCATCGGGGGCGAGTCCAGAACGTCGTACCCGGCGAGGTACCCGCCCGGCCGCAGCACCCTCGCCGCCTCTCCCAGGGCGTTCTCCCAGTGGAGGACGTGGTGCAGCATCGCGCAGGACAGGACCAGATCGAAACTGCCGTCGGCGAAGGGCAGCGCGCCCGCATCGGCCTCCTGGACAGACGCCCGGTCACCGAAGCCGGCGACTGACCGTGCCGCGGTGGCGACCATGCCGGGGTCGTAGTCGGTGACAGCTACCCGCAGCCGGGGATGGGCCCGGAGCAGCTGAGCGGCCATCGCCCCACTCCCGGCACCGATCTCCAGCACGTGATCGCCGGGATCCAGCCCCTGCAGCGCCCATGGCAGCATCCACCGGCCGGCCAGGGCGCGGTAGGCCCGGCCCGTGCAGAAACTCCTGGCAGCCGCATGCATCTCGGGCACAGCGCCACCCTAACCCGGGCCATCAGCCGCGCCTGATGCGGCGCACCGCGGAGATCAGCTACCAGGAAGGGCTAGATCGGCTGCCGTTATAATGGTTGACGATGTATCGGTTTCCGAGCTAACCTCTCACCATGCTGACCCGGCCTGACGTCCTGCCCGGCGAGGACAAGAAACCCGCAGCCGCCCCGTCCCCGAACGTGCGGCGGCGGCTCCTGGTGGTGGGTCTGTGGGTGCTGGCCCTGACGCTGGGCCTGGCCTGCTTCCTGATGCTGGGCGCTCCCCCCGCGGCGGGTGCGGCGGGCGGCTGTGGCGGCGGTTGACGTCCCGCCCGCCGCTCCCCGGGGACCCGCCGCCTTCCGGGGGAGAGTATGGCTGTGGTCAAGCGCGGCGCTGACAGCCGGCGCCGTCGCCATGGCCATCGCGCTCGCCCCGCCCGCGTCCGCACCGCCGGCCCGCGCGCTCTCCTGGCTGCTGTTCACCGGGTCGTCGGTGCACATCGCTGCCACCGGATGGCTGTTCACCCTGCCCGGGATCCGGGCTTACGCGGGCCTGCACCGCACGCGCTACCTCTGGATGCCGGCCGGCCTGGTGGCGGCAGCCGCGGCGGCAGCCGCTGTGATTCCCCCGGCTGCCCTCGGCTGGCTGCTGCTGCCCTACTTCTGCTGGCAGTTCTTCCACTTCCAGAAGCAGAACCTGGGCATGGCCGCCCTGGCCGCGTCATCATGCGGGGTGAACCCGCTCGGGATCGCCGAGCGGCGGGCGCTGCTGTGGGGCGGTATCGCGGGCATCACCGGGCTGGCCGCCCGCCCCGGACTGCTCCAGGTGCACCTGGAGCCTGGGCCGGGCAGGCTCCTTCCGCCGACCGGGGTGCTGGTGCTGAACGCGGTGTTCCCGCTGGCGGCGGCGGGATTCGCGGTCGCGGTCGTGGCCGGCCTGGCGGCGCTCGCCAGGCGGGCCGCCGCAGACCGCCCCGGCGGGTTCTGCGTGATGTACGCCGTCTCGCTGCTGTTCTGCCTGCCGGTGTTCTTGTTCGGTTCGCCCTACGCGGCTGCGGGTGGCATGACGGCGGCCCACGGCCTCCAGTACCTGCTGCTGATCGGCCTGGTGGCAGCCGGTGTCCCGGACCGGACGCGGCGGCTGGCGCGGCTCGGCCTGCTCACCAACATCGCCCTGGCGGGGGGCGCCATCCTCGCCGCGGCTTCCCATCTGCATGCCGCTGGCCCGGGCGGCCGCCTCTTGTTCGGGGCCTACCTCGGGGCCGTGATGGCGCACTTCGTGATCGACGCCGGACTGTGGCGGCTGCGTGATCCTTTCCCCCGGCAGTTCCTGGCCAGCCACGTGCCGTACCTGGTCCCGGCCCGGGAAATTCAGGACTCCGGCTACCGATAGATCGTCTACCGATATAGGCTGCTGCCCATGAGCCGATCCAGGGACGCCGACGACGCCGGGTCGCTGGGCATGCTGGGCCGCTCGACCGGCCCGGCCACCCTCATCCTGTCCAGCCTGGCCGACGGCGCCAAGCACGGTTACGCGCTGACCAAGGACATCGAAGCGTTCGCCGGCGTGCGCATCGCGCCGGGGACGCTGTACGAGGCGCTCAGCCGGCTCGAGGCCCAGGGCCTCATCGAGGCGCTGGAGAGCGACGACCGCCGCCGTCCCTACCGGCTGACGGCTGCCGGGGCCCGGGCGCTCCAGGAGCACCTCCAGGCCCAGCGCAAGGTCGCTGACGTCGGGTTGCGCCGCCTCGCCGGCACCTGGGGGACGTCATGAGCGTGCCCGGCGGCGTCGGCCCGGCACCCCCAGCCCCGGCACCCCCAGCCCCGGCACCCCCAGCTGCGCTCGCCCGCCGGGCACACCGGATGCTGCGCTGGTACCCGGCGCCGTGGCGGGCCCGGTATGGCGAGGAGTTCACCGAACTGCTCATCGCGGACCTGACCGAGCGGCCGCACTCGTGGCGGCGCGGTGCGGATGTGGCCCGCAGTGGGCTGCTGGCCCACCTGGCCGGGGCCGGGCTCACCCGCCACCCACCCGACCCGGCGCGGGCGGCCCGCGCGAGCCTGGCCACGCTGGCGTGCTCGGCGGCCACCTTTCTCACGTTCGGGGCCGCCATGTGGGCGCAGCTGACCATCGGCTGGCAATGGACACCCCCCATGGGCGGGCCTGACCGGGTGGCTGTGATCGTGATGTCCGCGGCCATCCTGCCGTTCGCCATGCTGGCGGCACTCGCCGCGATCCCGGTGGCCTGGACCGCCGCGGCGGCCGCAGCCCACGGCAGGACGCACGGTCTGCGGCGGCCCCTGATGCTGATCGCCGTCGGCGTGGTGGTGCTGGTGATCGGTGGCCGGCACTTCGCGAACGGCTGGCCGGGCACCGGTGGGCACTGGTGGCCCTACCAGGGCCTGGTACCCAGCGGCGTGGCCGCGTTCGCGTGGGCCTGCACCTTGTCAGTCACCTCCTACTGGGCTCACCCGGCCGCACTGGCCTCGTTCCCCGCGCCCGAGCTGGCCTGGATGGCTGTCAGCCCGGCAGCCATGGCCTGCCTGGTGACCGGCGCCGCGCAACTCGTGCGGCGGCTGGAGCTGTCCGCGCGGGTGCTGCGTTATGAGGCGTGGGTGGGAAGCGCGGCGGGCATGGGCATGACCGCCTTCCTCAGCGGGGCGCTGTGCTGGGTGACCGAAGGGGGACCAGGGCCGCAGGGGCTCTTCCACGCCGGGATCATCGACGTCACCGGGCTGGCCGTGATGACGGCCGCGCTGCTCACCGGCTGGCGGGCGGTGTACCTGGCGCACCGCCGGGGAGCCGCCCGGCGGACCAGCCCGCCGGCCCGCGGGTGAGAGCGGGCGCGGGCGGCGGCTGGACCCGCCGCCGGGTGCTGGGCGCCAGCCTCGGTGGGGCCGTGGGGCTGGCCGCCGCCGGGGCGGGCGCGCTCGAACTGGTCGCCCGGGGCGTGCTGCCCGGCCAGCAGGTCCTCAACCGGCTGGATGGCGCCTGCTCGGTGCCGGACCCACCGCTGGCCTTCGCCACGCCCGGCCCGTCGGTGTCCGGCTCGTTCTACTCCCGCGCCCGGCGGCAGCCGGTCGGTTACACGATCGCCTACCCGCCGGGGCATCAGGTGGGCAGCGACCTGCCGCTCATCATCGCGCTGCACCCTTTCGGGGCCGGCCATGAGCGGGTCCTGACCGGGATGACCCTGGCCCAGGCGCTGGCGCTGCGGGTGGCCGGCCGGGGCGGGCGGGCTGAGCCGCTGCCGCCGATGGCGATGGCGGCGGCGGACGGCGGACGCAGCTACTGGAATCCCCACCCCGGCGATGACCCGATGGCGATGGTGATCGACGAGTTCATCCCGATGTGCCAGCGCATGGGCCTCGGCCGCGGTCACCGGGCGGTCGCCACCATGGGCATCTCCATGGGCGGCTACGGCGCCATCCTGCTGGCCGAGAAATACCCCACACTGATCCGCGCGGTGGCGGCGATCGGCCCCGCCATCTGGACGAGCTACCCGCAGGCCCGCGCGGTGAACGCCGGGGCGTACGCGTCCGCGGCAGCGTTCGCGCGGGCCGATGTGGTCACGCACGCGCCGGCCCTGGCCGGGGTGGCGGTCCGGGTGGCGTGCGGGCTCAGCGACCCGTTCCACCCTGGCGTGCGGGCTTTCGCCCAGGTGCTGCCGCCGGGCGCGGTAGTCGACATCTCCCGGGGCTGCCACAGTTACCCGTTCTTCGTGGCGCAGGAACCACCGTCACTGGCCTTCCTCGGGGGCCACCTCGCTGGCGGCCATCTCGCCGGCTAGCCCGGCGAATGCGGCCAGGCCGCCGGGGCCGACCGGGCGCAGCCGGTGATGGGCGGTGGCACGCAGGACGGCATCGAGCCTGGCGACCTCGCGCGGCGCGCGGCGCGCTATGGCGGCAGGCAGCGCCGCCCTGGGCAGCCAGGCCAGCCCCCGGACCCAGCGTTGAGCGTAAATATGGGCGGCGCGCCGGTCGATCCCGGCCACGATCCGTGCCACGGCCGGCCCCAGCGGCGCCGTCCGGTTGGCCGGCCACGGCAGGGCGGCGCGCAACTGGCGCAACGCGTCATCGGCATCGGCGGCACGCACCATGTCGGTGTCGGTCCAGGTGAGGTAGGCCACGCCCACCCCCACCCCCTGGTGGGCCACCTCGGCACGCAGCACGTGGGCGAACGCCTCCACCCCCGCCTTACTAGCGCAGTAGGCCGCCATGAGCGGCGCGGGAGTGATCGCCGCGAGCGAAGCCACCTGCAGGAAGTACCCGCCTGAGGCCTGCAGCCCCGGCAGGAACGCCCGGGCTGTCGTCGCCGAGCCCAGCAGGTTGACCTCGATCACCCGGCTGAACGCCGCCGGATCGGAGTCGGCGAAGGTGCCGCCGATGGCGATCCCGGCGTTGGCGACAACCACGTCCACTCCACCGAAATGGCCGGTGACCTGCCCGGCGACGGCCGACATCCGGTCATGATCGGTGACGTCAGCGACCCAGGCGCGGCACTGGCCGTGCTGGCCGCACGCGGCGGCGGCGTCTTCGAGTTCGGCTGGTTCCAGCCCAACGAGGGCCACCTGTGCGCCTTGCTGAGCCAGGCCGAGCGCAAGAGCGGCGCCGATGCCGCGCGCCGCCCCGGTCACCACCACGGTCTTGCCACGCAGGCCACTCACCGGGCCCCGTCCCTTCCCGTCGTGAGCTCGCGGATCAGGCCGGCCACCACGTGCGGGGTCTCCAGCGGCGTCATGTGACCGACACCGGGAAGCTCGGTCACTCCCACGCAGCGCGGCAGCCGGCCAGCGATCCGGTGGGCATGGACCGGCGGGGTGAGCCGGTCGGCGGATCCCACCAGGACCTGCGTGGGCACGTCTAGGCGGCTCACCGCCTCGGTCAGATCCAGCCTCGCCAGGACGCGTCCCCAGGCCGACCGGGGCCGCCGGCCACACGCGTGGATGATGGCTGCGTTGCGCGCTGCGAGGTCCTTCGAGGCGCCCGGGCCGAGGGTCATGTACCGCAGCATTGCCCTGCTGACCGGGTTCGGGCTCCCCATCGGCGCCGGTGAGGCCAGCAGCAGACCGTGCAGCGCCGCCGACAGGCGCGGCGCCCTCCGGGTGAGCGGGACGACGAGTGCTTCGGCGTTCAGGCGGGCGTAGCCGGTGGAGGCCAGCAGCACACCACTGGTCCGGCTGATCACCGATTCGCGCAGTGCCCCGGCCATGACCGTCATGCCGCCCATGCTGTGCCCGGCGAGCACCGCCTGCTGTCCCCCGGCAAGCACCCCGTCCAGCACCGCTTCCAGGTCCTGGCCGAGCACCTCGCTGCTGTACTGGCCGGCGGCCGGGATGTCGCTCGCGCCGTGCCCGCGCTGGTCGTACCCGACGACGCGCAGTTCCCCGGCCAGCGCCTCGATCACCGGGGCCCAGAAGGGGATCGAGCAGGTCCAGCCGTGGATGAGCACCACGGTGGGCACGCCGGGGTCATCGGGGCCGTGGATCTCCACGTTCAGCCGGACCCCGTCCGGTGCGGTCACCATCAGCTGCTGGCCGGGCGCAGGCGGCACGAACGGCATCCGCGGCGGCGGCCTCATGGGTGCGCCCCCATCACGTCCGTTTCCCGCGCCGGGATGGTGTCGTATTCGGACGGGTCCACCCGGCGGGTGGCCCGCCGGAACCGCAGCGTCGAGCCCGGCCAGAGCGTCGGGTTGCGGCCTGCGGCGTTGAGGTACCAGCTCACGCAGCCACCGGTCGCCCAGACGGTGGAGCCCATGCGGCGCTCGATGCCGGCACACCAGCGGTCCTGCGCGGCCGGCCGGGCGTCGAGTGCCGCCACCCCTGCGCGGTCGAGTGTCCGCAGGTAGTCCAGGATGTAGGTGAGCTGGGACTCGATGATGTGGACCATCGAGTTATGCCCGAGGCCGGTGTTGGGCCCGATGACCAGGCACAGGTTCGGGAATCCGGGAATCGTGGTCCCGCGCAGGGCGCGCATGTCGTCCCCCCAGGTCTGCGCCAGGGTCGCCCCTGCCACTCCGTGGACGCGCTGCGCGATCGGCATGTCGGTGGCGTGGAAGCCGGTCGCGAAGATGATCACATCCACGTCGTGGGCGGTGCCGTCCTGCGCGATCAGTGTGTACCCGTCCACCTTGGCCAGGCCGCCGGTGACCACCTCGACGTTCGGCCGGGCCAGCGCGCGGTAGTAGTCGTTGGACAGCAGTATCCGTTTACAGCCCATCACGTAGTCCGGGGTGAGCTTGGCGCGCAGCGCCGGGTCAGCCACGGACCGCTCCAGGTGCCGCAGGGCCATCCGCTGTGCTCCCCGGAGGATCTGGGGGCGCTTGACGAAGGCCCCGACCGTCGCCTCCCGGGACAGGTAGATACCCAGCCGCGCGAGGCGCTGCGCGGGGGGAAGGTGGCGGTAGAGCCACTTCTCCGGCGCCGTGATCCGGCGGTCGCGGCGGGGGAGGACCCAGGCGGGGGTCCGCTGGAACAGCACCAGGCGGCTCACCTCCGGCTGGATCTCGGGCGTGATCTGGATCGCTGACGCACCGGTGCCCACCACCGCCACCCGCTTGCCCGCCAGGTCGCAGTCATGGTTCCAGCGGGCGGAGTGGAAGACCTCACCGGGGAAGCCGTCCAGCCCGGGAATGTCAGGCAGGGCCGGCTCCGACAGCGGCCCGGCCGCCGAGACGAGGACGTCGGCACGCAGGTCCCCCCGCGAGGTCTGCAGGTGCCACTGGCACGCGGATGTGTCCCAGCGAGCGCTCAGCACCTCTGCCCCAAAACGGATGTGCCCCCGCAGGCGGCGCCGGTCCGTGACGGCTTCGAGGTAGTCCCAGATCTCGCGCTGCCGGGAGAAGCTGTGCGGCCAGTCCGGGTTCGGCGCGAACGAGAACGAGTACAGGTGAGAGGGGACGTCGCAGGCGCAGCCTGGGTAGCTGTTGTCCCGCCAGGTCCCGCCGACCGAGCCGGCCCGTTCCAGGATGACGAAGTCGGTGTGGCCGGACTCCCGCAGCCGGATGCCAGCACCGAGGCCGCCGAACCCGGCCCCGATGATGGCGACCCGCACGTGCCCGGGCAGGGCAGCCGGGGTCCCGGCACCCGGTGCTTCCTGCGCCGCGCCCGCGGGCAGCCAGCCAGCCGCAGCAGGGCCGCGCGGACCGGCCGTCAGCTCGGTCGCGAAGGGCGGGGTGGAGGTGCCGGTGACGCGGATGCGGCCCCAGGGATCGGGGTCCGACAGCTCACAGGGGGCCGAGCCCTCCGCGGTGGTGAGCACGCCTGCCGTGCGCGCGGAACCCACCGCGCTGCTGAGCCCGGGATGGGCGGCGATCCGCCCGTACCAGTGGTAGCGGCCGTCGATCGGCTGGAAATGACCGCGCAACTCCACCTCGACGGCGAACTGCGTTTCGCAGGCCGTCAGCGTCGCCGGCCCGGCGTATCCGTCGCCGTCGCCCGGCCCTGCCCGGGTGCCGTCGCGGCGATAGGGGGCCTGGTCGTCCGGATGCGCGCCGTCCGCGTGCGCATCATCTGGGTGCGCATCATCTGGGTGTGCGCCGTCCGGGTGTGCCGCCATCTGCCCTCCTTCGTTGCCGCGCGCCGCTATCCCGCGGCGTTGCCGGGTGTGCGACCGGAGCTGTGGACCGTCAGTGCGGGACGAACAGCGGGCAGGGGCCGGTCCGGGTCGAGCGTTATCCCGGCCTCGCGGGCCACACCGGACAGCGCCTGCCAGATCAGCTGGGTGACATAGTCGACCGCGTGGGCCCGGCTCATCGAGCGCCGTTGCAGCCACCATTCGCCGGTGCTCTGCACCAGCCCGGTGAGGCCATAGGCCCAGGGTTCGGCGGCACCTGAGTCCAGCCCGAAGATCCGGAGGTAGTCACCGATCACGGCGGTCAGGGCGATGGAGATGAATTCCTTGTTCCGCTGGATCGGATCGCCTCCAGGGGCCTCGGTGTTCGTCCACCGGGCCAGCCAGTACAGGTTCGGGTGCTCGTCGATGACCGCGAAGTACGCACCGACCGCGTCACGGACCCGGGCCAGCGCCGGGCTGCTCCCGTTGATCGCCGGCAGGAGCCGGTCGAGCAGGATCTCCGAACCGCGCTCATCAATGGCCCGCAGCAGGGCCGCCTTGTCGCTGAAATACCGGTAGAGCACCGGCTTGGTCACACCGGCCTCGGCGGCGACCGCGTCCATCGGCAGTTCCGGCCCGTGGGCCTCCAGCACCCGCAGGGCGGCATCGACGAACTCACGCCGCCGCAGCTCCCGGTGGACGCTCCAGCGGTCCTTGCGTGCGTCGCCCGCCACCGCGGGCTTGACAGTGTCGCTCACGAGGCGTGATGCTACCAGAAGTAACTGTTACTTTAAGTCACACCTTGTTCGAGGCTGTCCTGACCCGACGACGGGAGGGTTGTGAGCACCGAGATACTGGCCGGGCATGACCGCGCCGGCCGTGAGCGGACCGCAGACCGTGAGCGGACCGCAGACCGTGAGCGGACCGCAGACCGTGAGCGGACCGCAGACCGTGAGCGGACCGCAGAGCGCCTGCTGCGATCGACCGCAGCGCGCTCTTACGACCCCGACCTCGACATCGACTGGTCGGCACCGCTGGTGGCCGGCAAGGCCTTCATGCCCGAGCACCGGTGCTCGCTGTACGGCACCGCACTGTGGGAGAAGCTCAGTCCTGAGCAGCGCCTGGAACTCGGCAAGCACGAAGCGGCCAGTGTCGCCGGGGTCGGGATCTGGCTGGAGTTCATGCTGCTGCGCATGCTGGCCAAGCTCGCCTATCAAGGCGATCCGGCCAGCCGGCACATCCAGTACGCGCTCGCCGAGATGGCCGACGAATGCCGGCACTCCACCATGTTCGCGCGCATGATCGAGCGCATTGGCACCCCGGTCTACGGCCCGCCCCAGCACATCAAGACCCTGGGAAGCGTGCTCCCGGAACTCGCCCGTGGCCCGGCGATGTGGGGCGCCATCCTGATCGGCGAGGAGATCACCGACCGCTTCCAGCGCGAGATGGTGGGCGATGAGTCCATCCAGCCGCTGATGCGGATGGTGAACCGGATCCACATCATGGAGGAGGCCCGCCATATCGGCTTCGCCCGGGCGGAACTGATGCGCAGCGCCGAAACCATGTCCCGCGCCGCACTGCCTGCCCATCAGCTGCTGCTGGCCCGAACCGGCTTCATCGTGTCGCGCAGCCTGATCAACCCGCAGGTGTACCGCTCTGCCGGGCTCGATCCGCGGATGGCACGGCGGGTAGCGCTCGCGAACCCGCACCACCAGCGGACGATCCGGTTCGGCGGCGAGAAGGTCATGGCCTTCCTGGCGGAAGCGGGCCTGGTCGGCGGCCCGGGCATGCCGCTGTGGCGCAGGTCCTTCCTTCTCGGCTGAGGACCACCGCGCCGGCCACCGGATTCGTCAGTGCCCGGTGGCACGGTGGCAGCCATGGCGTTATGGAGGCACCATGAGTGCTGTGACCATCACGCAGGCCTGGCCGCGGCACGGCTGACCAGTTCCGGGATCGCCGACAGGTGGCACCGGCTCATGCGCGACGGCCTCGGCTACACGGGGTAGAGCGCCCACGGCAGCGGCATCGGGGCCGGTGCGGCGCTGCTACGAGCACCGCAGCTGCGGCGGCTCACTGCCGCCCGCCACCAGAGCGGAGGTGCCCGCCGGGTTCGCGATCTCCGCCAACGAATTCATGCCCGCCGGGCGGCCACCCCGGGAACTGGCCGAGCGGACCTACCAGGTGAGCCGGTGGGCGGAACTGCCACGCGGCGGCCACTTCCCCGCCCCGGGGGAGCCGGGCCTGCTCACCGCGGAAATCCGCGCGTTCTTCCGGCCGGTACGCGGCAGCGGCACCGGCCGGCGTGGGCCGGGCGCTCCACCCGGGTGAGCTAGTGATCCTTGGTCCGCCCGCGGTCTGACCGCTTGAGCAGGACGAGTACCACCACGATGAAGGCCAGCAGGACGGCCGCGATCACGTAGTCGGTCATCCCGGATACCTCTTCATTGTCCGCAGCGTAGCCGACACAAATGACCGCATCATAACCGCCGTGTCCCAGCCCGGCCGTCAAGCCAGATTGCCCACGGCTCGATCATGCCGGCCTGCAGGAGCCGCACCGGCGCCCAGGGGTCCTCGGCCAGCCGGGTCCTGACCCTCGTGTTCGTCTGTGGCCTCGACGATGAGCAGGGCCCGCTCCCCGTTGCTGACCGGACCGCCGGGGATGACATATCCATCGGTGACAAGGCCGTCCATGTACGCCGCGGGAGATATCCGAGGCAAGGCCATGAACCATCGTCACCGCGAAGTAAGCCATAACGCGAGAGTGCCGGCGGCTGCCGACATCAGGCCCAGGGCGTAAAACGGCTCTGCGTGCACCCTGAACTGTCCCCGGTGGGCGTCCGGGAGACGCTTATGCTCGCTGGCATGACGGATGCGATCGACTACACCACGCCGGGCACTCTCACCGGCCTTGGCAATGTCAGCCCGTTAGCGCTGGAACCCATCCCGGTCCCCGCGAGCTTCTCTGCCAGTTCCAGCCGGTCGGACGTTACCCGTTGCCATGGCAGCCCCCGCGCCATACGCCGCGCCCCCTGCGCGGCTGTCTAGCCAGTGACCCGTCCCATCTTGGTGATCAGCCGTACACACGCTGGATAACCGGGAACGCGTCCTCCATCGTGGTGATGGGGAACACGTCGAACTCGAGCCACGGCGCGTACCGCAGGGTGACCTCGTAGCTCTTCTCCGCGTCCTCCGGCAGTTCCTCGACTGTGAATCCACCTTTGCCGTCGAGGCGCTCGTAATGCGCAACGACGCCGGGAGTAGTTCCGATCTCAAGGAACTTCTTCGTCAGCTTCCGTAGGTCGTCTTCGCCGAGGCCCTCGCGGTAACGGTACACAGTCATGTACAGACGCTTCATACTGTCCACCTCCCCTCGTCTTGGTGAGACTAGGGCTAGCTGCCTTTATTAGTTAGAGGCTTAGGTCACAAGTCCGGACGTGTGTCACGGCCAGGCAGAGCCCTGGAGAAGCCGTGCAGATAGTCCTCACCCAGCCGGAGGGCGCAGGTGCAGGTCGTCCATCGGCCGGGCCATCCCGCCTCGCCTGAGCCGACGGTCCTGGGCTGCGACCGTCACGCACCGGCTACCTGCTATGAGCTGGGAAGTAGTAGCCGGCGCAGCCAGCCGAGCCGGACTATCCCACCGATCCCTTGCCGTAGGCGCGCATCAGCCGCTGCGAGGCTCCAGCCCCTGTCAGTCCCCACGGTGCTCGCGCACCAGCCGGACCGCCTTGGCCTTCGTGCTCGCGTCGTACCTGCTCGGCATCGTGCCATCCTCCTGCCCAAAGAAGGAGGTGTGCACGAAACCCGGGTCAGTTCACCGGCCCGGCATGAGCATCCACCGGGTCAACGGCCCGGTGACGACTGGCCTGATCAGCAGGGTGAGGCTTAACGTTGCGGTGTGAGCACTGGTGGCGGGATGCGGTTTCCCGGGCCTGGGCGCAGACCACCTGCCATACCGTTTGCGGCCAAGGTCGAGAAGCTCGGCACCACCAAATTCCAAAGTGCCTACGGCGGGCAGGACAGATCCCCGTCAGGGCGGCTGGTCATCTACGTCGTTGCAGCCCAAGGCGATGCGTTCCTGCCGGCTGTGCGCGACGAGGCCGCACGCAGCCCCCAGGCGGACTATAACGTCGCCTACGTGCCGCACAGCTGGGCGCAGCTCAACGCCCTCACTATTCAGATCGCCAGAGACCGGGCGCGATGGCGGGAACGTGGCATCGAACTGGCGCGGTGGGGGCCAGACGCCGCATCCAGCAAGGTGGTGATCACGCTGCGGTCCTATACCGCGGCGGCTGAGCGCGAACTGCTGGCCGGCTACGGCCCGGACTGGGTTTCTGTCAGCCCCACATCCCGCAAGCAGCGGCACGTATTCATGTCTTGCTGAGCCAGGCCCCGCACCCTGGTACCCGGTCTCCCGGCCAGCCGAGCCTACCCCCGGGCCTTACCGGCGTGTTGCCGTGCGTCGTTGCGCAGCGCTAATCGGCCAGAATCAGGCCACCCCAGCGTGGGCCAGGCCTGCCACCATGTCGTCAGGCAGCCAGGCCCGACTCGCGAACGAGTGCACGGATACGGGCCTGGAGGCCGCTGATCTCGTCCGCCGGGGCGTCTGCGCGAACGCTGACGACGATCGGGCAACCATGGTCTATAGCCTGCTGTAGCAGTGACCGGAGTGCCAGCGCCAGTTCCGGGCTCCACTCATCGGGGGTCGTGAGCACAATTTTCATGACGCCTCCCTCGGGACGCCGCCCGAGCCACCCCAGATTCCGGGCTAGCCAAGTGCTAGCAACGAGGGAATCCATATGGCCGGTTAAGCAGGATTCTAGCTCGGTTGCCGTGGAAGGTTGCGGCTGTGGTCCGCAGAGTTGGACACTCACCATCAGCCTGGGAATGAACGCAGCAAGCCGCCCCGATCGGCCCCGCCCCAGGTCACCGCCATCCTGGCTATGCCGTGAGCGACCGTGAAGCATCATGTCTGTCCGACCCCTCGGGCACCAGCGGGCACGCTCACGTTTCCGATACTCACCCTTGGGGGCAAGCTGATCTGGACGCGCCGGCCGACCGCGCCCGACATGAGCGGAAGAACATTATGCGACTTGAAGCCTAGCTTCTTGGATCAACGCATTTCGATATTCATGGTCGCTCGCTCCGGTGGGTACTTGGTCGAGGCCCCTTTTTCGGCGTCCTCCCGACAAGCGCAAGGATCTTGCCGGGCAAGATCACTGTCCAGGCTGGCGCGGAGCGCCATCGCGCCAGCGACGCGAGCGCAGTGAGCGGCCGTGTGACATGGACCGCCATGAGGGCCGGCTCGGCGCGGCGGCCGACGAAGTGCATACGGCCTGAATCAGGCCAGATGAGCCGGGCAGGGAATCAGGTGAGGACGTAGCAGATCTGTGACCTGGGTCTATGCTGGCGCTCGGAGGGACTCGAACCCAACCTTCTGATCCGTAGTTCGTGGCGGCGCGGTTGCTGAAGGTCTTTGCGCTCTTGGTGAGGACGGTTGAGGTTGGATACGGTCGGCCAGGTGTGCTCTGGCTACCCGTTGGTTTAGACCCGGGTCCTTCACTTCTGATTCGGACGGTTGGCTCCACTGCCCGAGAGTCTCGACGGGGCCTCCAATGCTGTCTTGATGGCGGCAAGCCAGACGTTCGTTTCTCTGTCCTGCCGCTTCTCGGTCAGCCTGTCGAATGCGTACACGGGCCAGTTGGCCAGTTCCGCGTACTCCACGATCAGCTTGGTTCCGCCATTGTCGGGTTCGAATGTCCATGTCCAGGTGCCGTCGAACTTGAACATGCGGCCCATCGACGGGGTGGTTTTCACGACGATACGCCGGTTGGGGACGAGCTCGATGGTCTCGTTGGTCACCTTCCCGGTGATGCCGAGGTGCTTGAGCCCGGGGAGGGGGAATGCCACCTGAATGGTTGTACCGACACCATCGGGAGTCACCTTGACATTGGACAGCTCAACGCCTGGGTCATGCTCAACGTCATGCCACATGTTTTCTGGGTCCCGCAGGTAACTGAAGACTTGTTCCACCGGGGCATTGATCGTGACAGTCCACCTGAAAGCCAATCTCGGCATGGTAATCCCTCCTTGTCCGGGCATGGATCCGGCGCCTTACACGCTGACGGCGGCACCCGAGGCGCCCAACACGACAGCGCGGCAGGCACGTCCTCGGGCTCACCCCAAGCAGCGGGCACAGAGCCCTCCAGACCTCGGAATCATCTCAATACCAGGTCAAATGCGGCGCGAACTCGCCACTAGAGGCATAGGTCCTACGGCGGACCACCTTTGGGCAGTGATCGAAGGATGGCGGGGCCTGGGCCGGGCAAAGCTGCGCGTGTGCCCGCATGATCACCACGACCGCTGCGGTCCCGTCCGCCCGCGGGCCTTCCGGTTCGGGTGCGGGCAGAACCGATACGGTCACCTGGGCCGGCTTCACCAAGAGCGTCAACCAGGCCCAGCGCACCGGGCTATGCGTGCGCCCGATCCGGCTCCGTGGCCAGATCGCCGCTATCGACCTGGCCACCGGATGTTGCCCGGCGCTGAGGATCCCCATCTTGGCGGCGTTTACGATGCCGATGAAGAACCGGGCATTTCGGGCGGTGTCATGGGGAAGGTGCCGGCCCACGTGGGCGAGGTGCCGGACTCAAGGCAGGT
>OFHK01000094.1_pt1 | contig 27040 bp, 26 predicted proteins | sample 1521951 | NCBI WGS metagenome assembly OFHK01 (sample SAMEA2468436, study PRJEB22500) | soil metagenome | biome: Glassland; feature: Farmland; material: Clay | place: Australia | collected 2013-01-31 | depth 0.55 m
CCCCACCCGCGGCTGGGCCATCCCCTTCCCGCCCGAAACCGAACAAGCCTGCCGCGAACGCGCCGCCAGATCCAAGACCGCACAACCTTTTGAAAGGAACGCAATATGAAGCACACGTCCCAGAGCCAACGTCGAGAAACTGCCGGATGCCAGCCTCCCCGGCCAGGAACCTCACTGCCCGCGCCAGGAAGGCCCGGTTGACGCGCATCGTCTCGCGGGCATCTGGCCACCTGGCCAGGAACTCCTCAGCGAATGCCCGGTCGGTAGCGAAATTGTGCGAACCACCCAGGAGGTAGTCGTAGACACGGGCGATATTCGGCCTGTCCGTATCCGTCTCAGCGGCAGGGTCGCTCACCGTTGCCCCCGGGCGAAGACTTTGGGTGAACCACAGCCGCGTCCCCAAGGACTTTTAGCCCGAAGTTCCCCTGAGCACTGGCTGCCGAGGATCCCGTTACGCCCGCGACCAGGCAGGATCTCTCCGCGCCGCGACCATTCGTAGTCATGTATTTGGGCGTGTCTTAGCTGATACTATGCGTGTTTCGGGCTAAAATAGCAGTCATGTACGTGACGAGGGTGCCGAACCGGGACTCGCCGCCGGCGGTGCTGCTCCGCGAAAGCTACCGAGAGGGCGGCAAGGTCAAGAACCGTACCCTGGCCAACCTGTCGGCCTGGCCCGAGGCCAAGGTCGAGGCGCTGTCGCGGGCGCTGAAGGGCCTGCCGCCCGCCGGGCTGGAGGGCGCGTTCGGGATCAGCCGCAGCCTGCCGCACGGGCACGTGGCCGCGGTGCTCGGCACGATCCGGTCGCTTCATCTGGAGGAGCTGATCGCCCCCGCGGCGTCGCGGCAGCGGGACCTGGTCACCGCCATGATCACCGCGGCGGTCATCGACGGGTCCTCCAAGCTGGCCACCGCCCGCGGGCTGCGCGCCGAGACCGCGGCCAGCTCGCTGGGCGAGGTACTGGGCCTGCAGGCTTGCGACGAGGACGACCTGTACGCGGCGATGGACTGGCTGCTGCCACGGCAGGAGGCCATCGAGGAGGCGCTGGCCGCCCGCCACCTGTCCGGCGGGACGCTGGTGCTGTATGACGTGTCGTCCGCCGCGTTCGAGGGCCGGACCTGCCCGCTGGGCGAGATCGGCCACGCCCGCGACGGGGTGCGCGGCCGGCTGCAGATCGTCTACGGGGTGCTCACCACCACCGAGGGGATCCCGGTCGCGGTGCAGGTGTTCAAGGGGGCCACCGGCGACCCGGCCACCCTGGCCGATCAGGTCACCAAGCTCAAGCAGCGGTTCGGCCTGACCCATGTGGCCCTGGCCGGAGACCGCGGGATGATCACCAAGGCCCGGATCAAAGACGACCTGAAACCCGCGGAGCTGGACTGGGTCACCGCGCTGCGCGGCCCGGCGATCAAGGCTCTCATGGCTCAGGGCGCCATCCAGCCCACCCTGTTCGACGAGCAGGATATGGCCGAGATCACCTCCCCGGACTACCCCGGCGAGCGGCTGATCGCCTGCTACAACCCGTTCCTGGCCGCCGAGCGGGCCCGCAAGCGCGGCGAGCTGCTCGATGCCACCGAAGCCGAGCTCGCCAAGATCGATGCAGCGACCCGGCGGGCGCGCCGCCGACTGCGCGGTAAGGACAACATCGCCCTTGCCGTGGGCAAGGTGATCAACAAGAAGAAGGTCGCCAAGCACTTCCTCGTGGACGTCACCGACGACGGCCTGGCCTGGCGCCGCGACGAGCAGAAGATCGCCGCAGAAGCGGCCCTGGACGGGATCTACGTGATCCGCACCAGCCTCCCCGACGGGGTGCTCGGCACCCGCGCCGCGGTGGAATCCTACAAGGCCCTCGAGAACGTCGAGCGGGTCTTCCGCGGCCTGAACACCGACCTGCTGATCCGCCCCATCCGCCACCGGCTCGCCGACCGGGTCCGCGCCCACGTGCTGATCCGCATGCTCGCCTACTACGTCACCTGGCACATGCAGCAGAAACTGGCACCAGTCCTGTTCAAAGACGACGACCCCTCCGCAGGCCGGGCCGCCCGGCCCAGCCCGGTCGCCCCCGCCCGCCGTTCCCCGGCTACCCTGGCCAAGATCGCCACCAAGGTCACCGCCGACGGCGCCCCGGCGCACAGCTTCGCCACCCTGCTCGCCGACCTCGCCACCATCACCGCCAACCAGATCCAGCCCACCGCGGGCCTGCCCGCCTTCACCGTGATCACCACGCCCACCCCGGTCCAGCGCCAGGCCTTCGAGCTCCTCAGCGTCTCCCACCGCCTCGGGTACATGTAGTCAGTAACAAGTCCGATCACCGCGCGTCTCGGCAGGCAGACGCCCTACCACGCCCCAAGCAGGGGGAACTTCGGTTTAGCGGCTCGGTGCAAGCTGGTCCCGGCCCCGGGCGTCACTCGCCTATGTGGCCGTGACAGCGGAGGTGGCGAAGGTGGCATGGCGGTTCACGTCCCTTGGGCGGGCTCCCGGCCCGGTAGCTTGCTTCGTAATGGTTACCGTGGCAAGCCGCTGACCGTGTGTCACTCCCTGGACTGGGAATGTGTGGTTCCCCGCGCCGACTCAGCCTTGGGCCGCTGTCACGTCAGCCGACGGCTCCCGCAGTGCTCGCCCATGCTGTGAGCAAGTCGCGCTCCTTGGCGGGGTCCAGGCCGATGGCCGCCTGGCGGTGGTGACCGATGGTGGTCCCTCCGGCGCCCAGCCATGCCCAGGTCGCGGAGACGGTGTCGTGGATTGGACGGCAGGTGAGCCCGGCGGCGTGGGCTCGGGCTGAGCGCACATCCCAGGTGCCGGGGTAGACGCGCCACAGTGGGATCTCCGTCCACTGCCAGACGCCGTGCTGCAGCAGGAAGTCGTCGGGCACCCAGGTAAACGTGGCGTTCGAGCCGGTGACCTGTCGGCAGGCTGCAAGTAGAGACCCATAGGTGGCGTGTGCTGAGGGTGCGGTGACGTTGAACACCCCGGTCAGCCCGTGGGCGGCGGTGATGACGAACGCGGCAACGTCATGGACGTCCACGGGCTGGATCGACCGGGCCGGGTCACCGGGCGCGAGGACGGTGCCGCCTCGCTCGATGCGGCGTAGCCACCATGGAAGCCGGCCGATGTACTCGTATGGCCCGAGGATCACGCCCGGCCGCAGGATGACAGTGCCGCCGGGGAAGAACTCCGTCACGGCACGTTCGCATCCGGCTTTCTGGAACCCATAACGTCGCGGATACCCGCGGGGATGATTCTCGCCGTAATCGGGACCGGCGTCTGGGGGGCAGTACAGCATAGGGGATTCCTCGGTCAGCGGCTCAACGGGCCACCCCTGGTACACCGACACAGTCGAGACGAATACATAACGACCCGCATGCCTGGCCAAGGCCCGCACCGAGGCAGCCACGGTGCGGGGGACCTGGCCGCTGGTGTCGATCACAGCGTCCCAGGACTGGCCAGCAGCCAGGCGGGCCAGATCCTCCGGGTTGTCCCGGTCGCCGCGAAACTGCTGAGTGCCGGGCACGTCGGGGCCCGAGCGGCCCCGGTTGAAGGTCGTGACAGTGTGCCCGCTCGCGACTGCTTCCTCGGCGACAGCGCGTCCGAGGAACCAGGTGCCGCCCAGGACAAGGATCTTCACGTGCTTCGTCTTCCCCGTGCGAGCATGCCCGAGTTCTTCCGGATCCGAGTGATCAGTGCTGCGAGCAGGGCGGCGCGGGCAGGCATGGCCTGGACGTCTGTATGCTCGCTGCGGGCGTGTGGGTGGCCGCCGACCGCGCCCAGCCCGTCCAGGGTGGGTACGCCGAGCGCGGCGGTCAGGTTCCCGTCCGAGCCGCCACCTGAGCGGACACCCTGCGGCGGGGCTAGCCCGATATCGGTCGCCGCGTCCTGCGCCAGCACCAGCAGTTCGGTCGCCGCGGATTCCTCCAGCGGGTACCGGTTGATATGACCGCTGACCTCCACGACAGCGCCGGGCAGATGAGGCGTGAGCTGGCGGATCTCCCGGCCAACCCGCTCCAGCTCCGCGGTTGTCCACGCGCGCGTATCGACGACGGCGGTCGCGTGCTCGGGCACAGTATTGGCGGTTGTCATGGCCGCAAGCACCGTGGGTGTCACCGTGGTCCCCTGGGCGGGGTCGGCGAGTCCAGTCAGCGCGAGGACCTGGTGGGCCAGCTCCAGCCCCGCGTTGATCCCAAGGTGCGGCTCCAGGCCCGCGTGCGCTGCCCTGCCATGGATATCGAGCCGGTAGCTCCCCACACCCTTACGCGCGATCTTCACCGCGCCGCCGTCGGCACTTGGTTCACACACCAGAACGGCTGCTGCATGGCGGGCCTCGCGCTCGATCAGATCCCGTGACGCGGCCGACCCGATCTCCTCGTCGCTGGTCAGCAACAAGGTCACATCGCCGTGATCATCCAGCAGGCTGGCCGCCGCGAGGGCCTGGACGATCCCAGCCTTCATGTCGAACACGCCCGGGCCCGACGCGATGCCGTTTTCGACCGTGTACGGCCATTCCGCCAGTGTCCCCAGCGGCCACACCGTGTCGAAATGCCCAAGGACCAGCACCTGGGAGGGTCCGGCGCCGCGCCACAGTACGCACGGGTGATCGTTAAGGGTAATCATCTCCGCAGGACGGCCAAAGACCTCCGTGCCGATCTCATCGAGCAGCTGGGCGCACCTGGCCAGCGCACCCGGTTCCGACGAGGGGGACTCACACCCCACCAGGTACGCGAGCCGGCCGCTCATCCACGGTGCCCGCTCCACCGCTGCGCGTATCAGATGCGTACCGGTCATGATCCGATGGCGCGGCGCAGAGTGCCCGCGGTGAACTCACCGATTTCACCGCCCAGCTGGCATGCCAGCTTGGAGCCGCGGTATCGCTGGTTGGCGAGCAGGTCAGCAACCCGCTGCACCCGGCGGGTAAGACCCTCAACCCGCAGGCCAGGAGCGGTTCGCAGCACCGGGAGGAGAGCATCCCGGGCACCGTCGAGATCGCCGCTCATGAGGTGCGCTGCCGCCAGGTCGGCATGAGCCTGCGCTTCGATCTTCACCCACCGCTGGCCAGGCGGCATCGCTGCATACATGCCTATCGCGTTCTCAGCCCGCGTGATCGCCTCGCCCGGCTTGCCGAGCTGCAGGTATGCAGTGGCATGACAGCGGGCTTGGCGCGCGCGATCGAAGCCGAACTGACCGCCGATCCGGTCGTGCAATTCGTCGGAGCCGTCCGCGCGTTCACGGGCAGCCTCCGCGCTCGCGATCGCACGCTCGGCTTCCTGCGCGCGGCCCAGCTGCGCCCACGCGCGCGCCTCGATACACCGCAACCGCACCATCGCAGTACCCGCCGGCGCCACGTCCTGGGCTTTCCCCGCCAGAGTCACTGCTACTGCGGGATCACCGGACCAGTACGCGACGAGCGCCTGCATCCCCTTCGCCCACGATCGCAGCCCAGCATGGCCGACCTGTGTGCCATACACCCAGGCCGCGCGGGCCTGCTCCGTGGCGGCATCCCAGCAGCCAAGGTCGAAGCAGGCAGCCGCCAGCAAGCCGCACGCGACACCGACCGCGAAATACAGGTCAGCCTCCTGCCCCGGCCGCCTGGTATGCCCCAGCAGGTGATAACCCAGATCGCGCAGCCGCCGTGCCTCCATGAACGCCGCTACCGGCGAGACGGTGGTGTAGCTGCGTGTGATCCGGGCGATGTCGTCCTGGAACTGATCCAGGGTCGCGCCATCGAGGTTACGGCTCGCAGTCACACCGGCGTGCTCACTGGACTCGTGGGCGACCGCGGTCACAACATCGCCCCCTGGCCAGCCGTCCTGCCCCGAAAGACCGGGAGCGGTGACTCCCGTGACGGTAGCCAGCACACCACCGCCTGCCTCCGTCGGCGCTGGAACCATCGCGACCAGGTCCAGCCAGTCAGCCGGACTGGGTCTTGCGCGGATCCTGGGGCATCGTTTCCGGGGACCAGCGTCACGCGTGGCTTCGCTGTGGTCTCGCTGGCAAGCGGTCCTGCGCTGGTCCCGGCCGCGGCCTGCCGGGGATCGCGGCGCTTGTCGAGGATCAGCAGGTCAGTGGGAGAAAGGCGGTCATAGTCAGCCATGTCGAGCAGGTCGTGGACCGCAGGTGTTCCGTACGTCAGGGCAAGCAGCGCGAGGACATGAGGAGTTGGCTTACGGCCGGTCGGCTGCGGCCCATGCCCGGGCCACTGTTCGTACTCGGACAGATGGGGTCCGATCATGGCCGCGCGCCCATCGCGGTCCAGGCCGATCTTCGCCGCCGTGGCATTGATCTGGTCAGCGGCCTGGTTGAGGCTCCACCCATAGGCCTGCCGCCACGCTGCCCGTGGGCGCAATCGGTAGCGGCGGGTGAATTCGGCCGCGATCTGCTCATACCCGAGCCCGAGGGCACGCATCCGATCCCTCAGTTCGGCCTGCTCGGCCCGGAGACTGGCCTTCGCGCTGGGCATGTTCACCTCACTGCACCGGCCGCCGTACGCCGGCCAGCCCAAGCGTCGCAACTGCGGCTTACCGGCGCAGCTAACGCCCGCAGATGCCCTGGCATGGTTGTCCTCCTGGACCTGGACCGTGTGCACAAAGGTCGTCTCCCAGCTTGGCACACACCTGATGACCAGGCCATTCCCAGTGCTGGGAGCAAAGCGCTCCCGCCGGTTCAGGGCCGGTACGCTGCGCAAACGGCTTCGCGCCGAGCCATTTGTTCCCAGTCGCAGCGTCGCGCCGTCGTCCCCGATCACAGCACAGAGGAGCGACCGGCGTCCGGGGGTGGTGCCGCAGATGGCCATGCCGCGGCGGGGAAACCGCACCTTCCCGTCGCAGGGAGTGACCTGGCGATGACCCGGCAGTCACGCTTGGCGGACGAAACGGCACCCGGCGGGCCGCGTCCTTTTCACCGGGGAGGCTGCGGGTGCCCACCCGCGCTTGCCGCCCAGCGGTAGTGCCCGGTCGCAGGAGACGGAGCGACCGCCAGCTTCGCGGATGGAGGACTTCGTGAGTGCGTTGATGCCCACAGCGCAGTTGCGCTGGCGGCGGGTGTTCCCAGGACATGAGTCGCAACTGCGTGAGCTGCGTGGCTGGCTGGCCGGGCTGCTGCCGGCCTGTCCAGCCCGTGACGACGTGGCCACGGTCGCGACCGAACTGGCCGGGAACGCGGTCGCCCACACGGGCAGCGGGCGTGGCGGGTTCTTCGCCGTGGAAGTCACCTGGACCAATGGCATGGTGCGGGTCGCGGTCGCTGATGGTGGCGCTCCCAGCGGGCCACAATTCGATGCCGATCCAGGCCCACTGGGCGAACGCGGTCGCGGTCTGGTCATGGTGCGGTCACTAGCCGCGCGCACCGGGGTGTGCGGCGATGCCCGCAGCCGCCTCGTCTGGGCAGACGTCCCTTGGCATGGGGCGGAGGCCGCCGAGCCGCCACAGTTCCCGCCCGGCCTGGAGGCCGCGATCCGTGACGGCAGTGCCGCGCTGGCAGGCAAGCACGCTGGCGTGGTGACCTGGTTCGGCTGTGCCACCCTGCAATGGTGGGCGCTGCCCCGCTGCCGTGGGGTCGGCAGCCTGCTGTGCGCCCCGTCTCCGCGCGAACTGGCCAGCAAGCTCGACAGTCTGTACTCCACGCCCGAGCGGGAACATGACAGGACCCGCACGGGTGCGGCGCCATGGGACGCCCAGCGGCCGGTCGCGCCTCGAGGCCAAAGGTTGCGTACCCCGGGGTACATCCCACGTGTGGGGGCGCTCAGCCGGCAGGAGTGCTGAACGGCCTCCTGCGAGTGAATGCGCGAGTGCCGACTGACGGTCGGCTTCATCACGGAACGTGACTGCGGCCCCGAGAGCAGGTGTGCAATATCCGCCGTTCTGCGTGCTCTGCTGGGGTCTGTCCAGGTAGCCGGCCGGATGCAGATGGAGCAATATGCGCTGTTGATCTATGATCAGCGTCAGCCGGGCTGCGGAGTGCGGAAGGGTAGTGTCACGACGCTATCCTCACCGATTGTTCTCGGGCGGGGGCGTCGCGGGCGCGTGGGCGGCAAACTGGATGCTGGTCAGGCTGCAAGCCAATCAGGGGGTCTGACGGAGTGCATACGCGACCGCGTCAGCGGCTGTGAGGGAGCGGCCTGCTTGCCAGGAGGCACGCCATCGCTTTGGGTCGGCATCTCGCTCGGCTTCGCGCAGGAACCGGCTTGTGATGGTGAGGTCAGGCAACTGGCTGGCAGCGATTGTCTCCCTGATCGCTGCCGCGGCGCCTGCGAGGGTGGCGGCGCGGCCGGGGTCTGACCGTGCCGCGGCTACCGCGGCCAGGGTTTCCAGTCCGTCCGCGATTCCCTGCCGCTCCGCGTGGCTGGCAAACTCGGCCAGCGCGTTGTGGGCGAGCGCGCTGGCCCGCTCGACGTCTCCCTGTGCCAGGGCGGCTCGTGCGCGCTGGTTGGTCCCGCGGGCGGCGAAGACGTCATCGCCCAGCTGGCGGTAGATGCGGAGCCCGGCCGCGAAGGCCGCGTCTGCGTCGCCGGGGCGGCCGACGTGGAGCAGTACCGCGCCGAGGTTTAGTTGCGAGGTGGCCAGCTGCCAGCTCGGGCCGAGGCGCTGGCAGATCTTGACGCACTCGCCGAAGGCATCCAGCGCGTCCTGGTAGCGGCCCTGGCCCACGGCGGCGAACCCCGCGGTGGTGAGTGCGTTACGGGTGTCCATCGGGTCTTCGCTGTTCCGGGCCAGGTCCATGGCCTCGGAGGCCAGCGCGGCCAGCCGCTGGTAGTCGCCCTGCGGGAAGGCCAGGGCGGCTGCGGCCCGGAGCGCCTGCGCCCGCAGCGAAGCCGGTGCGTCGCCGGCCAGGGTGAGCGCGGCGTCGGTCCAGCGCCGGCCTTCGGTGAACTCTCCGAGCTGCCGCCAGTAGCGCCACAGGGCCGCGCTGTACCTGAGCGCCAGCACGGTCTTGCCGCGCTCAGTGGCCCAGGCCATGGCGTGGCGGAAGTTGCCGCGCTCGGCGTCCAGGCGCCGGAACCAGTCCTGGTGCCCCGCGCGGGCCAGGTTGGGCTCGGCTTCCTCCGCGAGGGCCAGGTAGTAGAGCGCGTGCCGCTGACTTACCTGGTCTGCTTCGCCTGACTGGGCGAGCTGAGCGGCTGCGTACTCGCGGACGACGTCCAGCATGTCGTAGCGGCCCTGTGGATGAGTGTGGTCGAGTATGACCAGGTTCTGGTCGAGCAGGGCGCTGATTCCCTCCAGGACGTCTGCGGTTTCGCCGGTGCCGCCGCACACGGCCTCGGCCGACGCCAGGTCCCAGCCGCCGGAGAACACCGAGAGGCGGCGGAAGAGCCTCGCCTGGAGCGGGCCGAGCAGGTCGTGGCTCCATGCCACCGTGTCGCGGATCGTGCGCTGGCGCCGCGGCAGGTCCAGCGTGCCGCCGACCAGCAGCCGGAGCCGGTCGGTGAGCTGTTCGGCCATTGCGGCCAGCGGCAGGTGGCGGACCCGGGCGGCCGCGAGTTCGATCGCCAGCGGCAGGCCATCCAGCTTGCGGCAGATCTCCCCGGCCAGCGCGGCGGCTGGGGCGTCAAGTGGCAGGTCCGGCCTGACCGCCAGCGCTCGTTCCCAGAACAGTGCGGTCGCCGGCCACTCCGCAAGACGCTGCGGGGTAACCTCATCGGTCTCGGCGGGCACCCGCAGCGGCGGGACCGGGTAGTGCTGCTCGCCGCGCAGCCGCAGCGCGCTGCGGCTGGTGATCAGGAAGGTGGTCGCCGGGCAGCCGAGCATGGCTGCGTACACCTGCGGCGCGGCCGCCGTCAGGTGCTCAAATGTGTCCAGCACGATCAGCGCCCGCCTGCCCGCGAGCCTTTTTGCCAGCAGTGCCTGCAGGTCGGTTCCGGTTTCGGGGACTCCGATCGCCTTGGCCACCTCCGGCACGACCAGCGCGGCGTCTCTGACCTCGCCGAGGCTGACGAAGTAGACGCCGCCGCTAAAGGACGCTTGCACCTGCCTGGCTGCTTCGGCGGCCAGCCGGGTCTTGCCGATGCCGCCGGGGCCGGTCAGCGTCAGCAGCCGGATGCCGCGCCCGGTCAGCGCGCCGGTGATGGCTTGCAGCTCGCGTGACCGGCCCAGCAGCGGCGTCGGCACCCCGGGGAGTGTGCTGGCTGGCGGGGCCGGCGGGGCCGGCGGCTCGCCCGCCGGCCGGCCGCGCGCCAGCGCCTCGAACGTATCCCGGGCCTCGCCGGCGAGGCCAAGTGCGGCGGCGAGCCGGCGGGCCGTGCCCGCGTGGACGGTCGAACGCAGCCCGCGCTCGGTGTCGCTGACAGCCCGGGTGCTGATACCCGCCCGTTCCGCCAGCTCTTCCTGGGTCATCCCCGCTGCCTGGCGCAGCCTCCGCAGCGTTTCCCCGAGCTTGTCGCCTGTCCCGGAGCCCACGGCCAGCCCCCGCTCTCGCGCCGGAACGGTGGCCGATCCGGTGACCCAAACGGTTGGCGAATGTCATGGCGGCCATCCGCCCGTGCGCGGGATCATCGAGCCTGATGTTGGTCAAACGGATCGTATCACCAGGTCACGGCCTGTTCAGCGGGGAGGAGATCATGATGGGACAGCAGGAAGACCGCAACAAGCAGACGGTGCGGCGGCTGTATGAGGAGGTCGGGAACCAGGGCTGGCTGGAGGTCCTCGACGAGATCACCTGGCCCGATCACGTCGAGCACAACCCGTTCCCGGGACAGGACCAGGGCCTGGCGGGCTTCAAGCAGCGCGTCAGCATGGTCCGGGCCGCGAACGATCCCCATTTCACTATCGAGCATCTGCTCGCGGACGGCGACAAGGTCGCCGTCATGTGGACCGCGCGGGGCACCCATGTGGCGGACTGGATGGGCATCCCGGCCACCGGCAAGCCCATCAGCATCCAGGGCGTGGACATCCACCTGCTGCGTGACGGCCGGCTGGCCGAGCACTGGGACGTGGTGGGCATCCACAGCTTCCTGGTCCAGATCGGCGCGGTCCCCGATCCGGCCGGGACGGAGGCGGCACGATGATCCTGGTCGCCGGCGGCACCGGCACCCTGGGCAGCAGCCTCGTCAGCCTGCTTGCCGAACGCGGCGAGCAGGTGCGGGTGCTCACCCGGGACCGGGCCCGCGCGGCCCGCCTCGATACCCGGGCCGAGGTGGCGGTGGGTGACACCGGGGACCCGCAGGCGCTGCGGCGCGCCGTCACCGGAGTGCGCACCGTAGTATCGGCGATCCACGGTTTCGCCGGAACGCCCGGCGCCACCCCCGCCAGCGTCGACCGGGACGGTAACCGCAACCTCATCCGCGCCGCGCTCGCCGCGGGAGCCGGGCATATGATCCTCATCTCGGTCCGGGACGCCTCGCCCGGGCATCCCATGGCCTTGATGAGGATGAAGCACGCCGCCGAGCAGGAACTGATCGCCAGCGGCCTGGCCTGGACCATCATCCGGCCCTCGGCGTTCATCGAGACCTGGTGCGAGGTGCTCAGCCGTCCCCTGCTGGAAAAAGGCAAGACCATAGTGTTCGGCCGCGGCGCAAACCCCATCAACTGGGTATCAGCCTGGGACGTGGCCAGGTTCGCCGACCTCGCGGTGGCGGACCCGGCCCTGCGTGGCCGCGTGATCGAGGTGGGCGGCCCGGAGGACCTGACCATGACCGAATTCGCCCGCGCCTTCCAACGCGAGACCGGCGCCAACGGCAGGATCGGCCACATCCCCCGTCCGCTCATGCGCCTCGGGTCGACCCTGGCCAAGCCCATCAACCCGGCCATGGCCAGGCAGATCCAGGCCAGCCTGATCATGGACACCCAGCCACAGGCATTCGATGCCTCAGCGACACGCCGGGACTATCCATCGATCCCGGTCACCAGCCTTTCGGCAGCCGTGAGACGGAACTTCGGCGAACCAGCGGACATGCTCCGAGCTACCAGAGATCAATGACAATGGGCTGCCGGGGGCGGAAGCGAGACCCAGATCACGAAAAGCCAGTGTCACCTTGCCGCTGGGAAAGCCCGGTGTGACGAACCGGTGCAGCCCGCCCCGTCGCGCAACGGACCGGTCTCACCTCCAGCTAGGGCGTTACCGCCTGCTGGAACTCACGAACACTCTCAGGCTCAGGCCACCTGCCGATCGGGCAGCCAGCCCATCGCCGAACATGCCACCGCACGACGACTCAGCAGAGTCGTGAACCCGCTGCCCGCCGAGGCCCAGCGTTCCGCAAGACCATTCCAGCGCCGGAAGGACCACGATGACCAACAAGACGCCGGTCACCAGCCCGTACCGACCTGCCGTACTCGCGCTCATGGCCGCGCTGGCACTCTCGGCCGCCGCGTGCGGAAGCAGCAAGCACCCGGCCACGGCAGGCAGCAACTTCGTCTCCACGGCAAACGCGATCTGCGCCAAGGCCGTCGCGAAACACGACGGTCACCCCTTCCCCGTACCGAACTTCAACCCACTGCAGCCTCGCGCCCAAGACCTGCCCGCCGTCGGCAAGTATCTGGCTCAATACGGGGATGCCAGCGCCACCGCCGCCCGCCTTGACACGCTTTCGGCCCCGCCCCGGCACCACGCCGACTGGGAGAAGCTCCGCTTGCTCATCGATCAGTCAGCAGCCAACGCGCAGCGGCAGATCGCCGCCGCCGAAAGGTCGGACGTCACCGGCTTCGAACAGACCGTGACCATCGCCCGATCGCTGGGGAACCAGATCAACCAGATCGGGCCCAATCTCGGGTTCACATCGTCGTCTGCATGCAGCGAGGTGTTCGGCTGATGCAGTCCGCCAGCCAGTACGTCGGCGACGCCAGATGCGCCTCCGATCACGGCACCTGGCAGACGCGCGAAGCGCGCGCCGGGCGACGCTGGTGCGTCAGTAACAGACAACTGCCCGCCTATAACAACATTCCACCCACTGGATACACAACACGGCAACGGCGCCCTATTCGGCAGCGCGAAGGCCCATCGCTAATCCCCGGCAGATGGTCACCCTGCGTGACAGATGCCAGCTGACCTGATAGCCCCCCGGTGGACCACGATCGCCAGCGGAGCATGGCCGGCCAGCTGGCAGGAGCCCGGGCAGGAGCACGCAGCCGACCACGTCCAGTCACGTCCCGCGGCGAAGAAAGTCCCGACCGGGGGTGCCGCGATTCATCCAAGATCTGGGCGGCTGACCCACCCATCCGCGGACACCGCGTTCATCTCGTCCGGACGGTCCCGGGCCACCGCCCGGGAACAGCCCTCGCAGCGATCTTGCCCCCCACGGTGCCCCCCGGCAGCACGTCAGAGCCTGTCAGCCCAGCGTCCAAATGATCTCTGACCTGCAGATCCATGGACAGGCCCAAGAGCAGACCCTTTCCCTGCGCAGGAAAGCCACGAAAAGAGGTCTTCGGTTACACGAACGAAAAACGCCTCTGGCCTGCAGAGCCCCCTTACGGAATCAAACCGTAGACCTTCTCCTTACCATGGACCCCTGCGGCGTCCCTGTGACCGGCGCACAGGCGCTGACCAGGGCTGACACTAGCTCTCGCTGGCAGTCACCAGCAGGCGCAAGCCCCTGCTGGCCGGGTTCTGCCCCACAATCTGCCCCCCGCTCACGAGCGGGCAGGGCGAAAATGAGGACCGGATGGCCAGTCGTCAGCCGGTTGCATACCCGAACGGGCACGCGGTAGGAACGTATTCCTACCGCGTAGTACACTGGCTGCATGACCGCACGCAAACTCTCCATCTCGGTGCCCCCGGAGGTTGAGGAGACGATCAAAGCGGCCGCAGCCGGCGAGGGCAAGCCGGTGTCCACCTGGCTCGCCGAAGCCGCCACCGAGAAAGCGCACACAGCCGCTCTTCTGGCAGCCGGCCGTGCCGCCGCCCGCGAACTGGTAGCCGACTACGAGCAAGAGCACGGCCCCCTGCCCGCAGCCTCGCGGCAGCGCGCCCGCCAGTTCCTCGCCGAGGTCGGCCTTCTTGACGACGAGCCGCAGCAGGCCGCGGGATAGATGCCCACCATCGTCTATGACACCGGCGCCCTGCTGGCCGCCGAACGCCGCAACCCCGACTTCCTCGCCCTGCACGACGAACTCACCGCCGCCCGCATCCGCCCCATCGTCCCAGTCGTGGTCCTGGCCCAGGCCTGGCGCGGCGGCCCGCAGCACCAGATCTCCCGCGTCCTCAAAGGCTGCGACATCCTGCCCGACGACCAGCACATCGGCCGAGCCGCCGGGGTCGCCTGTGCCGCCTCGGGCACCGCCGACGTGGTGGACGCGATCGTCCTCGCCACCGCTGTGCGCCACCAGGCCCCCATCGTCACCAGCGACCCCGGCGACCTGACCCACATCGCCGATGCCATCGGCGTCAAAATCCGCCTCTACGCCACCTGAACAGCCCGCTTGCTGGCCGCCGGGTGCAGCGTTTCCTGGCGTGACTGCTTCGCCTTGCCTGCGGCAGATCATGCCGTCGCGGCCGCGAAGGCAGCAAGTTAGTTGGTGACGCGGCAGCGGCTGGGGAGGTGGTAAGTATGCAGGTCCAGGCTCTGGATACTGAGCTGGCGGCGCTGCACGGTCAGGTGAAGCAGTTGCGGGCGGAAAACGCCCGTCTGCTGCGCCTGCTGGAACTGACCCCGCAGCAGGCCCGCCCGCCGGGCCCCGCCCAGGCCGGGTTCTTCGACTCGGCACCCGGTGCTGTTCATGCTGATTCGGCGCCTGCGGAGAAGGTGGCGTTCTTCCGGGCGCTGTTCGCTTCCAGGACCGATGTGTACGCGGTGCGCTGGGAAAACGCCAGATCCGGGAAATCCGGATAGATGCCAGCAGTGCGAGGCGGCTGGCGCAAAGGCATCCCGGCCGCCGACCGGGAGTACCTGCCGCTGACCGGGGAGGTCATCACCGCCCACTTGTCCGGCGAGGTGGAGATCGGCCTTTATCCGCTGCTGGATGGCGATCGCTGCTGGTGCTGGCAGCCGATTTCGACGGCCCGGCGGCGATGCTGGACGCGCTGGCGTATCTGAAAGCAGCCCGCGCTGCTGGGGCTCCCGCCGCGCTGGAGGTGTCCCGTTCCGGCACCGGGGCACACGCCTGGCTGTTCTTCGCCGCGCCCGTCCCCGCTGTTGCCGCCCGGCAGGTGGGCACGGGGCTGCTGCGGGAGGCGGTCGCGCTGCGCGGGCGGATGGACCTGTCCAGCTATGACCGGCTGTTCCCCTCCCAGGACGTGCTGGCCACTGGCGGGCTGGGCAACCTCATCGCCGCACCGCTGCAAGGCAGGTGCCGCCGCCGCGGCGCGACCGTCTTCCTGGACCTGGCCACGCTGGAGCCGCACCAGGACCAGTGGGCTTACCTGTCCAGCGTCGCCCGCCTGTCCCCACGTGAGGTCACCCAGCTGGCGAAGCGCCTCGGCGTGGTCAGCGTGGGTGTGTCCGTGGACCGGCTGCGAGCAGCTTCCTCAACCCGGATCGCCGTCCCCGCCCCCGCGCTGGTACGGGCGCGGCTGGGGGCAGGGATCACCGTCGAGGCTGCGGACCTGCCGCCGGCACTGCTGGCCACGCTCAAGCACGCGCCAGCCAGGAGCCGCGCAGGACTTTTGCTTCTCCGGCGCCCTCGACCCCGAGCAGCAGGCTGCTCACGACGCCCTCGCAGGTCACGACCTCGGTGTGCTGGTCGCGCCACCCGGCGCCGGCAAGACCGTGATCGCCTGCGCCCTGATCGCCACCCACGCCGTCTCCACTCTCATCCTCGTCGACCGCAAAGCCCTCGCCGATCAGTGGCGCACACGCATCCACGAACTCCTCGGCATCAAGCCCGGCGAGCGCGGCGGCGGCCGCTCCAAGACCCGCGGCGTCGTCGACATCGCCACCTTGCAAACCCTCGCCCGCACCGACGACATCACCGCCCTCATCAGCGGCTACGGGCTGGTGGTTGTTGACGAATGCCACCACGTCCCAGCCGCAGCGTTCGAGCACGCGGTACGGCAGATCCCCGCCCGCCGCTGGCTCGGCCTAACCGCCACCCCCTACCGCCGCGACCAGCTCGATGACCTCATCGCCCTCCAGCTCGGCCCGACCCGCCACACCATGACCCAAGCGCCACCCGGAACCCTGTCGCTGCGCCCGCAGGCAGCCCCGCCACCCACGCCAGTCCTGCATGTCCACCCGACAGCGTTCCGCTACACCGGCGACGCCGATCCCTCCGCACCGGGCGGCATCGCTGCCATCTACCGCGATCTCGCCGCCGACCAGGCCCGCAACCGGCAGATCACCACCGACGTCCTAGCGGCCCTGCACCGAGGACGCCACTGCCTCGTGCTGACACAGCGGACCAGCCACCTCGAGCAGCTCGCCTCCGCACTGCGCGAACACGGCCACGACCCCGTAGTGCTGCGCGGCGGCATGGGCGCCAAAGCCCGCACCGCCGCCCTCGCCCGCCTGAACCCCCAGCCCGGCAAACCGCTCCTGCTCGTCATCGCCACCGGCCCCTACATCGGCGAAGGGTTCGACTGCCCCGCGCTCGACACCCTCTTCCTGGCCGCCCCCATCGCGTTCAAAGGACGCCTCATCCAATACGCCGGCCGCATCCTGCGCCCCTACCCCGGCAAGACCACCGCCGAAGTCCACGACTACCACGACACCGCCACCGGAGTACTCGCCTCATCCCTCGCCAAACGCGCCCCCGGCTACACCAGCCTCGGCTTCCCCGACCCGCGCCGCCACCTCAATGGATGACAGCCAGGGGATGGCGGTGTGGGCGTCACAGTCCCGCCTGCCCCTTCCATGCCGTCTCCGTCCGCTGCAGCTCGCCACTACGCTTGCACCAGTGAGCGAGCTGAGCGAAACGGATCTGGACGCGCTGATCGACGAGGCTACAGTCGACTGCTACAACGAGGACGAGGAGCTGACGGGGTTCGCTGTCATGCTCCAAGACAACCTGACGCTGCCGTTCGAGACAACCGTTCTCGGTATCCCGGTGACCGTGAACGAGATCCGCCAGACAGCATCCGGCATCGCCGCGATCTGCGTCCGCGGGGTCATTGCGGAGATGGGCCGCCAACTCGAGCAGGTTCAGAGAAGACTTCCAGGCCCGCCGGCTGGACATCGACTGCGCCCGGATGAAGGTCAACGCCGAACTGTTCGAGGTCCTGCGCGCTATCGGACCGAGGCCATGGTCGTGGTGGCCACCGACGACATGGACTGCTTCGCCCGCGCCTTTGAACACTCCCAGCACTGGCGGCGGGATGCTGTCGATGTTCGCGGTGGGCTGCCCGGCCTGCAACAAGATCGCGGTCATCCTGCTGGGCACCTCCGGCGCGCTCAACCTGTGGGCCCCGGTCCAGCCGGTGCTCGGGGTGGCGTAGGTGGGCCTGCTCGCCTGGGCGCTGTGGCGCCGACTCGCCGGGGAACGCGCCTGCCCGGTCCAGCCGCAGCCGTCCTGAGACACATCACCGGCACCGCGGCTGCCCCCAGCCGGGGGGCGCCGGCCGAACGCGAGTAGTCGCTGTTCGAGGTGTCGGGGTTTGGGAAGTGGCTGGGCGCGAGCATCTTGCGCTGGACGAGCGAGAGGCGCACGCTCCTCACGTGCCCTTCGGACCAACCCGGCAAGGATCTCCACCTCATGCAATCCCATCATCCGGGATGCATCGGCGCCGCGGTCGCAGTAGCAGCAAGCGTGGCCGCGCTGTGAGACGTCGACGTCGTGACGGGCGCCCTTGCGTACTGGCCTGCGTGATGATCGCCGCCGCGCTGCTCGCAGGCTGCGGCGGCTCAAGCGGCGGCGGGACCGCTAATGCCACAGTCACGATCAATCCTGCCAAGCAGTATCAGCGGATCGCCGGGTTTGGTGTGTCCGAGGGGTTCGGGCAGGCAAGGACGCTGATGAACGCGCCAGTCTCGGTCCAGAAGCAGGTGCTGGGCTTGCTCTACAGCCCAACCCGCGGGGCGGGCCTGACGATCTTGCGCAACGAGATCAGCGCCGACGAGGGGTTCACGATCGAGCCGGACGCGCCGGGCAGCCCGAACGGCAAGCCGTCGTATCTGACGCTCGCTGAGGTCGGCCAGGATCAAGGGCAGCTGTGGTTCGCGAAGCAGATCAAGGCCGACTATGGCGTCAGCGACGTGTTCGCCGACGCCTGGAGCGCACCCGCGTTCATGAAGAACAACGACTCACCGGTCGACGGCGGCACGCTGTGCGGGGTCCCGGGCGCGAGCTGCAAGAGCGGTGATTGGCGTCAGGCCTACGCCGACTATCTCGCGCAGTACGCGAAGGATTACGCGGCGGCGGGCGTCCCGCTCAGCTACGTGGGCCCGGAGAACGAGGGGAACCTCAGGGTTCCCCAGGACAGCATGATCATGAGCCCGGCTCAGACCGCCAACTTCATGGCGATCCTCGGCGCGACGCTCGCGCGGTCCGGTCTTTCGACGCGCGCGGAGTGCTGCGCCACCATCAGCTGGAACTACGCGCAGAAGTATGCGGCCGCGATCGAGACCGACAAGCAAGCGAACACGGCAACGGCTCTGTTCACCAGCCACGGCTACTTCGCAGCGCCCGGCTCGCCGCTGCGCGGCTGGAGCAAGCCGGTCTGGGAGACCGAGTGGGCGCCGTTCGGCTTCCAGCCGTGGGACCCGGCCTGGGACGACGGCTCACTGTCGTCAGGATTCACTTGGGCACAGAACATCTACAGGGGCTTGACCGCGGCGAACCTGGGCGCGTTCCTCTACCTGTGGGGCGCAAGCACGAGCGGCCTGACCGGCCCCAACACGGGACTGGTTGAGGTCAAGGGCAACGCCGTCGCCACCTCCGGTCGGCTGTGGGCGTTCGCGAGCTATAGCCGGTTCATCCGCCCGGGCGCGGTGCGGATCGGGACCACGACGAGCGACGCGGGCCTCGAGGCGAGCGCGTTCCGCAACAGCGACGGGTCGACCGCAGTGATCGTTCTGAACAGCGCCCATAGCCGCCAGGCCGCAACCTTCTCGCTGCGCGGGCTCCGCGCAGCGCACGTCACGCCTTACCTGACCGACACAACCCACCAGCTCTCAGCACAGACCCCGATCACGGTCAGGAACAGCGCCTTCACCGCGACCCTGCCGCCACGGTCGCTCGTCACCTACGACATCCGATCATGACCGTCGCGCACCCCCGGCTGTGACCAGCGCACCCCGCGCGCTCATGCGGGGGCGTGCCGGTGGCGCATCAATCGCTCTCGCATCGTCGCCTATGCAGGTACGGCGGCGGAACCAGCCGCATCGCGGCTCCCCTGGAGGGCGGTCCGAAGCGGCTCACGTAGGGCTTGAGGTCGATGACGGGTATCCCGTCGAACAGATCCACCCCGGCGAAGATGACGACCGGGCCGTCGATGCCCAGCACCTTGATGAGGCTGAGGCTCGGCGTACATCCCGGCCAGCTCACCGCGGCCGGACCACCCCCGCCGGCGTCGGGCGCTGCCGAGCGGTTCCCCCGCCCGGAAACACCCACCAACCGTCCCAGCTGCGCCTTCTCCCCTGTCACCGCAACGGTGGGCGTGCTTGCCGGTGGGTGAAACTGCCCCCCAGACTGCCCCCCGCAACAAAGAGGTCTCCGGTTCAGGCCTCTGACCTGGACAGGTCCTCACATTTGGGTCTGACCTGCGGGCACGGGCGCTGGGAATGGGCCTGGCCACAGGTTAAGTCTGCCGCAGCCACGGTGTTATGTACTGGTTTGCCTGTTCTTGCGGGCGGGGGCCGGGGTCCGGCGTCTCGCCCGCTGGCCGGCGTCGGCGATGGCCAGGGTGAGGGCTTCCAGCTCGGCGGCCAGGGCGCGGAGCCGGCGGTGGTTGTCGAGCCATTGCCGGTAGTCGTCGAGCTGGTCGTCGGGGACGAGCCGGGTGACGGTCTTGCCGCCGATCTTACGGGTCCACTGCCAGTAGGGGCCGTGCAGCAGGGGCGGGTCGGCGTGGCAGCGGCAGCCGGGCTTGCCGCAGCGGATGCGCCGCTCGATGAGGGTGCCGGGCAGGGCCAGGCCGAGGCTGGCAAGCTCGGCGGCGATCCGGGCGGCGCGGTCCTGCTGGCGTCTGGTAAGCGGCACGCTGTCCATGGTTGCACGCGGGGTCCATGATCCCGGGGCCTTCTTCCAGTAAAAATTACTGTATGAACACGGACGGCGTGGCCGGCTATATCGCCGCCTGGCATCCGGCGTCAGCGCCGCCAGAGGCGGCCGCGTTCGCCCGGCAGGTCGTGACCGCGGCCGCGCCGGCCGGGCGGGACCGGGCCAAGAACCTGCTGTGGGCCGCGGGAAAGCTCGCCTGCTACGGCATCGGGCTCGGGCTGGAGCCGGCGCCGCAGGTGCTGCTGCACCCGTCGGTGATCGAGCGGTTCACCGCGCACGCGCCGGGGCTGTCGGGACCGGCCCGGCGGACGCTGCGCACGAACCTGCGGTTCCTGGGCCGCGCGGTGGTGCCGCACCTGGTGCCGGCGGACGCGCCGCTGCCCCGCGAGCGCGCGAAAGCCCCGTACACAGCCGCGGAGATCAGCGGGTTCCTCGCGCTGGCGGATGCGCAGCCGGCCGTGGCGCGGCGGATGCGGGCGGCGGGGCTGGTCTGCCTGGGCGCCGGGGCCGGGCTGATCCGCTCCGACCTGCGCAACGTGCGCGGCTTTGACGTCTGCGCCCGGTCCGGCGGCGTCATCGTGATCGTGCGCGGCAGCCGCGCGCCGCGGGCGGTGCCGGTGCTGGCCCGCTACCACGAGCGGCTACTGGCATCAGCGGAGTTCGCCGGGGAGCACCTGGTGACGGGCGGGGCCGACGCGGGCCGGCACAACATCACCAACCCGCTGACCCGGTCGCTGGCCGGCGGGACCGGGCTGCCGCCGCTGGACACTTCCCGGCTGCGCGCCACCTGGCTGGCCGGCCTCGCGCAGCTGATCGGCCTGCCGGCGTTCCTGCACGCCGCCGGGATCACCTGCTGCCAGCGGCTGGGCGACATTACCGCCAGCCTGGACCCCGGCTGCGAAGAACAGGCGGTCGCGCTGCTCGGCGGGCAGCAGTGAGCATCCCGCTGGCCGTACTCGAGGACATCATCGACACCTCCGGACTCGCGCCGGTGATCGAAGCGCTGCTCCCGCACGGCGTCCGTCACCGTCAGCTGCCCGCCCGCACCCTACTGACCGGCATGATGCTCACCCTCGATGACGGCCGGCCCGCGCACCTGACCCGCGTGCGCCAGGCCCTGACCAGCCTGCCCGCCCCGGACCAGGCCCGGCTCGGGGTCACCGCCGACTGGAAGACCGGGCCGCACCAGCTGACCTACCGGCAGACCGAGCACACCTTCCACCTGGTGGTGACCGCACTGAGCAAGGCCGAGCCCGACGGCACTGCCTCCAGCGCCTTGCAGGCCGCCTGCGACACCCTGCTGGAAGCCAGCATCCCCGCCGCGCACAAGACCACCAGCACCGCGCTGGCAGCCGGCTGGACCGACGCCGAAACCTGGTCCCGGCCTCCCCGGCACGGCACCACCAACTGCGCCGACCCCGAAGCCGCCTGGGGGCACCGCAACAGCAACCTGCCCGGGCCCAAGGGCGAGATGTACTTCGGCTACTACCTCAGCGCAGTGACCATGGTGGCCGAAGAGAATGGCCCAGCTGTCCCCGAGCTAGCCCGCCGGATGACCGTGTGCTCCTGCCACCTGGACCCGGCCCGGGCGCTCGTCCCCGTCCTGCTGGCCATGGCCGCAGCCGGCTCCCCGCCCGGCGGCATCATCGACGACTCCGGCTACGCCCACCGCGACGCCGGCGCCTGGGCCATCCCGCTCCGCCAAGCCGGCGCCCAGCTAGTCCAGGACCTGCACCCGCACGACCGCGGCCCCCGCGGCACCCACCACGGCGCCATCATCGCCAACGGCAACCTCTACTGCCCAAACACACCCCCGGCCCTGCTCCAGCTCGGCCCGCTGCCACCCGCCGCCGCGCCGGACACCATCGCCAGCCACGACCAGCAGGCCGCCGAACTGGCCCGGCACAAGCTCGCACGGCACACCGCCGGCGACGCCGACGGCTACCACCGCGTCACCTGCCCCGCAGCCGCCGGCAAGATCCGCTGCCCGCTCCGCCCGGACTCAATGCTGCTCAGCCGCGACCGGCCCGAGATCCTCACCCCGCCAGAACACCCGCCCGCCTGCTGCACCCAGCAGACCATCACCGTCCCGCCCGAGATCGATCCTGGTGGCTTATTCGCGACAGGCCGGGCGAGGTGCTCGATTCGGACTGTTCTGATGGCCATGATCCTTCCTGCGGTCGTTCCTTCCCCTCGCCCCGGCCGCAGAATGGCCGGGTAGCCCCGGTGCATTGCTGCACCGGGGCCCCCTCAGGACCGCGCGTGCCACTCGTCGCGGCACGCGGCCCAAGCAAGCCGCGAGGGCGGTTCAGGTCTTCTGCTGCACCACGGTGTTTCCCGCTGCCCGGGGCGGATGTTTGCTCCGGTGGCAGGTGGCGTGTACGAGGTGTGTTCGGTTGCTGCGTGCGGCGCTGGGCGTGTCGTGATGGACCAGGTAGTCCGCCTCGATCGCCTTCCTGGTGACCTGCAGGAACCAGTGTTCCCAGCCCTGGGGGGACTGGGGCGGCTGGTCTGGGGTCAGCAGGTTTTCCCCGCACAGGCTGCACCGCCCGTCCTGCCTGGACAGCAGGTGCGCGGTGTAGGAGTCCAGCGGGGGTTTCACCTTCTGGCGGCGTTGCGCCCAGTAGGCGGCCAGGGCGGGGTCATCGGGTGATGCCCCGCCTTTGACCAGGGTGTGCCGCACGATGGCGGTCCAGGCCGGTTTCGGCAGGTAGGCGCCGGTGTCCCGGTCGCCGAACACCCACCGGTCGTTCCTGAACTTTATCTAGAGCCTTCGAGTCGATCATGGCTGTGACCTGGGCGGCTGCGCCGAGGTCAGTGTCGTCGGCGCAGCCGTCTGGGGGTCTTCGGTCACGGGTCAGCAGGTCTGATCGTTACCGAAGAGCGACGCGGCTGGTTGGTGTGTGGCCGTGTTGCGGCAGTTGGGCTGGGGGATGAGCGACGGTCGCCGAGGGCTTGCTCGAGCTGGCGCCGCAGTCGCTGGTTCTCTTCGGTCAGAGTCCGGTTGCGTTCCAGGGCGGCTTCCAGCCGTGTGCGGAGCGAGGAGTCCGAAGCGCGCTGGTGTGCTGGGAGGGGCGGGGATGGTGCCCGGCGGGTCGCGTCGCGGAGTCGTTCGATCTCGGCTCGGATGCCGGGCTGGGCGTAGAGCCAGGAGCGCGACACTCCGGCTGCCTGAGCGACGGAGCCGAAGGTGACCGGGGTTCCGGCGCGGTCGAGTTCGCGGAGCGCCTGGATGGCCTTGGCCCGGGTCAGTTCGTGTCGTTGCCTGGCTGCGGCGATGAGCGGCGCGGTGTTGTCAGGACGCATCGGCTGCCTCCCGGTGGCCGGTGCCGTCGCTGTCTTCCAGGCTGGCGATGATTTTGCTGAGGTTGCCGGCGACCTGCCGGTTCATCTCCGCCATCCGGGCTTGGCCGCGAGCCTCGGCCGCGGAGATGATCTGCAGCGTCTGCCGGTGCTGCTCACGGTGGCGGGGCAGGAACTCGGCAGTGGTGATGAACATCGGGCAGGTCAGACACGAGTTCGCATGCGGGCAGGTCTGCACCAGCGGCAGCCCGCAGTAGCCGTTGGGCAGCGCCTGGGTAGCGCGGGAGACGCGCTGCTTGGCCCAGGCGGCTTCGGCCAGCGGTCCGGCCGGGTCCAGGCTGACGGTCTCGCCGTGGGAGTTGACCTTGCGGGCGGCCTCCCAGTGCTTGCGGATGGTGGTGTCGGCGAGCCGGGCGTAGTGGGATGTCATCAGGTGCGAGTCGTGGTCGAGGATCCGGCGGACGACTTCCTGGGGGACATCGCGGTTGATCAAACGTGTCCCGAGGGTGTGCCTCCACTGGTGGGGCGTGATATGAACCCGTCTGCCGTCGTTACCCGGTTTGTCGCGGACGTCGATGCTGGCAAGCCAGCGCTTCAGCGCGGCCCGGTAGGTGGAGCTGGCTGTCGGCATGTCGCCGCGGGGGTTGGTCTTGGTGCGGGGGAACAGCACGGGGTTTCCTGCTGGCCAGCGCTCCAGCAGGCGCTGCTGCCAGAGCGTGATCTGCTGCTGAAGCTCTTCGCCGATGGGGACCAGAGCCTCCCGATTCATCTTGTGGTTGAAGTACCGCAGGTAGGGGGCGCCGCCGGCGTCGGTGACGACGCAGTCGCAGGGCAGGCGCAGCGCGTCGGTGATCCTCAGCCCGCAGCGCATCAGGATGAGCGTGACCAGCCGGTGGGCGGGGCTGGGCCACCGGTCCAGGCTGGCGGGGTGCTCGACCTGGGACATCACGTATTCCGGCAGGGCACGGGGCAGTCGCGGGCCGGTCTGGGGGAAGTCCTCGGAGTAGAACATCGCCGTTGCCGGGAGCGAGTCATCCCAGCCGTGCTGGCGGATGGCCCGGAAGAACGCGTTCAGCCCCCGGACGAACTTGCCGTGATTCTCTGTGCCCGCCATCGTGGCGTGCAGTTCGGCAAGGTAGCGCTCCAAGACCGCCCGGTCGATCTGGTCCAGACGGTCAATGCCAGTGCCCGGTGAGGCGAGGAACGTCCCGAACGAGGTGATCGCAGCAAGGCACGGCACCGTGCTGCTGGCGCTGCGGCCGCTGCTGAACCGCCAGCGGATCCACCGTTTGGCCAGCTGTTTTAGCCACGGCTGGGGAATGCGGCCAAAACGCAGGCGGGCGGGACCATGGCTGATTCCGAGGTTGCGCAGCCGCCAGACATCGCGGGGGTATTCGACGTCCCAGCCGCGGCCGTAGGCGAGCTGCTCGACCTGGCGGCGTGCGTAGATGAGCAGGGCGTGTTCCGACTTGGCCGATTTCCTCGCGTGTCTGGCGTGTTCGCGGGCCCAGGCCTCTTCGGTCCGGTCCAGCAGTGATGTCACGTCCTGGGTGGCCAGGAACCTGGTGGCCTGCTGGACCCGGCCAGGCGCGGTCTTGACCCGGCCCTCCTCGTGCCGGCGCTGCAAGGCGTACTGGATCTCCAGCCGCAACTGGGGCCGCAGCGGCCGCAGGTCGAAACGTTCACCGGTGGTGCGCAGCTCGCCTTGCTCCTGCCGGGAGCCGGTGAACCCACGGGCGGCGTGGCCGCCGAACTCCGGGTCTGTCGTGGCGATGAATTCTTCGAGGTCCGGCCGGCCGTGCCTCTTCCACCGCTGGGCGTGCGAGCTGCACAATCCGTAGACGCGTCCGGTGCGCCCGCAGCCATCAACGCGGCATGGCGGACCGCCGAAGATCGGGTCCTGGGGATCGAAAACCAGCACGTCGGAGCGGAACTCCGGCCGGACGGCGCCCATCAGTTTCTCCAGCAAGCCCGGCGGCGGTGCCGGTGCCGGCGCGTCCGCTGCCGCGACGGCTGCCGAAGGCCGGTCGATGCCAGTGCTCATCCCTTAGCCCTCGTCCTCGAAAACGTTCGCGGTCAGCCGCACTTTCACCTGGTGGCGGCGGGAAGCCGCGCACAGCCACACGATCCCGCCGCTCATCTGGTGCTCGCGGTAGTCCTCCAGAGCCAGCGCCCGCCGCCAGGCGCCGAACACCTCCCGCACCCGCGCCGCCGGGGCCAGGCCGCTGACCCGGCCGACCAGCACCGACCCGGCCGGCCCGACCGTCCAGGCGATGACCGGCAGGTCCTGGCAGGCGCCCAGGATCGCGGCCAGCTCGGCGGCGGCCCGGCGCTGCCACAGCGCCCGCTCACCCTGGCTGATCCAAGAGCCGCTCACCAGGTCACCTCGGTCCCGGTGACGCTGAACCAGCCTGCGGCCTCCAGCGTCCTGCGGGCATCTTCGGCGGTCAGGTGGCCGTAAATCGCGGATGTGGTGGTCACCGAGGAATGGCCAAGCAATTTGGAGACGACCTCGATCGGGACACCGTCGCGCAGCATCCGGGTCGCGGCCGAATGGCGCCACCAGTGCGGGTCGAAATCGATCCCGGTCCGCCGCCGCAGCCTCTTCACCAGGTCGTACACCGCCGTATACGAAAGCGCCCGGCCGCGTGGCCCGGCGAACAGGTTGACGAACAGGTAGTCGGAGTCCAGGTCGCCGTACTCAGTCGCGAGATAGTCCGCCCACAGCCTGATCAGCGGGGCACCTACGGGGACGGTGCGCTGCTGTCGCGATTTGGTACGAGCGCCGTTGGCGTTGGCCCGCGGGACGATCGTGATCGTGCGGTCCGCCGCGGCGACGTCCTCATGGCGCATGCCGAGGGCTTCACCGACCCGGACGCCGCTGTCATAAAGCAGGGCACAAAGGAAGCGGTCCCGCAGGTGCTCGCAGGCGTCCAAGATGGCCTGCGTTTCGGCTGCCGTGAGAATCCGCGGCAGCTTCGCCGGGGCCTTCAGCGCGATCGTGCGCCGCGGCTGAAGCTTGCCCTTGCTGACGTGATGCAGAAATGGCTTCCACCCGCCACGCTGCCCCGGCTGCCAGGTGACCAGCAGATCACCCACGTCGACGCCGTGCCGGGCCTGATAGGCGTAAAACGCCGACAACGCGGCCAGCTTCCGGTTCACCGTCGCCGCGCACACGTGCGCCTGCACCGACGGAAGCACCGCGACCTCACCGGATCGCCCGGACGGGGGCAGCCGCAGCCAGGCCACGAACTCGCCGATGTCTTCCAGCCGCACCTCCCGCCAGTCCAGGCCCCGGCGGGCAAGAAAAGCCCAGTAATCCTTCAGGTCGTGGGCATAGCCCTTGATCGTGTTGGGGGACCGCTCGATATCGGTGAGGTAGGCCAGATAGCGCTCGACCGGCTCGACCGGAACGTCGTCATCCCCCAGGACCGTCCACGAACCCACCCGGGACGCGGGCATCGCCACACGCTGAACCTGCATTGCTCCTCCACTTGATCCACGTACTGGACAAGCGGGAGATAACCACGTCCGCCAGGCAGATCGCAGGGCCTCACAAGCCCGTGGTGGACGTGGAAGACAAGATCAGAGAGGCCCTAGATAATGAACTTATCGAACTTCCGGAAATACCGGTCGACGATCCAGTGTTTCGACTTGTTGCGGTGGTTCCAGCACGCCCATTTGTACGTGAGCTTCCACAGGTAGTCGGTCAGGGCAGCGAATACCCTGGT
>OFHK01000095.1_pt1 | contig 26919 bp, 22 predicted proteins | sample 1521951 | NCBI WGS metagenome assembly OFHK01 (sample SAMEA2468436, study PRJEB22500) | soil metagenome | biome: Glassland; feature: Farmland; material: Clay | place: Australia | collected 2013-01-31 | depth 0.55 m
CTGATGCACCGGGTTGTAGCCGAGGAAGGCCGCGAACAGGCTCCCGACCGGGGGCAACTGCCCGATCGCGTGCGCGATCGGGGCCGGGACACCCTGGCTCGCCAGCCCGTGGGTCAGCGTCGTCGGCAGCGTCGAGGCCAGGCCCGCGATCATGAGCGAGAAGAACACCCCGATGGACAGCACGAAGCCGGAGTTCTGGAACGTGGCGAGCATCCCGGAGGCGACGCCGCGCTGATGCCGGGGGACGCTGTTCATGATGGCCGCCGCGTTCGGGGCGGAGAACAAGCCCATCCCTGCTCCGGCCAGGAAGATGAGCAATCCGAAGGCCAGGTAGCGGAAGTTGGTCGGCACCAGCAGCAGCCCGCCGAAGGCGGCCGCCGACACCAGCAGCCCGCCGGAGGCGAAAGCCCGGGCGCCGTGCTTGTCCGAGAGCCAGCCGGACACCGGGCCGGAGGCGATGAAGCCGAACGTCAGCGGCAGCAGGTAGATGCCCGACCAGAGCGGGGTGTCCGCGTAGTTGTAGCCGTGCAGGACCAGCCAGATGCCCTGCAGCCAGAGGATCAGCATGAACTGCAGCCCGCCGCGGGCGATGGAGGCGAGCAGGGTGGCGGCGTTGCCCGCCGCGAAGGCGCGGATCCGCAGCAGGTGCAGGTCGAACATGGGCTGGGAGACCTTGAGTTCGATCACGCAGAACAGCGCCAGCAGCGTCACGCCGCCGATCAGGCCGGTCAGCACCAGCGGGCTGGTCCAGCCCATCACGTGGCCGCCGTAGGGCTGGATGCCGTAGGTGATCCCGGCCAGCAGGCCGATCAGGCCCACCGCAAAGGTGATGTTGCCCAGCCAGTCGACCTTGGCCTTCGTCCGCACCCCCACCTCGCGCAGGCTCAGGTAGGACCAGATGGTGCCGCCGATCCCGATCGGCACCGAGACCAGGAAGACGAGCCGCCAGTCCACCGCGGCCAGGACGCCGCCCAGGATCAGCCCGAAGAAGGAGCCCGAGATACCTGCGACCTGGTTGATGCCCATGGCCGTACCACGCTGATCAGGGGGAAAGGCGTCGGTGATGATGGCCGGCGAGTTGGCCATCAGCATGGAGCCGCCGACCGCCTGCACCACCCGCCAGCCGATCAGCCAGAGCGCACCGCTGGGCCCGTGAAATGGGTCGAACGGGAGCGCCAGCGCCCCGAGGCCGAAGATCGCGAAACCGAGGTTGTACATCCGGACCCGGCCGTACATGTCACCCAGTCGCCCGAGGGTGACGACCAGCACAGCGGAGACCAGCAGGTACCCCATGAGCATCCACAGCAGATAGCTCACGTTGCCGGGGGTAAGCGGGTCGAGCTGGATGCCGCGGAAGATGGCCGGCAGCGAGATGATCACGATGGATCCGTTGACGGTCGCGGCCAGGATGCCGATTGTGGTGTTGGACAGCGCGAGCCACTTGTAGTGCCCGCCGCGCAGCCGGCCCGGGCCCTGCGGCGGGGGACCGCCCGGCCCGTTCACGCCGGCGGCGCTGCGTGGCTGGCCGTTGCTCACCGCGCCGTCACCGGGCGCGCCGGATCCCCCTGGCCCGGGCCGCTGCGACTGACCGTTCGCCGACTCGCCCACCTGGCAGTCTTCCTTCTTTACCTCTGGTTAATACTTGCTTTCAGCAAACTAACAGACGGAACGCGTGCTGCCCAAGCCGGGCGGCCGGCCCCTCACGGCGGACCGGGCCGGGACGCTGCGCGCCACGCTAGGGATGGTGACGGTCCTGGTCAAGGCCGGATATTTTCTTGGGATGACGTCCCGCCCGCCGCCCCGCGACCTGCGTGCCTCCGACGCAGACCGTGAACGGGTGGTGAAGGTCCTGGCCGAGGCGGCCGGCGATGGCCGCCTCACCCTGGAAGAGCACGCCGAACGCGTCCAGCGTGCCTATCACGCCCGCACCCTGGGTGAGCTTGCCGGGCTGACCGAAGACCTGGTGGCGCCGTCCGCGCAGCCGCTGCGGCTGGACGGGTCGCGTTCGGTGGCCGCGTTCTTCACCACCCAGCGACGGGAGGGACGCTGGGTGGTGCCCGACCGGCTGGTGGTGACCGCGGTCGGCGGCCATGTCGTGCTCGACCTGCGCGAGGCACTGCTGCAGGGGATGCATACCATCGTGCACGCCACCTTGATCGGCGGGCAGTTGCACCTGCTCGTGCCCGAGGGGGTCCGGGTCGTCGTCACCGACGCGAAGTACCCGGGCCGGGTCGGGGCAGATCTTCAGCCGAGCCCAGCCCCCGCGAACATCCCAGGCTCGCCGCTGGTCGAGGTGCGGGCCTTCACCGTGGCCGGCCGGGTGCGCGTGCATACCCCCCGCCGCAAGGGCAGCGGATGGCTGGGCCGGTCCCGGCGCCAGGAACGCTGACACACGCCCACCGCGCCGACGCACCAGCTTCTCACGGCTCCAGCACTCGCATGCCAGGACGAACCGGGCGCCAGAGGGGGCCCAGGACGTGAAATGTGGTGGGTCAGCAGGGACTGTCGAAGTTGATCGAGCTGTAGGCGCGCAGTTTCCAGAGCTGGTGCTCGCTGGTGATGGTGCGGGTGGTGCCCGAGCGTGCCCGCATGACCAGCGACTGGGTGGTCGCGCCGCCGGCCCGGTACCGCACCCCGTGCACCAGTTCCCCATCGGTGATGCCGGTGGCGGCGAAGAAGGCGTCCTCCGATGCCACCAGGTCGTCGGTGGTGAGGACCTGCTTGAGGTCGTGGCCGGCCGCGATCGCCCGGTCCCGCTCGGCCTCGTCACGGGGGGCAAGCCTGCCCTGGATGACCCCGCCCAGGCACTTGATCGCGCAAGCGGCGATGATGCCTTCGGGGGTACCACCGATGCCGAGCAGCAGGTCGACCCCGGTGCCGTCACGGGCTGCCATGATCGCGCCCGCGACATCGCCGTCGGTGATCAGCTTGATCCGCGCACCCGCGGCCCTGACTTCGGCTACGAGGTGCTCGTGCCGGGGCCGGTCGAGGATCACCACGGTGACGTCCTGCGGCGAGCAGCCTTTCGCCTTCGCCACCGCCGCGATGTTGTGCGCCACGGGTGCCTCGATATCGACCATTTCGGCAGCCGCTGGCCCGGTCACCAGCTTGGACATGTAAAAGACCGCCGAAGGGTCATACATCGACCCGCGGGCGCTGACGGCCAGCACCGAAATGCCGTTCGGCATCCCGTTCGCTGTCAGGCGGGTGCCGTCGATCGGGTCGACCGCGACATCGCACTCCGGACCGGTGCCGTCCCCGACCTGCTCCCCGTTGTAGAGCATCGGGGCGCGATCCTTCTCGCCCTCGCCGATCACCACCACGCCGCGCATCGACACCGTGTTGATGAGCAGGCGCATGGCCTCCACGGCGGCGGCATCGGCACCGTTCTTGTCTCCCCGCCCCACCCAGCGGGCAGCGGCCAGCGCGCCAGCTTCGGTCACCCGGGCGAGTTCCAGGGCCAGGTTCCGGTCGGGCGCCTGGCGTGCCGGTTCGGCGGTGATCTGCGGGCTGGCCGCGCCCATGGCGGCAGGTGCCTGGTCATCGGTCATGGCTGGCGCCTTTCCTTGTGGCCGTGCTGCGATCCTACGTACCAGACCAGCCAGAGTCGCAGGGGCGGGGCCTGGGACGGATCCCCCGCGCGCGGTAACAGGCTGGGGACTCCTGCCAGAACCGGCCAGGAACCCTGCCAGCCACCCAGTCCTGGGAAGGGCACCGCCGGCCCCGGGACCCCTGCCAGCGCCCCAGCCCCTCGACCAGCCCACCAGCCCCTCGACCAGCCCACCAGCCCCTCGACCAGCCCACCAGCCCTAGAAGGGCGCTGCCGGCTCGCCTGAGTCCTCCCGCGGTGGCAGGGCCGCGGCGAGGCGGGCACGGGCGCCCTCCAGCCACTGTGAGCAGATGGCGGCGAGCCGTTCACCCCGCTCCCACAGCTCCAGCGACTGTTCCAGGGTGAGCCCGCCACCCTCCAGCCGCCGGACCACCTCGGTGAGCTCGTCCCGGGCCTTCTCGTACGAGATCCCGGCGGCGGGCGGCTCAGCCGGTTCTGCGGTCACCTCGTCAACCTACCCGGCAACCGGGTGCGCATGGGGCCTCGCCGGTCGGGACCGGGCGATGGGCGAAGGCGGGACCCGGGGGCCTGGGAGCGGGGGCGGCCTCGACCGCCGCCGTCACGACCCGGGCGTAGAGCGTGGCGCCGGGCGGCCGCGGGTGTATCCCGTCACCCCAGAGCAGCCCCTGGCGGTGGTCGATGGTAACGAGCCAGTTGGCGAGCACCACGTTGGGATAACGGCTGGCGGCGGTGGATATCACCCTGTTGTCCGCGTGCTCCCAGGGCCGCGCTTCGAACGTATTGACCAGGACGAGGTCCCGGGTGGGGCCGATCTCGCGGAGCAGGTCCCTGATCTCGCCGTCGGTCACTGTGCCATTGGTGCCAAGGCCGACGACCACCACATGGCGCAGCTTGCCGCGGTGGGCCAGGGTCCTGACCACCGCCAGGCCCGCGCTCATCTGCCGGCTGACCTGCGCGTCGATGTAGATGCCCGGCAGCGCGTCGTGAAGCTCTGGCGCGGACGCGAGCATGACCGAATCGCCGATCGCGGTGACCTGCCAGCCAGGGACCGGCTGGCGCCCGGCACCCCCGGAGCCCGGGGAGGCCGGGCCCGGCGTGGGCTGCCGGCCCGGCACCGGCGCTGCGGGCCGCGTGGCCCGCTGCGGGCCATGCTGCGCCCGGGTGGCCGCGCTGACCCGTTCTCCCTGCGCGACCTGCCGCATCAAGCCAGAGGTGGCTGCGGCTGGCGGGTTGAGCACGCCATACCCAGCGGTACACGCGACGGTCGCTGCGGCCACCGCGGCCAGGATCGGCAGCGCGCGGACGGGAGACCGCCCGGCGACGGTGACCGAATCACCCAGCAGCTGGCGCAGAGCGCGGAAGGTAGCCCGGAAACCGTCCCTGAGAATGGGCGCCTCGACCCATTTCCACGACGCTGCCGCGAGCCCGATCGCGATGGCGGCCTCCATCGCCCATAGCCATGGAGCGGCTGGTCCCGGGCCCCTGACGGCCGTCGCCAGCGCGATGACCGGCCAGTGCCACAGGTAGATGCCGTAGGACCGGATTCCCAGCCACCGCAGCGGCGGCAGGCTGAACAGGGCTCCAACGGCGCCGTTGGCGGTGGCAGCGAGGATCAGCGCCCCGGCTGCCAGTGCCGCGATGGCCAGCCCGCCCGGGTAGACGGCCGGATCGCCGCCGGACAGGTGGCCGATCGCCCACGCCAGCACCACCAGCCCGGCCATGCCGAGGAAGTCGAGGCGCCGGGTGAGCTCACGGGAGGCACCGGCGATCTCGCCCAGCGGCCAGGTCAGGGCGAGCGCGGCACCGACGAGCAGCGCGGTCGCGTGGGTGTCGGTGCCGTAGTAGACGCGCGACGGGTCGCCGCCATGGACATAGAGGATGGCCATCAGCAGGGCCGAGACACCCGCGCCGGCCCAGGCGAACAGTGACCGGGTCACCCGGTCCGGCACCCGCATCAGCAGCAGGCCGAGGATGAGCGGCCAGGCCAGGTAGAACTGCTCCTCGATGGCGAGTGACCACAGATGCTGCAACGGCGGTGGTGGCCCGAAGCCCGCGAAGTACGAGACGTGGTGAAGGGCCTGGTACCAGTTGCTGGAGTAGGTGATGGCCGCGCCGAGCGCGGGCCTCAGCCCAGCCAGCTGACCGGGTTCGAGCACGGCCACCGCGGCGGTCACCACCACCAGGACGACCGCCAGGGCAGGCAGGAGCCGGCGCGCCCGGCGCGTCCAGAAGCCGCGCAAGTCCAGCCGCCCAAGCCGCACCTGCTGCGCGACCAGAAGATCGGTGATCAGGTATCCGCTGAGCACGAAGAAGATGTCAACGCCGAGGAAGCCGCCCGGAGCTCCCCGCATGCCCTCGTGGAAGGCCATGACCGCGAGCACCGCAAGGGCGCGCACGCCGTCCAGGCCAGGTGCGCGGTGCTTCGCCTGCCCGGCCTCACTCCGCGTCGTTGCTACCTGCTCCGCCGTCAAACCGCTCGTCACCCCCCATGATGAGTCAACTCTCTCGTCTTCGCCGCGCTGGTAAGGGAAGAAACGCCGTGACGGGTAAAAGGAGGGTAGATAACGTTACGCGTCCTGGGTAGGGTTAGAGGCCCTTTCAGCCGTTACTGTGAGCTGGTCATCCGCGAACCTGACCATAAGGCTTTCCCCGGTGACGACGTCGGCGGCGCGCCGGACCACGCGCCCGTCCTGACGTTGCACGATGGCGTAGCCGCGGCGCAGAGTTGCCGCCGGGGAGAGCGCGAGCAGCCGGGCCCGGACATGTCCTACGTCGTCGGCTGCCCGGTCAAGCCCGGCCGCGAAGCCCCGCCGGGCACGCTGCGTCAGCGAGGTGAGCAGTTCCTGCTGCCGGTCGACCTCCCGCACCGGATCCGCCAGCACGGGCCTGGATCGCATGTCAGCCAGCCAGGACCATTCGCGGTCCAGCCGGCCCGACAGGGCACGGCGGGCACGGGTACGCAACTGGGCGACGAGCGCAAGTTGCTCGGCGACGTCGGGCACGACCCGTCGCGCGGCGTCGGTAGGTGTGGAGGCCCGCACGTCGGCGACCAGATCAAGCAGCGGAACGTCCTGCTCATGGCCGATCGCGCTCACCACCGGGGTCTGGCACGCCGCAACCGCACGGACCAGCCCCTCGTCAGAGAAGGGCAGCAGGTCCTCGATCGAACCGCCACCCCGGGCGATGATGATCACCTGGACGGCCGGGTCGGCGTCGAGGCGGCGCAGCGACTCGGTGACCTCGGCTACGGCATAGGGACCCTGGACGGCGACCTGCTCCACCTGGAAGCGGACCGCTGGCCACCTGCGCACCGCGTTCCGCTGCACATCACGCTGAGCAGCGGAATCGCGCCCGCAGATAAGGCCGATCGTGGTCGGCAGGAACGGCAGCGGGCGTTTGCGCTCGGCCGCGAACAGGCCCTCGGCCGCGAGCGAGCGGCGGAGCCGGTCCAGCCGGGCGAGGAGTTCGCCGATACCCACGGCCCGGATCTCGATCGCGGCCAGGGAGAACGAGCCGCGGGCGGTGTTGAGATCAGGCTTGGCCCACACCACCACCCTGGCCCCCTCGGCGGGTGGCGGATCGGCCGCCTCGAGCACGGTCCGGGCGCAGATCACTCTCACCGAGACCGCCGCAACTGGGTCGCGCAGGGTCAGGAACGCAGTGCTGCCACGCTTGGCCAGCTCGGCGATCTGGCCCTCGACCCAGACCCTGCCCAGCCGGCCGACCCAATCACCGGCCAGGCGCAGCACGGTACGTACCGGAACGGGTGATTCGGCGGTGGTCTCAAGAGGCATGGCAGCAGTCAGTGGTGGGGGAGAGGGACAGGCAGGGAAGGCGGGTTGTCAGCCCGCCTTCTCCTCGATCTTGGCCAGGCGGCGCTCGAACATCGTGATCACGTCGTCCCGGTGCTCATGTGCCTTCTCATACTCCAGCAGGCCGTGTACCGCGTCCGCGTCCAGAACCCGCAGCCGGGCACGCAGCGAGGCGATCGAGAGGTCGTCATAGCCCGGGATAGGCGGGATAAGCGGGGTAGCGGCAGCCGGTGCGGCGGCGGGTTTGGGCGCGGCAGCGGTGGGCTTCGGGGCGGCGGCGGGCTTCGCAGCGGCGGCGGCGGGCTTCGCAGCGGCGGCGGCTGGCTGCGGGGCGGCGGCGGCTGGCTTCGGGGCAGCGGCGGCGGGCTTGGGCGCGGCGGCGGCGGGCTTGGGCGCGGCGGCGGGCTTCGGGGCGGCGGCGGGCTTGGGCGCGGCGGCGGTCGGCGGCTCCTCGCTGACCGGGACCGGCTTGGGGGCCGGCGGTGCCGGAGCTTCGGCGACGGGTGCTGGCCTGCGGATGGCGGCGGTCGGCCGCGTCACCGCGGGACTGGGAGGCGCTGCCGGGGGCTGCTCCTCCTGCTCGGTGGGCGTGGGCTGCGGCCGCAGGAGCGTGACATTACCCGTCTCACCCAGCGGCTGCTGGGGCGGCTTGGGGGCCTGGGGCGGCTTCGGGGCCTGGGGCCCTGCCTGCTTGGGCGGCTGAGCGCCAAGCTGCTCCTGCACCTGGGCCCAGATCTTGTCGGCGGCCATCAGCAGCTGGCCGACCCCGGCGAAAATCGCGCGCAGCACCACCGCCGGGGCGTCTTTGATGCGGTCAGTGACCTGCGGGTTGGGCATCGTAATCTCCTGCTTGCTCATCTGGGCGCCCGGTCGCGCCATTCGTCTCCCCCGGCGCGGAGCGTACATGCGGCCGGTGCCGCGGGTGCCTGCTACTTTCATTCTCGCTCTCGGGGCATGCCGCCCGCAGCAGCGGGCGGCATGATAGCTGTTTCCAGGCAGGTCCAGTCTGACAGGGGTCCCGCTGTGCCCCGGTTCGGGGGAGAGATGGCTCCCGTACCATGAGAACCATGGTTTTGACGACCCGACGGGTACTACTCGCCAAGCCCCGGGGCTACTGCGCCGGCGTTGACCGGGCCGTGCAGACCGTCGAGATGGCGCTGGAGCGCTACGGCGCTCCGGTCTATGTGCGCAAGCAGATCGTGCACAACAAACATGTGGTCGCGGCACTGGAGGAGTGCGGCGCCGTATTCGTGGACGAGGCCGCGGATGTGCCTGAGGGAGCAGTAGTCGTGTTCTCGGCGCATGGGGTGGCGCCACAGGTCCGCGCCGACGCCGAGGTACGCAACCTGCACACCATCGATGCGACCTGCCCGCTGGTCACCAAGGTGCACAACGAGGCACGGCGGTTCGCCGCCCAGGGGTATGACATCCTGCTCATCGGCCATGAGGGCCATGAGGAAGTCGTCGGCACGACCGGCGAGGCACCCTCTCACATCCACCTGGTGGACGGGCCCGAGAACAGTGCACAGGCCCAGGTCAAGGACCCCGCCAAGGTTGCCTGGCTCTCGCAGACCACGCTCTCGGTCGATGAGACCACCCAGACCGTCGCCGCGCTGCGGGAGCGGTTCCCGCAACTGGTCGATCCGCCCAGTGACGACATCTGTTACGCCACCCAGAACCGGCAGGCGGCGGTGAAGCGGATCGCCAGCGAGTCGGACGTGGTCATCGTGGTGGGGTCGCAGAACTCGTCCAACTCGGTGCGGCTTGTCGAGGTGGCCCTGGACGCGGGTGCTGCGGCCGCCTATCTGGTGGATGACGCGGGCTCGATCGAGCCGGGCTGGCTGGAGAACGCGAGCACGGTCGGGGTGACCAGCGGCGCGTCTGTTCCCGAGGACCTCGTCTCCGGAGTGCTCGACCAGCTCGCACGGAGCGGCTTTGACAGCGTCGAAGAGGTCGAAGCCGTTGAGGAGCGCTTGGTCTTCGCGCTCCCACACGAACTGAGGGCATCGGGCGCCCGCCGCCGGTAAGTCCGGGAAGCAATGGTCGGGGGCATGCCACCGGCCAGGCTGCAGTGTCGTCGCCTGGCCTGGCCGGTGGGTGGATCAGGCCGTCAGCGGACGACCCACTGCACGGTGAACTTCGAGGTCAGCGCTAGCCGCGGTGGGTGTTGTCAAGGGTGCTCGCTGCATCGCCCGGCCGGGTACCCGTCGCGGCTCGCCGGCCCGGATCCGGCCGGCGCTGGTCGGGCTGCAGGTCCCGGCGAAGCTCACCGACGCATCGGGGCAGGCCACGGATACACGCGATGACCAGGTTGAGCGCCGTTCCCGCGAGCAGCCACGGCGCAGCCCCGGCCAATGTGAGAGCTGTTCCGCCGGCGATGGCCACGGCGGCGTTGCCGGTCGCTGTCAGCGTCTTCACCCCGACAAGCGCGATGCAGAACAGCAGCGGCGGCGTGACCGCCACCGTCAGCAGGTCCCGCTGCCTGGTGTAGCAGGCGGCGGCCACGCTTCCGGCCAGGAATGCCCCGCCTGCCAGCACCTGCCACCCCAGCCAGGTGGCACCGAGCAGACCCGCGATGAATACGGCGAACATGATGACCGTTGCCCCACGCCCGGTGAACTGGATCCGGCGGCCTTGCTGCCCCGCGCGCTGCGACACCCGTCGTCCACCCCTTTCACCGGCCGCCCCGGCCTGGCCGTTCGCGCCGCCCCGGCTGGCCCCCCCGTAGGCATTCTCTCGCGCCACAGCGCTCAGCGAGGGCCTATGAGGCCGGGAGTTTCTTCCCGCGGGCCGGCGACCGGCTTGGCGGCCCCGGTGTCTCATTCTGCCAAGGCTCGCCGGCCGGCCCGGCGGCCCGGTGCTCAGGTCTCCGGCTCGTCGGCCTCTTCCCTGAGCACCTCCTCTTTGAGCATGGTGTGGCGCAGCACCAGGCCGATGGGTATGAGCGCCAGCCACATGTAGGGCGCCACCCCAGGCGCGACGGCTGCGACCGGGATCGACAGCCCGAATACCACCGGGGTGCGGAGCATCCGGGCGGCGAGATAGCGGCGCAGTTCCGGCGGGACAGCGTCAGCGACCAGACCCGCCCGTATCGCCCAGAGCCAGATGGCCGCCTCCGCGAGGCCGGCCGTGGCCACGCACACGGCGTAGAAGATCGTCGCCGGGGCCTGGCCGGTGCCGGTGGCGCCGAGCAGGGCGGTCGGGTAGGGCAGGAACGCAATGGTGCCCAGGAAGAGCAGGTTGATCAGGATGAGCAGGCGGTCGAGCGCGATGATGTGCCGGAAGATGCTGTGGTGGCCGATCCAGAACAGGCCGATCACAAGGAAACTGAGGACGAAACCGAAGATCCTGGGCTCAGCATTCCGTAGCTGCTGACTGGAGTGGATCAGGCTGGCTGGGAGATCCGGCACCCGGATGTCCACCGCCAGCAAGGTGATGGCGATGGCGAAAATGGCGTCGCTGAAGAACAGCACCCGGTCGTATTCCAGGTTGCCCGCGGTGGACAGCAACCTCAGCGCGGCACGGCCATGTGGCACCGTCGCAGCCGCGGGTTCTCCACCGTGGTCCGGCATCGCCACCCGGCCTCTCTTCCGCTATCCGATGTTCAGATCATTACCCACGCTCACTTCCTGCGGTGTGCCCGGCAAGGCCGGTGTGGTCTCATCCACCGGCTGGGGTCCCAGGCCCGGCCCGGCGATCTCGGCGATGAGTTCTGGCGCTGACACCGCCCTGGTGGTCTCCTCGACCAGGGCGGGTGATGCCAGGTCGGCGTCGACCAAACCCAGCTGGCGCAGGCGCCGGGCGCTCACCAGGACCCTGTTCTCCAGCGAGCCGACCGCCTGGTTGTAGGTGACCACCGCGTTGGTGAGCGCCTTGCCAAGCCGGTCCACGTGGCGGCTCATCCCGGCGAGCCGGTCATGGAGTTCCCGGCCGGCGTCGAACACCGCCCGGGCGTTCTCCGACAGGGCCGCCTGCTGCCAGGCGTAGTGGGCGGTCCGCAGCATGGTGACCAGCGTGGTCGGGGTGGCGATGTGCACCTTGTGCGCCATCGCGTACTCCAGCAGGCCGGGATCGTGCTCCAGCGCCGGTGCCAGGAAGGCCTCGCCCGGGATGAAGAGCACCACGAACTCCGGTGCGGGGCTCAGGGCGGCCCAGTACGCCTTGGTGGCCAGCCGGTCAACATGCTCGCGGAGGTGACGGGCATGCGCCCCGAGTCTCGTTGCGCGAATGGATTCATCGGGGGCTTCGGCGGCCTCCAGGTACGCCGCCAGCGACACCTTCGAATCGACGACGATGTTCTTGCCGCCTGCCAGCCGCACGACCATGTCCGGGCGGAACGCCCCGTCGTCAGTGGCTACCTGAACCTGCTCATCGAAGTCGCAGCGGGCGCTCATCCCGGCCAGTTCCACCACCCGGCGCAGCTGCATCTCGCCCCAGCGACCGCGTGCTTCTGGCCGCCGCAGCGCGGTGACCAGCGCCTGGGTCTGGATCTTGAGCTGTTCAGAGCTCTGGCGGGCGATGTGCACCTGCTCGGCCAGCGCCGCGTGCGATCGTTCCCGGGCCGCGTCTGAATCCCTGAGCTGGGCCTCGACCCGTGCGAGCGTCTCCTTCAGCGGGCCGACCAGATTCTCCACCGCGGCCCGGCGGGTTTCCAGCTCCCCGGCGGCCTTGGCGTTGGCCGCGTCCAGCCGCCCTTCGGCCATCTGCAGGAACCGCCGGGTGCTGGCGTCCAGCGCCTGCGCCGACAGCGACTCAAAACGCTCGGCCAGCTGGTGCTGGACCAGGGCCGCCCGCTCGTTCGCGGCGCGGGCGCGCTCCTCCGCCGCGCTGGCCTGGGCGGCCAGGTCGGCGGCGGTGCCCGCCTCCCGGCTGCGGGCGTAGAGGAAGCCGAGCACCGCCCCGAGTGCGATACCGACAAGCACAGCCAGCAGCGAGATCACGCTCATGCGGCGATCCTCGCAGTCCCCTACGACACTCCCCGCGCACACCCCGGAGGCTGGGCGGGAAGCTAGGCCGCCGGGCGGCCGTAGACTCGCGGGCGTGAGTCTGTCTATCGGCATCGTCGGGCTGCCCAACGTCGGCAAGTCCACCCTGTTCAATGCACTGACCAGGGCAAACGCGCTGGCGTCGAACTACCCGTTCGCGACCATCGATCCGAACGTGGGCATTGTCGGCATCCCCGATCCGCGGCTGGCGGTGCTCGCCAAGCTGTACGACTCCGCCCGGGTCGTGCCCGCCACCGCCCGGTTCGTGGACATCGCGGGCCTGGTCCGCGGCGCGTCCCATGGCCAGGGCCTGGGCAACCAGTTCCTCGCCCACATCCGGGAGACCGACGCGATCTGCCAGGTGGTGCGGGTGTTCGCTGACCCGGATGTGAGCCACGTGGACGGTGACGTGTCGCCCGAGCGCGACATCGAGACCATCGCGACGGAACTGATCCTGGCCGACCTCCAGACCCTGGAAAAGGCCGTGCCGAGGCTGGCCAAAGAAGCGAAATTCGCCAAAGACGCCGAACGCCTGCGTACCGCTGAGGCCGCCGCCGCCGCGCAGCGCCTGCTCGATGACGGGAAAACCCTGTGCACGGGCGCGAGCGGCACCGGCATCGACCTGGCTGACCTGCGCGAACTCCACCTGCTGACGGCCAAGCCGTTCCTGTACGTATTCAACGTGGACGGTGCCGGGCTGGAGGACAAGGAACTGCAGGACCGGCTGGCCGGGCTGGTCGCGCCGGCCGAGGCGATCTTCCTCGACGTGAAGACCGAGGCCGAGCTTGCCGAGCTGCCCGAGGACGAGGCGGCGGAGATGGCCGCCGGACTCGGGATGGGCGAGCCCGGGCTGACCCGGCTGGCCCGGGCCGGGTTCCACGCGCTCGGCCTGAGCACGTTCCTGACCGCCGGGCCGAAGGAGACCCGGGCCTGGGAGATCCCGGCCGGCGCCACCGCACCGGAGGCCGCAGGCGTGATCCACACCGATTTCCAGCGCGGGTTCATCAAGGCCGAGGTGGTGTCGTTCGAGGACCTGGTCGCCGCGGGTTCGGTGGCCGCCGCCCGCGCCGCGGGCAAGGCGCGCATCGAGGGCAAGGACTACGTCATGCGCGACGGCGACGTGGTCGAGTTCCGCCACGGATCAACGTCAACGAGCAAGAGCTAGCCGCGGTGACGTACGAACCCCATTCCGAGCTGCAAGACATCGAGGACCCGGATACCGTCCTGTGGCGGTACGTCGACCTGTGCAAATGGCTCGGCCTGCTCCAGACGTCAGAGCTTCACCTGACCCGTGCGGACCAGATGGAGGACCGGTGGGAGGGCTCTTTCAGCGAGGTGAACATCGCGAGACGCCCGACGGCGTACGGGGAGCACTGGGACATCATGGCGCCCGGCATGACCCAGCTGTACCGGTTTGCTCGGACCCATACGTACCTCAACTGCTGGTACGTGGGTGAATGCGAGTCTGCCGGGATGTGGAAGATCTACGACGCGGAGGGCAAGGGCGTAGCCATCCGGACGACCGCCGGAAGGCTGAAAGAGTCGCTCACCGGGACCGTGAGCAGGCGGTCTCCGGGGCGAAGGTGCAGTACGTCGACTACTCGAAGACGTACATCCCCGAGGGGAACGTGTTCTTCCCGTACGTGCACAAGCGGTCGAGCTTCGCTCACGAGAACGAGTACCGGCTGCTCACGCTGTGGACCCCGGATGTTCTTGAGACGGACGAGCGCGGCAACGGCGTTCGCACTGAGCCCGATGTGCCGCCTCTTTTTCTCCGCGAAGCCGTGGACCTGGACCGCCTCGTGGAGGCGGTGTACGTGTCTCCCGAGGCGCCTGGCTGGGTGGCCCGGGTCGTCGGCGAGGTGACGGGCAAGTACATGCCCGGTCTCGCAATCCGCCACTCGGATCTTGCGGCAGATCCCGTCTACTAGGCGTCTACCGGGGCGACGCCGCGGGTCGCGTGGCACGGCTGGGTACCTTCGTTCCGCAATCTAAGCCCGTTAGAGGTCGGAGGTGACCACGGAAGCCGAAGCAGCATTTCCGACAGCGCGATTCCCTATCGGCACGTCGTCCCGTCGGTCGGCCATCGCGGGCGTATGATCCGGTCATGGGCGACAGGAAGACAAGCCTGACCGTTGCCGTGGATCCGCGTCTCGCCGCTTACGCCGAACAGCTCGTGGAAACAGGGAAGGCCGCAGACGTTTCGGCCGTGGTCAACGATGCCCTTTCCGAGAAGGCCGGGCGTGACGCTCTCGACCGCCTTCGGGAGACAGCCGCGCAGGCCGATCCAGCCAGGGTGGACCGGATGCTTGCGCACATAGACGCCCAGGCCGCCGCACTACCTGAGCGGTGACCGAGGACAGCGGGGCTACTCCGACCCCGTACGTGCTCGACGTGAGCGTCCTCGTCGCGGTTGCCCGGGCGGATGCGGAGGTGACCCGCCTCGTCATTACTCTCGACGGCCGGGGGCGGCCGCTCGTCATCCCCGTTCTGGCCATTACCGCCGCATCGCTCGACACGCGGACCGAGGACGGGGACGTCGCTTTGCTGGGCCTGGAGAGGCTGGAGAACACCATCGTCGCCCCGTTGCGGGATACCGAGCAGGCCGCGAGCCTGGCAGCCGTCATCGCGAAGACCGGGCTGGAGATGTGTGACGCCTACGTCGCCGCCGTCGCCGATGCGTCAGTTTGCCCGGTCCTCACCATGGACGCGCCGAAATGGCGCGAACATGCCACGGCCCTCGGCGAGCCGCTGCACATCATCGAGATCGCCGAGCCGGGTGAGGGCTAGAGATGCTTGAAGGCCGCATCGTCGAGTTCCGGTTCAACGTCTGATCCCCGGGCTCCTCGGCGGCGGCCCCCTTACCAAGCCGCCACCCCGAATCAGGGCGAAAGCCTCTATACGTGGCCTTGGCCTAGGGTAAGGCTGTAATCACAGCCGGTGTTTACAAGGGGGCAGAACGATGGCTACGGGTAGCGCTGTGCGTGAAGACGCAGCTAAGCAGAAGAGTGATGTGCCCGCAGGGCACGAGCAGGATGGTGCGGCACACGCGCCCACGGTCCCGCTGCTCCACATGCAGATGCCCGACAGGGGGCACCTGATGTGGTACAGCGGACTGGCGGCGGCCGCCGTGTTCGGCGTGGTCGACTGGCCGGTCGTTGCGCTGATCGGGGCCGGGTCGTGGGTCGCCGAGCATTACGCGAAGGCAGCGCAGCACCCCACCGGCGACCGGCAGGCGCAGCACTGACGGGCTGCCCGGCGCGGGAAAGCACATGACCACCGGTCCGGGCGCGATGCTGTCCGTCCTGGCCGACCGCTTGCCACGGCAGGCGGGCCGGCGGCAGCGGCGCCGCTGGGTAGGGCACGGCCGCGCACACATCGAGGTCAAAGGCGCGCACCTGCCCGGGAACGCGGCTTTCACCCGCCGCCTGGAAGACGAACTGACGCGTCTGCGCGGCGTGCACTGGGCGGAGGTGAACGCGGTTCTCGGCCGGGTGATCGTGGCCTTCGACGACAGCCAGATCGGCGTCGACGACCTGGTTGAGGTCATCGAGGGGCTGGAGGAGGCGCATGACCTCGCTGCCGAGCGGTTTCCGCATGACCGTCCGGAGCATCCTGCCGATGCGGAGTCGCTGCGGCGGCAGATTTATGCCATCGGGGCCGATATCGCGGGTCTCGGGCTTGGGCTGGCTGGCCGGGTAGTCCGGGCGAACCCGCTGGTGGCCGGGCTCGCTTCGGTGGTGTCGCTGGCTGATGCCACACCGGCGCTGCGCCGCCCGCTGGAGAGCAGGCTCGGTCCCGCCGTCGCCGACCTGGGCCTGGCGGTCGGCAATGCGATAGCACAAGGGCTGGCCCAGGGACCGTTCGGGCTGGTTGTGGACATCGCCCAGCGCAGCCTGCTGCTCGACGAGACGCGGGCGCGGAGCCAGGTCTGGCACCGCCGCGAGCCAGAGCTGCACCTGCATGATGATGGGGACAGGCCGCCGCCGCTCAGTGGGGAGCTTCGGCCAGTCCCCCTGCGCCCGGGGCCGGTGGAGTCCTATACCGGCCGCGCGGCGCTGGCGGCGCTGGGCGGTGCCGCGGCGGCGGGCGCGCTGACCCGCGATCCCAGGATGATGGTCGCGGCAGCGGTCACTGCCACACCCAAGGCCGCCCGGCTGGGCCGCGAGGCGCTTGCCGCGCGGCTCGGCCGCGACCTCGCGCGGTCCGGGGTGCTGGCCATGGACGCCCAGGCGCTGCGCCGGCTGGACCGCATCGACGTGGCTGTGCTCGACGCGGCCGTGCTGACCACCGGCCGGGCAGTTCCCGGCCGGGTGTGGGTGGCACCGGATCATCGGCATAAGGCCGAGCAGGCAGAGCTGGTCGCACGGGCGCTGCTGGACCCGGCCAGCCCAGCCGCTACCGTCCGGCGCCGCGGATGGGTGCTGGGACCGGTGCCGCACGGGCTCAGCGGCCCGGCACGCAACGCCGCCCGTGATCTCCGCGCGCCCGGCAGCCAGCTGCTGGCGTTGCGGCACAAGGGCGTCCTTGTCGGCCTGGTCGCCACGGAACCAGAACTGGACCCGCTCGCCGCGGCGCTCGCCGCCGCTGCCCGGCCCATCGGCCCGGTGATCGTGGCCGGGCGCAGCAGCGGTGCGGGTGAGCGTATCGGGGCTGACCGGGTAGTCGCCGGAGGCAGCCACCTGGCCGCATCCGTGCGCGCGCTGCAGGCCGAAGGCAACGGCGTCGCCCTTGTCTCATCCAGCCAGCACGAGGCACTGGCCGCCGCCGACGTCGGGATCGGCGTGCCGGCCGGGCCGCGACCGCCCTGGGGTGCTCACCTGATCCTGGGCCAGGGCCTGGCTGACGCCTGCCGGATCCTGGCGGCGGTCCCGTCCGCCCGGGCGGCAAGCCGGCGTTCCACCATGCTGGCGATGTACGGTTCCGGCGCTGGCGCCCTGCTGGCGCTGGCGGGCCCGCGAGCCGGGGCAACCACACGCTCGCTGCTGGCCGTCAACGGCGCCGCGATCGCGGCGCTGGGCGGCGGGGTCCTGGCTGCGCAGACGCTGGAGCGCCGGCCGCCACCGATACCAGCCGACACCACCGGCTGGCATGCGCTGACCACCGACGCGGTCCTCGAGAAGCTGTCGAGCACCGTGCACGGGCTCGGGCAGGAGGACGCGGACCGCCGCCGCGCCCGGCAGCCAGCCAGTCCTGAGCACGCCGAACCCGGCGTCGTCCGGGCTTCGCTGGAGGAACTGGCGAACCCGCTCACCCCTGCCCTGGCCAGCGGGGCCTGGATCTCGGCCGTCAGCGGGTCGATAACCGACGCGGCCCTCATCAGTTCGGTCATGGTGGCCGACGCGCTGATCGGCGGCATTCAGCGGGTAGGGGCCGACCGTGCGCTGCGCCGTCTCGTGGACGAGTCAGCGGTGCGGGTCCGGCTGCGCCGGGACGGCCGCGAGGCGCTGACCAACGCCGACCAGCTGGTGCCCGGGGACGTGATCACCGTGCAGGCGGGGGACGCGGTGCCCGCGGACTGCCGGATCCTGGAAGAGCGAGGCCTGGAGGTCGACGAGGCGAGCCTGACCGGGGAGTCGCAGCTGGTCGTCAAGGCAGCCGGCGCGACCGGCGCCGCGAATGTCGCCGACCGCAGGAGCATGCTCTACGCCGGCACCGCCGTGGCGGCCGGATCCGGCACAGCGGTGGTGGTGGCCACCGGCCCGGGAACCGAACTCGGCCGGAGCGCGCAGACGGCTCAGGAAGGCCTGCGGCCCGCTGGTGTGCAGGCCAGATTGCGGCAGCTCACCGAGATCACGATCCCGGTCGCGCTCGGATCCGGCGCCGCGGTGGTGGGTGCCGGGCTGCTGCGGGGACGCCCGTTGCGCGACACTCTCGGCACCGGGGTGAGCCTGGCAGTGGCTGCTGTCCCGGAGGGGCTGCCGCTCGTGGCGACGGCTGCCCAGCTCAGCGCGGCCTGGCGGCTTTCGCGGCGGAACGCGCTCGTCCGTAACCCGGGCACGATCGAGGTGCTCGGCCGGGTCGACGTCCTGTGCTTCGACAAGACCGGCACGCTGACGCAAGGCCGCATCCGGCTGCACCGTGTCTGGGCGGTGGGGACCGAGCAGCTGCTTGACGACCTCAACGCAGACGGCCGGCTTGTGCTCGCGGCCGGGCTGCGGGCAAGCCCGGCGCATCTTGACGGGGAATCGTTCGCCCACCCCACCGACCGTGCTGTCGTCGAGGGCGGTGCGGCCGCCGGGGTGAATGCCGAGCTGGGCGCCGGTGGCTGGCGGCTGGCGGGCGAACTGCCCTTCGAGCCCGCCCGCGGCTACCACGCCGTCCTTGGCCGCACCCCTGGCTGCCAGCGGCTGGCCGTCAAGGGCGCGCCGGAGACAGTTCTGCCGCGGTGTTCGCACATCCGGCGGCGCGGCGGTCCGGTCCCGCTGGGTGGGCGGGCCCGGCGGGCTGTCAGCGCCGAGGCCGACGCGCTCGCCAGGCGTGGTTACCGGGTCCTGGCGGTCGCCGAGCGCGAGGCGTCGGGCCGCCGCGATCTGCGCGAGGACCGCATCGACCGGCTCTGCCTGGTCGGGCTGCTCGCGCTGACCGACCCGGTGCGCGGCACCGCGGCACAGGCAGTCCGCGGGCTGCGGGCCGCCGGGGTGGAGGTGGTCATGCTCACCGGGGACCACCCGAGCACCGCCGAGGCCATCGCCGCCGAACTCGACCTGCTCAACGGCCGCCGGGTGGTCACCGGCCGCGACCTGGACCAGCTGGCCGACCCCGATCTCGATGAGCTGGTGGCACAGGTGGGGGTGTTCGCCCGGGTCAGCCCCGACCACAAGGTACGCATCGTCGCGGCGCTGCGGCGGGCCGGCCGCGTCGTCGCGGTCACCGGCGACGGCGCCAACGACGCGCCGGCGATCCGGCTCGCGGACGTGGGCGTCGCGCTCGGCCTGCGCGGCACCAACGCGGCCAAGGAGGCCGCCGACCTCGTCGTCACCGATGACCGGATCGAGACCATCATCGACGCGATCGCCGAGGGGCGCGCGATCTGGGCATCGGTCCGCGACGCGATCGCCGTGCTGGTTGGCGGGAACCTCGGCGAGATCGCCTTCACCGTCGGGACCGGCCTGCTGCTGCGCCGCGGGTCACCGCTCAACGCGCGTCAGCTGCTGCTGGTGAACCTGCTGACCGACATGCTCCCGGCCATGGCGCTGGCCGTCCAGCCGGGCAGGGTCACCCCGGAAAGCCTGCTCCGCGAGGGGCCGGACGTGTCGCTGGGCCAGCCGCTGACCCGCGACATCCTGCTCCGCGGCGGGCTGACTGCCGGCGCTGGGATGGGCGCCTGGCTCGGCGGGCGCATGACCGGTATAACGGCGGACCGCGCTGGCACGATCGCCCTGGTGGGGATCGTCGGTGCCCAGCTCGGCCAGACCCTGCTGATCGGCTGGCGCAGCCCACTGGTGGCCGCTGCCAGCCTGGGATCGGCTGCCGCGCTGGCCACGGTGATCCAGACACCGGGCGTCAGCCGGCTTTTCGGCTGCCGGCCGCTGGGCCCTGTCGGCTGGGGGATCGGGCTCGGCGCGGCAGCCGCGGCCAGTGTCGCTGCTCCGCTGGCATCCCGCCTGCTCCCGCAAAGCCTCGCCGGCCCGGGCGGGGCCCAGGTACGCCGCACTGACCCGTCCTGGGATGGGCGCCCTGGTAATCCCCCGAAACCAGTTCCGGGGACTATCACTCCTTGACGAAGGAGCCCCAGCCGGGAACGACGGTGATGAGCCCCTCGTCACGCAGCAGGGCGAGCACCTTGCCAGCGGTGGTGCGAGCTATCCCGAACTCCTGCATGAGCGCGACAACCCCAGGCACGCGGTCCCCTGGCTTGAGCTCGCCGGACCGGATCCGGCCACGGATGATTTCCGCGACCTGCCGGTGCGGCGGCACGGGGGACGAGTAATCGACGCTCACCGGATCAAGGTAGATGACCAGGGGAAACGCCGAACTCCTGCCTGACGCCCGCGTCTGTCCAGCACGTCACGAGTCCCGTCTGGCGGGGGGGAATGGTCGCAGGTGCCGTTACTAGCGAAATACACCAGGTCAAAGCTGATGTTCGAAGCGTAGTCAGAGTACTACACAGTGTCATCTAGGTCCGGTGGCCGACGCGTCGCGCGGTCGCAGGCGCCAAAGGGCTCCCTGGGTATCGCGTTATGGCGCAGAATGGTCCACAGACGGACACGGTGAGCACCGCAACCCATTGCTGCGCATGCTCACGAGCGGGGCGGAGGTGCGATGGTTCGTAGGTCAACCGTTGATCGCAGTCCGCAACCAGTTGTATACGGCGCGGGCAGCCGCCCAATGGCGACGGCCCCCTGTTGGCGCAGGAGGCCGTCTGCAGAGCCAAGGTCCATGCTGAAGGAAGGCTCCTCAGATGAGGATAAACGGTGGGGCACCTGTCCCGTATAGTTTCAGGGCCAGTCGTCACTGTGACGACTCTGGCTGACGGTGGCACCGGTGATTTCCGGATTCGGGCCTGTGACTGCCCGGGTCGCTGCGGTCATTCCAATTACCTTGATCGTCCTGCTTGTTGGGCTGCTGTGGCTCATCGGTCTGGCCTGCGGCGATCAACGGCGGACATATGTGACAGGCATCAGCACGCAAGCTATGGAGACAGTCCGGGCTCTTCTTGGAGCAGTCCCTGACGGGCAAGGACCACGAACTCAGTCGATGAAATGACCAGCCTTCGCGATGCTCGCGGTCGCGGGCCGGTGTGGGATCTGCGGGCCGTCGTCTGGGGTTCTGCTTGTCATCGGATACCGCGGCGTCAGGCCATCGTGCTTGACCAGGCGGGCCCGGCCCGCGCCCACGTCGGAGTGGCCCGGCCGAGGCTCTGCCCGGCGGCAGCGTTCTGCCTGGGCTGCCTAGCGTGGCTGTGGGGCGGCCGGCTCTGGTTCGGGCGTGGTGGCGCTGGGGGCCGGGCCGGCGCCGGTGATACCGGGCCCCGCGGGCGGGCGGGAGGGCATCACGGCCAGGGCGAGCACCACTCCGGCGGCTGCCACGACTGCTCCGGTCCGCAGCCCGAGATCCATGCCGCTCATGAACGCGGTGCGCGCCAGGTGTGCCAGCGCGGCCCCGAGGTAACCGCCGAGGTTCCCGGCCACCGCCAGGGCGCCGCCCAGGGACCCGAGGATGAGGCGCATCGCCGGGGCCGGGATGTGGTAGCCGGCCAGGGCGCCGGTCATCTGGTCCTGGTAGCGGGTGGCGAGCAGGCTGCCGATCACCGCCACTCCCAGCGCCCCGCCGACCTGGAGGAATGTCCCGTTCGTGGCCGAGCCCACGCCGGTGTGCTCCTGCGGCAGCGAGCCCATGACCGAGGCGGTCGCGCACGGCATGGCCAGCCCGGCGCCGACTCCCAGCAGGATCATGCCGGGCAGGGTATCGAGGTAGGACGACCCGGTCGTGGCCGTCGAGAGCTGCCACAGCCCGGCGGCGATGACCAGCAGGCCGGCCGCCAGGGTGAGCTTGCTGCCGGCCAGCCGCACAGCGTACGCCGACAGGGGGGCGATGACGGCGATCGCAGCCGCCGCGGGAATGACCCGCAGCCCGGCCTGAAGGGCGGTATAGCCCAGCTCGAACTGAAGGAACTGCGTCAGCACGAACAGCGAGCCGATCAGGCCGAACGTGACCAGGCCCACCGATGTGATCGCGCCGGAGAAACGCCGGTTACGGAAGAAGGAAAGGTCAAGCATCGGGTGGGAACTGCGCAGCTCCCACACCGTGAACAGGCCCAGCACCGCGACTCCGGCCAGGCCGGCCCCGATCACCAGGGCCGACGACCAGCCATGGGCCGGGGCCTCGATGATCGCCCAGAGCACCAGCCCCAGCCCGGAGGTGGACAGCAGCGCGCCGGCCAGGTCGGGCCGCTTGGCTGCCGGGTTCTTCGAGTCCGGGACCAGCGGGATGGCGCAGGCCAGGCCGGCCGCCGCGACCGGGACGTTGATCAGGAAGACCGATCCCCACCAGAAATGGGCAAGGAGCAGGCCACCCACGATCGGGCCGAGCGCGACCCCGATCCCGCTGGTCGCCGCCCACAGCCCGATCGCCCGCTGCCGTTCCCCCGGATCGCGGAAGGCATCGGTGATGATCGACAGCGTCGAGGGCATCATCATCGCGGCGCCGATGCCCATGAACGCGCGGGCGGCGATGAGCATGCCGACCGACCCCGAGAAGGCCGCCCAGGCTGATCCGGCGGCAAATGTCACCAGTCCGGCACCGAACACCCGCTTGCGGCCGATCCGGTCCGCCAGGCTGCCCATGACCAGCAGCAGGCCCGCGAAGACGATGACGTAGGCGTCGACGATCCACTGCAACTGGCTGTCGGTGGCATGCAGGTCCCGTACCAGCGTGGGGAGGGCGACGTTCAGGACTGTGCTGTCGAGGTTGACGATGAGCAGCGCGACGCACAGAACCGCAAGGGCGAGCCAGCGGCGTGGGGCTGACCCACCTCCGGTCGCAGGGGCCGGCGATGTCCGGCTCTGGGTGGTCATCGTTCCAGTCCACTGCTGGCCTGCGGGTCAGGCCAGGGCCGGAGGGCCCGGTCAGTGGTCCCGTCACAGTCCCGCTCCGGGTGAGCCGGCTGGGAGGTGTGTGATCCCCGGGGTTCGAGGCGCCCACCGGTGGCCACGCCCCGAGCCGCACCGGCTTGCATCTGTGACCTGCGGTGCAAGGTAGGCGTCAAGGCGAGTGCAACACAGACGTCCGGGCTGGCGGCGCACGCTTGTGCTGCGGTTCCCGCCAGGGAAGCCGCTGGGGCCAGCGACCGGAGGGCGCCACGTCATACGGGAGTCAGCTGGGAGGTGTGTGATCTGGGTGGTTACCCGGCGTCCGCATCTGGCGAAGGCCTCATCACAATGTCATCACCACCGGGCGGCCCGGGGGTCGGCGGCTCCGATCATTCGCGGTGCCGTTACGGGCGAAATATGTCCAGGTCAATGCCGATGTCCGAAGCGTCTTCAGAACAGCACACAGCGTCACTGCAGGTCCGGTGGCCGACACGCCACGCGCTCACAGGCGCCAAAGGGCTCCCCGAGCACCGCGTTATGGCGCAGAATGGTCCACAGATGGACACGGAGAGCACCGCAACTCATTGCTGCGCGTGCGCAGGATCTGGGCGGAGGTGCGATGGTTCGTAGGTCAACCGTTGATCGCAGTCCGCAACCAGTTGTGTACGGCGCGGACTATGCTGCGGGGACCGGGGACCTGGCGCCAGGTGGCGGGAGAACCCGGGCCCGGTCCGCTGCGGGCTGGCGTGGCGCCGGTGGGCGCTGGCTGGTCTGGGTCCTGCGGGTCGTGGTCTGGCTGGTGCTGCTTGTCGTCGGCTACCGCGGTGTGATGGCCATCGTGCTCGGGGAGACGCCCGCCAGCCGTCCTGCGCCCGCGCACGCCACTGCGGCCAGCACCTTCCCGACCGATCTCGCCAGTGCTTTCGCGTACCAGTTCGGGCAGGTGTACCTGAACGCGAGCCCGGCCACCGCCGGCCGGCGTGCGACCCAGCTGGCCGCCTTCCTGCCGCAAGGCGCCGACCCGCAGCTCGGCTGGGACGGAACCGGGTCACTGCAACTGCAGTCTGAGCAGGTCGCCGGGATCAGGGTCACCGACCAGCACCATGCTGTGGTGACCCTGCTCGCGCGGGTCAACGGCCAGCTGATGGAACTGGCCGTGCCGGTCTACTATTCGGCCGGCGCGCTGACCGTTTCCGGGGAGCCTGCCTGGCTGCCTGCGCCGCCCCGGGCCACGGTGCCGACCGCGTCACCTGCCAACACCGATGCGGCCACGCAGGCCGAGCTGATGAGCCAGCTGCCCGCCTTCTTCCAGGCCTATGCCAGTGGCAACCAGGTCACCCTCGGCCGTTTCCTTGCCCCCGGCACGCAGGTGACCGGCCTGGGCGGGGCCGCGGCATTCGGCTCACTGACCGGGGTGATAGTGCCCAACGGCGGGGCGACCCGTCATGTGGTCGCGACCGTTGTGTGGCGAATCCCGGTGCCGGGCGGCACGGCCGGCCCGGCCGCGAAAGGCCCGCCGTCCGCGGGGCTGGAGATGAGCTATGCGCTGACGATCGTAAAGGTCAGCGGAAGCTGGTATGTGAGCCACGTAGCCGCTTCCCTTCAGGCCGCGGGGCCGCCATGATCGCAGCTCCGATGGCTGAACGGGTCAGCCGCCCAGAAGCAATCCCCCCATACCGCGGAGTAGACCGATGTCGTTCCATGCAATGATCGCGGCGGCTCCCCTGGCGTTGAGCACGTCCGGCCTCGTTAGCTACTTGCAGGGCCTTTTCGGGCCGCTCTTCCTGGGGATCGTCGGTATTGTGGCGCTCTTCTTCTTGTTCACTCGCGAGATAATCCGGTTCGTGCAGTTCATCGTCCTCGCAGTCGCGATCGCCGTGGTCTTCTACACGCCGAGTATCGTGCAAACCCTGGCCCAGGGCATCGCGAAGGCGCTGGGCGTCCACTGAACCTCCGCTCCAGCGGAAGGAGATTCGACTGGTGGAGCTGCCCACCTATACCAGCATCTGGCGGATCGAGAAACGGCTGTACAAGCTGTACGATTTCCGGCTGCCGATGCCCTTGCCGGTGGGCCAGATCGCCGTTTTCACGGCAATTACTGTGCCGTATGTAATCCTTCTCACGCTGCTCGGGCTGCCGTTCAACCACACCCTGTTCTGGCTGTACGTGCTGCCGCCGGGTGTGCTTACCTGGCTGGCCACCCGCCCGGTCCTGGAGAGCAAGCGCTTGCCGGAACTCATCATGTCGCAGGCCCGCTATCTCGGTGAACCGTCGGCCTGGTGCCGGATGGCGCCACTGGCCGAAAAGGACGAGGTCGTGGTCGTCGGGCGGGTATGGCGGCGAGCCGGGCAACCCCGGCCGGCCACCGTCACGGCCACCCCGGCCGGGACCGCTACGGCGTGACGGCGGCGGACGGCGAGCAGTGGGCCTGGCTGGACGAGCCGAACGGGCGGTGGCGCTGGGAGCTTTAGCGCCTGTCCTCGAACCCCCGTCTGCGCCCCGCCCGGAGGTCAGCCGCGCTGCAGGCGGATGGTCGTCCACGCGCCGACGTGCACGCGGTCGCCCTCACGCCAGCATTCGAAGTTCTTCTTGTACGCTGCGATCAGCTTTTCAACGCTTCCCTTGCCCTGCCGGGCGATGTCCTGCTTGAAGGAGAAGCGGTTGTAGCAGCCGCGCCCGCAGGCTTCCATTAACTTCACCTGCGCGGGACGGTCGAGCTGGTCGTTGATAGCTCCCAGCAGGTCCGACATCCAGTTCTCGACAAACTTCTTCTCGAATTGTTCCTTGGTTTGATCTTCGGCCGGCGGCGCGTTCGCTGCGACCGAAACCTCGCGGCTGAGCCCGAGAAGCGCGCAGCATCCGATTCCCGACTGCAATGACTTCCGGAAGAATTCTTTTCGGTTCATGGCACACCTTCTCGACAAGTTGCCGGCATATTGTAGCACTCCCCTTCATTTAGTGAAGGAGGCAAACTGCCTCCGACGCCAGCCGACAAATCGTCACTCGTGTGAATCGGAGAATGTCGAGGTCCGAGAAGACTGACCAGCCTGCTTGTTGCGAAACGCGGCCAGGCGCCTGTGATTGCTGGAAGTCTAGGCACGGCAGCGAGGACGCCTATGCTGAGGTCAGCTAATTCTCTTTTTTCCCTTCGGCACGCTTCAGCGTCATTTGCGAATCGCCCCACGGTCCCTGGACCTTCAGGTCAATCGTGTCGCCCGTCAAGGTTCCTTCGTGATTGATCTCGGAGTCGCCGAAGTGCGTTTTGAACGAAATCTTCTTCCCGTCCACTTTCCCATCCTCGAGGGGAATATCGCCGTTGGGAGATTCCACCGTTCCCGTCAGCTTGGTGCCGTCCACCTTGAAATTGAAAACGATTTGGACGTCGCCGTTGGGAGTGCTCATCGAGCCTTCCCAGCGCCCGTTGAAGTCCGCGGCCATCGCCACCGCCGCGGCTAAAAGCAAGAAACTTCCCAGCACGATAGCTCGTCGAATCACGGTCTCCTCCTCTTAATGTTGCTCCGAGCGGTCTTCATGGGGCCAAGACTATACCACAAGGATCAAGAAGGCAGCGGGACGCGCCACGCCCGCCGCGGCGATTTCCACCTTGACACAGCGGGTTGCGGCGCATATAGATGGTTTGAGGGTTAAACAAAATATCACCACGGAGGATGCGCGTGCCCCGTCCCGCCCCGCACGTTCTGCCAAGGCTTTCGTGCCTTGTCCTGTTAACTTTTTTCTCCGGCATGGCTGCGGCCCAAGGGCCGCCAGCCGCAAGTCCGTCCGCCAAAAATCTACCGCCGGTCGTGCATCTGACTTCCGAGCAGGCCCACCAGCGGATGATGGACCTTCTCCACATCACCTCGCTGCGCCCCGGCGCGAACGGGATGGATCCCAAGGCTTCTGACTACGCCAATTATGACGAGTCCGAAGCCAATCCCTACCCTACCCTGCCAGACCCACTGAGGCTGAACGACGACAAGGAAGTCACAACCGCCAGGGAATGGTGGGACAAGCGC
>OFHK01000096.1_pt1 | contig 26903 bp, 28 predicted proteins | sample 1521951 | NCBI WGS metagenome assembly OFHK01 (sample SAMEA2468436, study PRJEB22500) | soil metagenome | biome: Glassland; feature: Farmland; material: Clay | place: Australia | collected 2013-01-31 | depth 0.55 m
CGTCACGACAGGGCGCATGCGCAAGAATTTGTTCCCCTAGCAGCGTCCACCATCCGCTGATGACCGTCTACCGGGGACGGAGCGTCGCCGTCGGGTGGGCGGACAGGACGCTGACCGCCGCTCTCGACCGCACCGAGCTGCCGCCAGCGATGGTGACACTCGCCGACCGCGCGAGGGGCGGCCACCCCCCGCCGCCGCACTGCCCAACGATAAAAACGACAAGCCGGACACCGGCACGGGAGGGAAGATGACTGCTTTCGGCATCAATCGCCGTGGATTTCTCGCGTCCGGCGGCGCGGCCATGGCCAGGACCTCCATGAGCGGAAGCCAGCATGTCACGCTTGTCGGTTCCGGGTATCCGGGGGTCACTGCCTCTGGATCGGCCGACATCTCGTACACCAACATGCCGACGTCATTTACTGATGGCGAAGTCTGGAACGCTTCCATGAGCGTGACCCAGAAATTGACCATCACGGCTCAAAATGTCCAGGTCTCATACGCTGGAGACAATTACACGGTGAACGGAAAGGAGGTCTGCAACGCGAGCCTTGATCTCAACATCACTGGCACGTACCCGGCTCTCGCGTATTCAGGCAATATGAGGATCGGCTTCGGGATCGCATGCACGATTGAGTACATGATTCGCTCATTCCACTGCCGTCAAATGCTGGTGCACGATCGACCAGCGATCGTCGACCTTCCGGAATATATAGGTTGCACAGCTGTACATCTCGAATGGCTGGCCGCTCTGCTCGCCCGAAATGTGCTCCAATCCATAGCAGTAGGCCAGATCAACGCCGGCCTCAATGCGCTCGACCTCGAAATCATACCTGACATGGCTTACCCCATTGTAGCCACGTTCGCAGGTGTCCCGGATGCCTTCGATGCTGATTGCTCGTCGATTCTGGCCGAACTCAAAAGCGCTTGCTGTCGGGTGGAAATTCGCCATGATCCCCTCGACATCCCCCGCCCGGGCGCGTGCCCCGGCGAGCGGGCGATCAAGCAGTGCGTCGCGCGGGCGGCCAGCGCGGAGGGCTACGCCAGTGAGACCGCCAGCCAGTGCGCCCTGCACGCTTCGGCGGAGGCTGGCACGCGCCTGCGCGCGTTCCTGGCGGAAAGGAGAGGGAGATGAAGATCGATCTCGCTGGGCACACGGCCATGGTGACCGGCGCTGGCTCGGGCATCGGTGCCGCGATCGCTGTCGTGCTCGCCGGGGCAGGTGCCACCGTTGCCGCCGCCGACATCAACCTTCCCGCCGCCGAGGCGACCGCGGCGGCGATCGACGGGCACGGCGGCAAGGCGCGTGGTTTTCATGTGGACGTACGCAGCCGGGAGAGCGTCGAGGGACTGCGTACAGCCATCGATGAGTTGTTCGGGCTGACCGACATCGTGGTCAATGGCGCCGGCTGGAACCTCGGGCAGCCCTTCCTTGACAACGAGCCGGGCTTCATCGATGACATCGCGGCCCTGAACTTCCTCGGCCCGGTGATCGTCTGTCAGACGTTCCTGGCCCCCCTGGTCCAGGCGGGAAGGCCGGGCTGGGTGGTGAATGTGTCCAGCGATGCCGGGCGGGTGGGCAGCCTGGGCGAGACGGTGTACGCGGGGGCGAAGGGCGGCGTCATCGCCTTCACGAAGTCGCTCGCACGCGAGATGGCGCGCCACCAGATCAACGTCAACTGCGTCGCTCCCGGCCCGACCGATACCCCCCTGCTTCGCGCCCAGCCCGGGAAGATACAGGAGGCGCTGCTTCGCGCGATCCCGATGCGCCGCTTCGGCCGGCCCGAGGAGGTCGCGCACGTCGTCGCCTTCCTGGCATCAGAGCAGGCATCTTATGTGACCGGCCAGGTGCTGAGCGTCAGCGGTGGCCTGACGATGGCCGGCTGATGAGCGTGCCGCCGCTGCCCGCACCGGGCAGGCCCGGGGAACACCCCGCGGTGCCTGGCAGTGCCTTCGCGCTGACGGAGGGCCAGCTCGCCCGCATCGAGGAGGTGCGCGTCCTCGCAGGGCGGGAACTGGTCCCGCTGGCGGCCGGGGGAGACGAGGGACGGGTCAACCGGCCGCTGCTGTCGGCCATGGGCCGCCATGGCCTGCTCGCCGCGATCTTCCCCGGCGCTGGCGCGGGCCAGCCGACGGGGCAGGCGGCAGCGCTGGAGCTCTGCCTGCTGCGGGAGGCGCTCGCGAGCGTCAGCACCGAAGCCGAAACAGCCCTCGCACTCCAGGGTCTTGGCGGTTATCCGATCCTGCAGTCTGGAAGTCCCGAGCTCGTAGGGACCTGGATCCCCCGGATCGCGCGCGGCGAGGCGGTCGCTGCCTTTGCCCTGAGCGAGCCGGGAGCCGGATCCGACGCGGCCGCCCTTGAGCTGCGAGCCGAGCCGGACGGGGACGGCTGGCGGCTGTCGGGCGAGAAGATCTGGATCTCCAACGCTCCCGAAGCCGATATCTACACCATCTTCGCCCGCACCACCGAGGGCGCCGGGGCGCGCGGCGTCACCGCGTTCGCGCTGCCCGCAGACCGGCCAGGCCTGGGGGGAGAGCACCTTGAACTCCTCGCGCCGCACCCCATCGGCCGGCTCGTGCTCGATGGTGTGCGGGTTGGCCGCGAGGAGGTGCTCGGTGAGGTCGACCGGGGCTTCCACGTGGCGATGCGCACGCTGGACCTCTTCCGGCCGAGTGTCGGGGCCTTTGCCGTCGGCATGGGCCGGGCCGCGCTCGATGCGGCCGTTGCCTATGCCGGGAGCCGGCAGGCCTTCGGAGGGGCATTGCGCCAGCAGCAGGCGGTCGCGCATGCCCTGGCCGAGATGGCCACCCGCCTGGAGGCGGCACGGCTGCTGGTGTATGCGGCGGCCGCGGCCTACGACGCAGGTGCCGGGCCACGTGAGCTCACCCGCCAGGCGGCGATGGCGAAGCTGTTCGCCACCGAAACCGCGCAGTACGTCATTGACACCGCCGTTCAGCTGCATGGTGCCCGGGGCCTGGTACGCGGGCACGTGCTGGAGCACCTCTACCGGGAGGTGCGGGCGACCCGCATCTACGAGGGGGCTTCGGAAGTGCAGCGTACGGTCATCGCCCGATCGCTGTTCCCGCGATGAGGCGCCGTGACTACCGGCCGCCCGGCCCTGTACGCGCCGGATCAGGACCGATCGAGCCGTAAGGAGGCACGCCAGCATGAGCCCGTTCCGGGGTTCTGCCCCCTTCACCCAGACCTGGGAGCACTTCCGCTTCGAGGTCGCCGGCCGGGTGGCGACGATCACCCTCAACCGGCCGGACAAGCTCAACGCGCTGACCTTCGAGAGCTACGCGGACCTGCGTGACCTGCTCGCCGAGCTTCCCCAGCGGGGCGACGTGCGCGCGCTCGTGATCCGGGGCGAGGGTAAGGCCTTCTGCTCGGGCGGCGACGTTAACGAGATCATCGGTGAGCTGCTGAAGATGCGGCCGGACCAGCTGCTTGAGTTCACCCGCATGACCGGTGACGTTGTCAAGGCCATGCGGGAGTGCCCGGTGCCGATCATTGCCGCGGTGCATGGCATCGCGGCCGGCGCGGGCTCGGTGATCGCTCTAGCGGCGGACTTCCGGCTGCTCACCCGTTCGGCCCGGTTCGCTTTCCTGTTCACCAAGGTGGGGCTGGCCGGCGCTGACATGGGCTCCGCCTACCTGCTTCCCCGGCTCGTCGGGCTGGGCCGCGCCACCCAGCTGCTCATGCTCGGGGACACGATCGACGCCGAGACCGCCGAGCGCTATGGGCTCGTCAGCCAACTGGTCGATGACGGCGCACTCGACGAGGCGGCAAGCGCTCTCGGCGCGCGCCTCGCCTGCGGGCCGTTCTTCGCCTACGCGCAGACGAAATCCCTGCTCTCACGCGAGCTGGACATGCCACTGTCGGCTGCGATCGAGCTGGAGGCGATGACCCAGGCGCTGCTGATGAACAGCGAGGACTACGCCGAGTTCCACGCGGCCTTCAACGCCAAGCGGCCGCCCGACTGGCAGGGCCGCTAGCGGCACACCTCACCAGCCCCCCGCAGGTCCGGTGAGCGCGAGGAAGGGTATGCACATGCCAGCAGACCCACGCGTACAACAGGCACAGGCGTGGCCGGCCGCCGAACCCGGCCAGCGGGGCGCCGGGACCGCACCGCCCGGCGCGGACCGCCAGCCCGGCCAGGAGCGGTCCCAGCAGCACAACGTGGCCGTCCAGCTCGCTGAGCTTGCCGCCCGCTCGGGCTGGCTCGGGCGGCGGGCTTTCATCCAGCACGGACGGGAGTGGACCCACCGCGAGGTACACCTGGCGGCAGCAGCAACCGCCGGCCTGTTCGCCGGCCTCGGGGTGGGGGAGGGCGACCGGGTGCTGATTGCGCTCCACGACCGGATCGGTTTCGTCCTCGCCTTCCTTGGCGCGGCCCACCTTGGCGCCATCGCCGTGCCGGCCAACCCCCGGCTGCCGCCCAAGGATCACGCCTTCATGGTCAAGGACGCCGCGCCCGCGCTTGTTGTGTGCGAGCCGGAGCTTGTGAAGTCCTTCACCGGGGTGCCGGTGCTCACAGCTCCGGAACTGGAGACCGGCGGATCCTCACACGCGCCCGCCCCGGCGGCAAGCCTGCCGGCCACCGCGCCCTTGTACGCGCAGTACACCTCGGGGACGACCGGCACGCCCAAGCTTGCCGTCCACCGGCATGCGGACCTGCTCTGGCACGCCGTCGCCGTCTCCCAGGGCGTGCTTGGGATCGTCCCTGACGACGTCGTGTTCTCGGTATCACGAACCTACTTTTCCTACGGGCTCGGCAACACGCTCTTCTGCGCGCTGTCGACCGGCGCCTCGGCGGCCCTCCAGCCGGAACTCCCCACGATCGCCGCGGTGACCGAGCTCGTGCGCAGCGTCCGGGCGAGCGTGCTGTTCGCCGTGCCGAGTTTTTATGCCGTGCTCGTCGCCGAGGGTGACCGGGATGCCTTCAGCTCCCTCCGCGTCGCGGTCTCGGCAGGCGAGGCGCTCTCTCCCGCGCTGTGCGCCCGGGCCAGCGGTTTCCTGGCCGTCCCGGTCCTTGACTGCCTCGGCTCGACGGAGGCCGGGCAGCTTTTCATCGCCAACACCGTCGTCCGGCGCCGGGACGGTAGCTGCGGCGTCGTGCTCGCGGGCTACGAGATCAGTGTGCGGGACGACAAGGGCGCGGAGGTGGCGCCGGGACACCCCGGCGCCCTGTGGGTGCGGGGGCCGACGATCATGACCGGGTACCGCAACCGTCCCACAGAGACGGCGCGGGTCCTCGTCGGCGGCTGGCTGCGTACCGGTGACCGGGTGCAGGTCGACGCCGAGGGCTTCGTCCACCATTGCGGGCGTGTGGACGACCTGGAGATGATCGGCGGGATCACGGTCTCGCCGCTGGAGATCGAGGCGGTCCTCGGCTCCCATGATGCTGTCGCCGAGGTCGGCATCGCGGCCGTGCCAGACAGCCGCGGGGCATCGCGCCTGCGGGCCTTCGTCATCACCGCGCCGGGGTACTCATGGTCGGCGGAACTCGAGGCCGAACTTATCCTGTTCGCGCGTGCGCACCTCGCGTCCTACAAGGTGCCGAGGTCGGTGCTTTTCGTCAGCGAGTTGCCGCGCACGCAGACCGGGAAGCTGCGCCGCCACGTGCTGCGGTCCGGCTGGCCGCTGCTCCCGGGCCCGGCCGGGCCCGGGCCGGCCAGCGGCTGACGCGGCCAGGGCGGCATCGCTGCCTCAGGGGGAAGTGTCATGATCGTGCCGGGGGATCGAAAAGCTCGTCGCGCTCGTGCTCAGCGCCTGCCGAGGTGCGGCGCTTCCCGTACCGGTCCTCGAAGGCCCTGATGATCTGCGCGAGCGGCAGATCCGCGAAGCTGCCCCGCGCGGCCACGTACTCCATGTGGCGGCGGCCGTCGACCGAGTACTCGTGGAAGAGCGCGTCGCTGCGGCCGTCGAACTCCAGCGGCCGCACCCCGAAGCGCTCGCACAGCTCGATGTTGAAGGCGGGAGTGGCCTTCACCCAGCGGCTGGCGAGCCAGTTTCTCACTCGCCAGGCCGGCTCGGCGGTGATCGAGTAGGGGTGGTACCGGATCCCGTCGCGCACGGCATAGAAGAGCTGCACCGCGCGCTGCCCGTCGGTTGCCGCGCCCGCTGCCACCTCGCCGGCATGGCACTTGACGCCCGGTGAGCCGGAGTCGATGAACCACGTGGGGCGCACATACCGCTCGAGGGCCGCGGGCACAGGACAAGTCTAAACGGCCTGGTCAGCAGAAGCAGAGGCGCAGGTCACAGCGTCGGCCCGCTGCTCACCTGGCCACGGGTAGCTGCGCAGCTCGGTCCGCCGGATCTTGCCAGTCGTGGTCTTGGGTAGCTCGGGGAGCAGCACGAATCGCCTCGGGCGCTTGAACGCGGCCAGGCGCTCCCGGACGAAGGCACCGAGTTCATGCTCGGCCGGGACCTGACCAGGCCGCGCCACCAGGTAGGCGACAAGCCGCTCGATGCCCTCGTGATCGGGCTGGCCGACAACCGACGCCTCGAGCAGGCTGGGGTGCTGGAGCAGTGCCGCCTCCACCTCAGTCGGGGAGACCCAGATCCCCCCGGCCTTGAGCATGTCGTTGGCCCGGCCGAGATGAGTGAAGACACCCTCCGGTGAGCAGGAACAGACGTCGCCGGTCCGCAGCCACTCGCCCTCGAAGACGCGCCGCGAGGCCGCCGCGTCGGCCCAGTACCCGGTCGCGATCGAGTCGCCCCGCAGCAGGAGGTGGCCCGGCTTCCCAGGGGCCACCGGGCGGCCCTCGCCGTTGACGATGCGCACTTCGTAGCCGGGTACAGGCGTGCCGCAGGTACCGGCGCGCGCCTGGCCCGGGCGGTTGGAAAGATAGGTGTGCAGCGCCTCGGTCGAGCCCAGGCCATCGATGATCTCAACGCCGAAGCGCTTCCGGAACCGGTGGAAGATCTCCGCCGGGAGCGACTCGCCTGCGGAGACCGCGGCACGAACCGAGGCGAAGGAGTCTTTCGGCACCTCAGCGGCGAGGAGTGACGCATAGAAGCTGGGCACCGCGAAGAACAGCGTCGGCCGCTCTTTCTGGATCACCTCAGCCACGCTCGTGGGCGTGGGTGGCCGCCTGTCGAGGACGGCCGTCGCGCCCGCCGAGAGCGGGAACGTCAGCGAGTTGCCGAGGCCGAAGGCGAAGAAGAGTTTCGAAACCGAGTAGGCGATGTCGTCGGAGCGGACGCCGAGTACCTGGCTGCCGAACGCTTCAGCGGTGGTGCGGAGGTCGACCTGCCGGTGCATCGCCGCGTGAGGGAAGCTTGTCGTCCCCGAGGTATACAGCCAGAAGCCGGGGGTCTCCGTGGTCGTCGCGGCGGCGGCGGCAGGAGCGGCCTGCATGAAGTCCTGCCAGCGGTGGATCTGCCTGCCGCGCGGGTGCTCGCGTGCCTGCGCTGCGGTGCCGGGCGGGCCGGCGACGACGATGTGATCGAGCCATCCAGTACCAGCGAGGAACCCCGGCAGCGACGCGAGTTCGTCCGACACGATCGCGACCCGGGGGCGGGCGTCCTGGGCGATGCCGATGAGGTCGCGGCTCGTCAGCATGGTGCTGACGGGCACGGGTACGGCCCCGATACGGAGCGTGCCGAGGAAGGCCGCGAGCCAGTCGGGACCGTCGAGCAGGACGATGAGCACGCGCTCTTCCGGGCGGACGCCGAGGTCCCGCAGGCCCCCGGCGGCATGCGCGACACAGTCGAGAAGTTCTGCGTAGGTGAGTGAGCAGTCCCTGCTTCGCACCGCGACGGCGTTTCCGAGACCGGCGTCGATGTGAGAGTCGAGCAGGTACGTTGTCGCATTGAAAGTCCCGCCGCCCATAGGTGCCTCGTTCCCCCGCCGACGCTGGGCCGGGATGCACTCTCAGGTCAGCCGGCGGGCGCTAGGGCTTCGTGGCCCCGCAGCGGAGGGTTCAGTGCTGCGGGCCACTCACCTGCTGGATAACTGGATAAATCTTTAGCTCTCAACTATACGTGGAGATAGTTGATAATAGTAGCGCCTGAGACATTCATCCGGCGGGCGCCGTCTTGGTGCCTGGCGCCGACGGCCGGGCGGCGGGAGCGGACGGGCCGAGGACGAGGTCGATGCAGGTCTGCGCGAACGCCTCGGGGTCGTCCCGTCCGGGCTCGAACCATTTGTAGACCCAGCTCGTCATGCCGAGAATGGCTTGTGCCCCATAACGTGCTTCGACGGGGGCGATGGCGCCCTCGGCTGCGGCGGCGGCCACCGCTTTGGCGAAGATGCGCAGGTAGCGCCGCTCCTTGGCCCGGATCTCGGCCTCGTAGTCGGCAGCCAGACGGGGACGCTGGTCAAAAAAGACGGAGAAGAAGCTCGGCTCCTGCGCGATGGTGATCGCCTGGTCGCGAATCAGGGAGGCCAGCCGCTCGCGCGGGTCCTCGATGTCGAGGCAGCTCTCGATGCGGCTGAGCGCGGTCGAGATCGCCCGGTCGAAGATCAGGTAGAGCAGCTCGGCCTTGGAGCGCACGTAGTAGTACAAGCTGGCCTTGCGCAGGTCGAGCGCGGCGGCCAGGTCGTCGAGGGAGCCCGCGTCGTAGCCCTTGGCGCGGAAGATCTGAGCCGCGGTTTCGACGATCTCGGTCATGCGCGCCCGGTACTCCGGACTCGGCTCGGTGTGCCGCGGCCGTCCGGGCCGCCGCCGCGCGGTGCCAGCGCTATCAGCCGACACGGGACCTCCCCCGCAAGAACCGCCTGCAGTCAGGCTGCGGGCGTGCAGAACGATATTAATTCTACCGACTGTTTTACATAAGATTTATCACGGAAGCAAGCGTGTCACCCCTCCAGGGCCTGGCGGGCAGCGGGAAACAGCATCTCGTCCTCTCGCACGGTGTGCGATTCGAGCAGGTCGCACAGCTCCAGGCAGGCGGCGAGCGGGAGGGCGGACGCGGTCGCGCCGGCCACGACCTCGTCGCGAAGCCGGCGGATACGGACATGCTCCTCGGCGAAGGCCCCGGTGATGCCCTCGCCGAGTGCGCCGGCGATCGCCGGGAAGAGCTCGTCGTCCTCGACGCGGATGTGCTCGTCAAGGCCGCCGGAGAGAAGGTCACGGCCAGCGGTGATCTGCCATGCCGCCTCCGTCGCGTCCCCGCGCCCGGCCGCCTCGCCCACGCGCGAGAGCAGCGCACGCACCTCGGTGTGCTCCTTCGACAGGGTTCCCATGACCTCAGGCCATGGCTGGAAATCAGGGGTCATCGCTCATCCTCCGCCGCTCATCGCAGTACCCCACGCGGATCGAGCCGGCGCAGGATCGCCAGCTCCGCACGGGTCGGGGCTGGGGTTACAGGGACGGTGCGTGGCCCGCCGAGCTCGAAACCTGTCCCGGCACGGACCTGACCGGCATCGACGCCTGGATGAACGCTGCGCAGCCGCGCGCGCAGCGTGACAGGGTCGAAGTCCATCGTGCACAGCGGGGTGACGACGAGCGCCGGCCCCCCACCTGGCAGGCGGGCCGCACGCCAGGACCGGGGGCCACCGAGATACCCCGGGCCACTCACGAAGTCGACTTTCTCGACGAAGGTCTTCGGGTTGTGGGATGCGGTGTAGATGAGCACGCGGCCCACCCGCCCGAGGAAAGGGAGACCGACGCTGCCGGGACCGCGCAAGCTAGGCCGGTCCCAGCTGCCGACGGCGACGAGATTGCAGTTGCCGTAGGCGTCGACCTGGATACCCCCGGCGAAGAAGGTGTCGAAGACGTCTCCTCGTCCCTCGAGCAGGACGATGTCGTTCAGCGGCACAGCCGTTTCGGCCCGGAGCAGCTCGAAGTCGCAGGCCGACGGCACGAGGGGCGCGAGGTAGGGGTTCACGCTGCAGGTCCCGCCCGCGACGTACCACAGGCTGGGCGCGTGCGTGAGCTGGGCGAGCCGGCAGGCAGCCTGGGGAATGGCGCTTGCCGTGCCCATGACGGTGACCTCGCCGTCGCGCAGTTCCCGCGCGAGCGAGACCGTCATCAGCTCACTGACGCTCCAGTTCCCGGTGTCTTCGCCGGGCGCTTCCGGGATTGCCACCGGGTCGCTGCTCCCGCTCATCGTCCCTCCCCTCCCTGATCGCCTGGACCCGCCGCGCCGCCGGGCGCAGGCCGCGGGTAGCGCAGCCGTTCGAGGCGCTCAGCGGTGGCAGCCGCGTACTCGGGCTCGGTCCTGGCCCGCACCTGCTCATCGATCCAGGCGTCGAATCCGGCCTGGTCGCGTGCCGCCCTCAGGTAGGACTTCAGATGATCTTCGTCGAAGTCATACTCGGCATGCGAGGCGGTCGGGTGACAGCCGCCAGGCGCAACGACGACGGCGTGGACGAGGAAGCCGGGGATTGTGGTGCCGACTGCCTGCGATGCGATGCGCGCCGTGGGAACGACCCGCTCGGCCTGCACCACGACGGTCTTGGACGCGAGCGCCATGAGGCGGTCGAGAAAGTGGGCGCCGCCGATGGCCGCGTTCCCCTTCTCATCCGCCTCACGGGCGTGAATGAATGCCACATCTGGCGCGAGCGGCGCTCCAGCGAGAACCGTGGCCGATGTGAACGGATCGGCCACGGTGCGGTAGCTCTCCGGGTTCACCCCGGCCACGTCGGCGTGCTCCAGGCCGGCCGGCAGGGGCACGAAGGGCAGGCCTCCGGCGCCCGCATACAGGCCGTGGGTGAGGTATGCCTCGTCAGCCTCCAGGATGCGCACCGTGGCGTCCTGCGCCGCCCGCCGGAAGCACGGGGCGAGCCCGAGGTGCTCGAAGCCCACGTAGGACGTGAGGATCTCCGACACAAGGCCCGCGCCAAGCAGCAGGTCCGCGTTCATCGCGCCACACGGACTCGTGAGCAACCGCCGTATCCGGCGGCGCTGGCGCAGGGTCTCGCGCACGAGCGCCATCGGGTTGTTGTGCAGGTGCATGCCCCCGACAGCGAGCAGACCACATCCCTCCGGCAGGAACCGCTCGACCGCCTCGCTCGCCGGCAGCAGCTTGGTCGCATTCATCGCAGGCGCTCAGTCCCCCGCACCCGGCAGCTGGCTGCCGCAGCTCCCGCAGAACCGGAAGCCCTCGGGCATGCTGCGCGCCCCGCAGGCGGGGCAGTGCGCGACCGGCGGGCCCCAGGGGAGTTCCGGCGCGCCGCCCTTCGCCGCCTGCTCTCGCAGCTCACGGTACCCTGGCGCCCGCTTCTCGACGAAGGCGCCCATGCCCTCGTTCGGCTCGAAGGACCCGAAGTGCAGCGACAGCCAGTCGCGCGCGTGCCCGACGGTCTGGTGCCAGGCGAGGTCCTTCCAGAAGTTCACCTGCTGCTTGGTGTAGCGGGTGCACTCTGGGAACGTGTCGAGCAGGTCCTGGCACACCGCGCCAACGGCCTCGTCGAGCCGCGAGAGGTCGATGCGGTAGCCGTCCTCACCCCGCTGCGCCTTGGTGATCTGCTCGGGCGCCGCACGCACGACCCATTCCGCGCCCTGGCGAACGGACGGCACGACCTCGTTCACCAGGCCCCATTCCAGGGCCTGATAGGCAGGGATCTTACGGTTGAGCATGAGCATCCACCGCGCGCGCCGGTCGCCCACGAACAGCGGGAGCCACTGCGTGGCCCCCCCGGCCGCGACGCTGCCGACGCCTGTCCCCACCTGGCCTACGTAGGCGTGCTCGGCGATCACCGACAGGTCACAGGCGAGGTGGCTCTCATTACCGCCACCCACCGCTATGCCGTTCAGCCTCGCCACGACCGGCTTGCCGGTGTTGAGGATGCTCTCGATGTAGGCGCTGAACAGCCCCATGTACTTCCAGTACTCGTGGGGTGAGCGGGTGTAGACGCGCTCGTACTCCTTCACATCGCCGCCGGTGCAGAAGGCGCGGTCGCCCGCGCCGGTGAACACGATCACCCCGACCTCGTCGTCGAAGGCGGCCTGGCGGAACGCGGCCGCGAGTTCCACCAGGGAGCGCGTGCTGTAGGCGTTGTAGGCATCGGGCCGGTCGATCGTGATCCTTGCCACGAAGCCCGACTTGACGTAGGAGATCGCGGTGAACTCGATCTCGGGAAGGCTGATGTACCCCATGCCGTGCACCCCTTCATCCGTCCGGGCAGCTGGCGCCCCCCGGACTTGAGCGGGGGGCGCCGTCCCGGTGCTGTGCGTTGACCTACCGGCTGGTCGTTAATATAATAGCGGCTAAATGTTGAGTGCGGAACCAGATGTAAGGGGAAGTGCCATGACGTACGTCATCGGCCCCACGTGCATCGGCCCCACGGACCTTTCCTGCGCGGATACCTGCCCAGTGGCGGGGACGTGCGGCTGGCCGGAGCACGGGGACTGGGTGGACATCCCCCCGGTCCGCAGCCGGCGCGCCACCGACCCAGATGCTGCTCCCGCGTCCGCCGGGACCCAGGTAAGCCAGCAATGACGCCCCCCGGGGGCGCTGGCCGCCCGGGCTCGCCACATCGAGACCCGCGTACCTGAGGAGGCTTCATGACCGGGCGGGAGCGCAGGATCCTCCACGTGAGTGTGAACGGGGAGGCGCGCGAAGAACTCGTGGCGGCACACGAGACACTCCTTGAGGTGCTGCGGGAACACCTCCGCCTGACCGGCACCAAGCACGGCTGTGAGGTTGGCGAGTGTGGCGCCTGCACCGTGCTCGTTGACGGTGTGCCCCAGCTCAGCTGCCTGGTCCTGCCGGACCAGGTCGAGGGCGCCGAGGTGACCACGGTCGAAGGGCTCGCGGACGGCGCCTCCTTGCACCCCATCCAGGAGGCGTTCGTGCGCCTCGGCGCCTCCCAGTGCGGCTACTGCACCTCGGGGATGCTGCTCACCGCCAAGGCGCTACTCGATGCCAACCCCGCGCCGACGCGCGCGGAGATCAGGCAGGCGCTGTCGGGCAACCTCTGCCGCTGCACGGGTTACGCCAGCATCGTCGATGCCGTCGCGCTCGCGGGGAGGAGCATGGGATGTCAGGAGTGAAGAGAGTCACCGCTGACTGGGTCGGCAGGCCGCTTGGCGCAGGACCTGGCGGCGGCGACGGCACCGGCTTCCGCATCGTCGGCAAGCCGCTGCCGCGTGTCGACGCCGTCGCCAAGGTGACCGGCGCGACCATCTATGCGGACGATCTCGCCCTGCCCGGGGCGCTCGCCTGCAAGCTGCTGCGCAGCCCCCATCAGCATGCCCGCATCCGCTCTGTGGACGTGGCCGCGGCCCGCGAGCTGCCAGGCGTGGTGGCGGTGCTCACCGGCGACGCGCTGCCCGCCCGCTTCGGGATCCTCCCGGTGAGCCAGGACGAACGCGCCCTGGAGTTCGAGAAGGTGCGCTACGCCGGCGCGCGGTTGGCGGCGGGGCGCGCCCCGGACGAGGAGAGGGCGCAGGCCGGGTGCAAGCTAATCGGCGTCGACGACGAGCCGCAGAGGCCCGTGAGGACCATGGAGGCGGCGCTCGGGGCCCCGGCGGACGAGCCGATCCAGGAGGAGGCCGAGCTGGGGAACATCCACCGGCTGGCGGCCCTGGAGTTCGGCGATGTCGATGAGGGGTTCGCCGCGGCGGACCTGGTGCGCGAGGACGTCTTCTTCTACGCGGGCAACACCCACCTGGCGATGGAGGAGCACTCGGCCACCGCAGTCTTCAGGGACGGCCAGCTGACCCTGTGGTCTTCGACGCAGACGCCTCACTACGTCCACCGCACGCTCGCCAAGGTCCTGGGGTTGCCCATGGCCCGCATCCGCGTCGTCGCCACCCCGCAGGGGGGCGGCTTCGGGGGCAAGTCGGACCCCTTCTCGCATGAGATCATCGTCTCGAAGCTGGCGATGATGACCGGGCGGCCTGTCAAGTGCACGCTCACGCGGGAGGAGGTCTTCTATGCCCACCGGGGACGCCACCCCGTCCTCATGTGGGTGCGGACCGGTGTGACCAGCGACGGCAGGATCCGCGCCCTGCACTTCCGTACCGCCCTCGACGGCGGCGCCTACGGCTCCTTCGGCGTGGCGTCCATGTACTACACGGGCGCGCTGCAGCCGGTGACCTACGACCTGCCCGCGTACCGATTCGAGGCCTGCCGGGTCTTCACCAACAAGGCACCCTGCGGGCCCAAGCGCGGGCACGGCACCCCGCAGCCGCGCTTCGCGCTGGAGCTTCATCTCGACAAGATCGCCGAGGAGCTGGGGATGGACCCGGTGGAACTGCGGCGGCGCAACTACGTCAAGCCCGCGTCGCGCACGGTGAACTGGCTGCGGGTGACCTCCTGCGCAATCGACGAGGTAACCGACCGGGTTGTCGATGCCTCCGGCTTCTCACGGCGGGAGCGGCGCCACGGGCACGGCCAGGGCTTCGCCGTCTCGGCGTACCTGTGCGGCGCTGGCCTGCCGATCTACTGGAACCGCATGCCCCACAGTGAGGTGAACCTGAAGGTCGACCGGGGCGGAGTCACGGTCTTCTGCGGGGCGGCCGACATCGGCCAGGGCTCCGACTCGGTGCTCGCCACCCTCGTCGCCGAGGAGCTGGGCCTGTCGCGATCGGACATCCGGCTGGTCACCGCCGATACCAGCCTTACCCCGGTCGACCTTGGCTCTTACTCCTCCCGGGTCACCTTCATGGCCGGCAACGCGGCCATCGATGCAGCCCGCAAGATCCGCGGCACCCTCATCTCGGCGGTGGCCGTCCGCACCGGGCGGCCACTGGCAGAGGTAACAGTCGGCGACGGCACGATCGGCGATATGACCTTCGAGGAGGCCGTCGGCGCAGCGGAGGAACTGCACGGCGCCCTCGGCTCGACCGGCAGCTACGCGCCGCCGCCCGGCATCGTCGGCTCCTTCCGGGGCGCGGGCGTCGGGCCGAGCCCCGCCTACAGCTATTCGGCGGCCGTGGTCGATCTTGACGCCGACGCCCGCACCGGCGAGGTGCGGGTCAACAAAGTCTGGATCGCGCATGACATCGGGCGCAGCCTCAACCCGCTGCTCGTGATGGGCCAGGTCGAGGGGAGCGTCTACATGGGCATCGGCGAGGCCCTGATGGAGGAGAACGTCTACCGCAAGGGGCTCCAGCGCCAGCCCTCCATGCTTGAGTACAAGACGCTCAGCTGCCTCGACATGCCCGAGATCGAGGCCGTGCTCGTGGAGACGCTCGATCCCGAGGGTCCCTACGGCGCGAAGGAGGTCGGCCAGGGCCCGCTGCTGCCGGTGGTGCCGGCTGTCGTGTCGGCGATCCACGACGCCCTCGGAGTATGGGTGGACGAGGTCCCTGTCACGCCGGAGAAGGTGCTGAAGGCACTCGAATCACTGGCCAAGGGCGGCGTGGGCCGGGCCGGCCCGCGCCGCTTCCCCGAGATCCCCTACCCTCCCTGCACGAAGGTGGCGCCTCCCGATGTTGCGACTACCGCGGTTTGACTACCTCCGCCCGGGCTCGGCCAGCGATGCCGCCCGGATGCTAGCCGACCACCCGGGACGGGCGATGCTCGTGGCGGGAGGGACCGACCTGCTGCCGAAGATGAAGCGTCGGCAGATGCAGCCCGAGGTGCTCATTGGGCTGTCACATGTCGCCGGGCTGCATGAGGTGCGCTCGACGCCAGCGGGCGGCATCGAGCTCGGCGCGGCGGTCACGCTCACCGCAGTGCTTCATCACGACAAGATCGGCGTTACCCACCCCGGCTATGCGCAGGCGGCCGGCCTGGTCTCCTCCCCGGCGTTGCGCAATGCCGGGACGATCGGCGGCAACCTGTGCATCGACACCCGGTGCAACCTCTACGACATGACGGAGGAGTGGCGCGAGGCGATCGGCTTCTGCCTGAAGACGGGCGGGGATGCCTGCCGTCTGGCCATGAGCAGCCCCCGCTGCTGGGCCGTGTCCTCCTCCGATACCGCGCCGATCGCCATCGCCCTCGGCGCGACGGCGGTGCTCGCCGGTCCAGCCGGTGAGCGTGAGGTCCCGGTGGGATCGCTGTACCGGGACGACGGCATCGACCACCTGGCGAAGGCGCCGGACGAGGTGCTCACGAGCCTGCGCCTGCCGCCCCCCGGCGGATGGCGCTCCGCCTATGTGAAGCTTCGGCGGCGCCAGTCCTTCGACTTCCCGATCGCCGCCGCCGCCGTTGCGGTCAAGCTGGACGGCAATGTGGTCGAGGACTGCCGGATCGTTCTCGGGGCGGTCGCGTCGCACCCGGTCGAGGTGGCAGCGGCGGGCACGCTGGCAGGCCGCAAGCTCGACGACGGCGCGATCGCCGAGGTCGCCGTCCTGGCGGCCAAGCCGGCGAAGCCCCTTGACAACACCGACATGTACTACGTGTGGCGCAAGCGGATGGTGAAGGTGATCGTCGAGCGCGCACTGCGCGAGGCGGCAGGGCTGAGCTGATCCGCCTTGCTGGCGGCCGGCAAGGAGCAGCCGCTGCCGCGCCAGAACGGCGTTCCGGGGCCGCCCGTCCTTGACCCCCGGTACGGCCGCGTGCCCGGACCCGCTAAGCGAGGGCTTTCTCCGCGGTGAGCTTGCTCAGCCGGCGCTGGCCGAGCAGCGCCGCGCCGAGGGCGAGCACGTACTGGACCATGTCTCCCTCGGGCACGTGCGCACCGCCGAGCTTCTCGGTGAGCAGGGCCGCCATCGTCTCGAAGCGCAGGATGCCGCCGACGAGGGTGAACTCCGGCTCCATCTTGGCCCGCTTCATGAGCTGCATCGACCGGGCGACGAGCGAGGCGATGGCCCCCTGCATGATGTCGGCGGGTGCCACGCCCTGGGAGAGGTGGTTGATCACCTCGGCCTCGGCGAACACCGCGCAGACGCCGGAGATCGGCACCTGCTCGTGCGAGGTCGCCGCGAGCGGCCCGATCTCCTCGATACCGAAGCCCATGTAGTGGGCTGTCTTCTCGAGGAAGGCGCCCGTGCCCGCGGCGCACTTGTCGTTCAGCCGGAACGACCTCACCTGGCTGTGCTCGTCGATGCGGCTGGCCTTCATCGTCTGGCCGCCGATGTCGAGCACCGTGCGGGTGCCCGGGTAGAGGAATCGTGTCCCCCACGCGGCCGCCGTCAGATCGGTCACGTTCAGCTGGCGCGCGGGAAGCTGGAAGCGCCCGTAGCCCGTCGTCGCGACGTAGCTGATGTCGTCGGCGTCCAGCCCCGCCGCCACCACCGCCTCGTCCAGCGCCTGCTCCGCCGCCTCGGCGAGCTTGAAGCCCGTTCGCCGCAGCGAGCGCCCGGCGATTTCGCCGTCGCTGGAGATGATGATGGCCTTGGTGTAGGTCGACCCGACGTCGATGCCCGCGGTGTGACTCATGACGCGCGCCCTCCTGAAGCCGGGACCGGCTCCCGCCGGCTCCTGATGCGGTCCATGGCGAACAGCGCCGCCCCGAGAGCCCCCATGAAGTGGGACTCCTCGCTGTAGTTGACGGGGAACCCGAGCAGGTCCGAGATCACCCGTACCATCCCCGCGTTGCGGGCCACGCCGCCGGTGAAGGTGACCTCCGGCTCGATGCCCACCCGGCTCAGCAGCGCCATCGCGCGTGAGCCGACGGACTGGTGGACGCCGAGCAGGATGTCCTCGGTCTTCTTGCCCTTCCCGAGCCAGGACAGGATCTCGGACTCCGCGAACACCGTGCAGGTCGTCGAGATCCGCACCGGCCGGTCCGAGAGCAGCGCGGTCGGGCCGAGGTCGTCGAGCGGGATGTCGAGGGCGACCGCGGCCGCACCGAGGAACCGGCCGGTGCCCGCCGCGCACTTGTCGTTCATCGAGAAGTCGAGGACCTCGCCGTTGGTGCTCACCTTGATCGCCTTGGTGTCCTGGCCGCCCATGTCGAGCACGGTGCGCGTCCCGGGGAACATCTGCGCCGCGCCACGCGCGTGGCAGGAGATCTCGGTCGTCTGGGCGTCGCCGAAGGTCACCCGGTAGCGGCCGTAACCGGTGCCGATGATGAACCCGACGCCCTCCTGCTCCTCGCGGATGTCCGCCTCCGCCAGCGCGATCTCATAGGCGCGCTCGGCCGCGAGCGTGACGTTCGCGCCGGTGTCGATCAGCGACTGGCCGACGATCCGGAGGCCGTCGTCGATGATCACTGCCTTCGTCTGGGTGGAGCCCACGTCCACCCCTGCTGCGTAGGTCATGGCCTGCCCTTCCCGGAAGCGGCGAGCAGCTTGCGCGTCTGCAGGCCCTCGAAGAAGGCATCGACGCGGTTCTTCAGCTGCGCCTCGGAGACCACGCGCGGATCCATGTGGTCGGAGTCGAGGAGCAGGGTGGCGACGTCGGCGAGCTCCATGACCGCGCGCCTGGAGTCCGCCAGCCCGGTGGAGACGGTCCGGCAGGACTTGATGGCGTGGTAGACGATCCCGTCGATGCCGAAGGGCCAGATCATGTCGGCGAGCAGGCGGTCGGTGTGGAACATCGCATCCATCGAGGCCCGCACGGAGACGAGCACGCCCTCGGCGAGGCTCGCGAGCGGATGCTCGAGGTCGTACTCGAATCCGGAGTTCCATCCCCCCGAGGCGAACCACGTGTAGCTCGACCCCGCGAAGACGCCGCCGCGGTCGGTGAACATCTCGCTGAAGCGCCGGAAGATCGGATAGCACGGGACGCCGACGAAGGCGAGACGGTGCTGCTCGTCGAAGTTCGTCCCGATGCCGTTCGCGGCCTTGTACTCGAGTTCCTCGACGAGCCGCTCGAAGTAGCGGGCGCCCTCCGGCCGCCCGCGGAAGCCGTTGACCACGCCGAGGTACACCGTGCCGTCGGTCACCGCGTTGTAGACGGCCGGCCGGCTCATGTTCAGCTCGAGGACCCGCTTCCAGTTCCTCGTCATGGTGTTCGCGTGGGACATCGTCTCCCGCAGCTCGTCGATGTCGAAGCGCCTGCCCGTGACGTCCTCGCAGAGCGAGATGAGCTCGCCGATCTGGCCGGCGACGTAGCGCAGGTCGTTCTCGTAGTCGACGTGCCCTCGCCCGGTCAGGCGGCCGGCGGCTCTGGTGCCGGGGACGTCGAGGGTGAAGATCGGGATGTGGTACATCCGCTCCCAGATCTCGGCCCACTTGATGTAGGTGTTGCAGGCGCCCGTGTAGACGGCGATGTCCGGGCGGGGGATCTGTCCCATCGGGGTGCTGCCGCCCCGCAGCTGCAGCCCGACGTCGGCCTTGACGTAGCCGCAGACGTCGGAGGCGTACCCCAGGTCCTCAGCCTGGGCGATGTAGGACTCAGAGGTGTGGCGCACCGCGGTCTGCAGGCCGTTGATCTCGGGGAACACGAGCTTGAATCCGAACGCGGTCAGCAGCTCGGCGAGGCTGCCCATCACGAAGACGTAGGCCGACTTCGCGCCCTGCCCGGGGGCGTTGGTGAGCTCGTCGAACCACGAGCGGAAGAGGCGGTTGCCTTCGTGGTTGCCGCGCCCGACGATGGAGCCGGGCTCGCCGTCCGCGGGCGTGGTCCGGTCGGCGGGGTTCTTTGTGTCCGTGGTCATCCCGGGCCTCCGTTCAGGCGAAGAGGACGTTCTCGATGAAGGTCTCGAGCTGGATCTGGAGGCTGTCGAAGCTCGTCATTTTTTCCTCGAACTCGTTGACGAAGTAGGGGATGCCTTCCTCATCAAGTGCCTTCACGTAGGGGACCTGCTCGTCAAGCCCGGGCTCGCACATCTTGGCCGCGCTGATGATGGCCGCACCGGCCCCGGAGTTCCTGATCCGCTTGACGAGCATCGCCTCCTTCGGCTTGCGCAGGTCGTGCTGGACCGGGCTGTAACTCGAGCGCTCCAGGTAGGAGTAGGCGAGGCTGCCGAGGGGGTCGTCGTCGAGCGAAACGTCCTCGCTGAGCCACCGCAGCCCGATCAGCAGGTCGTCGTCGACCACGTAGGAGGACCGGGCGATCGTGGCCAGCAGGTCGAGGGGCGGCTGCTCGCAGAACCCGCCCTCGAACACGAGCCGCATGCGGTCCTGCGGCGCCGTGCCCCGCTGCTCGATCATCGGAAGGGCCGCCCGCAGCAGGTCGTTGTGCTCCTGCCGGGTGATCCTGCCGCCGAGGGCCATGAGGACATATGCCTCGTCGACCGCGAGCAGCCATGGCGTCTCGCGCTTGATCTCATAGAGCCGGCGCAGGAGCCGGCGGTTCTCGTTGAAGACCGTGATCGCCGCGCGCAGGTCGGCCTCGCTCACCTCGCGGCCTGCGATCTCCTCGACGCCCCGCTTGAGCCGTTCATACTCGCCCCGCAGGTAGGGCAATGCGTGGGCCGAGTTGGCGTTCTGCGGTAGGTAGAGAATCTCGCACGGGTAGGGGAAGTTACGTCCCCACACCGCCGCGAGGTTGCGCGCGGTGTCGCAGATCGGGTGGGAGACGAACATGTCGAGTTCCAGGCGCCCCGACAGTGCCAGCTCGAGCGAGGTCTTCACGATCGAGCACAGGTAGGCGCCGAAGCGTGCGTCGCCCTTGCGCGCCTCGATCGGGGCGCCGTGGATCTTCACGGGCAGCAGGCCCGCCGCCGCGACGATCTCCTCGGGGAAGTACACCTCGAAGTGGCCGACGACCTTGCCGCCGGCCTCCCGCCAGCGCTTCACCGTGGGGTAGTCGGCGTCCTCGATGACCTCACGGCAGTAGTGCAGGAGGTCCTCCAGCGAGAGACCCTCCCAGCCGTCAAGCAAGTGGACGTTCATGGGCATCTCACCCTCCACTCGAAGGGGCCCGGGACCACCGCTTCGCGGGCTCTCCCTGCCCCATGTGGCGGCGCAGCTCCCCGGGGGGGACCTAAAGCGGCCAACCTTGCTATTTATTCTACCAACCGTCCGGTCAACATCACTGACTAGCAAATAGTTTACTGGTGGGCTATACGTAGTGCAACCCCTCCCGCGGGCCACCACGCGCGGTGAGCCGGTGGGGGAGCGCCCCGCCACCGCCGGGCTGTGGGGGGAGCGGGCGGGCCTGGCAGGTGGCCAGGACCGCTGGGGGAGCGGGCGGGCCTGCCAACCGACCGGGCCTGTGTGGCGTCCTTAGAGTGCACGGCTGACTGGCAGGCCCTGCGCCAGGCCCTGTCCACGCGCCGCCTGCTGCAGCCCGGCCAGGCCGGGTACCCCCAGGCGCGGCTGCTTTTCGACCCGCGTTTCGACGGTCAGCGGCCAGCCGCTGTCGCCTACTGCCGGACCCCCGGCGACGTCGCCACCTGCCTGTCCTTCGTCCGCCGGTTCGCCATGCCGGTGGCCGCGCGCTCCGGTGGGCACAGCTACGCCGGCTGGTCCGGAACCACCGGGCTGACCGTGGACGTCACCGAGATGAACTCGTTCCGCCTCGGCGCGGGCGGGACCGTGACCGTCGGTACCGGCCTGCACCTGATCGACTTCTACCACCGGCTGGCTGAGCACGGGCTGGCCGTCCCGGGCGGCTCGTGCCCGACCGTGGGCATCGCCGGGCTCACCCTCGGCGGCGGAGTCGGTGTGCTGGCCCGGGCTTTCGGGCTCGCCTGCGACAACCTGGAGGCGTTGCAGATCGTCACCGCCGACGGCAGCGTTCTGCGATGCTGCTGGACGCGGGCTGCTCGGGGATGACCGTGGACCAGTGCCACCTGCCCTGGCAGGCGCCGGGAGGCCAGCTCACCCGGCAGCCGGAACTGGCCAAATCCGATTTCATCACCGCCGGGCTGCCGGCGGCCGGGATCCGCACCCTGCAACTACATCGACCCGGATCTGGCCGGCTGGCGGCAGGCCTACTACGGCGCCAACTACGCCCGGCTGGCGCAGGTCAAGGCGGCTTATGACCCGGCTCAGCTGTTCGGTTTCCCGCAGGGGATCACGCCGGGGCACTGACGCCCCCGGCGGTGGCACTGGCCTACCTGATCAGGTCCCGCAGCACGAGGAAGGTGAGCACCACCAGCGACAGCGAGATGAGCTGACTGCGCATCCTGACCCTGCGGAACGCCGGGATGCGGGCCTTGTGCACCTTGAGATCGGCGTTCGCTCCCTGAGCGTGGCGGACGTGCCAGCCGGCGTACCCGCCGATGATCATGATGACGATCAGCAAGAGGACGGTGCTCCCGCTCATGCCGCTGCCCCTCCCTGGGAAACCTCCCGGGCAGAGCATCTCGCATTATGCAGACCATGTTCTACCGGTTTAGGCAGTTCCGTGCGGCACGGAATGCTTCAGACCGCACTGGAGGCTGCCCAGATGTTGATGTGCCCCTCCATGGCATGCTGATCGATCGCGGCGAGTTCTTCCTGGCTGAAGACTGAATGGCCGGCCGCGGCCAGATTCTCCTCCAGTTGCGCGACACTGCTCGCGCCCATCAGCACCGAGGTGACCCGCTCATCGCGGAGCACCCAGCTCAGCGCCATCTGCGCCAGCGACTGGCCCCGGCTGCGGGCGATCTGGCCGAGGGCGCGGATCCGTGCCAGGTTCTCCTCGCTCAGCTGGTCGCGGGTCAGGGTGCCAGGCCGGCTGGCCCGCGCGCCTTCCGGCATCCCGGCCAGGTACTTCCCGGTCAGCAGGCCCTGCGCGAGCGGCGAGAACGCGATGCAGCCGGTGCCCTCACGCGCCAGCACGTCCAGCAGGCCGCCCTCCACCCAGCGGTTGAGCATGGAATAGGACGGCTGGTGAATCAGCAGCGGTGTGCCGAGCTGGCGCAGGATCGCCGCTGCCGCCGCGGTCCGCTCGGCGGAGTAGGACGAGATCCCGGCATACAGCGCCCGGCCCGAGCTGACCGCTGTCGCCAGCGCGCCCATGGTCTCCTCGAGCGGGGTGTCCGGATCGGCCCGGTGGCTGTAGAAGATGTCCACGTACTCCAGGCCCATCCTGGCCAGCGACTGGTCCAGGCTGGCCAGCAGGTACTTGCGCGACCCCCAGTCCCCGTAGGGGCCCGGCCACATGTCGTAGCCCGCCTTGGTGGAAATGATCAGCTCATCCCGGTAGGGCCGCAGATCCTCACGCAGGATCGCGCCGAAATTGCGTTCTGCCGTTCCGTAGGGTGGCCCGTAATTATTGGCCAGGTCAAAATGGGTGACGCCCAGGTCGAACGCGCGCCGGATGATCGCCCGCTGGGTGTCCAGGGGCCGATCATCGCCGAAGTTCTGCCATAGCCCGAGTGACACTTCGGGCAGCCTCACCCCGCTGCGGCCGCAGCGGCGGTACACGAGGCGCTCATAACGGTCATCGCCGGCGAGGTAGGCCATGGCGGCAAGTCTTTCACCCGGCTGCTGGCACTATGGGCACGGGACGAGCACCCGCACGGCTAACACGACCAGCCGAGTATGAAAGGCAGAGGCGATGTACGACGCGATCATGGCCGAGAGCATCAGCACCACCGGGCATGGCGGGGACACGATCGAGGCTTATCTGGCCCGCCCGCTCGGGCCGGGGCCGTTCGGCGGCGTCGTCGTGATCCATCACATGCCGGGCTACGACGCTGGCACCAAGGAGATAACCCGGACCTTCGCCACCCACGGCTACCTGGCCCTGTGCCCGAACCTTTACACCCGCGAGGCGCCGGGCGCGAGCCCCGACGACGCAGCCGCGGCGGCGCGGGCTCGCGGCGGGGTACCGGACGAGCGGCTGGTCGGCGACGTCGGGGGAGCGGTGAACTACCTGCGGGCCATGCCGGTCTCCAACGGCAAGGTGGGGACCATCGGCTACTGCTCCGGCGGGCGCCAGTCGTTCCTGGCCGCCTGCAGCCTGCCACTGGATGCCGCCGTGGACTGCTACGGCGCGTTCATCGTCGGCACACCGCCCGCAGGGAATCCACTCAAGGCCGGGCCGATCGTGCACATGGCGCCGGACCTGTCCTGCCCGCTGCTCGGCCTGTTCGGCGAGGATGACCAGTACCCCTCGCCCGATCAGGTCGCCGAACTGGGCAAGGCGCTCAACGAGGCGGGCAAGGCGCACGAGTTCCACAGCTACGCGGGGGCCGGGCACGCGTTCTTCTCGGTGAACCGGCCTGCCTACCGGCCCGAGGCGGCGGTAGACGGCTGGGAGAAGATCTGGGACTTCTTCGGCCGCTACCTGGCGGGCTGAGGGGAGACCGGCCATGTGCACGTATCTCACCGAGACACTCGACGTCGAGGGCAGCGGCAAGGGGGCGGCCGGCTGGTTCGCGCTGAGCCAGGCGACTGTGTACTTCGATCACCCGCAGCACGCCCCGGCGGAGCACACACTGAACATCGACTTCCTCAACCCAGGGCAGGGGCCCTCGGCGCGGGTGGCGGTGGAACTGACCGCAGCCTCAGCCAGGGCGCTGGCCGCGGCCATTGAGGCGGCACTGGCAGCGGCCCCGCCCGGCCTCGTCTGAGGCGGCGGGGCCCGGCTGACGAGGCCGGAAATGTCGGTGGTGCGTGCCAGGATCGGGGTGAAAGGGTCGGACAGGGCGGTGGCATGAAGTTCAGGGTCGAGCATGACGTACTAGCAGAAGCAGTGGCCTGGGTGGCGCGTGCGCTGCCGTCGCGGCCCGTGGTGCCCGTGCTGTCCGGGCTCCGCCTGGAGGCACGCGATGACCAGCTGACGCTGTCGTGTTTTGACTACGAACTGTCGGCCACCGTCCGGGTGGAGGCCGATATCGCGAAGCCGGGCACGGCGCTGGTACCCGGCCGGCTGCTAGCCGAGATCACCCGGAGCCTGCCCGGCCAGCCGGCCGAGTTCGCCGCCGATGGCGATGTGGTCAGCCTGACCTGCGGCAGCGCCGAGTTCACGCTGGTGTCGCTGCCGCTGGCCGACTATCCCGAGCTGCCGCCGACACCACCGCTGGCCGGCACGATTGACGGCGGTGAACTCGCCGCCGCCACGGCTCAGGTCCTGCCAGCGGCGAGCCGGGACGACACGCTGCCGATGCTCACCGCCGTGTGCCTGGACATGCGCGGTGACATCATGACCCTGGCAGCGACCGACCGGTACCGGCTGGCGGTGAGGCAGGTGCGCTGGGCGCCGGCCAGGCCCGGCCTCCGGGCCATCGCCCTGGTGCCCGCCCGCACACTCGCTGACGCCGCCCGGACGATGGCGCCGGGGGAGCAGGTCGCGGTGGCCTTCACCGCCAGCGGTGAGGCGCCCGGCCCGCCCAGGTCAGCGGGGACGGGTGCCAGCCGCCAGGGGGAGCGGGAGCCGCACCCGGTTGAAGGCATGATCAGCTTCGAGAGCCGGGGGCGGCGGCTGACCGGCCGGCTGATCGGAGGTGAATTCATCCGGTACGCGTCCCGGTTCCCGGACGGGTTCGGCTGCCGGGCAGAGGTGCCGGCGGGCTCGTTCATCGAGGCAGTCAGGCGCGTTTCGCTGGTTGCTGACCGGGCGAGCCCCGTTCGGCTCACGTTCGGCCAGGGCCGGGCCGTGGTCGAAGCGCAGACCGAGGGCCGTGCCCGGGCGGTGGAGACCGTGACCGCCAGCTTCCGGGGCGACGAGCCGGCCATCGCCTTCAACCCGCAGTACCTGCTCGATGGGCTGACGGCAGCCGCCGCCGGGACCGCTGCTGGCCAGGCTGGGCAGCCCGGCCCGGCTGGGCAGCCCGCTGGTCATGAGGAGACCGGAACCGCCCCGGCCACAATCCGGCTGGAGTTCACCAGCCCCGCCAAGCCTGCCCTCATCACCTGGGCCGGTGACGCCGCCGGTCAGCCAGGGGAAGAAGGGGTGCCCGCGTTCCGCTACCTGGTGGTGCCGTTGAGGTCGCCGACCCGCGCCTGATGCCAGGGCCCGTCCGGATAGTCCTGGTACTGCGCGTAGGCCCCACGCGAACGCAGCGGCCGCCGGGCCTGCTCCCGGCCGGCCCGCCCGGCCCGGCGGGCCCGTGCGGCCCGGCCACCCAGCCGCCAGAACGCCCTGCCCACCAGGGCGGCCCGCGCGACCCACATGACGCGCCCCAGCCAGGGGGCACCCACCGCGACCGGCACCATTTCCAGCCAGGCTCCGCTGCGCCAGGCCCGGCGCCCGACCCAGACCAGGGTGGCCACCAGCCCGGTCAGCAGCACCACCGGCACAACCAGGAGCAGCAGCGCCAGCAGGACCAGGCCGCCGTGGGGCAGCGAGTTCACGATCAGCACGCCGCCTGCCACCAGGCCAGCCAGAACCAGCAGCGGAATCAGCCCGCGCCACCGGCGCCTGCCCGCCCGTGCCGGGGAGCCGCCGGGGGAGCGGGTGCCGGCCCAGCCGGCCGCGCCTACGGCAGGGAGGTCGGCGGTGACGCGTGCCAGTTCACCCGCGGTCATGGCCGAATAGGCAGCGTCCAGCCTGGCCCGGAACTCGTCCATGGTGAGCCGCCCGGCAGCGTGATGCTCCCGCAGCTGACCGGCCACGGCCTCACGGCCGGCTTCGCTGATGCGCCAGTCCGCCCCCGCCGCCATGTCCACCTCCAGGTGCCCTCGCTCGCCACCGGTTAGCCAGAGCAGATGTCAGCCACGTTATATCTCGAAGCACCGGCGGGCAAACGCCCGGCATTCAGGCGCGCCCCCCCGCCGGGCCGGGGAGTAGCGGCTACCTGACGTGCGGGCGGCGGCGGGCGGCGCACGCCCGGATCGCCGCCCGCGCAGGTTGCGCGTGATGCCGCTCAGGCCGGATCGACACGGCGGCTCAGCAGGCAGAACTCATTGCCCTCCGGGTCGGCGAGCACGTACCAGCTGACGTCGCCCTGGCCGATATCGGCGGGCCTGGCCCCGAGGTCAATCAGCCGGTCCAGCTCGGCTTTCTGGTCCCGGTCGGTGGCATTGAGATCCAGATGCAGCCGGTTCTTGGTCTGCTTCGGCTCGGGAACCTCGATGAACTCGATGCCGAACGGCGCTCCACGTGTGCCGATCGAGACAGAATCCTCGTCATGCCCGGTGACCTGCCAGCCGAGCACCGTGCTCCAGAACGCGGCCAGCAGCCGGGGGTCGGCGCAATCGATCGCGATCGAGGTGATCCGGTTAGCCATAAGCCGACCGTAGTACCCGCCAGTGACAGCTGCGGTGCCGCACACCCTGGGGAGCTGCCCCTTATACACCTCTCCGAGCCCACGAGACTACGGCGAATCTCGTATGCCGCATCTTCCTTG
>OFHK01000097.1_pt1 | contig 26864 bp, 25 predicted proteins | sample 1521951 | NCBI WGS metagenome assembly OFHK01 (sample SAMEA2468436, study PRJEB22500) | soil metagenome | biome: Glassland; feature: Farmland; material: Clay | place: Australia | collected 2013-01-31 | depth 0.55 m
GTAGAAGGTCACGGCGCGACGTGCACGCGGGTGGAATCAGGAAGCCCGACCTGCCCGGAGACGATCACCGTATCTCCGGGTGCGAGGCCCGGTGCCGTCACGCCGATCCGCCCGTGATCCACGATACCCTTCTCGACCGACACCCACACCGCGCGGCCGTGCCGCACCGCCGCGACCTGCGCCGTTCCCGTGATGTCATCGGTGAGAACGGCCGCGACCGGTACCGAGATGACGCCAGCGTCCCGCCCGATCGTGATCGTCGCGGTGCCGAAGAGCCCGACCGAGGGCACGGAGAGCGCGTCACCGAGATCGATGCGCACGGGGACGGTGAAGGCGCTGCTGCTCGCCGAGGGCAGGACCCCGTGCACCGCGCCGTGGATCGTCTTCGACGTGGCGGCGATCTTCCTGCTCCTCTGGGCGTTCGCCTGGGGCGGGCTCCTCGATCCCTCGACGCCGCTCATCGCGCGCGCCTCGCCGTTCATCTTCCTCGGCATCATGTTCGTCGCCACCCAGTACGCGTTGAAGAAGGAAGAGGTCATTCGCATATGAGCGCGGCGCAGGCGCCCACCCTAGAGGTCAGCGGCCGGCCCGTCGCGGGGATCGAGCAGGAGGTCCTCACGGCCCTCCGCAAGCAGTTTCCCACGGAGCTCCTCCAAGCCCGCGTCGCGCGACCGCGGCTCGTCGAGGTCGTCATCGATCGCGCGGACCTCGTGCGCATCTGCCGATTCCTCAAGGAGACGGCCCGGTTCGAGCACCTGGGCTGCATCAGCGCGGTGGACTGGAAGGACCACTACGAGAGCGTGTACCATCTGGAGAACTACTACAACGGCTGCGTCGTCCAAGTGAACGCGCGGATCCCCCACGACGACCCCAAGATCGCGAGCGTGTGCGATCTCTGGAACGCGGCGAACTACCCCGAGCGGGAGGCGTGGGACCTCATGGGCATCGTGTACGAGGGCCACCCCAACCTCACGCGGATCCTGCTCCCGGACGACTTCAAGTTCCACCCGCTCCGGAAGGACTTCCCCCAGGAGGTCGACCGGCAGTACATCAGCCGCCGGAAGCTGAAGGGGGGCAAGTGAATGCCCGAGTTCTGGATCAACATGGGGCCCCAGCACCCCATGACCCACGGGCTCTGGAACATGAAGGTCAAGGTGGACGGGGAGACGATCACGGACGCCCGCCCCGAGCTCGGATACCTCCACCGCGGCGTGGAGAAGATCTCCGAGGTCCGCGAGTTCCAGAAGGTCATCGTCCTCACGGACCGCCTCTGCTACGTCTCCTCGATCACGTGGTCCCACGCGTACTGCCTCGCCGTGGAGAAGATGATGGGCGTCGAGGTGCCCGAGCGCGGCCAGTACCTCCGGGTGATCTCCCTGGAACTTCAGCGGATCGCGTCTCACCTCATGTGGCTCGCGGCGTACGGCCCGGACCTCGGGCTGCTCACGGTCCTCCTCTGGTCCCTCCGGGAGCGCGAGCTGTTCCTGGACCTCATCCAGCTGATGTCCGGGGCGCGCATGAACCAGAACTATCCGCGGATCGGCGGCGTCCGTAACGACATCCCCGAGAACTTCGACGCGATGTGCAAGCGGAGCATCGAGCACTTCCTCGAGAAGCTGGACCGCGACTACGAGAAGATGCTCCACGAGTCCAAGATCTTCCACATGCGGACGCAGGGCGTCGGGATGATCTCCGCCGCGGACGCGATCAACTGGGGCGTCACGGGGCCCAACCTCCGTGCGTGCGGCGTGAACGTGGACGTCCGCCGCCTGGACCCCTACGAGGTGTACGACGAGCTGGACTTCGAGGTCCAGACGTGGAAGGGACCCGATGCGGGCGACTCGTATTCCCGGTTCATCTGCCGCTTCAACGAGATGCGGGAGTCCTGCAAGCTCATCCTGGAGGCCCTGGAGAAGATGCCCAAGGAGGGCGCGTACCGGACCAAGCCGCCGCGGCGCGCGGAGGGCGAGGGCTACGTCCGGACGGAGGACTCGCGGGGCGAAGCCCTCTTCTACGTCTGCGGCGACGGGGACGACCGGCCCTACCGCGTGAAGATCCGCAGCCCCATCTTCTGCACGATGGCCGCCACGCCCCTCATGCTGCGCGGCAACAAGCTCGCCGACGTGGTCGCCATCCTCGGCTCCATCGACGTGTGCGTGGGGGAGATCGACAAATGAGCGCCCCCCTCGTGCCGAGCCTGTTCGCCTCGTGCTACATCCTCACGGGCGCGATCATCTGGATCATCGACCAGATCCTGTACGCGATCGGCTTCGTCATCCCGCCGATCAACGACCCGCTCCACGCGCTGGGTGGTTGGCTCGCGTCGCCCGCGGTCTTGACCGTGATCACGTGGCTCGTCATGGTTCTCGTCATGGTCATCTGGGCCGTCCTGCTCAACCTGCTCACGATGATGTGGGTCGAGCGGAAGACGTACAGCCGGCTGCAGGACCGGTACGGGATCATGATCTCCATCTGGTCCCTGCCCCTGTGGCCCTTCAATCGCCGCAAGGACCGGCCCACGCACAAGGGCTGGGGCTACCTGCAGAACGTCGCCGACGGCATGAAGCTCCTGCAGAAGGAGAACCTCGTGCCCGCCTCCGCGGACTCCATGATGTTCAACGTGGCCCCGGCGTGGATCGCGGGGACCACGCTCATGGTCTTCGCCGCCCTCCCGTGGTCCAGCGGGCTCTACGTGGCCAACCTGGACCTGGGCATCCTGTTCATCCTCGCGGCATTCTCCCTGGCCCCCCTGGGCATCCTGATCGCGGGCTGGTCCGCGAACAACAAGTACACCCTCGTCGGCGGACTGCGCTCCGCGGCCATGCTCATGGCCTACGAGATTCCGCTGATCCTCGTGGTCATCGCCCTCGTGTTCACGACGGGCACCTTGGATCCCCAGGTCCTCGTGGCCCAGCAGGAGAGGGCCCTCGTGATCAACGGAGTCACGACGCCCCTCCCGGCGTGGAACATCTTCGGTCCCCAGATCCTCGGGTTCCTCATCTTCATGGTCGCCATCGTCGCGGAGATGGAGCGCATCCCCTTCGACCTCCCCGAGGCGGAGGCGGAGCTCGTGGAGGGCTGGACCACGGAGCTGAGCGGGATGCGGTTCGGCCTCGTGTTCGGGTTCAAGTGGCTCCGGATGATCGCGGGAGCCGGCCTCATCTCCATCCTCTATCTCGGCGGCTGGAGCGGCCCCGTGTTCTACACGTTCTACCTCCAGAACGTGCCGATCCCCATCATTCCCGAGGAGGTCTGGTTCATGCTCCGGATCTACCTCCTAGGCCTTTTCTTCGTCCTCATCTCCTGGGCCGTGCCCCGGGTCCGGATCGACCAGATCCTGAACATCGGCTGGAAGCGGCTGATCCCGCTCTCCCTGCTGGCCATCATCCTCGCCGCGGCCTGGCAAGCGTTCGTCCACGTGGGGTGAGGCTCGTGGTGTCTTCTGCCGCTGCGGTTCCGGGGGCATACGATGGGTGTTGACTGGGAAGCCGTGGCCTTCGTCGTGCTGAGCGCCATGGAGGTCGGGTTCTCCATCCTCCTCGTGACGAGCAAGCGCCTGGTCCGGGCGGCGTTCTGGCTCGCGGCGACCCTGATCACCATCGGCGGAATCTACCTCCTCTTCCGCGCGGAGTTCGTCTTCCTGATCCAGATCCTCGTGTACGCGGGCGCGGTCCCCCTGTTGTTCGCCTTCGGTATCATGGTCACCCGGCGGAAGATCATGGAGGAGCCCGGCATGGAGGGGAAGCCATGATTAACCAGCGGCAGGCGCTCGCGGTGGCCGCGGTCGCCACCCTGTTCCTCGTGCTGGCCGTCTCCTTCGTCGGCGTGCCCTGGCCCACCACGCAGCACGAGATCCCCGTGGTGAACACGACCTCTCCTTCGGGCAACGCAATCGCGAACCGCCTCTTCGACTCCTACGCGATCGCCCTCATCCTCATCGGGATCATCCTGGCCGCGGCGATGGTCGGCGGCGTCTACCTCGCCAAGATGGAAGGGGGGAAGCTCGGGCCATGATCCCCCTCGAGTGGGAGCTCGTCCTGTCCGCGCTCCTCTTCAGCATCGGCCTCTACGGGGTGCTCGCTCGGAAGAACGCGATCATGGTCCTCATGTCCCTGGAGATCGTGATCAACGCGGCCCTCCTCAACTTCGTCGCCTTCAGCTCCTACTCGAACGACGCGAGCGGTCAGGTGTTCGCCCTGTTGGGCATCGCGGTCGCCGCGGCCGACGCGGCGGTCGGGCTGGCCATCTTCCTCTCCATCTACCAGACCCATGGGACGGTGGACATGGATCGCGTGCGGTTCCTGAGGTGGTAGGACGGCGGACTTCAGCTACGTCTGGATCATCCTCCTCGCGCCGCTCATCGCCTTCCTCCTCTCCGGGCTGCTGGGCCGGCGCACGCCCGAGGGGGGCGGCTACATCGCGATCGGCGGGATCCTCGTCTCCTTCGTCCTCTCGCTCTACCTCTTCGTCCAGATCCTCCTGCTCGGGGCCCTGGGCGGGAACTTCGCGCCCGTGACCGTGGACGGCTACGTCTGGCTGCCCGGGTTCAACGCCTCGAGCGGCTTCACGGCCGCGAACATCCACATCGCGCTGCTCATCGACAACCTGAGCGCGTTCATGCTCGTCCTCGTCTCCTTCCTCTGCCTCCTCATCTTCGTCTACTCCCTGGGCTACATGCACAAGGAGGAGGGCAAGCCTCGCTACTACGCGGAGGTCAGCCTGTTCTCCGCTGGCATGCTGGGGACCGTGAGCGCGAGCAACTTCCTCCAGCTCCTGATCTTCTGGGAGATCATGGGGCTGTGCTCGTACCTGCTCATCGGGTTCTGGTACCACAAGCCCGAGGCCGCCAAGGCGGCCAAGAAGGCCTTCATGGTCACCCGGGTGGGTGACGTCCTGTTCCTCATCGGCGTCCTGATCATCTGGAACCAGTTCGGGACGCTGGACTTCTACGCGATTGCGCCGCGCGTGGGCATCCTCAGCCCCCAGCTCCTCACCCTCGTCCCGCTCCTGCTGTTCGGCGGCGCCGTGGGCAAGTCGGCCCAGTTCCCCCTGCACGCCTGGCTGCCCGATGCCATGGAGGGCCCCACGACGGTGTCCGCGTTGATCCACGCCGCGACCATGGTCAAGGCGGGCGTCTACCTCACCGCCCGGGCGTTCATCTTCCTGGTTCCCATGCCGCTGAACGGGGTGGCCGTCGCCCCGCCGTGGACCGCGATCCTCGTCATCGCGGGCATCGGCGGCTTCACCGCAATCTTCGCGGCCACCATGGCCGTCGTCAACCACGACATCAAGCGCGTCCTCGCCTTCTCCACGATCTCCCAGCTGGCCTACATGTTCCTCGGGCTCGGCGTGGGCGCGTTCGTCATGGCCTCCGAGCTGTCCAACGGGGGCGTGTACGGCGACCTGAACTCCGCGGGCTACAGCGCCGCGCTGTACCACCTCTACAACCACGCGTTCTTCAAAGCGCTCCTGTTCCTCTGTGCGGGGAGCGTCATCCATGCCGTCGAGACGAACGACATGCGGCTCATGGGCGGTTTGCGCAAACACATGCCCATCACGGCGCTCACCATGCTCCTGGGCTGCTTAGCGCTCGCGGGCATCGTCCCGTTCAGCGGGTTTTTCTCCAAGGGGGAGATCCTCTCCGTCACGTTCGAGGCGGGGACCATGAACCCCGTGTACATGGTCCTCTGGGTCCTCGGGGTCGTCACCGCGTTCCTCACCGCGTTCTACGCGTTCCGCCTCTGGTTCATGACGTTCCACGGCGAGTACCGCGGCCACGAGCATCCGCACGAGTCGCCGCGGAGCATGACGGCCCCCCTGATGATCCTGGGCGCGTTCACCCTGATCTCCGGGCTGTCCGTCTACGCGACGGGGGGCTTCGGCAACCTGATCTTCGTGCCGGGAACCCGGGCGGAGTACGCGCTCCCGCTGATCGGCGTCTCCATCTCGGACTACGGGCTCGAGGCCCTGTCCCTGGGCGCCGCCCTCGCGGGCCTCGCGCTCGCGTGGCTCGTGTACGCCAAGAAGACCATCCCCGCGGAGCGCTTCACGAGGAGCCCCACGGGCGCTTTCGTGCACAAGATGCTGTCCAACCGCTACTGGATCGACGACGTCTATGATGCCTTCGGCGCGCGCGTGTACGTCGGACTCGCGAGGGCCATGGACTGGTTCGACCGCAAGGTGGTCGACGGCATCGTGAACGCAGTGGGCCGGGGCGGCCTGGCCACGGCCGCGGGCTCCGACTTCTTCGACCGCCGCGTGGTCGACGGCGCAGTGAACCTCCTGAGCAAGGGGACCGTGCGTTCGGGGATGCGGCTGCGGCAGCGGCAGACGGGTCAGGTGCAGAGCTACGCCTGGGTCATCGTCTTTGGGATCGCCCTCGTGATCGCCCTGATCTTCGGCATCGGCTGGTTGCTCCGGTTGAGGGGGGGATGAGTTGACCTACGTCCTCACGGTCCTCCTCCTGATCCCCTTCGTCGGCTTCATCGTCACCTGGGCCGCGGGCGTGAACCAGCGGATCGCGAAGTGGGTCGCCCTCGCGTTCAGTGTGGCCCAGCTGGCGCTGCTCACCCTGATCTTCGTCTCCTACTGGATGCCGTGGCCCGAGCTCCTCCTCGGTCCGCGTCTCTCGAGCCCCACGGGCGGCATCCCGGGATGGACGGGCGAGCCGTTCTCGTACTACGAACGGGCGGACTGGGTCCCCCAGTGGGGCATGAACTACATCCTGGGCTTCGACGGACTGAGCCTGCCCCTGGCCTGGCTCACGCCCCTCCTGACCACGCTCGCGATCATCTTCCACTGGGACGAGGAGCGCCGACCGCGGGAGTTCTTCGCGCTCCTCCTGTTCCTCGAGATGTCCCTCACGGGCGTGTTCATGGCCCTGGACTTCTTCCTGTTCTTCATCTTCTGGGAGCTCGTCCTGATCCCCATGTTCTTCCTCATCGGGATCTGGGGCGGCCCGAACCGGAGGTACGCGGCTCTCAAGTTCTTCGTGTACACCCACGTGGCCAGCGTGATCATGCTCCTCTCCATCTTCGCCCTGTACTGGACATACAGCTCACAGGCGAACCTCGTTGTGTACAACAACCCGGCGAACACGTTCGACATGACCGCGTTCCTCGAGGCTGCCCGCCGGCACGCTGTAGGCGGCGCGCTCGCGTACATCCCGCTCGCGACGCAGATCCCCGTGATGCTCGGCTTCCTCTTCGGCTTCATCGTGAAGCTGCCCTCGTTCCCCTTCCACACGTGGTTGCCGGACGCCCATGTGGAGGCGCCGACGGGCGGGTCCGTCCTCCTGGCGGGCGTCCTCCTGAAGATGGGCGGATACGGCATCTTCCGCGTGGACCTCGGGATGTTCCCGGACGCCATGAAGGAGGTCTGGTGGATCCCCGCGGGCCTGGGCATCGTCTCCATGATCTACGCGGCCTTCGTGTGCCTCCATCAGACGGACCTGAAGCGGCTCATCGCCTATTCGTCCGTCGGCCACATGGGCTTCGTCACCCTGGGCGCCGCGACGCTGACCACGATCGGCGTGGAGGGCGGCATCTTCCAGATGTTCAACCACGGGCTGATCACGGCGGTCCTGTTCATGCTCGCGGGGTCCGTGAAGCACGCGACGGGCACGCGGGACATCCCCAAGCTCCAGGGTCTCGCCAAGCTCATGCCCCAGTTCTCCCTGATCCTCATGATCGGGTTCTTCGCGTCCCTGGGGCTCCCTGGACTCAACTCGTTCTGGTCCGAGTTCATGGTCTTCCTGGGGACGTACAGCTCCCAGGCACTCGGGGCGACGCGGGCCCTCGTGATCATCCCTATGGTGTCCATCGTGGTGACCGCGGCCTACTACATGTACACGATGCAGCGGATCCTGTTCGGGGACGCGCCCAAGGAGTTCGAGCACGTCCACGACCTCATGCCGTGGGAGAAGTTCTCCTACGCCGTCCTCGTGGTCCTCATCTTCGCCGTGGGCTTCCTCCCGTTCCTGTTCCTCAACCTGATCCAGACGTACACGCTCAGCGGGCTGCCGTGGCTCTTCGGAGGCGCCTGAGATGGACGTCAACTTCCCCATCCTGACGTACATCATCTTCCTCCCCGTGCTCGGGGCCGTCCTGACGTACGCCTTCGGCTCCTCGGTGCGCGCCGCGAAGGCGATCGCGCTCGTCTTCAGCCTGATCACGCTCGGCCTCGGGAGCCTCCTCCTCGTCGGGTTCCTCTGGCCCGACCTGATCGGGCTGTTCCCCACGACGATCAGGGGTCCGAACCCGCTCAACACGACGACCTACTATGCCATGGAGCGCGTGCCCTGGGTGGGATTGCAGGGGTTCAACGTCAACTACCTGGTCGGGGCCGACGAGCTGTCCGTGATCCTCGTGTTCCTGAACACGCTGCTCACTCCGCTCGCGCTGGCCTTCAGCTGGGACGAGCACCACCGGGTCCCCGAGTTCTTCGCCATGTTCCTCCTTCTCGAGACGACCGTGAACGGGATCTTCCTCTCCCTGGACCTGTTCCAGTTCCTGATCTTCTGGGAGGTCCAGCTCGTCCCCATGTACTTCATCATCTCGGTCTGGGGCGGACCGCGGCGGAAGTACGCGGCGATCAAGTTCTTCATGTACACCTTCCTGGCGAGCCTGCCGCTCCTCCTGTCCATCTTCGCGTTCTACTTCTACAGCGGTACATTCGACATGACGCAGATCATCGCGACCTCGCCCATCCCGGTCGGGATCATCGGGGACCTCATGTTCGCCGCCATGGTCGTCGCGTTCGGGACGAAACTCCCGACGTTCCCCCTGCACACCTGGCTGCCCGACGCCCACGTCGAGGCGCCCACGGGCGGCTCCATCATCCTGGCGGGCATCCTGCTCAAGCTGGGCGGCTACGGCCTCATCCGGTTCAACGTGGAGATGCTCCCCCAGGCGGCTGCGGACTTGTGGTGGGTCCTCGCGGCCCTCGGCATCCTCTCCATCCTGTACGGCGCGATCGTCTGCCTCGCGCAGAACGACCTGAAGCGGATGGTCGCGTTCTCCAGCGTGAGCCACATGGGTTTCGTGACCCTGGGCATCGCCGCGGGCGTGTACGGCTTCACCCACGGCTTCCCCGCGGGCGCCGCGCTCGGGTTCAGCGGAGCCATCTTCCAGCTGTTCGCCCACGGGCTGGTCTCCGCGGCCCTCTTCATGGTCACCGGGTCCATCGGCCACAAGATCGGTACGAGGAACATCTCCGATCTCGGGGGCATCGCCAAGGTCGCTCCGCGCACGGCCACGTTCATGATGGTCTCCTTCTTGGCCTCGTTGGGCCTGCCCGGCCTCGTCGGGTTCGCCGCGGAGTACGGCGTCTTCGTGGGTGTCTACGCGGCCTTCGGCCTCTGGGTCTTCGTCCCCATCCTGACCGTGGTCTTCACCGCGGCGTACTACATCTTCGCCATGCAGCGCGCCCTGTTCGGGCCCCTAAACCCGAAGTGGGAGAAGTACCCCGACATGGAGGAGCACGAGGTCGTGCCGCTCTCCATCCTCGCGGTGACCTTCGCCCTCTTCGGCATCGTCCCCATCCTCATCTATCAGCTGATCACGCCGTGGGCGACGCACATCTTGGCGGGGATGATCTAGGGAGGCCGGAACGTGGGGAACTACTTCGTATTCCTGCCCGAGACGATCCTGGTGGTCGTCGCGTTCGCGTCCATCGTCCTGGGCTTCGCCTGGTCCAAGCGGCCGGCCTACCTGTGGGCGCTCGCCCTGGCGGGCACCCTGGTGTCCCTGGTCATCATTCTGGACATGATGGGTCTCGGCCTAGTGAACCTGCTGGGCCTCGCCTTGTGGCCGTCTCCCGTGGGCACGGCGGGGGACTTCAGCTCGGACCCCCAGCTCAAGGTGGATGCGTTCGCGCTCCTCTTCCAGTTCGCCTTCGTCTTCGTCGCGTTCATCGCCGTATTGGCGTCCCGCGGCTACATCCACGCGGACGAGCCGCACCAGGGCGAGTACTACGGGCTCATGCTCCTCGCGGTCGTCGGCATGATGTTCACCGCGGCGGCCACGGACCTGTTCGTCCTCTTCCTCGCCTTCGAGACGTCGAGCATGAGCACGTTCGCGCTCGTCGCGTTCCGCAAGAAGGACAAGGAGTCCACGGAGGCCGCGGTGAAGTTCTTCATCATCGGGGCCATCAGCTCCGCGATCGTCCTCTTCGGGATCTCCCTGATCTACGGGGTCACGGGCTCCACGTCCGTCGGGCCCACCCTGGACTTCGCCAAGATGCAGACGGGACTCAGCATCACCGCGAACCCGGGGATGGAGCCGCCCCTGATCGTCGCCCTGGTCCTCCTGGTCGCGGGCTTCGGGTTCAAGGCCGCGGTCGTCCCCTTCCACATGTGGGCCCCGGACGTGTACCAGGGCGCGCCAACGACGATCAGCACGTTCCTCGCTGCCGGGTCCAAGATGGTCGGAGTGGTCGCCCTCTTCCATGTCTTCCTCACGGGGCTGCTCAACATCCAGATTGACTGGATCGTGGCCCTAGCCATCCTGGCCATCGCCACGCAGACCGTGGGCAACGTCCTCGCCATCCCGCAGCGCAGCGTGAAGCGTATGCTCGCGTACTCGAGCATCGCCCAGGTGGGGTACATCCTGATCGCCCTCCCCGTGGGCGCGGTGGCCATCGACGCGGGCAGCTCGAACCCCGGGCTCGCCACCGCGGCACGCACCGTGGCCACGGCTGCGGTCGTCGGCGCCCTGTTCCACGTCTTCACGTACGCGGCGATGAAGGGAGGCGCCTTCCTTGTCGTCGCGGGCGCCCAGGCGCGCGGGATTCCGGACGACATGGACGCGTACCGCGGCCTGAGCCGCCGCATGCCGTTCCTGGCCGCCGCGATGACCATCTTCCTCCTGAGTCTCGCGGGCATCCCGCCCCTGGCGGGCTTCTTCAGCAAGTTCTTCCTGTTCTCGAGCGCGGTCGACGCCGGGCTCCTCTTCAGCCCGTGGTTCTTCGCCCTCGCGATCTCCGGCGTCCTGAACAGCGCCCTCTCCGTGTACTACTACGCGCGGGTCATCTGGTACATGTACATCCTGGAGCCCGAAGGTGAGGTGACCAAGGTGACCGCCCCGGCGTCCATCGCCTCCGGCGTCGTGCTCTCCCTCGCTGTGGTCCTCCTGACGTTCGTCTTCGCATCCCCGATCCTGGACTACCTCACGATCGCGGCCAAGTCGTTCTTCGGCTTCCCGTGAGCCGTTCGTCGCTCCCCCGGGAAGGTATTTCCGCTCGGGCGCGCCATGCGGAGTCGCCATGGCGTTCCCTCCGGAGACGGGCCGCCGCGTGGTCCTCCACGTGGACATGGACGCCTTCTACGCGTCCGTGGAGATCCGGGATCGCCCGGAGCTCCAGGGCAAGCCCGTCGTCGTGGGCGCGGACCCGAGGGACGGGCACACGCGCGGCGTCGTGCTCACCGCGAGCTATGAGGCGCGACGCTTCGGCGTGCGCTCCGCGATGCCCTGCACCCAGGCCCTGCGCCTGTGCCCGGATGCCGTGTTCGTCCCCCCTCACCACGACACGTACGCCCGCGCCTCGTCCGAGATTATGGCCACCCTTCGGCGCTACGCGGACCGGCTCGAGCCCTCGGGGATCGAGGAGGGGTACCTCGACCTGACCGCGCGGACGGGAGGGGACTTCGTGCGCGCGACGGAGCTCGCCAAGGAGATCAAGGCCGCCGTGCGGCGGGAGCACCGCCTCTCCTGCTCCGTCGGGATCGCCTCGAGCAAGGCGGTCGCCAAAATCGCTTCGGACTTCCAGAAGCCCGATGGCCTGACCGTGGTCCCGCCCGACCACGTCGTCGAGTTCCTCGCGCCCATCTCCCTCCGGAAGGTGTACGGCGTCGGCCCGAAGACCGCGGAGCGGCTCCAGGAGATGGGGTACGAGACGATCGCGGACGTCCAGCGCGCTCCGCGGGAGGATCTCGTGGAGACCCTGGGAGGTTTCGGCGAGTACCTGGCCGACGTCGCGGTGGGCCGGGACGCGAGCGAGGTCGTGGAGCCCACGGGGCCGCCCGAGTCGATCAGCACGGAGACCACCTTCGCGAGCGACCTACAGACGTACGCGGAGATCTGGCCCGAGCTCGAGGATCTCGCGAAGTCCCTGCACGCCCAGCTCCTCAAGGAGCGGTACGCCTACCGCACGGTGGGCCTGAAGGTGAAGTACTCGGACTTCGAGATCCACTCCCGGTCCCGCAGCCTCCGCGTGCACACGGCGGGCCTGGACCCCATCCTCGTCCTGAGCCAAATGATGCTGAAGGAGGTCCTCGCCTCGGGCCGGCGCGTGCGGCTCATCGGCGTGCGCCTGTCCAACCTGACGGAGCACGCGGCGCCCCAGGCCACCTTGGGGAAGTGGGCCTCCGTGGGCGCGACTAGAGCACCTTGACGCTGAGCGCGCTCTGCACGTTCTCAATCTTGTTCGCGACCGTGAAGAAGGGCGAGCCCGCGAAGAGCAGGCCCACCGCGTTCCCCTGGTAGTCCACGATGAGCGCGCCGGAATCGCCGCCCGAGCTGAAGGAGCCCTTGTCCCCCTGGATGATCATCTGGTCCGTGAACAGGTAGGAGCCCGTCGCGTAGCCCACGCGGAGGGTCGCGCTGACGTCCTCCACGACGCCGTTCGTCACGCGCGTCGTGCGGCCGCTCTTCATCACCTTCTCGTCCAGGTCTGCGGCCCGCGTGCCGCGGATCCGGCCGATGTTCAGGATCTCCGGCGTCACGTCGCGGGCGTCGAATGGCAGGGCGAGCGCCGCGTCCACCGTGTTCGTCTCCTCGGCCTGCACCTGCACGAAGGAGTCCAGGCGCGCGATCACGTCCTTGTCCTCCTTCCCGCCGTCGAAGCGGCCGGGCTGCAGGATAGGGTCGCCCTGCACGCCGCGGTTCTCGTTGGCGAGGACGTGGTTGTTGCTCAGGATGAGCGTGTCCGGCCCGCGCTTGACGAGGCCGCCCAGCGTGCCGGCCGTGATCGCGTAGTGGCCGATGGAGAGGCCGCCCATGGCGGGGCGCACCTTCCGGTGATAGATGGGCGGGATGGGCCTCCAGATGGAGAACTCCCCGGACTGCTCGATGTCCGTGGGCACGCCCTCCACCTCGTCCGGGAGGACCTCGCCGTCCTTGACCAGGAGGGGGTGGAGCTTCTGCTTGACGTAGAACTTGACCGCGACGGCCTGGGTGGCCATGCCGCGGACCTTCTTCTTCCCGAGGCCGATGCCCACCACGTTGGGGTGGACGTTGGACGTCACGCCCTCCATCTCGACCCCGAGGTACTGGGCTTCGCAGACCGCCTTCGCCTCTTCGGGCTTCATCGCGTCCCTCCTAGAGTGCCTTGAAGGGGCCCGAGACGACGATCTCCACGGGCACGTCGTCGAGGGCCTCCGGCACGGCCTTGCGGACCTTCGGGCTGTCCCTCGCCACGTAGACGCGGATGACGGTCTTCCCGCCGGACCGGCCGATGCCCACGCCGACGACGCCCGGGGTTTTCATCAGTCGGGCTTCGTGGCGCCTCTTGACCTCCTCCACCGAGGCCATACTGCCGTGATGGGTCGGGACGAGCATAAACTCAGTGGCGGGATTCCCGGTCGACCGACCGCGGCGGGTGCGTGAGGGGGCCAGGGGCAGGCGGGCGTATATACCCTCACGCACGCTGGCAACCCTTCGTTAGGCGCGCCTTAATACCCCCGACCGGGCCTTCCCGGGCCCGGCCAATTCTGCGGATCTCAACGGGAACGGTGGTCGTTTTGGCGGTTGACACAGGAGATGTGGCCTGGGTCTTGGCGGCGACGGGCTTGGTCATGCTCATGACACCCGCCCTCGGATTCTTCTACGGCGGGCTCGTGCGGAGGAAGAACCTCGTATCGACGATTGTGCAGTGCATGATCATCTTCGCGGTGGTCAGTCTCGTGTGGGCCCTGTGGGGATACACGCTCGCCTTCGGACCCAACGTGGGCGGGATCGTGGGGAATCTGGACAACTTTGCCTTGAACGGCGTCGGGCCGGACCCCAACCTGTTCTATGCGTCCACGATCCCCGCGTTGCTCTACTTTGCCTTCCAACTCAAGTTCGCCGCCATCACGCCGGCCCTCATCATCGGCGCGTTCGCGGAGCGCATCCGGTTCAAGGCGCTCCTCATCTTCATCATCCTCTGGGCCACGCTGATCTACGCGCCCATCGCGCACTGGGTGTGGGGCGACGGTGGCTGGCTCCGGGGGCTTGGGGTGATCGACTTCGCCGGCGGCCTCGTAGTCCACGTTTCGGCGGGTCTATCCGCGGTGGCCGCCGCCCTGGTCATCGGCCGCCGGAAGGACCTGGACGGCAACCACAATCCGAGGCCCAACAACATCCCGTTCGTGATCCTCGGCGCCGCGATTCTGTGGTTCGGCTGGTTCGGGTTCAACGGGGGCAGCGCGCTCCGTGCGGACTACGTGGCGGTGAACGCCCTAGTCGTCACGAACCTCTCCGCATCGGCCTCCGCGGTCAGCTGGATGCTCGTCGACTGGACTTGGAAAGGGAAGCCTTCTGCGGTGGGAATCTCCATCGGCGCCGTGGCCGGCATGGTCGCCATCACCCCTGCCGCCGGGTACGTCGGTCCGAGCGCCGCCATCCTGATCGGGCTCGGGTCAGGCGTCTTCTCGAACCTCGTCTCCAACTGGCGCGCGCGAACCCATCTCGACGACTCGCTCGACGTGTTCGCATGCCATGGCATGGGGGCGATCTGGGGTATGCTCGCCACGGGAATCTTCGCCAGCGTCGCGATCAATTCCGCCGGCGCGAACGGACTCCTGAACGGGAATCCGGGCCTCCTCGGAGTCCAAGCGCTGGGCGTCGCGGTCGTCGCGGCGTTCTCGTTCTTCGGCTCCTACGGGCTGCTGAAGCTGATCAACGTCTTCACTCCGCTGCGGGTGAGTCCTGCTGAGGAGGAGGCGGGCCTCGACCTGAGTGAGCATGGCGAGGAAGCCTACGCCTGAGGTATGCCTCTCCGATCTATCCGAACCCGCCGTACCGAAGCCTGGAGACGGTAGGAAACCCAGCCGGCCATCCGGAGTCTCACCTAGAAAGGAAGGGGGCTCGTCCGTCGTCCCGGAGCGGGCGAGCGATACTGGTAGTCCTGAGGATGGAGTGGCCTACGCCGGCGGCGGGCGGATGTACCCGTCCTGCATGAGGGTGCGCGTCTCGTCGTGCGCGCGCTTGATCAGCGCGTACGCCGTGTCGTGAAGCTCCTGGCGGGTGCGCTTCACGCGGGCGATGCCCTGCTCCTGGGCCTTCATGGCGACCGCGACGGCCTCGCTGACGAAGACCTCCAGGTCGTCCATCGTGGGCACGATGTGATCCTCGTCCAGTCCACGTTCCTCCTGGAAGCGCGCGAGCTCCGTGGCTGCGGCAATGCACATCTCGTCCGTGATCGTCTTCGCGCGCACGTCCAGGGTGCCGCGGAAGATCCCGGGGAACCCGAGACTGTTGTTGACCTGGTTCGGGAAGTCGCTCCGCCCGGTCGCGATGATCCGCGCGCCCGCCTCCTGGGCCTCCCAGGGCCAGATCTCGGGGACCGGGTTCGCGATGGCGAAGAGGATCGAGTCGTCCGCCATGCCGGCGACCCACTCCTTCTTGATCGTGCCGGGCCCGGGCTTGGACGCCGCGATGACCACGTCGGCACCCTTCATGCCCTCCGGGATGCCGCCGTGGCGGTCCCCCGAGTTCGTGACCTGGGCCAGCTCCCACTTCTCGACGTACTCCTTGGACTGCGCCTCGAGGTCCTTGCGGTGCTTGCAGATGATCCCCTTGGAGTCGACCAGGATCAGGTTCTTCGCGCTCGCGCCCGCGTCCAGGAGGACCTTCGCGGTCCGGATGTTCGAAGCCCCGGAGCCGACGAGGGTGATCGTCGCCTCGGACATCTTCTTCCCGACGACCTTCAGGGCGTTGATCACGCCGGCCACGTTGATCGTCGCGGTCCCCTGCTGGTCGTCGTGCCACACGGCGATCTCGCACTCCTTGCGGAGGCGCTGCAGGATGTAGAAGCACTTGGGCTGGGAGATGTCCTCCAGGTTGATCCCGCCGAAGTTGGGGGTGATCAGCTTGACCGTCTCGATGATCTTCTCCGGGTCCTTCGTGGCCAGCGGGATGGGTACGGCGTCCACGCCACCTAGGTACTTGAACAGGAGGCCCTTGCCCTCCATGACCGGAAGCCCGGCCTCGGGGCCGATATCTCCCAGGCCCAGGACCCGCGTGCCGTCCGTCACGACGGCCACGTTGTTCCACTTGTTCGTGAGGGACCAGACCTTCAGGGGGTCCGCCTTGATCTCGAGGCACGGCTGGGCCACGCCGGGCGTGTACCAGATTCCGAAGTCGCTCAGCGCCCGAACGGGCACTCGCGGGACGACCTCGATCTTGCCTTGGTAGAATGGATGATACTTCGCGCTGAGCTCCTTGGGCAGGTTGGCCTTCCTCAGGTTTTCCTCGACTTCCTGCGGGGTCGGGGCCTTGATCGCCTTTCCGGCAGGCCGCTTCTTCTGTGCGAGCATGATGCCACCCGAGAACGATTATGCGCGACACCCCTGGACGCCCCTTAAACCTTTCTCCCGTGACGTATGTTCGATGGGTACGGACTCGTCACGTAAGGAGGAGGAAGCGAAGCCCATCACGGCGAACGTCGAAGAGGCCAGGTTTATTCGCACGCGCTGTGCTGGGATGCGTCGTGCTCGTCGGCGTGGTGGATCGCACGGGCCGTGCGGACGTGGTCGAGGTGCGTGCGGTCTTCGAGGAGGTCGAGCGGAGGCTCGGGGACCGCGGCCTCCGGGTGACGTGGCCCGTCGACGTGGAAATCGTCGCGATGGCCATCATGGGGGCGACCAAGTCCGCGAGAGGTCACCACACCCTGTTCGCCTCCCTGGACGCGGTCCGATCCGACGCACTGGACGGGCTGCTCGCCCACGAGATGGGGCACATGATCCGCACGGAGACGCGGCACGCATCCCACGACCCGGCGGTGTACAAGGCCATCGGCAAGCAGGTGCGGGTCCCGCGGGCCGGCCTCCAGGCGCTCGGGGAGGCGTTCAACCACGTGCAGGACATCTACGCGGACGACATCGCCTTCCTCAGCGGCTTCGACGGCCGCGCGCACGAGTTCTTCCGCGTATGGATCGAGGGCAACTCGCGAAGACGTTCCCGGGAGTCATGGCAGAACGTGAGCCGCAGCGTGACGAACGGGTTCGCCTTGGGCAACCTGAAGCGCCACGGTCTTCTTCCCGACGATGATCCCCTGTGGGCGCGCGCCCGAGACTTCGACCGCCGGTCGGGCTTCGACGCGGTGGACGGATTCGCCGAGCTCTTCGCGGCGCTCCCCGCGGATCCCTCGGCGCAGACCGTCGTGGAACGTGTGAAATCCCTCGCCTCCTCCATGGCTTTCGCTGCCCATTCCCGCACCTTTTAATAGGAAGGCACATGTGACTCGCCGTTCCCCCGAGGTGACCTCGTGCCCGAGGAGCTCGACACCACTGCCGTCCCGCCTCACATCATGGCGGCCATGCGCGAACGCATGAAGATGGCCCAGCGCATGGGCCGGATCAAGCACAAGATCGTGGTCATGTCGGGGAAGGGCGGCGTTGGAAAATCCTCCGTCGCCGCGAACCTCGCCTGCGTCCTCGCCAAGGAAGGCAAGACGGGCCTCGTCGACGCGGACGTCACGGGCCCCGACATCGCGATGATCATGGGCGTGGAGGACGCCGAGGTGGTGTCCAAGGAGGTGGGCAACGAGACGCTCATGGAGCCCGTCACGGGCCCCAACGGGGTCAAGGTGATCTCCATGGCCCACCTGATCGACCGCGACACGGCGGTTGTGTGGCGCGGCCCGCTGAAGATCAAGGCCCTCAAGCAGATGCTCTCCGACGTGGACTGGGGGGAGCTCGACTACCTGGTCATCGACCTGCCGCCGGGCACGAGCGACGAGCCGCTGAGCATCGCCCAGGAGATCCCGGACGCGGACGGCGCCATCGTCGTCACGACGCCCCAGGAGGTCTCCCTCCTGGACGTCCGCAAGAGCATCAGCTTCGCCAAGGCGGTGAACCTGCCCGTCCTCGGCGTCGTGGAGAACATGAGCGGCCTCGTGTGCCCGCACTGCGGCCAGGAAATCGACGTGTTCAAAGTCGGAGGCGGGGAGGCTGCGGCCAAGGAGCTCGGCCTTCCGTTTCTCGGGCGGATCCCCCTCGACCCGCAGATCGTCGTCGGCGGCGACGCGGGGAAGCCGTTCGTCCTCGAGCATCCCGACTCGCCCGCGGCCAAGGCCTTCCGGGGAATCGTGACGGCCCTGAAGGCCCAGCTCAAGGAGCCCAAGCCGCGGCCGTCCGGCCCGCTCGCGAAGTGATCAGGTCCACTTCCTCAGGAACGCCTCGATCTGGGGCCGGGGCATCGCGCCGACCATGCCGTCCACGAGCTTCCCGTCCTTGAACAGCAGCATCGTGGGGATGGACATGACCTGGAAGCGCTGCGCGGTCCGCGGGTTCTCGTCCACGTTCAGCTTCCCGAGGCGCATCCTGCCCGCCTGATCCTTCGCGATGGTCTCGAGCGTGGGCGCGACGCGCAGGCAGGGCCCGCACCACGCGGCCCAGAAGTCCACGAGGAGGACGCCAGGCTTGCGGACCTCCGAGTCGAAAGTGGCGTCCGTCAAGAGGACGGGCTTCCCGCTGGCGCTCACCGCCACGGTGGGTGCCGGAGTGGACGCGGAGTTCAGGAGTTCTTGGAGCTTGCGGGCCCGGATGGCCTCGAGCTCCGGATCGTCGGTGGCCATGGGCGTGCGAGCCGGGCGGCGGAATAAAAGGTTGACGTACGGAGAATCCGGCCGACGGTCGGCTAGGCCGTGATGTCTTCCAGTTCCTCGGCCTCCGCGGTCAGGGGGCCTAGGAGCTGAACCTCCCGTCGGATGAGGGCGAACTCCCGCTCCTGGAAGGCGGACGGATCCATGGGGACCAGGAGGATGGCCTCGTGCAGGGCGACAATCTCGTTCAGGTCGTGGAGCAGCGCGAGGACGGAGCTGAAGTCGTTGTGGGCGATAAGGTACTCGAACCCGTCGAGGAGGACGACCGCGTTCTCGCCGACGTCGATGAAGTGCTCGATGGCCAGGGCGACCTTCTCCGGCGGCGAGGGCCGGACGGAGTTCTTCTCCGTGGCCACGCGGCTGAGCCAGAGGATGGGCGTCTTCTCCAGCCCGTAGTCCGCCATGATTGTCTTGGGGGAGCGGCGGCTGATGCAGAGCCCCTGGGCGCCGTGGGTGACCATGTCCCGGAAAATCTCGAGGCTCCGCGCGCCGTCCCGCTCCAGGATGGCGTACGTGCGGCCCCTCTCCAGGTCATACGTGGGCTTCGTGGCGGACTGTTCCTCCGCCATGGGGACGATGAGCTCCTGGAGGAACGACTTCTCGCGGGTGGCGAACGCGATGAGGCCGATGAGGGCCATCTCGGCCACGAAGCCGGGCGCGCGCAGATCGACCCCATAGTTCGGGAGGATGATCTCGAACAGGAGCTCCCCGATGGCGAAACCGCTGATGCCCGCGATGATCAGGTAGGTGTCCCGGCGCACGTCGGGACCCGCGTTCGTGCGCCGCATGTGGGTGATGAACCGGTACGGCGCGTACAGGGTGAGCGTCGCGACGGCGACGCCGTTGATGAACAGGAAGTACGGCTCGAACTGGATGGTGACCAGGGGATACCGCGAGAGATCGATCTGCTCCGGGGAGATGTAGATGGCGACGACCGCGAGGGCCATGATGAAGGTGTAGAAGACGTACGAGTTCGGAAACTCGTTTCCCATGTAGCGGAGGAAATCCCGCCGGGTCGTGATTTCCGGCGTCGTTGCGACCACGATGAACGCACCGATCGTGATGCTGAACGCGTAGTCGAACGTCGCCTGGACCTTCTTCGAGAGGATGATGCTCTCCGCGAGCGCATTCGGGTCGGCGACGCTCGGCTGCGTGATGTAGATCGAGATGAGCGTGTTCGAGATGACCGCGCACATCAGGAGGAACGTGGCGAACAGGAAGATGTGCTTCTGGAACATCTTGTGCGTCTTCTGCCGCCAGATCGCGATGAGCACGAGGAGGGACAGGAACAGCGCACTGACGGCGCTCAGGATGCCGACAACGTTGGGCTCGGTGGCCAGAGGATTGCCTCCTCGACCGGATCGACGGTCCCCCCGGTGGGCCCCGACTATTTAAGTGGTCTTCGTCCGTTATCAGGGGGGATTCCGACTCCCTCCATCCGTCCATTCTCATGATTGAGAATCGGAACGGATAACGTCGTCGTGCCCCTATATCCGGGATGAGGCCCAGCCCGTGGTTGGTTGTGGCCTTGACGGTCCAAGCCTACCAGGTTCTCGGGATCAACCGCGAGGACGTCGAACTCCTATCGCACACCGTGCTGCGCCTCGGGGGCTACGCCGAGGGCCTCTTCGACTTCCACGACTTCGGCTTCGAGAAGGGCATCCTGCGGCAGCACGTCTCCAACGTGTACGAGATGCTGCTCCAGATGAAGGACCGTTCCACGAGCTTCGGCCTTCCGCTGCGGCCGCCCAACCTGCCTCCCAGCGCCTTCTGGGAAGACCAGGGAGAGACGTGGAACTACCTCCAGACGTTGCGCTTCGCCGCGGGCGCCACGATGATGTCCGAGGACTACCGCCGCCACATGACCGCGGACAACCTGTACAACGCCCTCACGGCCAAGGTCCTGCACAAGTGCATGATCGGGATCCTGGACGACCTCATCGACAAGGGGAGCTACTCCTACCTGGAGGCCAAGGACCTCCACCACATGGTCCTCAGCGCCATGGTGGACCCCGACTTCGACGAGACCGTGTTCGTGAAGCGGCTCGTCTCCATGTTGAAGCAGGAGCACGTGCCCCTCTTCGACCTGATGAACAGCATCACGAAGGCGTTCAACGCCCTCTGGAACCACTCGCCCCACGGGGCGGACTTCTTCTACCAGATGGAGGTCCTCGACGAGCGCGTGGCTCTGGGCCAGGCCCTGACCATGTTCCAGAAGGACCCGGGGTTCAGCCTGTCCAAGATGCAGCGGGTCGCGAGCGCGTTCTACGAGCCCCAGGGAGACATGACGTGGTGGGAGAAGCTCGGGGCCCACGTCTCCGCCACGGTGCGGTACAACTTCATCGACATGGCCTTCGCGGACCGGGACTACGATCTGCGGAAGCTGGACAACTTCCTTTCCGGCTGGTACTACTACGACACGGCGATCATCCTCATGGACCACGTGACCAGCATCCACCAGGACCTCCGCAACGGGATCGGGAACCTCTCCCTGATCGCCATGCGGAGCCGGGAGCTCGAGGGGATCACGAACCTGCGGGGCTACAACCCCGTGCTCACCCTGGAGGACTACGACCTCCACCTGCGCCGGATCGCGGCGCTGACGTCCAAGGCGCTGGAGCTCGTGGACCGGGACTTCCACGACGAGACCCTGTTCTACCCGTTCCTCACGATCATGATGCCCATCGTGATGATGGCGGACTGGATTGGGAAGCGGGATGACATGATCCACACGTTCCTGGACGCCATCGCTCCGGCCATCCGACGCGTGGCCACGGGCAGTGCGGAGATTGCCGAAGTGGTCCCGACGCGGCAGCACGCATAATACGTATCTTGGAGCTACTTCGCCTCCCTAGGGACCGGGGTATCTCCTGCGGCACTAGGTACCGGCGCGTTAATAAACCGTTATATATGGCCCGGTCCTAGACGCGACTGCAGGCGCGTGGGAGGTCGAATCCGATGACGACCGTGTGGGATTTCGGCGTTCTCAAGGAACTCGCCCTGGTCGAGCAGCGGATCCGTGAGAGCGTGGTATCCGAGGAACGCCTCCTGACGGACATCGCGACCTACGTGATCGCCGCGGGCGGGAAGCGGATCCGCCCCACGGTGACCCTCCTCTCCTTCAAGGCCCTCGGGGGCAAGGACATCCAGCAGGCCGTGGATCTCGCCGCGGCCCTCGAGCTCATCCACAGCGCCACCCTGATCCACGACGACATCAACGACGGCGGGGAGATGCGCCGGGGTCGGCCTGCGGCCTACAAGAAGTACGGCCTGCAGAACGCCCTCGTGACGGGCGACTTCCTGTTCGTCAAGGCCTTCGGCATCGGAGGCAAGTTCGACCCCAACATCGTCGAGCTCACCGCGAACGCGTGCGCCGCGCTGGCCGAGGGCGAGATCCGCCAGAAGCGCCATGCCTTCGACACGTCCGTCACGAAGGACGAGTACGTGGACATCATCCGCCGCAAGACCGCGCTCCCGATCATGGCCGGCGCGAAGATCGCCGGCCTCCTCGCGGGCGCGCGCCTCGAGGACGTCGAGGCGGTCGGCGACTATGGCCTGTACCTCGGCATCGCGTTCCAGATCGTGGACGACATCCTGGACGTGATCGGGGACGACGCCCGGCTCGGCAAGCCCGCGGGCACGGACCTCAAGGAGGGCAACGTGACCCTCCCGGCCATCCACGCCCTGAACGACGGGCTCCGTGTGGACAAGGTGGAACTGGCCCGGATCCTCCGCAAGAACCGGAAGGAGGACGGGGAGCTGGAAGCGGCCCTCACCGTGCTCCGCACCTCCGGCGCCGTGGACAAGGCGTGGGCCGACGCGCGTCACTTCGGCGAGCTCGCGAAGCAGGCCATCGCGCCCCTCCCGCCGAGCGAGGCCAAGGTGAACATGCTCCGCCTCGTGGACTTCGTCCTCACGCGGGACAACTGAGGTGGCCCCCGTGGCCTATGACGTGATCGTGGTGGGCTCGGGCCCTGCCGGGGGCACCGCGGCGCGGTACGCCGCCCGTCGGGGGCTCAAGGTCCTCCTGCTCGACAAGCGGAGGGAGATCGGCGTCCCCGTCCAGTGCGGCGAGTACGTCGCCTCGGACGAGGAGGTGCGCAACATCTTCCCCACGGTGAGCGAGATCGAGGACCTCATGGAGGCGCCGCACCGCGTGAAGGAGATCGACACGCCCGTGATCCGCATCTGGTCCCCCCGCGGTCGCGCCTACGACATCCCGTTCCGGGGATACACCGTGCGCCGCGACAAGATGGACCAGGGGATCTCGGACCAGGCCGTGCAGGAGGGTGCCGAGCGCCTGACGGGGACCGTGGTCACGCGGGTGCACGGGACGCAGGTCCACACGAGCCGCGGCGTCTTCGAGGGCCAGGTGGTCATCGGATGCGACGGGCCCCGTTCCACCGTGGCCCAGAGCGCCGGTCTCCCCTGGCCCGTCTCCGCCCCGGCGATGAGCGCGACGGCGGAGGGCGACTTCAGCGATGCCACGGAGATGTTCTTTGGGAACCTGGCTCCGGGCGGCTACGCCTGGATCATCCCGAAAGCCCACTGCGCGAACGTGGGCCTGGGAACCTGGGAACGGTTCCACGGGAACCTGCGCGCCCTGTACGAGAAGTTCCTCGCGGCCCGCGGGATCCGGGGCGGGAAGGCCACGGGCGGATACGTGCCCGTCCTCGGGCCGGTCGACCGGACCGTGGCGGGCCACGTGCTCCTGGCGGGCGACTCCGCGGGCATGGTCATGGCCACGAACGGGGGCGGCATCAACGTCTCCATGCTCGCGGGACGCATCGCAGGGATGACCGCGGCGGACCACCTGCTCGACGGCGTGCCCCTTGAGGAGTACGAGCGCCGCTGGCGCGCCGCCCTGTACCCGCCCCTGGCGGAGGGCGTGCGGATCAAGCGCCTCGCGGACCGCTTCTTCGGCAGCGACACCCTCCTCGAGGCGTCCATGGTCCTCCTGGGAACCCGGCGCATGGGGCATGCCATCCGCTGCCAGCGCCTGTTCCGCGGCGGGGTCGCCAAAGCCTTATAGAGCCGGGACCTTCGGCGTGCGAATCATGGAATTCCAGTTTCTCGGCGGAGCGTCCGAGGTGGGCCGCCTCGGGATGGTCCTGAAGAGCGGCCCGACGTCGACCCTCTTCGACTATGGCCTCCTTCCGAAGGACCCGCCCCAGTACCCTCTCCCCGCTCCTCCCGTGGACGGGATGTTCGTGAGCCATGCCCACCTGGACCACACGGGCATGATCCCGTGGATCACCCGCCGGCAGGACGTGGACGTGGTCCTGACGCCGCCCACCGCGGACGTGGCCGACCTCCTGCTTCAGGACAGCCTGAAGATCGCGGATGCGGAGGGCTACGATTCCCCCTTCGACGACCGGGATCTGCGGACCGCGCTGCGGCGGTTCCGCACGATCGACTTCGGGGACAACGTGGACATGGGCGACCTCGAGGTGACCGCGCATCCCGCGGGCCACATCCCCGGCGCGACGATGTACGAGGTCAACGGCAACCAGACCATGCTGTTCACGGGCGACCTGCATACCCTGAGCACGGACCTCGTCTGGGGCGCGAAGCCGGTCAAGTGCGACACCCTGTTCGTCGAGGCGACCTACGCGGGCCGCCAGCACCCGGAGCGGCTCAAGTCCGAGTACGCCTTCCTGAAGAAGGTGGAGCAGATCGTGAACCGCGGCGGGATCGCCCTCGTGCCCTCCTTCGCGGTGGGCCGGACCCAGGACATCCTCCTGACCCTGGCCAAGGCCCGCCACGAGGTCTGGCTCGACGGCATGGGGAAGAAGGTGAACTCGATCTACGTGGAGCATCCCGAGTACATCCGGTCCGCGAAGGCGCTCCGGCAGGCCATGCACCGCGTGAAGGTTGTGGACGGCCCCCGGACACGGGAGCTCGCGACCCGGGGCGAAGTCATCGTGTGCACCAGCGGCATGCTGGACGGGGGCCCCGTCCTCCACTACCTGGACCTGATCCGCGAGGACCCCAAGAGCGCGATCCTGCTCACGGGCTACCAGGTCGAGGGGACCAACGGACGGAAGCTCGTGGACACGGGGCACATCGACCTCTACGGGGTCGACGTGGAGGTCAAGATCGAGTGGCAGAAGTTCGACTTCTCCGCGCACGCGGGCCACGACGAGCTCGTGCGGTTCATCGAAGCCTGCGACCCGCGGCGCGTCGTCCTGATGCACGGTGACCAGCGGGAGCTCCTCGCGGAGGCCCTCGAAGGCCGCGAGGTCCTTTTGCCCCGGGAAGGCCAGTGGTACTCCCTGTGAGCCCAGGCGCGTGCTGGGCGGATTCTAGAAGAACGGGAACAGGCCCAGGATCCCTCCGCCGACGACGGCCGCGGAGGCGATCCAGAAAGCGAACCGGGCCCACGGGCCGTGCTCGTGCCCTCCCATGGTCTCGGCATCCGACACGAGCTTCCCCAGGAAGTACAGGGAGGGGATGATCACGATCGTGAAGGAGACCATGAGGGTGAGGATGAGCGGCACGTAGTTCGTGGTCAGGATCACGAGGAGAAGCGCGGGGGAGCTCTCGGCGAGGTAGATGGCGAGGAACGAGCGGCGGGATCCGGTGCCCGCCGCCTCCATGACGCCCCACGCGGAACCCATGGACACGACGACGAGGGCCAGGAAGCCCGCGGCGATGAACCCGACGCCCAGGAAGGCGGGCCCGTAGGCGCCCAGGGGAGCCAGGACGTCTCCGAAGCTCTCGATGCCCACGGAGCCGTCCAGGAGAGGCAGCCGCATGCCCACGAGGACGATGGCCACCATGAGCACCTCGGAGACGACCGCGCTGACCAGGGTGGTGCGCCGCTCCTGCCGCGGGTTGCGCAGCTCCTGGCGCTTGCGGGAGTCCGCGCCCGAGTGGAAGTAGAGCATCCAGGGCATGACGACGGCCCCGATGCTCGCGGCCGCCAGGTACCGGAAGGACGATTCGCCGTAGGGCTGGAGGGGCGACAGCCCCACGGAGGCGGCCGCTCCGAAGTCCACATGGAGGAAGAACACGGACGCCGCGAGGCTGGCGACTAGGGCGAAGCTCACGGGCAGGAGGATCCGTTCCGCCTGCCGGTACTCGCGTCCCGCCACGATCGCCAGGTGCAGGACGTAGGCGATGCCGAGTCCCAGGAGCACGGGCAGCCCGAGGAGCGCGAGGCCGATGGCGATCCCCGCGTACTCGGCCACGTACTCGAGGAAGTCCGTGACGGCCATAGGGACCGCGGCGAACAGGGCCGTGCGACGACCGTACCGGCGCAGGATGGCCTCGCCGAGTCCCACCTTCCCGAGCGTGCCGAGCCTCCCGGCCGCGTCCTGGATGATGAACAGGGGGATCGTCAGCAGGAGCATGACGAAGATGAGGTGGTATCCCCACGTGGCGCCCGCCTGCAGGCCCGTGATGATGCTGGCCACATCGACGTCCGCGATCATGACGAGCCAAGCGGGTCCGAAGGCGCCTACGGCGTTCCGGACCTGGAGGTTCATGACTTTCGGATATCCGAAACTCCCTTCGAGGGTCTCAAGGCACTGTACGTATAGTAATGGCAGTTAAGGTCAGCCGAAGACGTTCCCCGGGTCGCTAGATGCCCACACTCTTGGCAATCATGGTCCGGAGGGCCTTCCCCACGTACTTGAGGATCCTCGGGTCCTTCCGGATGAGGGCCCACCCGATCTTCGACGGGAAGTCGATGTCCGCGGTCTCCTCGATGAGCCGGAGGATCTCCGGGTCGTCGAAGATCTCGAAGAGTTCCTCGAACTGCCGATCCGTGAGCTTCTCGAAGCTCTCGTGGATGGCCAGATCCTTCCTGAGTTCCTTGCCGATGGACCGCGTCCAGGCCTTGTGGTAGCGGTGCATCATCCGCGACGAGTAGTCTCCCTTCTCGAGGGCTTCCAGGGCCGTCTCCGCGGCCAGGCTCGCGCAGTGCAGGCTCGTGAAGATCCCGCCCCCGCTCGTCGCCTTGGCCTGGCACGCCCCGTGGCCGCCGACCCCGCCGGTGTCGTCGAGTGGGCGCCGCCGGGGCCCGCACGGGAGGCCGCCGACGCTGTAGAGGAGGG
>OFHK01000098.1_pt1 | contig 26864 bp, 32 predicted proteins | sample 1521951 | NCBI WGS metagenome assembly OFHK01 (sample SAMEA2468436, study PRJEB22500) | soil metagenome | biome: Glassland; feature: Farmland; material: Clay | place: Australia | collected 2013-01-31 | depth 0.55 m
GTGCGGGACGCACTGGCGGTGGAACGCAAACATCGCGTTGGCTATTCCCAGAAGCCGCGGAGGCCGAAAGAATCCGCCTCAGATTCAACGCATGCAAGCGGAAGATCTTCTGGCTGCAGCCTTCCCGGATGCCGCCGCCTGTCTGGAAAACATTCCCGGCGATCGGCAGATCCCGGGTGGCAAAGTCTGCCCAGGGCGCCAAGCCACGTAGCGGGGCCCCCGCCACCCCACCGAAAGGCCCGACGTCATCCCCTGCCCGGAGGGCCCCCAGCCCCGACGCCCGCGTGCAGAGCGGCGAGACCCAGAAGCTGGTCCATCAGGCCCTGCAGCGCCTCTCCCCCGAATTGCGCGAAGCTGTTATCCTGCGCGACTTGCAGGACATGGATTACAAGGAGATCGCCCTGGCTTTACGGGTGCCGGAGGGGACCGTCAAGTCCCGCATCAACCGGGGACGAACGGAACTTGCGCGCTTGCTTTCGCGTACCTATAGGCAGGTGGATTAGATGACCGGGGAAAGCAAATCCGGGATGTCCTGCAGCGAGTTTGAGGCCTTGCTGGCTGAGGCCCTGGACGGGACGCTGAGCGGGCCTCTGCAGGAGCGCTTCCAGGCCCACCGCTCCCAGTGCGCCCTCTGCGGACCCGCCTTCGCCGAGGCCGAAAGCGGCCGGCGCTGGCTGCGGCAGTTGCAGGAAGTCGAGCCCCCCGCCAACCTGGTGCACAACATCCTGGAGGCCACCGTGGGCGGGGGGATGTGCGAGGCGAAGGGGGCCCCCGGGGTGCCCCTCCACCCGCTGGAGTTTGGGGGAGCCCGCGGACACGCCCCCGCCGCGGAGCGCGGTCAGGGCGAACCGCCGCAGCTCGCCCACGACGTCCCCGAGGCCGAGCAGGTACGCCGTGTCCGTCACGCCGCACTCCTTGGGCGTGGGCAGGGGCTCCGACGACAGGATCGCGTGGACGAGGAAGGCCTCGCAGGCCTCCTGCATCGCGTTCTCCACGAACCCGGCGCGGATCAGGTCGGGATGGCCGTCGAGGAGGCTGCGCAGCTTCTGGACCTCCTCCCGCGTCTCTTGGAGGCCGGGCTGGACGTCCTCCCCGCGGTGCATCCCCTGGATCGCGCTCCCCGCGAGTCGGGCCATGGTCCGGGACGACTTGATCGCGAGCTCGCGGACCTCGTCCTTCTCGTCGAGCCGCGACTCGATCTCCGAGATGACGTCGTCCAGGTTCTTCACGCCGCGGCCATGAGGGTTCCCGTTATTTGAGGGTTGGGGGTCTGCGGCCGCCGAGGGCCGAAGGATTCTTGGCCCGAGCCGGCGTCCCCTCCCTGTGGACGCCGTCCGTCCGGCGCGCGGCTTAGGGCGGGGACCGGAACGACCCGGGGGGTGCGACATGGACCTGACCAATGAAAGCTATGTCATCTGGATCGGCACCAAGCGATTCACCGAGCGCTACTACCGGGATGAACGGGGGTGGCTGAAGGTGAGCGCGCGGGGCCGAACGTTCCGGATGACGGCCGAGCAGGTCCTGAATCATGTGCTGCCCGCGCTGGCCGGCATCAAGCCGCACGTGACGGTCAGGGTGGAGCACCACGAGGACGCGGGCCGCGAGGATGAGTAGGCCGCGGCATCCGGGGGCCGGGGAGCGCATGGAAGGGCCCCGAGGCCACGTCCAAGGCATTGGCCACCGGATTCTCCACCGCCCCTTCGGCACCGGGTCGAAGGGGGCCGTCCTCGGCCTGCACGGGGGCGCGCGAGATCCATCGCGGGATCCGAAGGTCCCGGCTCGTCCAGTTCGACGGGAGTCCCCACCTGGCCTTCTGGGACGCACGCCCGCGGTACATCCAGGTCGTGCGCGGCTTCCTCGACGGTCTTTCTTGCGTCATCCGATGAGGAGCGGATTCACGCCCCGCCCCGGATCCTCTGCATCTTCTCCACCTTGCGCTGGACGACTTCGGGCTTCCCGATGTCGCGGCGCGCGTAGAAGCTGCCGCCGACGAACGCGAGCGCTTCCTCGGAGATGGCCTCGGCCGTCCCCAGGTCGTCCGCGATGCCCACCACGGCGAGGGAGCGCGACGTGGTCGTGTAGATGTGGCCGTTCCGCTCGTCCACCGCGGCGAAGTACAGGTGGGCCCCCGCGCGGCGGATGCTCTCCTCGTCCACCTTGAGCTGCTCCCCCACCTTGGGATGCGTGCCGTAGCCGGGGGGCACGACGTACTTGCACACCGTGGCCTTGTGGGCGAAGTTCGCGCGGAGCGGAAGGCCACCCCGCGCCATGCTCATGCAGAGGTCCACGAAGTTGTCCTCGAGGATGGGGAGGACGTTCATGGACTCGGGATCGGCGAACCGCGCGTTGTACTCCAGGAGCTTCGCACCGTCCTTGGTGGCCATGAAGCCCCCGTACAGGATGCCCTTGAACGGCGTCCCGCGGTCGTTCATGGCCTCCACGGTCCGTCGCATGGTGTCCAGCGCCTGATCGTAGTCGAGCCGGGAGACGAAGGGCAGGCGGTGGTCCGCGTCGCTGTACGAGCCCATGCCGCCCGGGTTCGGACCGCGGTCGCCCTCGTACGCGCGCTTGTGGTCCTGGGCCAGCGGGCAAGGGACGAGGCGCTTCCCGTCGCAGAGGGCCTGGAGGGAGAACTCCTCGCCCACGAGCTTCTCCTCCACGAGGAAGCGCGCCTGGCCGCCGACCTTCTTCTCGAGGATCTCGCGGCCGACCGCGAGGGCGCCCTCTTTGGAGGAGAAGTGGTCTCCCCAGACCTGGACGCCCTTCCCGCCCGTCAACCCGAGGGGTTTGATCACGAACTCGAAGTTGCTGTCCAGGACGAACTCGGAGAAGGGCGCGTAGGAGTCGAAGGCCCAGTACGCGGGCAGGCCCGGGATGCCGAACGTCTTCATCAGGTCCCGCGTGAACTCCTTGTTCGTCTCAAGCTGCGCGGCGGCCTTCGTCGGGCCGACCGTGGGGACGCCGCGAGCCTCCAGCGCGTCCACGATCCCTTTCTCCAGCGGCGCCTCGGGCCCGATGACCGCGAGCTCGGCGCGCTGGTCCTGCGCCCAGGCAACGATGCGGTCCACCGCGTTCACGTCGCCGATCAGCACGTCCTTGGCGACGCGACGGATCCCGGGATTCTGGTTCGCCATGGCCGCGAGGATCTCGGCCCCGCTTCGGCGCAACGCCTCCACGACGGCAGCCTCACGCCCTCCCCCGCCCACCACGAGGACTCGCACAGCCCTCGGCATTGGATGAGGAGGCAAAAGGGTTTCCTCCTCGGGCTGCAGGGAGTTCCCAGGAGTGAGTTTGGGACCGAAAGGTTATTCCTGGCCGCCCGTCCCCCCACCGGGCAATGCAGCCCAACTACGGGGGCAGCGCACCGGCGCCGGGACCGACTCCCGTGCCGGTCCGCCCACCCCGAACCGGAATGAGCTCGATACTGGCAGCTGTGGCCGTCGTGTTGGCGGCAATCGCTCTCGTCGTCTCGTTCGCCATCCCGGGGCCCGTCGGACCCGCGGGCACGAACGGCACGGATGGCGCGACCGGACCGCAAGGTCCGCAAGGTCCCGCCGGACCCACGGGGGCGGGGACCCTCATGGCGACGAACTCCACGAGCGCCGAGGTCAACATCCCGAGCGTGTGCGGCCCCTACACCGGGGCGCAGGTCACCATCACGGTCCCCCGCGCAGGGAGGATCGTCATCAACGCCAACGTGATGCTGGACCTGAACCACGTCGCGGGCACGAGGGACATCGCCTTCGTCGTCATCCAGAACAACACGAGCAGCTGCCCCGATGACCCATTCCTCGGGATCATGGTCGTCGCGGACAACGCGCCCACGACCACGTACTGGCAAAGCGTCCCGGTGATGAAGAACTACACCGTGACCTCCGCGGGATCGTACACGTTCTACGTGAACGGACGGATGACCTCCGGGCAGGACGCGTCCGACCTGTTCTGGTACGCCAACCTGGTCGCCGTCTTCTACCCGAGCTGACCGGGTCGGGGAGCGACGTCCCACGTTGCGACGCGGCCTCCCTCCGCGAGGGGGTCGCGCCGCCCTTTCCGCCCTTCTAGGAACCGACGCCTTCCACCGCGAGCTCTCCGGCCCGCACCGTGTTGGCGAGTAGCATCGCGATGGTCATCGGACCCACGCCGCCCGGCACGGGCGTGATGGCCCGGGCCTTTTCCCGGACCGCCTCGAAGTCCACGTCCCCCACGGTCCGGTAGCCGCTCTTCTTGCTCGCATCGGGGATGCGGTTCGTGGCCACGTCGATGACCACGACACCGTCTTTGACCATGTCCGCCCGGATCGTCCGCGGGGCGCCCATGGCAGCCACCAGGATGTCCGCCCGGCGCGTGTGGGCCGCCAGGTCCCTCGTCGCGCTGTGCACGACGGTCACCGTGGCGTTCGCGTTCGCCGCCTTCTGCATGAGCAGGGCCGCGAGCGGCTTCCCGACGATGTTGCTCCGACCCGCGATGACCACGTCCTTGCCTGCGGGCGGGTTGCCGCTGCGGACCAGCAGCTCGACCACGCCGGCCGGCGTCGCGGGCGCGAACCGGGGACTGCCGATGAGGACCAGCCCGACATTCTCGGGGTGGAAGCAGTCCACATCCTTCATCGGGTGGACGGCCCGGACCGCGGCGTCCACGGAAATCTGCAGAGGCAGGGGTTGCTGGACCAGGATCCCGTGGACCTTCGGATCCGCGTTGAGCTCGTGGACCACGCGGAGCAGCTCCTCCTGGGACGTGTCCTTGGGCATCTCGAGGGTCTGGTGGGCCATCCCCATCTCTTCGCAAGCCTTGCCCTTCATCTTCACGTAGAGCTGGGAGCCCGGGTTGTCCCCGACCAGGATCGCCGTGAGCCCCGGGTTCACGCCGCGCGCGCGCAGACGATCGAGGCGTCCCCGCAGCTCACCTCGGATCTCGTCCGCCACGCGCCTCCCGTCGATGATGTCGCCCGTCATGGAGCTCACCGCGGCGGGGACACGGAGCGGGGACATGGACTTTGGGAAATGGCTCTCGTTACCGGGCCAACCTCCACGCGGGTGCGCGCGCGTGTGGAAATGTCATGCAGAAACCCTATGGAACGTACGCTTTTGGTGTCGGACAGGCCTCGATTGGTTATCACCCACGAAAACACTTAAGCCCTCTCCTGGATTTCAGTCCTCTCCGGATGCACTCGAACGATTGGACGCGTGAGCTGACGGAGCGTCAGCGCGAGGTCCTGACCATCGTTGTGGAGAACAAGGTCTACCGGAACCGGGACTCGCGGATTCCGGAGCTGGCCGCCCAGATGGGGATTGCTCCCGCCGCCGTGGCCAAGCACCTCCTGGAGATCGAGAAGAACGCCCTCCTCCTCGTCATGGTCAGTCCTTCGGAGCAGGGCAAGCGGATCTACGAGCGGCTCCAGTTCGAGCCCCGACTCGAGCGGCAGACCTCGGAGGCCCTCGACGCCCAGAAGATCGCCATCCTGCGGTTCCTCCGGGACCACCCCGACGCGACAACCACGGAGGTCTCCGAGGAGCTCGAACTCTCGGACTACACGACGGTCAACGGCCTCCGGGTGCTGAACGCGATCGCCCTCATCTCAAAGCAACGGGGTCCCGCCCTGCGCCGCGGCGTGCCGCCCTACGTGTACCGGCTGACGGCCCACGGCCTGGACGTCGCCTCCCGCCACGGCTGAGACCGGCACAAGGCAGAAATCGTGCGGACCCCTTGGCTGACGCCGACGTGTACGACGCCGTCGTCGTGGGAGCGGGGCCCGCCGGAGGCATGGCCGCGCGGCAGCTCGCCACCGCGGGGTTCTCCACCCTGGTCCTCGAGAAGAAGAAGATCGTGGGCGAGCCCGTCCAGTGCGCGGAAGGAGTGAGTCGCTTCGGGCTCGAATCCAACGGCCTCCGACCCGACGCGTCGTGGATCGAGCAGCCCATCGACGGCGCGCGCTGCGTCGTGCCGGACGGGCGGAGCTTCTTCATCACCCACCTCCCGGGCTACGCGATCGACCGGGCCGCGTTCGACCGATGGATTGTCGAGGGCGCGGTGGACGATGGCGCCGAGCTCCGCACGTCGACCCGGGTGGACGGCATCGAGCGGCGGGTCGGAGGATGGCGCATCCGCGCGGGCAGCGAGGAATGGGACGCGAGGACCGTGGTGGCCGCGGACGGCCCGACCAGCTTCCTAGCGAAGCGCCTCGGCCTCGTCCGGAGCCAGGACCAGATCCGGGCCTACGAGTACCGCTTCCCGAAGGACGCGGTCGATCTTCCCGATCCCGACCGGTTCCTTCTCTACATCGGGGAGCGATACGATGGTGGGTATGCGTGGATCTTCCCGAAGGGGGACGCGGTCAACGTGGGGGCGGGCGGACACATCGACGCGCACGCCGCGGCCGTGGCGTTCTGCCGCGAGCGCGGGCTGGACCCGGAACGGCGGGAGCGGATCATCGCCGGGACGATTCCGTACCGCTACGACCTCGCCGCGTACGGAATCCCGGGCTTCGCGGTGGCCGGGGACGCCGCGGGTGTGACGAACCCGATGAACGGGGCCGGGATTCACCCCGGCCTCTTCAGCGGACGGCTCGCGGGGCAATTCGCGGCCACGGCCCTGGAGAAGGAGGATGCCGGCGTGATGGCCGGCTACGACCGCGTCCTCAAGCAGTCCCCGTTCCTGGATCCGCTCCTCTGGTGGATAATCGAACGCGTGCGGCGCTGGTCCGACCGACTCATGAACACAGTCGGCGGGGAGCTCGACGGCCTGGACTGGCGCGCTGTGAACCTGCGATTCGCCGCGCGGACGGTCCTGCGGAAGCCCGGGCTCACGCTCCACTCGAAGGAGTTCCTTCGGATGGTGCGCGCGCTGGAGTTGTGCGAGCACTACGGGTGGTAACGCCGCGGGCCGTTCCGGCGACGGATTGATTCCCAACGGAATAATCATATTCCCATCAGGGCGACAGGGTAAAAAACGGCCGAGGCCATCGGGGCCAGAATGGCGGTGACATCCGGGGTGAGACCCTCGCGCGTAGGCAGCCGACTCGAGCGCGTCCTTTCCGACGGGGGCTTCGCGGTGACCGCGGAAATCGCGCCGCCGGGCTCCGCGGACCCCATGGAAGTCCGTCGGATCGCGGCCCTTCTCCGCGACTCCGTGGACGCCTGCAATGTGACGGATTGCCAACGGGCCATGGTCCGCATGTCCGCCCTCGCCGCGGCGGTCCTCGCCATGCAGGAGGGCGTCGAACCCGTCCTCCAGATGGTCCTCCGGGACCGCAACCGGATCGCGATCCAGTCCGACCTCTTGGGAGCCGCCGCCCTCGGGATCCGGAACGTCCTGTGCCTCCGCGGGGACCCGACGCAGATTGGGAACGAGCCGAGCGCGCCGGGCGTGTACGACCTGTCCACGGAGGAGTTGCTGTCCACCTGCCGCGACCTGCGGGACCGCGGCGTGCTCCGGGGCGGGGACGCGATCGACGTGCCGCCCCGGCTCCTCCTCGGCGCGAGCGCGAATCCCTTCGCGGGGGGCCTCGAGGAATCCTTCGCCAACCTCCGCGGCAAGGTGACCGCGGGGGCCGACTTCATCCAGACCCAGGCCATCTACGACGTGGACCGTTTCGAGGAGTGGATGCGTCTCGTCCGCAAGGAGTGGCTCCACGAGCACGTGCATATCCTGGCGGGCGTGATCCCCCTCCGTTCCGCGAAGATGGCTCGCTTCCTGGCGGAGAAGGTGCCGGGCGTGGTCATCCCGAAGGACGTCCTGCGGCGGATGAGCGAGGCACCCGATCCGCGCGCCGAAGGACTCGGCATCGCCCTCCGGACGATCCGGGCACTTCGGGACATCGAGGGCGTCCACGGCGTGCACATCATGGCGGTGAACTGGGCGGAAGCGGTGCCCGCGCTCGTGCGGGAAGCGGGGTTGCGTCGAGAGGCACCGCGCGCGAGTGTGGCCCAGGCGTGATGGACCGGCCGGCTCTCAACCTTTAAGGGGCGGCCCTCCATTCCGACCCGGTAATAGGGATGGTTTCGCCTCGCTATGCACTTCTGAGCCTCTCGGACAAGGATGGCGTGGTGGACTTCGCCCGCGGCCTGCACGAGCTCGGGTTTGAGTTCTTCGGTTCGGAGGGGACGGCCAAGGCCCTCCGGACCGCGGGACTCCCTGCGAAGACCGTGTCGGAGTACACGGGACAGCCGGAGGGGCTGGGCGGCCGCGTGAAGACCCTCCATCCCCGGGTGTTCGCGGGGATCCTCGCGCCGCGCGGGGACGAGGCCGAGCTGAAGGCGTGGGGCGCCGTGCCCATCGACCTCGTCGTGGCCAATCTCTACCCGTTCGAATCCGTGGTCGCGAAACCCGACGTGAGGATCGAGGACGCCATTGAGAACATCGACATCGGCGGCGTTTCCCTGATCCGAGCCGCTGCGAAGAACGCCGCGCGGGTGGGCGTCGTCGTGCGGCCGTCGCGGTACCCCGAGGTCCTCGAGGCCTATCGGACGGAGGGCAGCCTCCCCGCGAAGCTCCGGGAAGATCTCGCCCTGGACGCGTTCGAGTACACGTCCCGGTACGACGTCGCCATCTACAACTTCCTCTGGCGCCACCAGGGCCGTCCGCTCCCTCCGGCCCTGCGCCTTGCCTACGAGCGGGCGTCGGACCTCCGGTACGGGGAGAATCCGTACCAGAAGGCGGCCTTCTATCGCGACCCCTATGCGCCGAAGCCCAACGTGGCGAGCCTGGAGCAGCTCCACGGCCGCGAGCTGAGCTACAACAACATCGCGGACCTCGAGGCGGCCCTCCGCATCGCGTCCGAGTTCGAGGCGACCGCCGCCGTGGTCATCAAGCACGGGAACCCGTCCGGCGTGTCCATCCGGCCGACCTTGGCCCAGGCGTACGTCGAGGCGCACGCCGCGGACGAGCGGTCCGCGTACGGCTGCGTGGTGGGCCTGAACCGGACGGTGGACCTGGACACGGCCAAAGGGATGAAGGGGCATTTCGTCGAGGCCATCGTCGCACCGGACTACACGGAGGACGCCCTCGCGCGGCTCCGCAAGCGGAAGAACATCCGCCTCGTGCGGACCAACCTCCCGTTGCGCCCGAGCCCGGAGTACGAGATGGCCAAGGTCTCCGGCGGCATGCTCCTCCAGACCTCCCAGTACCCGGAGATCCGCCCGGAGACGTTCAAGACGGTCACGACGAAGGGTGCGTCGCCGGAGGACCTGAAGGACATCGTCTTCGGGATGCAGGTCTCCAAGTACGTGAAGTCGAACAGCATCGTCCTCGTGAAGGACCGGGTGACCGTGGGGATGGGCGCGGGCCAGATGAGCCGCGTGGACAGCGTGGTCCTTGCGTGCCTCAAGGCGGGGAAGCGGGCCGCGGGCTCCGTCCTCGTGAGCGACGCGTTCTTCCCGTTCCGGGACGGGATCGACGAGGCCGCCAAGGGAGGCGTGACGGTCATCGCGCAGCCCGGAGGCTCCATCCGCGACCAGGAATCGATCGACGCGTGCAACGAGCACGACATCGCCATGCTGTTCACGGGCATGCGCCTGTTCCGGCATTGAGGGGACCATGACCCGGATTCGCGTGGGCGTCCTGGCCTCGGGACGCGGAACGGACTTCCAGAGCCTCGTGGACGCGCGCGACCGCGGCGAGCTGGACGTCGAGCTGGCCGTGCTGCTCTGCAACGTCTCGGACGCCCCCGTCCTGGAGCGTGCCAGGAAGGCCGGCGTGCCCGCCGTGGTCGTGGACCACCGACCCTTCGGGAAGGACCGGGAGGCGTTCGAACGCCGGGTCGTCGAGGTCCTCCGCGAGCACCGGGTGGACCTCGTCGTCTTCGCCGGGTTCATGCGGATCGTCACGGGATACCTCGTCAGCGAGTTCCCCAACCGGATCATGAACATCCATCCCTCCCTCCTGCCCGCGTTCCCAGGGGCCCATGCCCACCGCGACGCCCTCGCCGCGGGAGCCAAGGTGTCCGGGTGCACGATCCACTTCGTCGACGCGTCCGTGGACGGGGGGCCCTTCATCCTCCAGCGGGCCGTGCCCGTGCTCGAGGAGGACACGGCGGAGAGCCTGGAGGCCCGGATCCTGGAGTGGGAGCACCGACTCCTGCCCCTGGCCGTCCGCCTGTTCGCGGAGGGACGGCTCACGGTGGAAGGGCGCAAGGTCCGGATCGACGCCCGCGGGATCGACGTGCCGCCGGGCGCCTAGGCGAAGGCGTCCAGCGCGAAGGGCAGGTCCTCCAAGCTGCCTAGCCGGAGGTCCGGCGTCACGGTCGCGGCGTCCAGGCCGTGCACCCGCCGCAACCAGGCTACCGCCTCGGGATCGGGTGGAGGCCGACCGAACCGCTCGAGGAGCGCCGCCCGCATCTGCAGGGCCTTCGCCGCGTGGACGTCCTCCACGATGCCCTCGCCCACATGGAGGAGCCCGTGGGGGCCGATGCGCAGCCGCCGAAGCGTCTCGTGGAACGCGGCGGGATCCGGAGTCCTGCGGGCCAAGTCCCTTGAGGTGACCACCTCGTCGAACCACGGCTTGGAGCGTTCCTGCCAGGCGCGCGAGAGCGGGACCGGCAGGTCCGCGAGCAGGACCGTGCGGAACCCGGCTTCCCGCAAGTAGTCCAGGGCAGGCAGGACGTCTCCCTGCCACTCGAGGGAGTCGCCGAAGCGGTCGGCGACCGCCGTTGCGAAGGACTCGTTCGGCCACGGAGCGGCGGTCCTCGGGACGACGGACTCGATGGGTACCTCGACCTGGTCCTCCCATCGCCTCCTCGCCCGCTCGCTCTCATAGCGGGACCAATCCTCCTCGAAGGAGGGAAGCGGGGCGGACGACCCGAGGTCCGCAAGCGCATCGCGAGCCGCGCACCGCAGGGCGGCGGGGCGGACGACCCGCAGGACGCTCGAGGAGCTGAACGTCACGGCCCGGAGATCAGCCATCCACATGGCGTGGGAAGGGAGTCGCGCGGGGGGCATGAAGCTGTGTACACGCGCAGGCACGAAGGCCTCCAACGAACGCCTTCCCCGACGGGCAATGCAAGACGCGATGCGCGAAACGAAAAAAAGGGTAAGGCCGTTGCCACAGTAGAAAAACAGGGAACGGCCTCGTTGTGGAGGGATGCTTGTGGTTGCTATTAGGGTCCGCTGATATATCAATTTTTAGTCAAGAGTGGAAGGTATGTACATGGAGAGATGGGGCGGCGCAAGCGTGATGCACAATGACTCGCAGGGGGCAGGACGGGACCGTGCGCCTGCTCCACCGGCCGGGTGGATTCCCCATCGCAACCCTTATGGCCGAAGGCCGGGTAGGAGCGGGTCAGGCGACGCGATGAAAGGGGTCGGCAAGTTCGGCGAGGTGCTCGCGGGGGACAAGGGCAAGGTCAGCTACGACTCGGTCGCGGAGCGCCTCGACAAGATCATCCTGTCCGGGAGTCAGAAGAAGGCCATCACGGACTTCGTCTGCCGCGAGCTCCGCAAAATCCCGCACTACACGTGGGTGGGCATCTACGAGGTCCAGGGGGACGAGCTCGTCCTCACGTCATGGTCCGGTCCCAGTGCGACCCAGCACGTCCGGATTCCTGTGGGCCAGGGGATTTGCGGGGCCGCCGCCAGCGCGAAGGAAACCATCGTGGTGCCCGACGTGAACCGCGATCCGCGATACCTCCAATGCTTTCTGAACACGAGCTCCGAGGTCGTCGTGCCCGTCCTCAAGGAAGGCGCGGCCGTTGCGGAGATCGACATCGACTCGGACCAGCTGAACGCCTTCTCCCCGACGGACACGGAATTCCTGGCCTGGGTCGCCGGCGGCTTGGCGGGCGTCCTCTGAGGCCCGGGCGCCCCCGCGAAGTGATGCACCCCGCCCCGGTCACCGGAGGCGGAACTCGCCCCACACACGGATCCAGGTGTCGATCTGGTCCGGCGAGGCGAGGTCGTAGCTCGCCATGAGGCGCGCCACCATGACCGGGTTCGCCACGCGGTACCCGATCCGGTCCTGCGCCCGACCCAGGATCCCTGCGTACTGCATCTTCTTCAGGTGGTGGGACAGGGTGGACGGGGAGACGGGGACGTGACCCAGGATGGCCTTGTGGGACGCGGCCTCCCGCTCCATGAGGTAGGCGAGCACGCGGAACGGCACGGGCTGCCGGAGGTACGCCAGCACGCGCTTCTCGTCCTCCGTGAGCGCGGCGCGTGCCTCCGTGTCCCCGGGGAGCGAGCGCGGATAGTACCGCTTGTACTCCCCATCCATGGACCAGGAGACGAGCTCGTTCTTCTCGAGGAACCGGAGGTGGTAGTCCGCGAGGGTGATGGACAGGTTGAGGGCGCGGGCGATCTCCCGCAGGTGGAATCCCGGATTCGAGCGGACGTACTGGTACAGGTCGCGTCTCGTCTTGACCGCCAGCACATCCTCGTCCATCGGAACCCCAGGAACGGTTCAGCGCCGCAGGGTGAATCCGTAGAAGAGGCCCAGGATGACCAAGTCGAAGCCGGCGGAGATGAGCAACAGCTGGACGAGGTCCTCCCAGCCGCCGAAGAGGGCGATGGTCAGGAAGGCGCCCTTGAGGAAGAAGACCACGAAGGCGGCGCTCAGGAGCATCAGGTGCCCGTCGCGCGCGCGGCGCCACGCGAGGATGGCAATCACGGCCAGGGCGAACGCGAACACGGTGACCGCGGCGAGCAGGACGTTCTCGATGGCGACCATGGCGCCGGATACCGGACCCCTTGGGTTAAGCCTTGCCTACTTCCGTTCCCGCCGCTGCCGGCGCGCGAGGAGCACGGTCCCGGCCACGAGGGCGGCCATCGCGGCCATCGTCGCCGCATAGAGCGGGATGTCGGGCTGGATGCCCGTGGGCGTCGACGGGTGTTCCAGGATGCTCTGGTAGGCCGCGGAGACCACGCCGAGGCTGGGGTCGTGGACGATGTCCATCTGGTCGGGATTCGTCCCGGCGACGACCCGCGGATAGGAGAGGTACAGATCGTAGCCGCCCGTGGTCTCGTTGACCTCGGGTCCCGCCACGTCCACCGGCGAGGACTGCCCGTTGACCTCCGCGTGGTTCGACCACGCGAACCAGGCTGAGGAGGGGATCGAGCCCGAGTCGTTCGTCACGTTCACGGCGCGCTCATCCTGGCTGAACGCGTGCTCGTCGTCCCAGCTCCGGTTTGCCAAGATGAACTGCTGGCCCGGCGTCGTCGAGGTCAGGCTAAGCTGGAGGGAGAGGCGGGTGCCCGTGCGGTTCATCAGGTGGTTGAGCTGGAAGGTCAGCTCGGCCTCCATGGGCGTGAGGGTCGAGCCGGACGGCAGGGTCACGAACCCTTCTGAGATGGTCAGGTTCACCGTGATGTCCATGGTGTTGCTCTGGACCAGGAAGGAGTGGACCACGACGCCATCCGGGGCGGTCGTCTGGTTGTGGACGATGGGGACCTTGCCGAACGCGGAAGCCCCGAGAGATGTGTACGCGATGACCGTTCCGTCGGAGAACTGCCCGTCGCCGGAGGGCACCCACTCCACGAGCCCCGCGACCGTGACCGTGAACTGGCTCGTCACGGGCCCGCCCGCCTTCTGTTCGTAGTCCAGGGAGAACGAGCCGTGGTTGTACGTGATCTGGAAGTCGTCCTGCACGGGCGCGTTGACGGACGCGCTGTCGATTCGGAAGGCCGCCGGGGAGTTGGCCGGGTAGTCAATCCACACCACGGAGCGGCGCGCCTGGTCCGCGACGCTCAGGGAGGCATCGCCGTGACCGGAGGCGGCCATGGCCTGGACGCCGACCGACGCGGACGCGACCAGAAGCAGTGTGGCCAAGCTCGCCGACAGGACCGCGGAGTTGAGGCGCATGCGGAGCACCATATCGTCTCCCGGGATTCGATTGGGCCGACTATATAAAGAGGTTATGGGACACTTTGCGAAGGGGAGGACACGATGGCGACCCCCCGTCCCACCCGTCCGTGCGTCCGCTCAGCGAGTCCGGGATGGCCTACTCCTTCACGACCTCTCCGAACGCCATGCGCCGATGCACCTTCGTGATCTTCACCTTGACCTGGTCACCGATCTTGGTGCCAGGCACGAAGACGACGAAGTTCTGGATTCGCGCGAGACCATCCCCCTCTCGGCCGATGTCCTCGATCTTGGCCTCGTAAACTTTCCCCTCCTCCACCGGGAGGGAAGGGGACCTGAAGCCCGAACCGGCAAACGACATGGACCCTCCTCTCGACGACCTTCTTCGGTCGCGAGCTTGCCATGGGCGTGCACGGTATTTAAGAATGAGGCTTTCCGAAAAATCCGCGCGACTGCCCCCTTACGCGGGTTCCTCGAGCTCCGAGGGCCGGGTCAGCCGCAGGGACAGGATCAGGAACACCACGCCGACAATCATGACGATGAGCCCGAGCGCCAGGACGAGGCGGTTCACGGGACCGAACACGTCGAACGAGTTGTAGTTCAGGTAGGAGATGCGGAGGACGTCGTGGAGCCACGAGCCCAGCGCGATCCCGGGGCCGCCGAGGAGGATCAGGGCGATCCCCGCGTAGTAGAGGAACTTCTCGCGGAACCCGGGGACGCGCTCTGCCGCGGCCGGCGAAGCCTCCGAGGCCGCCCCCACCGGCTCGAACGTCTCTCCGCACCGGGGGCATTCGAGGGCCGCCGCGGGGACCTCGGCATGGCAGATGGGGCACTCGGTCACGGACTCCGGGGGTGCGGACATGAGGGGTGCCCCTGCGTCCGCCCTGGGCGCGTATATGAGTTTCCTCGTCCCTATCCGGTTTGAGAAAGAGCCCCGATCCACGCGTCGGTCAGGCGGAACGGCCCCGATGGCGTTCCTCGGGCACGTGGATCTGGCCGACCAGGTCCCGCCATTCCGCAGGCATGGGCTCCCCCGTCTCGTCTCGCCGGTACCAGTCCCAGACGCCCTCGATCCGGAGATTCCGGCCCGAGACGGCGACCACCAGGGCGTTCCGGACGCTCGCGGCCGTCTCCGCGGCAATCCGATGGTCGAAGACCGCCGCGTACGGCGTCCTCGCCATCCACCAGACGACGAGGTACTGGGTCATCCGGGCGGACCGCCGCGACTTGGACGTCTTCATGGGACGGACAAACCTCCGCCTGCGCAAGACCAGGCGGGGAGCGGTTGGCGACCGAGGGATAAAGCCCTTCGCTATGGCCCGGAGCCCGCGAGCGAACCGGCTACGCTTCGAAACGGGCGCCGCAGGAACAACGGACCGCGTCCGCGGACACCTCGGAGCCGCAGAGCGGGCAGGCGTAGGCCACCTCGGACCCGGTCGTCTCGGGGTGTCCGCGGCAGACCGGACACAGGTCCGCACCGCCGGGCACCTGGGCGCCGCACTCCGGACAGACGGAGAGCCCGGTCGCGGGGGCGAACCGCACCCCGCAGGCGCACTCGTCCGCGTCCTCGGCGACGAAGCGACCGCAGGACGGGCACTGGAAGAGCGTGATCGTCTCCTCCCCCCGGACCGGGTCGTAGTGGTGGGCCGACGAGACGTCGTGCACGCGCTGGAGGTCTTCGAACAGCTGGAGCAGGCTGCGCCGCGCCTCGGCGAGCTCCTCGTCATCCGAAGGCACCGCGGGCACCGTGGGCCTCGGATTCCGGTACGCGCCTCCTGTGGCGCCGGCGAACCGAGCGCCACAGAACTCGCAGCGCTCCTCATGGAACGGAGTGAGCCTCCTGCAGTTCCAACACAAGATCCGCGGCGTGCGCGTATCCTCCGGCACGGCCTCACGGATCCCGCTCACATCCTCGGTGCTCAGACGGTGGACTTCCATGGGCTCGACCCCGCGGCGGAAGCGGTCGCGAATCGTGGTTCACGGTGATAATAAGGTCGACCCGGTTGGCGCGATATGATAATCGGTAATGATTTCGGAGCGGGGCGACGGGAGGCCGCGGGACGCCGCGAATCCTTTAAATGAGTTGCCCGCGGTGGGCGGACGCATCATGGCGAAAATCCTGGTCTGCGTCGCCTGGCCGTATGCCTCGGCTCCGAGGCACCTGGGCCACGCCATCTCCACGTTCATCCCCGCGGACGTGTTCGCGCGCTACCACCGGATGAAGGGCGACGAGGTCCTCATGGTGGGCGGCAGCGACATGCACGGCACGCCGACCATGGTCCGCGCGGAGGAGGAGAAGGTCCCCGTCCAGGAGGTCGCTGAGCGGTTCCACGCGCTCCACACGAAGAACATCGAGCAGCTTGGGGTGAAGTACGACCTCTACTGGAACACGGCCGCGGAGGACCACAAGACGTGGGTCCAGGAGCTCTTCCTCGACCTGCAGCAGAAGGCGAACGTGTACGAGGCCACCATGGTCTCCCCCTTCTGCACGACGGGGAACCACTTCCTCCCGGACCGCTACGTGGAGGGCACGTGCCCGAACTGCGGGTTCGAGCGGGCCCGCGGGGACCAGTGCGACAGCTGCGGCCACCTGTGGGACCCCTTCGAGCTGAAGGACCCCCGGTGCCGGATCCACGGGACGGCTCCCGTGCCGCGGGAGACGAAGCACTTCTTCTTCCGCCTGAGCGCCTTCGAGGAGCCGCTGAAGGCGTGGATCGCCTCGGACAAGGAGCACTGGCGGCACCATGTCCTCACCTTCACCCGGAGCTGGCTCCAGGAGGGCTTGAAGGACCGGGCCATGACCCGGGATCTGGACTGGGGGATCGAGGTCCCCGTGCCCGGGTACGAGACGAAGCGGATCTACGTCTGGTTCGAGGCGGTCATGGGCTACCTGACCGCGACCAAGGAGTGGTTCAAGCTCCACGGGAAGCCGGACGGCTGGAAGGATTTCTGGTACGACCCTAAGGCCAAACACTACTACTTCATCGGGAAGGACAACATCGTGTTTCACTCGATCATGTGGCCCGCGATCCTGATGGCCGCGGACCCGAAGCTCGTGCTCCCGTACGACATCGTGGCGACGCAGTTCCTGAACATCTCTGGGGAGAAGATGAGCGGCGGACGGCGGAAGGGCGTCTGGCTCCCCGACCTCCTCGAGCGCTTCGACCCGGACCAGATCCGGTACTACGCGGTGGCCACGATGCCCGAGGCGAAGGACACCGACTTCGAGTGGGAGGACTTCGCCCAGCGCAACAACAGCGAACTCCTCGCCGTGTACGGCAACTTCGTGCACCGTGCGCTCACCTTCGCGGACAAGAACTTCAACCACGAGGTCCCCGAGGCGGGATACCTCGACGCGACGGACAAGGCACTGATCCGCGCCATCGAAGAGCAGTGGAAGAGGGTGGGCCAGAACCTGGAGTACGTCCACCTGAAGGACGGGCTCCGGGAGGCCATCCAGCTCGCGCGCCTCGGGAACCAGTACTTCGACCAGAAGGCGCCCTGGGAGCTGGTGAAGAAGGATCGCGCCGCCTGCGGCACCGCGCTCCATGTCGCGCTCCGCGCCGCGCGCTCGCTCGCCCTCATCCTCGCGCCGTTCCTGCCCTTCAGCTCGCAGCGCCTGTGGAACGCCCTGGGCTACGACTCCGAGGTCCACGTCCAGACGTGGGACGAGGCCCTCGAGGACGTGCCCGCGGGCCAGAAGCTCCGCGTGGGCCGGCCCCTGTTCACCAAGATCGAGCTCGAGACGCCTGAGGCGGAGGCCGCGGACGCGCGCTTCGACGTGCGGGTCGCGGAGATCCTCGACGTGAAAGATCACCCCAACGCGGACAAGCTGTACATCCTCACCGTGGACTACGGCGCCGGGACGCGGGACATCGTCTCGGGCATCAAGAACGACTACACGCCCGACCAGCTACGCGGGAGGAAGATCGCGTACCTGCTCAACCTCCAGCCCGCGAAGCTCCGCGGCGTGGAGAGCCACGGCATGCTCCTGGCGGGCGAGGACGAGCACGTGGTCGGCCTCGTGCTCCCTCCGGAGGACGCGCCCATCGGCACGCAGGTCCTCGGCGTGGCCGGGGCGTCCGAACTGCCCTTTGCCGAGTTCCAGAAGTACAAGCTTCGCGTCGGCGAGGAAGGCCGCGTCTACTTCCTCGGACACAACGAGGAGGTCCGCCTCCCGCTCAAGGCGGGCGACGCCTTCCTCAAGGTGGACAAGGGGTTGAAAGAGGGCACGTGGGTCCACTGATTCGTCGCGGCTCCGGAACCTCAGTGCGACGCCCGCCCCGCGCTTGCGGCCAGCCAGAGGGCGGTTGCCCGGTAGGCCAGCCCCACCGCGAGTTCGTGGGAAATCGGCTGGAGCTCCGGGGCGACGTATCCCAGGCGCACGCCGTGCATGGTGAGCCGGCCCGTCATCACGGGACGGTCGGCCCGGGAGACCATGACATGACCCCAGGCCATGGGACCCACGCGGTACTCCTTGCCGCCGAACGTGAAGACGGTCCGTTTCCACCGGAAGGGGATCTGCGCGGATCCGCCCGGACCTTCGATGCGGACGCGATCGTGCAGCGCATCGTAGCGCACGCGGCCCCCGGGACGCCCCCCGATCGCCGGCACGGAGACCCAACCTCGCCCCTCCCGGCGCAACGGGTATTCCTCGCCCTCCACGACGAGGCGGTCCCGTAGGATGCCGACCTTCGCTTCGAGGGCCACGAGACGGCGGAGGGTCCCGCGGCGGCATAAAGCCGGGTTGGGAATGCCCACCTCGGCAAGGTTTTAGAACCGCGACCCTTTGTGCGGCCGCCCATGCTCCTGGACCTCCACAACCACACGCGGTACTCTCCCGACTCCCGCGTGTCCCCGAAGGACCTCGTGGCCGCGGCGAGGCGGAGCGGCCTGAATGGGCTCGCCATCACGGACCACAACGCCGTGGGCGGGGTCCGGGAGGCCCAGGAGGCGGCCGGGGCGGGGTTCCTCGTCCTCCCGGGCGTCGAGGTGTCCACGGCCTCGGGCCACGTCCTCGCCTACGGCGTCCGCGAGGCCGTCCCCCGCGACCTCTCCGTCGCGGAGACGGTCGACCGGATCGTCGCGCTCGGCGGCGTGGCCGTGGCGGCCCACCCGTTCCGCTTCTGGTCGGGCCTGGGAGGCGAGGCCCTCGGCGAGGCGCGCTTCCCCGCATACGAGACGTCCAACGCGCGGACCCTGCGGCGCGGGAACGTCCGCGCCCGGGAGAGAGCGAGGGCGGCCCATGTGGGCGAGACGGGGGGAAGCGACAGCCACTTCCTCGACGAGGTCGCCCGGGCCGTGACCGAGGTGGACTCCGGCGTGACGACCCCGGACGACGTGATCCAGCTCGTGGGACAGGGCGCGACGAGGTCCCGGGGGGCCGACCGCGGGGCCGCGGGCACGCTCCGGTACGTGCCCAAAGCGGTGGGCGAGTGGCTCACGCGCGGGATGAGGCGGATCTGAGGGTCAGAGGTTCTCCTCGATCCGGGCCAGGTACTTCTCCATGGCCCGCTTGATGCCCTGGGAGTCGGCCGGCTTGGGCATGCGGAGGACCAAGAGCGCCTTGGGCCCGCCGTGGACGATGACCATCTTGCTGGCTTCCAGGTTGATCACGACGTTGTCTAGGACCTCCTTGAGCTCGGAGGTCGAGTTCTCCGCGGCGCCCAGGAGGATTGCGAACATGGCCGCGAACGTCTCCACATGGACGCCGTCCGGGACGCTCCCCGCGATGTACGTGCCGTTCCGGGACACGAGGATGGCGTCCTCGATGCCCTCCGACTTCTCAATCTCGTGGAGGATGGATTCGATCGCGGCGGTGTCGGCCATAGGTCGCGCTCCCGTCCTGACGGCGTCAGAAGCGATGGTGATTGAGGGTTGGGTCAATAAAACCTTTGTGCCCCTAGATACGTGGAAGGAAATGTCTAGAGACCGCGGAGCAGGTCGTGCATCGCCTTCGCCGCATCCACCGCGCGGGAGGCCGCGTCGATGCGCGCCTTGGCCTGCTTGTAGGTCATCCCGGGTCCCGTAATCCCCAGGCCGACAGGCTTGCCGGTGCGCAGGCCGAGGTCGATGAGGGCGTGGGCCGCGGCCTGCATGATCACCTCGTCATGCTTCGTCTCGCCCGTGATCACGGCCCCGAGGGCCACGGCCCCGTCCACGTCGCTTCGCTCGAGGAGCCGCTGCACGGCGAGGGGGACCTCGAACGTCCCGGGCACCCGGACCACCGTGGTCACCCGCACATCCAACTCCTTCGCGCGGGCGAGCGCACGTTCTACCATGGCGTCGACGACCTCGCGGTTGAACTGGGACGCGACGATCGCGAGCCTCATGGGAAATCCATCTGGATCGGACCGGCGTCCGGGTACCCTTCACGCTGCCCGGTCCCTGCACGGGCCCGGATGGCCTCCGGGCGCAGCAGGAGGTCGTACGCGTTGATCGCGTGCTCCCGCGTGCGGCGGTCGAAGAGCCAGGCCAGCTTGGCCTCGTCCGCGGCCTCCTCCTCGTGGACCATGACTCCGATGATGTGCTTCCCGGTCGTGGCCTGGACCATCTGGAGCCCGAAGTCCGCCGCGAGGGCGCAGTCCTTGTCGACCGTCTGGCGCCCCACCATGCCCAGGGTCATCACGAGGTCCGCGCCGCGGTCGAAGAGGATCTTCGCGCCGGCGGCGAGGTCCTTGATCCCCGGGACCGTGTAGCGGAGGACCTCGAAGCCGCCGCCCTGCTTCTTCAGCTCGTCCACCGCAGCCGTCGCCATGTCGAAGCGGCTGAAGGACGTGTCCACGATGCCGATCTTCTTCAGGCGGGCGGGCGCCGTCCGCCTTCGACCGCTTGCAGCTTTTCTTGGAGCGCGAGCCATTCGGCCACCTTCCTCACGATTCTCCGCGTGCCGACGAGGTCACCTTCGAACTTGGGGAGACGGACGACCTTGGTCGGCAACCCCCGCTTGCGGCACTCCTCGAGAATCTTGTCCTCGTTGTGGATCTGGTCGAACCCGAGGACGATGATGTCGGGGCGGATCTCCTCCAAGATGTCGTAGATGCTCCCGCCCTCGTGGCCGAGGAGGGCCCGGTCCACGGGCTTGAGGGCCGCCACGAGCTGGACCCGCGAGGCCTCCGAGGTGATGGGCTCGTGCTTGAACTTCCGCGCCGTGCTGTCCCGCGCGACGACCACGATGAGCTCGTCGCCGAGCCGTTTGGCCTCCGTGAGGAAGTAGATGTGACCCGGATGGAGGAGATCGAAGACCCCCGTTGCCATTACACGGACCATGTCGCCCACGCCCGGAGGATGTCCCGCCCTTCCAGGAACACGAGATTGTGGTCCCGTGCATATGCCTTTGCATCCTTCCTGGAGCGGGCGCGGTCATCGTCCGCCATCATCTCGCAGATGGTGGCGCTGGGCGTGAGGCCGGCCATGATCATGAGGGCGGTCGTGAGCTCCGTGTGGCCCTTGCGGGCCGTGAGGAGGGGCTCCGCCGCGTTCAGGACGGGCACGTGCCCCGGGGAGCGGAACTCCTCGGCGAACGTGTGCGCGGCCCATCCGTTCTCGCGCTTGACCGCCTCCCCCGCGATCGCGGCGAGGCGGGAAATCGTGAGGGCGCGGTCCTGGTCCGTGATGCCCGTGAACGTGTCCTTGTGGTTGACCGTCAGGGAGAACGTGCTGTGGCGGTCGTACTTCAGGTTCTCCGCGGAGACGGCCTCGAGGATGGGGTACGTTCGCCCCGCGTCGCGGAGGACGTCCGCCATGAGCGGGAGCCCGATTTTCCGGTGGACGTCGCTGGAGAGGGTCACGCAGATGAGCCCGCCCGCCTCCTTGCGGAGCGCGCGGATGGCCGCCGGCGTCACATGCTGGCTCGCGATGGTGAGGTCTGTCTCCTCTTCGCGGCCGTCCCCGTCGTAGACGAGGATGAACTGCCCCTTGCGGAGCGCCTCGACGGCCCGGGCCACGTCGTCCACGATGGACGACGACGTCCGCGGCGTATATCAATCTTTATGTAAGAACCCATTTTCTGGTGAGGCACGACCTGTCCACAGGACTTAATGCGGCGCGCCGCATGTTCCCCGTGTGGTCCTCGAACTCGAGACAATCGCCCGGGTCGACCCGGGCGGGATGCGGGACATCATCGGGTCCTTCCCCGAGCAGCTCGCAGACGGGATCCGCCGCGGCCTCGGGATGCCCTCGGACCTAGCGAATGCGACCCGTGTCTTCATCGTCGGCATGGGCGGGTCGGGGATTGCGGGCGAGGTGTTCGCGGCGTGGGTCGCGAACCGGTCACGCATCCCTATCCATCCCATCCACGACTACCGCCTGCCCTCCTACGCGAAGCCGGGGGACCTCGTCATCGCGGTCTCCTACTCCGGGAACACGGAGGAGACGCTCGCGGCCACCGCTCAGGGAATCAAGCTCGGCTGCCGTCTCGTCGCCGTGACGTCGGGGGGGGCCCTCGCGAAGCTCGCCCAGGAGGCGGGTGCGCCGCTCGTGGAAGTCCCTGCGGGCCTGCCGCCGCGTGGCGCCTTCGGCCACCTCTTCGGCATCCTGCCCTCCCTGGGGGCGGAGTGGGTCTACGGGGACCTGCGCGGCGAGCTGGAGCGGGCCACCGTGCACCTGCGGGACCTGCGGGATCACCTGCGCCCCCAGAGCCCGCTGAAGCGGAATCGCGCCAAGCTGATCGCCACGCGGCTCAAGGGGACCACGCCCATCGTCTACGGGGCCCCTCCCTTCGACGCGATCGCGAAACGCTGGCAGACCCAGCTCAACGAGAACGCGAAGATGCTCGCCTTCTCTTCGACGCTCCCGGAGGCGGACCACAACGAGATCATCGGCTGGGCCTCCGACGCGAGCGCGCGGCGCTTCCGCGCCGTCATCCTGCGGGACGCGGACGAGACGCCCGAGATGCACCGCCGCCTGGACGCGACCGCGGCCCTGTTCGGCCGTCACGCGAAGGTCGAGCTGGTCCACGACGAGGACGACCAGCTCCTGGGCCGCATGCTCGGCACCCTGTTCCTCGGGGACTTCGTGAGCCTGTACCTAGCGGCCTTGCGGCGCGTGGACCCGTTGCCCGTGGAGCCGATCCGGGAACTCAAGGAACGCCTCAAGAAGACGCCCCACGCGAAGGGTTGAGCGCGCGTACGACGGCCGGGCCGAACGCGACGAGACGCTCGGGGGGAGATTTGAACTCCCGAGGGCTTGCGCCCACGGCGTTGCTAGCGACGGGCAGGCCCGCCGACTCCAGCGCCGCGCCCTACCGAGCTAGGCGACCCGAGCACCGGCACGTTGCGGGCGCACGATTGGCTCGGCCGTAATAAAGGTATTCAGCCAGGGATCGACTCCTCTCCGGCGAACGTGCGAGCGGCCTCGACGCGTTCGCCTCCGGGGGGATGGCTGTAGAGGAGCCACTTCTCCCACGGGCGCGGATGGGCGATGCTCAGGTTCTGATCGTGGAGCTTGGCCATGGCCGAGGCGAACGCCCGCGGATTCCGCGTGACCTCGAGGGAGAACCGGTCCGCCCTGGCCTCCCGGTGTCGGGACCATGCGAGCTCCGGCGGCCCGAGGATCGAAGAGACGATCCCCGCGTAGAGCACGAGCCCGGGGAGCCCCGCCATGTCGCCCAGCGAGGCAACCCCGAACGCGGGGAACGTCGCCGTGTACGCGAGCGCCGCGACGGACCACATGAGGAAGGAGATGGCGGCGCCCACCGCGACGCCCACGGACGAATCGTGGAACCGCTGGTGGCCCAGCTCATGAGCCAGGACCGTCTCGACCTCGTCGGGCGTGTAGGCATGGAGCATGGTGTCCGTCACGACGACGCGCCGCGTGCGGCCGAACCCCATGACTGCGGCGGTCGCCCGTCGCGTCTTCGCCGAGGCGCCCATCACAAAGACGCCGAGCACGCGAACGCCGGCCTTGGCCGCGAGCGCCTCGAACCTCGCGCGGAGCGCGGGATCCTGCAACGGCCGGAAGCGGTAGAACAGGGGCGCGAGGAGGACGGGCCCGAGGAACCCGAGCACGAGGGTCACGAGGATGCCGAGGGCCCAGGCGAGCAGCCACCACGCGTTGGGGAACGTCGCGAGGAGCCATAGCAGGACGTTCCCCGCGACGACCACCGCGGCAAGCCCGAGCGCGAATGATTTCAGCTGGTCGAACGCCCAGGACCGGCGGGACTGCGTCGAGAGACCGAACGAGCGCTCGAGCCAGTAGCCGCCTAGGTAGGCGTAGGGCCATCCCAGCGCGCTCCCGATCGTGTAGAGGAGGATCAGGAACGCGGAGGCCGCGGCCCATCCGGGCCATCCGAAGGAGGCGATCCAGGAACGAACGTCCACGGACTCCCGCGCCAGGAGGACGCCCAGGAAGACGAGGAGAACGCCTGTGTGGGACCACGAGTACCCGCGCCGCTTGCGACGGAGCTTCCGCGCCAGATCCTGGCGCCCCTCATCGAAACCCCAGGGGTCCGTCCCCATCAGAGTCACCGCCAGAGCTTCGGGTAGGTCCCGGGATTCATGAGGACCCGGGCGACGTCCGCGGCGACCCCGGACTTGGCGACCACGATCTCGTCCGTGGCCATCATGGCCTTGGCCAGCGCGACGGCTTCCTCCTTCCCGGTGAAGACGCCGACGAGCTGGCCGCGCCTGATGTGCGGGGAGAGCTTCGCGACGCCCGGCACGTGGACGTTGGCCCCGTGGCAGACCGCGTCCACGGCCGTGTCCTTGACCACGATCTTCGGGAGCGGAGCGAGGAGCGACTCCATGGGCCGGAGGAGGGCCCGCAGGGGCGCCTCATCCTGTTCCTCGCGCCAGTACACGAGGGCGTCATGGAACGCGTTCAACGGATGGGCTTCCGATTCGGGGAAGGACGCCGTGCGGGTGCGGCGCAGATCGAGCATGTTCGCGCCAACGCCCAGGGCCTCGCCGAGGTCCGCGCAGAGCGTCCGGATGTACGTCCCGGACTCGCATCGCACGCGGAAGAGGACGTTCCTCCCGGACAGCTCGAGGAACTCGAGCTCCTCGATGTGCCGCACCCTCTGCTCCCGCCGCACGGCGGACCGCACGGGCGGGATCTGGTAGATGTCGCCCACGAAGCGCTCCATCATGGACCGCACACGGCGCTCCTCGACGTCCTGGTGGAGCTGCATCACACCGACGTACTCCTTGTCCCCTTCGAGGACCGCGTCGATCGCGCGCGTGGCGTCCGCGAGGGCCACGGGGAGCACGCCGGTGACGTGGGGATCCAGGGTGCCCGAATGGCCCGCCTTGGGCACGCCGAACATGTCCCGCACCCAGGCGCTCACTTGATGGGACGTGGGCCCCTGGGGTTTGTCGACCACGGCCACGCCGAGGCGGATGCGCTCCTCCAGGGTCCGTTCGTCAGGCCGCGTCCCGTGCTTCGACTCGGGCGTCTCGTGGAGGACGAGGAGGTCGCTCATCCCTCCACCCGCGACCACACGAGCTCGACGATCCGGTCCGGCGTCTTGTCCGAGGAATCGATGACCAGGTCGTACATGGAGGTGTCCGCGAGCTCGATGCCGTAGATCGCCTTGTAGCGCCTCCGCTCGGAGGACTCGCGGCGGACGATCTCGCGCTCGGCCCGCTGGGCGTCCTTCTCCTCGCGGCCGCCAATCCGCGCCGCGCGGACGGCCAACGGGGCATCGATGAGGACCTTCAGGCTGGGCACGCGCCGTTGAGCGAGCAGATGGGCCTGGATCCGGCCGTCCACGATCACATCGCGGCCGGAAGCGTCCTGTCGCAGGATCTCCTCCAGGACGGCGCGGTCCAGGGAGCGGTCGATTTCCGAGTCGGCTTCCGCGGCCTGGCCGAGCGCGTCGAGGCTCAGGCCGCGGGCCTTGGCCAGCTCGCGGAACTTGGCGCCCGCGGACACGAGGGCGTACGCGTGGGCCTGGGCGAACCGCTCCGCGACCGTGGTCTTGCCGCTTCCCGGGGGGCCCCCGATCGCGACGATCATCGGGACGACCTCAGCTCGATTCGGGTGATTCAGGCTCCAAGGGAACGCCCATCTTGAGGAGTCGCTTCCGGAACCGCACGTACTTCAGGACTCGCGTGAGGATCTGACCGATGGGGATCGCCAGGAGGGAGTAGAGCAGGATCCACGAGGGGAAGAGGAACGGCACGTAGTTCACGTAGACGTCCGGGGCCCAGGGGACCGCGAAGTACTGCCCGCCGGTCACGAGGAGGGTCGAGTTGACGAACACGGAGAGCCAGGCGAAGAGGACGATGAAGAGGAAGAACGTCCACGCCAGCGGCTTCATCGAGTTGAGCTGGACGTCCATCTGGTCCTTCGTGAAGCCCTCCCGGATCTTGTTCAGCTTGTTCACCTCGGCCTTGTTCCCCTTCCGCATGGCCTCCCGGAGGGCCTTCTGCCAGGCGGACGTCGTCTTCTGCATCCGGACCATCTTGATCCAGTCCGTGTAGTGGTCACGGAGGATGGACGAGATGCCCGTGGTCAGGGCGCCCGCGAGGAGGACCGTGAGGACGGGGTAGCGGCCCCCGAAGCCGATGAGAGGGACGAGGACCAGGCCCGCGAGGTTGCCGAACTCCTGGGCCATCCCGGGCTGGAAGATCGTGACGATCGCGAGGAGGAACAGGAAGATCATGAGGAACCGGGTGAAGCTGCCTTTCGCGGGCTGCTTGACCGGCTGCTTCCGCGCGGTGAGGGCGGGCTTCGTCTCCTCCACCGAGGCCTCGTCCGCCTCGGTCTCCGTGGCGACTCAGACCATGAAGCACATCTCCACGCCGGTCCAGCCGCGCTGAGACGCGTTCTCCGCCGCTCCGAGCAAGTCTTCTTCGCTCACCAGCTTGTTGATCGCGTTGCGCAGCCGTTGGCTGCCGGCCTCCGGCGCCAGCGTCAGCGTCGTTTTCTTCCCCTTCGCGACCACGTCAGCCACGTCCACCGGCGGCGGCAGCACCCGTTGGGGCGCGCCCTTCAAAAGCACCGCCACGTCGGCATCGCTGTCGGGGCGGTGCGTGCCTCGCGCACGGCTACCGTAGACGATGGTGCCCGCGAGGTCATAGCGGTCGGCGATCAGTCCGGAAAACTTCCGAACAGCGGAATCCGCCACGTGGTCCAAT
>OFHK01000101.1_pt1 | contig 26478 bp, 20 predicted proteins | sample 1521951 | NCBI WGS metagenome assembly OFHK01 (sample SAMEA2468436, study PRJEB22500) | soil metagenome | biome: Glassland; feature: Farmland; material: Clay | place: Australia | collected 2013-01-31 | depth 0.55 m
GTGCCCCATGAGGGCGGGGGGTGGGGGGACGGAAGGGAGCCTGGAACAAACGCCGCCCCCTCCGGCGGCGGGGCCCGCTTGCCCCCCTGCCGCAGATGCGTGATGTCATGGCCGTCGAACATGATCTTGCCCGCGGTCGGCTCGATCAGCCGGACGATCATGCGGGCGGTGGTCGTCTTGCCGCAGCCCGACTCGCCCACGATTCCCAGGGTCTCGCCGGCTTTCACGGAGAAACTGACATCCTCCACACTGCGGACCAGCCCCACCCGGTGACGCAGGATGATGCCGCGGGTCACCGGGAAATGCTTGGTGAGGCCGGTCACGCTCAGCAACGCGTCCGTGACCAGAGCGCTGGCAGCTTTCACGTTGCCTGGCTGCGCGCTCACGTTTCCCCCTCGCGAGCCGTCCTGCAGCCCGGTCACGACGCCACCTTGTCCCGGTCCGCCCAGATCCGGCGCTGCTCGTCGGTGCTCAGGTGGCAGGCGACCATGTGGCCCGGGCCGACCGGGCGCAGCAGCGGCACCTCCTGCACGCACCTGCCGTTGTTCATGCCCGTGTATTCACAACGTGGATGGAAGGGGCAGCCGGAAGGCACATTGATCAGGCTGGGCGGCGTACCGCGGATCGGCAGCAGGCGGCTGGTGCGGGCGCGGTCCAGCCTCGGCATGGAGCCGAGCAGCCCCCACGCGTAGGGGTGGCCTGGCCGCTCGAAGACATCGTCGTTGCTGCCGTACTCAGCCATCCGGCCCGCGTACATGACCAGGATGTCGTCGGACAGTTCGGCCACCACCCCCAGGTCGTGGGTGATGACGATGACCGCCGAGCCGTACTCCTGCTGGAGGTCGGAGATGAGATCGAGGATCTGCGCCTGCACCGTGACATCCAGCGCGGTGGTCGGCTCATCGGCGATCAGCAGTTCGGGGTCGCACGACAGGGCCATCGCGATCATCGCTCGCTGCCGCATGCCCCCGGAGAACTGGTGCGGGTAGTCGTCCACCCTGGTCGCCGCCTGCGGGATGCCCACCCGGTTGAGCAGGTCGACCGCATGCGTGCGAGCTGCCTTCTTGCCCACCTTGTTGTGGATCAGGTAGGCCTCGGCGATCTGGTCCCCCACGGTGTAGTAAGGGTGCAGCGAGGACAGCGGATCCTGGAAGATCATCGCCATCTTGCTGCCCCGCAGTTCGCGTACCCGGGCGGCGGAGGCGGCCACGAGATCCTCTCCGCCCAGCCAGATCTTGCCGCTGATCCGGGCGTTGGTGCCGTGATGCAGGCCCAGGATGCCCAGGCTGGTGACGCTCTTGCCGGAGCCTGACTCACCGACGATGCCGAGGGTCCTGCCCCCGTCCAGCCGGAACGAGATCCCATCCACCGCCTTGACCAGGCCGTCATCGGTCGGGAAGTGGATGTGCAGGTCACGGACCTCGAGCAGGGTGCCAGGCGTCGGCTCGGCGTCGGCCTGCCCCTGCTCGTCCGGGCCGCCCCGGTCGCGGGCCCGCAGCCAGCCGGACCGCCGCCCGCCCGAAGGTCCCGCGCCGTCGCTGCCCGCGTCCTGGCGGGGTTCCTCGTCTCCCGCCATCAGTGCCTCACTCTCGGATCCACCACCGCGTAGAGGATATCCACCACCAGGTTGGCCAGGACGATGAAGAACGTTGCCAGCATGGTGACGCCCATGATCTCGGGGAAGTCCTGGTTCTGGATCGCCTCGATCGTGAACAGGCCCAGGCCGTGGAGCGAGAAGGTGGTCTCGGTGAGCACCGCCCCGCCGAGCAGCAGGCCGAGGTCCATGCCGAAGATCGTGACGATCGGGGTCAGGGCAGCCCGCAGGCCATGCTTGGTGATCACCTTGCGCTCCGCCAGCCCCTTGGCCCGGGCGGTGCGGATATAGTCCTCACCCATCGTCTCCAGCATGCCCGCCCGGGTCAGCCTGGCGTACAGGGCCGCGTAGAGAAATGCGAGGGTCACCCAGGGCAGGACCAGGTTCCAGGCCCACAGGAACGGATTCTGGGTGAAGGGCACGAACTGGACGTTCGGGAAGATAGGCCACTTGTAGCTGAACAGCTCAAGGGAGATCAGCCCGGTGAAGAAGATGGGCAGCGAGACGCCGGCCAGCGCCACGCCCATGGAGAACCGGTCGAAGAAGCTGCCGCGCCTCAGCGCGGACACGACCCCGATCGTCACCCCACCGGCCAGCCAGAGCACCGCCGCCCCGATGGCGAGGGAGATCGTGACCGGCGCGTCGCTGACCATCTGCGGCCAGACTGGCTGCTGGCTGCGGAAGGAGTACCCGAAGCACGGGGGTGGGCAGTAGGTCTTGTTGGGGCCGGCGTCGTAGTGCGCGCCGAGCACGATGCCGCGCAGGAACCGGCCGTACTGGACAGGCAGAGGCTGGTCGAGGCCGAGCTTCGCCTCGATCGCCTTGATCGAGGCGGCGGTGGGATTACGGCCCACGTAGGTGGCCGCGAGCTGATAGGAGGTCTGGCCCGCCAGCCGCGGGATCAGGAAGAAGATGGCGAAGGTGATCATGCTGACCACGATCAGCAGGAAGACCGTGGTGATCAGGCGCCGGATGATGAATGTGATCACTGCGTGCGGCGCTGGTGCCCGGCCGGGACTCGTCCCCGCCGGGCACCAGCGCCTCTCACCTGCTCTCTTCTCCTGGCTAAGCGGACCGCGGGACTACTTCGTGCCGAGTACGGCGTAGTTGTACATCCCGTAGTACGGCTGGACGTAGACGTTGGTCAAGTTCGGGCTCCGGTACAGCAGAGCCTTCGCGTACACCCCGGGGACGATGACCGCCTGCTGCATGACCGCCTTGTCGATCTGGGCCCAGATCGCGTTCCTGGCGGACACGCTGGTGGTCGTCGTCGCCTTGGTGAACAGGCTGTTGACCGTTGGGTCGTTCAGCTCCGAAATGTTGGTGTTCCCGGTCGGCACGATGGCGTTCCCGTTGAACAGTTCGTCGAGGAACCCGTAGCCGTCCGGCCAGTCAGCACCCCAGCCGCCGATGTTGAGCCCGAGGCCGTGCTGGTGCACGTACTTGGGCGCGCCGGAGAAGTCGGTGTAGTAGGTGCCCGACGGGAAGCCCTGCAGGGTCAGCTTGATCCCGACCGCGGCCAGTGACTGCTGCAGCGACTGGGCGACCTGGGCCTCACGTGGCCGGTCACTGCGGTAGGCCATCGTGGTCGAGAACCCGTTCGGCTGGCCGCACTTGGCCAGTGCCGCCTTGGCCGCCGCGACGTCACCGGTGGGCTTGCTCTTCGCGTTGTACAGGTCGAACGACTGATAGCCCTCGATGTTCGGCGGCATCGCGGTGGTCGCGATCTGGCCCTGCACCGGCCCGCCGTAGGCGGTCTGCATCGACTGCTTGTTGTAGGCGTACAGGATCGCCTGACGGCAGTTGACGTTGTTCAGCGGCGGCACCTTGGTGTTGATGTAGGTGAAGAACTGGAAGCCGTTGACCGGGTCATCGGCCTGCTTCATCAGCGACGGGCTGGACAGGATCTTGGCACGCGCCGCCGTCTGCACACCGGTGCCGGCCGCGTCCACGTTCAGGTCACCCGCCAGCAGCCGGTTGTCGATGTCGTTGGCGTTCATGTTCAGGGTGATCACGATCTTGCTGGCCAGCTGCTTGGCGTTCGGGTCCTGCGCCGCGCTCCAGTCCGGGTTCGGGACCAGCACCGCCTGCTTGTTGAGCTGGTAGCTCTGGAACATGTACGGGCCGGTGGACACGATGTTGAGCTGGTAGTTCGAGCCGGTGTCCTTGGCGGGCGGCACCGGGGCCGTCTGCGGCATCGCCAGCACGTACGGGAAGTCGGCGAACGGGTGCTGGAGGTGGAACACCAGGGTGGTCGCGTCCGGCGTGTCGATCGCGGTCAGGCCCAGCTTGCCCGGGGTCTTGTCCTTGTACGGGCCTGGGTAGGTCGGGTCGGTGAGCAGCACCTGGAAGTAGTTCGGGCCGTTCGCCATGACGGACCGGTCATAGGTGCGCTCGATGGCGTATTTGACGTCCTGCGAGGTGACCGTGGTCCCGTCGGAGAACTTCACGTTCGGGCGGATGTGGAAGGTCCAGGTCAGGCCGTCGCTGCTGACCGACCCCAGGCTGGTCGCGAGCCGGGGGACAAGCTGCAGCCCGCACTGGCCGGGGCAGGACTTGTAGGTGAGCAGCGCCTGCGCGTACAGGCGGGAGAAGTTCCAGACCCAGGCGTAGTAGGTGTTGCCGGGATCGAACGAGTCCGGGGTGCTGCTCATCCCGTAGTTGATCGTGCCGCCTTTGTGGGTCGACGGGTTGACCACGCTGGTAACGGCCGCGTTGTAGGCGGCGGCTGTGCCGCCGCCCCCGCTACTGCTCGAACCGCCGCCACAGGCTGCGAGCCCGAGCGCCGCGACCGCGGCGACCGAGGCAAGCCCTAGGGCTTTGCGTCTCATCATGATGTGACATTCCTCCTGTCGTAACTGTGGAACGAGACGTGGCTTATCTCACCGGCTCTTTGGATCGAGCGCGTCCCGCAGGCCATCACCGAAGAGGTTGAAGGCCATGACAGTGATGAAGATGGCTAGACCGGGGACGAGCATGAATTCCGGGTCGATCGAGTACCACTGGTTGTTGACCGCGTCGGACAGCATGCCGCCCCAGGTCGGGGTCGGCGGGTACAGCCCGACTCCCAGGTAGGACAGGGCCGCCTCGAACAGGATGTTGGTCGGCAGCAGCAGGGTCGAGTAGACCAGGATGGGCCCCCAGAGGTTGGGCAGCAGTTCCCGGAACAGGATGTACGGTCCCCGGGCGCCCAGGCTCCTGGCCGCGTCCACGAACTCGCGCACTTTCAGTGACAGCGCCTGACCCCGGATGATCCGGCCCATGTAGGGCCAGTTGAAGAACCCGATCACGAAGATGAGCAGGCAGAACCGCAGCGCGTTGCCGGACAGGCCGAAGGCGTGGTTCGGGATGACGCCCACCAGTGCGAGCGCGAAGACGAGCAGCGGGAACGCGAGGAACACGTCCATGGTGCGGGCGAGCACCGCGTCCAGCCAGCCGCCGAAATACCCGGCCAGGACGCCGAGGAAGGTACCGATGGAAACGGCCAGGAAGGTGGCCAGGATCGAGATCGACAGCGACCACCTCGCCCCGTTGACGACGCGGCTCAGCACATCCCGCCCGGTCACCGGCTCCACCCCGAGCGGGTGGGCGAAGCTGATCCCGCCGAACGGGCCGTTCGGCCTGCTGAACGTGGCGTTGATCAGATTCTCGTGGTAGGTGGTCGGGTCGCCGACCAGGTACGGCCCCACGATCGCCACCAGGATGAGGAGCACCACGACGACGCCGCCACCTATCGCCACCTTGTCACGCCGCAGTCGCAGCCAGGCAATCTGGCCCAGGGAGCGCCCCTGGATCGCCGCGCTGCTGACTCCCTCCAGGACCGCTTCGGGCGCAGCGTCCGCAGGCAACTCAAGCGGTGCGGTCATGGGCGACGGATCTCCTGACGGATCTTGCGGGAGCAGCCCACCGGCCCGGCGCCAGGGCAGACTGCTAGGTCTCTACCCCGGAGAATGTCCCCTGGCCGCCGTCAAGCGCTAGACCTGCGGCAATGTCGTTCCTGGATTGTGACCGAATCAAGATTTTTCCGTCACAGCAGGCCAGGGGACGGTGGATTTTCGCCTGACGGCCCGCCGGGACAGGAAAGCCTCGCCACGTCGTGGATCCTGGCAAGATCAACCTCGTGCAGGGACGTCACGATCACCCGGCCGGGCGGGTCGGCCTGCACCAGGCTGGCGGGCAGCGGCACGCTGGGCACCGCGATCACCGGGCAGCCCGCGGCCTGCGCCGCCTCGATCCCCCGGGGTGAGTCCTCGAATACGACGCACCCGGCGGGATCGGTGCCCAGCAGCGCCGCCGCCCGCAGGTAGGGCTCGGGGTCGGGCTTGCCGCGGCGCACATCCTCACCGCAGACCGTGACCCCGAAGCTGAGGCCGGTGGCGCCGATCACCGCGTCCATGACCTGGCGCTGCGCGGACGTCACGAGGGCACGTGGGATCCCGGCGGCTGCCAGTTCGGCCAGCAGCTCGGCGGCTCCCGGCAGCAGCGGCACCCCACGCGACGCCACCAGCTGCGTCACGCCGTCCACCAGCCACCGGCCGACCAGGCCCGGGTCGGCCGGGCGGGGTGCTTTGCGCCGCATGATCGCGACCCCCTCCGCCAGCGTGCTGCCGGTGAGCTCCAGCTGGTCAGCCCGGGTCCAGGTGCCACCCATCCGGGACATGACGGCGCATTCAGTCTCAAACCAGAGCGGCTCGGAGTCCACGAGCAGCCCGTCCATGTCGAACAGCACCGCCCGCAACGGCTGGCTAGTCAAGCGCTGAAGTACCTCGCCTCGGGGTGATGGGCGATCAGCGCGTCGGTGGACTGTTCCGGCGCGAGCTGGAACTCCTCCGACAAGCTCACCCCGATCCGTTCCGGGCGCAGCAGGGCGACCACCTTCGCCCGGTCCGCCAGGTCGGGACAGGCCGGGTACCCGAACGAGTACCGGCAGCCCCGGTAGCCGACCCTGAGGATGTCATCCAGTTCCGGCGGGTCGAAACCGGCCAGGCCGAGATCTGCCCTGACCCGGCCGTGCCAGTACTCGGCCAGGGCCTCGGTGAGCTGGACCGACAGCCCGTGCAGCTCCAGGTACTCCCGGTAGGCGTCCTTCGCGAACAGCTCCGCGGTCGCCTGGCTGATCTTCGTGCCGACGGTGACCAGCTGGAAGCCGACCACATCGGTCTCCCCCGAGCCGGCCGGCCGGAAGAAATCGGCCAGGCACAGGTGACGGTCGTGCCGCTGGCGCGGGAACGTGAACCGTTCCCGTTCCCGGCCGCTGGCATCCAGCACGATCAGGTCGTTGCCCTCGCTGACGGCCGGGAAGTACCCGTAGACCACGCCGGCCTCGACCAGGCCATCGGTCTGGATCCGGTCCAGCCACATCCGCAGCCGGGGCCGGCCCTCCGTCTCGACCAGTTCCTCATACGATGGGCCGGCCCCGCCTCTGGCCGGCTTGAGCCCCACCGCGCCCTGGAGGGTGGCCGCCCCCTCGAGGAGGGCGGCGTCCCCGGCCAGCCCGATCCCTTTCACCCCCCGGCCGCCGTGAAAGGGGGGGGTGGTTTCCTGGTGGCCGGTGGTGACGTCCGACCGGCGGGCCCTCTCGGCCGGCCCGGTGACCTTCAGCCGGGCGCCGCCCCTGCCCTGCCGTGCACGCGGCGCGGGCAGCCGGGCGCCCTCATCCCCGCGCCTGACCGCCATGACGGCGTCCATCAGCCGCAGTCCCTCGAAAGCGTCCCTGGCATACCGCACCTCACCCTCGAACTCCGCGGCCAGATCCTGTTCCACGTAGGCGCGGGTGAGCGCGGCGCCCCCGAGCAGGACCGGCCACCGGGCGGCCAGCCCGCGGGAACTGAGTTCGGCCAGGTTGTCCTTCATCACCACGGTGGACTTGACCAGCAGCCCGGACATGCCGATCACATCCACGTCGTGCTCGGTGGCCGCGTCCACGATCGCCGACAGCGGCTGCTTGATCCCGATGTTGACAACCTCATAGCCGTTGTTGCTGAGGATGATGTCGGCCAGGTTCTTGCCGATGTCGTGCACGTCGCCCTTCACTGTCGCCAGCACGATCCGGCCCCTGCCCGCCTCACCGGAGCGCTCCATATGCGGCTCGAGGTATCCGACGGCGGCCTTCATCACCTCGGCTGACTGGAGCACGAACGGCAGCTGCAGCTGGCCCGAGCCGAACAGGTCGCCGACCGTCTTCATCCCGTCCAGCAGGACGTCGTTGACGATTTCCAGCGCCGGGCGCTGGCCGAGCGCCTCGTCGAGATCGGCTTCCAGGCCGGCCCGCTCCCCGTCGATGATCCGGCGCTTGAGCCGCTCCCACAACGGCAGCCCCGCCAGTTCGGCCGCCCGGCTGGCCTTGACCGCGGCCGCGTCCACCCCCTCGAACAGTTCCAGCAGAGCGGCCAGCGGGTCATAACCCTCGCGGCGGCGGTCGTAGACCAGGTCGAGCGCGGTCTGCAGCTGGTCGGAGGGGATCCGGGCGATCGGCATGATCCGGGACGCGTGGACGATGGCCGAGTCCAGCCCGGCGCGCACGCACTCGTCGAGGAAGACCGAGTTCAGCACCGCCCGGGCCGCCGGATTCAGGCCGAACGAGACGTTCGAGACCCCGAGTGTGGTCTGCACATCCGGGTAGCGCTGCTTGACGGCCCGGATCGCCTCGATGGTCTCGATGGCGTCACGCCTGGTCTCCTCCTGCCCGGTGGCGATCGGGAAGGTCAGGCAGTCGACGATGATGTCGCAGGTGCGCATGCCCCACCGCCCGGTGAGGTCCTCGATCAGCCGGGTGGCGACGGCGACCTTCCAGTCCCTGGTGCGTGCCTGGCCCTGCTCGTCGATGGTCAGCGCGACCACCGCGGCGCCGTGCTCGGTCACCAGCGGCATGATCCTGGCCATCCGCGAGTCCGGGCCGTCCCCGTCCTCGTAGTTCACCGAGTTCACCACCGCCCGCCCGCCCAGCATCTCCAGGCCTGCGCGGATCACGCCGGGCTCGGTGGAGTCGATCACCAGCGGCAGGGTGGCCGCGGTGGCCAGACGGCCGGCCACCTCGGTCATGTCGGCCACGCCGTCCCGGCCGACATAGTCCACGCACAGGTCGAGCAGGTGCGCCCCGTCCCGTGTCTGCTGGCGGGCGATTTCGATGCAGTCGTCGTAGCGGCCGGCCAGCAGCGCCTCCCGGAACGCCTTCGATCCGTTGGCGTTGGTGCGCTCCCCGATCGCCAGGAACGCGGTGTCCTGGCGGAACGGCACGTGCTGGTAGAGCGAGGCGGCACCGGGCTCGGGCCGCGGCCGCCGGTGGGCCCGCGGCCTGCCGTGCAGCCGCTCCACCAGGGTGGCCATGTGCTCGGGGGTGGTGCCACAGCAGCCCCCCACCAGCGCCAGCCCGAACTCAGCGGTGAAGCTGTCGTGCGCGTCCGCTAGCTGGTCCGGGGTCAGCGGGTAGTGAGCGCCGCCCCCGGTGAGCACCGGCAGGCCGGCGTTGGGCATGCAGGAAACCGGGACCGCCGAATGGCCGGCCAGGTAGCGCAGGTGCTCGCTCATCTCACCCGGGCCGGTCGCGCAGTTGAGCCCGATCAGGCTGAGGCCGAGCGGCTCCAGGGCGGTGAGCGCGGCCCCGATCTCGGTGCCGAGCAGCATGGAACCGGTGGTCTCGATCGTCACCTGGGCGATGAGCGGGACATCCCGCCCGCGCCCGGCCACGGCGATCGCCCTGCGGGCGCCGATGATGGCCGCCTTCGCCTGGAGCAGGTCCTGGCAGGTCTCCACCACGATCGCGTCCACCCCGCCACGCAGCAGGCCGGAGACGTTGCGCTGGTAGGCGTCACGCAGCTGGGCGAAGCGGACATGACCGAGCGTCGGCAGCTTCGTGCCGGGCCCGACCGAGCCGAGCACCCACCGGGGCTGACGGTCGGTCGAGACGGCGTCGGCGGCGGCGCGGGCGAGCCTGGCACCCGCCTCGGACAGCTCCGCTATCCGCTCCGCCAGCCCGTATTCCCCCAGATTGCCGAGATTCGCCCCGAACGTATTCGTGGTGATGCAGTCGACACCGGCTTCGAGGTAGGCATCGTGGATGGACCGCACGACGTCCGGCCGGGTGAGGTTCAGGATCTCGTTGCATCCCTCGTAGCCGTCGAAGTCGCTGAGGGTGACGGCGCTGGCCTGGAGCATGGTGCCCATCGCCCCGTCGGCCACGACCACCCGCTGGGCGAGTGTGGCGCCGAGTTGGCCCGCTCCCGGCCGGGGCGAGCGGTCAGTCGTGGTCATAGGGCACCTATTGTAGGTACTTCCAGTCCTCCCGCCGGGATGCAGGCCCGGCCCCGGATGGCCCAGCGGCAGGACCGGCGGGCCCCGCGGCAAGGGGTGCGGGGAGCCGGCCAGGGTATCCAGTGATCATGTGCGAGCCGTAGTCTGGAACTGTGATCCGTGGGCGGCTGGGTGGCGGTAAGGAGGTGGTGGGTGATCGAGTTTGACGGCATCGGGAAGCTCACCTCACCAGTGATCATCGCCGCCTTCGAGGGCTGGAACGACGCTGGAGAAGCTGCCAGCGGGGTGATCAGCCATCTGAGCCTGGCCTGGCAGGCGACGGCGGTCGGCGCCATCGACCCGGAGGACTACTACGACTTCCAGGTGACCAGGCCGGTGACCGAGGTCGCCGAGGGCCGGACCGAGCGGCTGATCTGGCCGACGACCCGGCTGCTCGTGGCCAAGCAGGACGCCACCGACCGCGACCTGATGCTCGTGCACGGCATCGAGCCCAATATGCGCTGGCGGGGCTTCTGCTCTGAACTGGTGGAATCGTTCACCAGGCTGGGGGCCGAGCTGGTCCTGCTGCTCGGTGCGCTGCTCGCCGACTCGCCGCATACCCGCCCGGTACCGGTGACGGCCGCGGCCTCCGATCCGGCGCTCGCCGCCGGCCTGCGCGCAGAGCCTGTCGACTACAAGGGCCCGACCGGGATCGTCGGCGTGCTCCAGCATGCGTGCGCGGATGCGGGCATTCCGGCCGTTTCGCTGTGGGCCTCGGTGCCGCACTACGTCGCGCAGCCGCCCTGCCCGAAGGCGACACTCGCCCTGATCCGGGGGCTGGAGGACGTCCTGGATGTGCCGCTCCCGCTGGCCGACCTCCCGGCGGAGGCGCGTGCCTGGGAGCGCGGTGTGGACGAACTCGCCGAGCAGGACACCGAGGTCGCCGACTACGTGCGGACCCTGGAGGAGGCCAAGGACGCGACCGACCTGCCCGAGGCGAGCGGCGATGCCATCGCCCGGGAGTTCGAGCGTTACCTGCGCCGCAGGCGCGATCCCGGGGAGCGCGGCGGGCGCTGAGCGCGGCTACACCGGTGGCCAGGGAACGGCCGGCCAGTTCTCCGGTGGATAGGGATGGACCCGGTGCTGGATCAGCAGGCCGATGCGGTCGCGGGTCGCCTGCACCTCGGCCGGCGCCAGCAGCGCGGCCAGCCCGGAGGCCAGGCTCGCGCCCCCCCAGTCCCCCCCGCCCCCGGCCATCTCCGCTTGCAGCCTCTCCAGCGCCTGCACCGCCCGGCCCGGGAGCCGGCGGCCACGCCACTGCCACAGCACCGTCCGGAGCTTGTACTCCTCCCCGAAACACACCCCGTGGTCGCAGCCGTACAGGCGCCCGTCCGGCAACGGCAGCAGGTGACCGATCTTGCGGTCGGCGTTGTTGACGACCGCGTCGAAGACGGCCATGTCCCGGAGCTGGGCGTGATCACAGCTGCGGGACAGGGCCACCAGATCGGCTGTCTCATCGGCATCGATCCACAGCTGGCACATGCCGGGGCCGAACGGGCCATCACGCATGATGGTGGGTGGGACGATGCCCCAGCCTGCGGCCCGGGACACGGCGTAGGCGGCCACTTCCCGGCCGGCCAGGGTGCCCGGCGGGAAATCCCAGAGCGGGCGCTCCCCCGCCACCGGCTTGTACACACACGCCGCCTGCGCGCCCTGGTACTCGATGGAGCAGTACAGGGTCGCGTTGGAGGCCGCCACGAGCCGCCCCTCCACCTCCAGGCTCCCGTGGGCGAGCAGTTCAAGCGCGGCCGCATCGTCCAGCTGGCCGGCCGCGGCACCGGCGCTGCCCTCCGGGCCGGCCGGCGCCGCCGCCTCGCCCGCCCTCGCCCTGGCCGGGCGCCGCGCGCGCTTGCCTGCGGCTGGTTCAGCCATCGCTTACCCGGTGACCGTTCTGCCTGGGGCAGATGTGCCCCGCCACGTCCAGCGGCAGCCCGCACAGCGGGCAGGCGGGCCGGCCCTGCGCGACGACCTGCAGCGCGCGCTGGGAGAAGGCACGTGCCTCGGCCGGCGTGATCCGTACCCGCAGCACCGCCGGCCCGTTCTCCGGCACTTCCTCGGCCAGCGGCTCGACCGGGTTCTCCGACTCCTCCTGCGCCTCGATGACCACCCGCTCGTCCTCGCCATCCCAGGCGAGGGCGATGGCGCCGACCCGGAATTCCTCCATCAGGGGCAGGTCGAGCGGTGCGTCATCGGCCAGTTCGGCGGGCGCGCTGGCGGGTACCACGACCTGCCCTCCGCTGCGCCTGAGCACCTCGTCGAGCAGTTCGTCGAGACGCTCGGCGAGCAGGCTCACCTGGAACTTCTCCAGCGACACGCTCGTCACCCTGCCCGCCGCGCTGGCCTGGAGGTAGAACGTGCGCTCCCCGGGTTGCCCGACCGCCCCCGCGACGAACCTGTCCGGCGGATCGTATGAGTAGACCGGCATGGACCTATCCTCCCGCGCCGCCGCCGATGACCGCGTCCCCGTCCCCGAGCCGGGTGCGCGCCCCGGGCCGCGACGACGTTCCGGCGTCAGCGCGCTTCTGGCGGCCCCCGGCGGGCCGCACCAGGCTGCTTACCGTGCCGCCGGTGTCATTCATCCGCATCAGGAACGGCCGCAGCGGCGTGTACCGGATCACGGTCAGTGAGCACGGGTCGATCTGGATGCGCTGGAACAGATCCAGATGCAGGCCCAGGCTGTCGGCGACCACTGACTTGATCACATCACCATGCGAGCAGATGAGGTACACCGCCTTGGCGCCAAGGCGGGCGTTCCAGTCCCGGACCGCCCCGACCGCCCGGTGCTGGACATCGGGCATGGACTCACCATCGGCACCGGGGAAGCGGACCGCGCTCGGATGTGTCTGCACGGCCGGCCACATCGGGTCCCTGGCCAGCCGTTTGAGCGGTTTGCCCGTCCAGTCCCCGTACTTGACCTCGGCCACCCGCTCATCGGTGTGGACGGCCACCGGGTGGCTGTTGCGGGCGGCCGCGATCGCGTCAGCGGTCTGGCGGCACCGCTCCAGGGGGCTGGTGACGATCGCATCGAGTGGCACGGCAGCAAGCCGGGCCGCGAGCGCGGCTGCCTGCTCACGGCCCCGGTCATCCAGGGGGATGCCCGGCGTTCTGCCCGTGAGCACAGTTCCCGTGCCCGCGGTCAGGCCGTGGCGCACCAGAAGTACCAACGTCACGTCCCTGACTCTAAAGGGTGAATGGAAATGCCGGGATGCCCGCGGCCCCTGAGCAGGTCAGTGCAGGCGGACCCGCGGGTCCAGCACGGCGTAGAACGCGTCGACGACGATGTTCGCCACCACGACCGCCGCCGCGGCCACGATCACCACGCCGATGATCACGGGCAGGTCGTCCTGCGTGATGGCCTGCACCGCCGTGAACCCCAGACCTGGCATGCCGAACACCTGCTCGGTGACGACTGCGCCGCCGAGCAGGATGCCCACGTCGAGACCGAATTGGGTGACGACCGGCGTGAGCGCGGCCCGCAGCGAATGCCGGAAGATGACCCGCCGCTCGGAAAGCCCTTTGGCCCGGGCGGTGCGGATGTAGTCCTCCCCCATCACGTCCAGCATCGAGCCCCGGGTCAGCCGCGTGTAGGTGGCTGCTGAGACCAGCGCGAGAGTGAACCAGGGCAGGATCAGCCCGCGGAACCATTCGAACGGGCTCTCGGTGAACGGGGTGAAGCCGGAGCCCGGGAAGGCAGCGATTCCGTGGATCGTGAACTCGTAGTAGAACACGAGCAGGAACAGCAGCCCGAGCACGAAGGTGGGCATCGAGTAGAAGAACAGCGCCAGGCCGGTGAACATGCGGTCCGAGAAAGACCGGGCCCGGACCGCCGACAGGATGCCGCTCAGCACGCCCATGATGACCCACAGCACTGCCGCCCCGAGCACCAGCGACAGGGTGATCGGGAACGCTGCGGCCAGCACCGAGTTCACCGACTGCCCGTGGTAGAAGGAGTACCCGAGGTTGCCCTCCAGCAGGCCACCGGCGGGCCGCCCGGCTACCGGCAGCCCCAGGAAGTGCCCGTACTGCACCCAGAGCGGCCGGTCGAGCAGCAGGCGATCGGACACAAGTTTGAGAGTCTGCGGTGTCGCCATCTTCCCTGCCAGCCTGCGGGCGACGGCCTGCGGCCCCGAACCGATGTAGAAGAGGCCGAAGACGAAGACCGTGACCAGCCAGAGGACGAGAATGCCCTGCAGGACGCGGCGGAGAAGGAAACGGGCCACCTGAGTCTCCTAGACGAAAAGCTGGTCGCCGCGCGGGTCGAAGGCATCCCTGACCCCGTCGCCGAAAATGTTGAACGCCAGTGTCGTGACCAGAAGCGCGATGCTGGGGAACACCAGGTACCACCACGCCCCGTACTGGTACACGCTCTGCGAGTCGCTGATCATCTGCCCCCAGTCCGCGGTCGGCGCGGGAATGCCGACGCCGAGGTAAGACAGCGACGCCTCGGCCACAATCGTCACCGGGATGAGCAGGCTGGTGTAGACGATGATCGGGGCTATCACGTTCGGCAGGATGTCGATGAACATGATCCGCCACGGCCCCGCCCCCAGCGACCGGGCCGCCTCGATGTACTCCTTCTCCCGGATCGACAGCACCTGGCCACGCACGATCCGGCCGACCGAGGCCCAGCCCAGGAACCCGATCACGATAATGAGAACTGTCAGGCCGGGCCCGATGACGGTGACCAGGGAGATGGCGAGCAGGAGGAACGGGATCGCCAGCAGCCAGTCCATGAACCGCGCGAGGACCGAGTCGACGAAACCGCCGAAGTAGGCGGCGGCAAGCCCGACGATCGCGCCAATCGTCACTGTCATGACGGTGGCGACCAAGCCGACGATGAGCGAGACCCGGGCGCCGTAGGCGATGCGCACGAGGACGTCGCGGCCGAGGGTGTCGGTGCCGAGCCAGAACCGGCTCGAGGGCGGCAGTGGCTGGCCCTCGGGGCTGAGCCCAACCGGCGCATAGAACTGCTGGTTGGAGCCATGGCCGGTGATGGCGGCGACAACCGGCGCGAAGATCGCGATCAGGACGATGAAGCAGATGACGCCGGCGGAGATCATCGCCGCGCGGTCGCGGCGCAGCCGTTCGAAGCCCAGCCGCCAGGGGCTGCGCCCCTCGATCTTGCGCGCGGCGGCGTCCTCGGCGAGGGGGGCGCCCTCTGCTCCCGCCAGCACATCCTCGCCGGCGTGCTGAGTGTTGAAGGCCATGCTGTCTCTCCCTGCGTACGCGCTGCTCAGGAGCCGCCGAGGAGCCCGGGTTCGATGACACGGGCCTCAACGGCGATGCTTGGCCGGGCCTTGGAGATGTCCTCTCCGTCATCGACCGGGAAGTGGCAGGCCGCGAGATGATCGGATTCATCGCCCAAGCGGGGCGCCAGCTCCGGCGCCTCCTCGACGCACCTGTCGCGAGCCTTCGGGCACCGTGGATGGAACCGGCAGCCGGGCGGCGGGCTGATCGGCGACGGCACATCCCCGACCAGGATGATCTGCTCCCGCTGCGCGGACTTGTCCGGGTCGGGAATAGGCACCGCGGACAGCAGCGCGTCAGTGTAGGGATGCCGCGGATGATCCCAGAGTTGCCCGACCGGCGCCAGTTCGGTCACCTTCCCCAGGTACATCACCGCGACCTTGGTGCTGACGTGCCGCACCACGGACAGGTCGTGGGCGATGAAGACATACGTGAGCCCGAGCTCGGACTGAAGGTCGGCGAGCAGGTTGATGATCTGCGCCTGAATAGACACATCCAATGCGGACACCGGCTCGTCGCAGATGATGAGCTTGGGCCGGAACGCGAGCGCTCTGGCCACGCCGATGCGCTGGCGCTGGCCACCGGAGAACTCGGCCGGGAACCGGTTGTAATGCTCAGGGTTCAGGCCGACGAGTTCCATGACCTCCTGGACGCGCCGCTTGCGCTCGTGGCCGGTCGCCGTCTTGTGGATCGCGAACGGGTCGCCGATGATCGACCCGACGCGCCGGCGCGGGTTCAGGGACCCGTACGGGTCCTGGAAGATCATCTGTATCTCACGGCGGAATGGGCGCATCTGCCTTGCCGACAGCGAGGTGAGCTCATGCCCGTCGTAGAGCACGCGCCCGGACGTCACATCGTGCAAGCGGGTGACGCAGCGAGCGAAGGTCGACTTCCCGCACCCGGTCTCGCCCACGAGCCCGAGGGTTTCCCCGCGGCGCACTTCGAGGCTCACTCCGTCAACAGCGTGCACCTTGTCCCGGTTGCGGCCGAACAGCTTCCCTGACTGCACGGGGAAGTGCTTGACGAGGTTCTCCACCCGCAGCAGGACGTCACCGTCGGGTTCGGCGCCGGGCGGGGTCGCCGGTGTCTGTGCGCTCATTAATTCATCCTCACGCCTCAGCCCGGGCCGGCAACGGCTCGCCCACGATCTTGCGCCGCAATTCGACACGGGCCGGCATATCGTGCGAAAGCCAGCACGCGGACAGGTGCGTGGCGTCGGCCCCGACCACCGCGAGCGGCGGGACCTCGCTGCGGCACCGGTCCATGACGTAGGGGCAGCGCGGGTGGAAGGGGCACCCGCCGGGGAGCGTGATCAGGCTGGGCGGCTGGCCGGGGATGGGCCGCAAGCGCTCGCGTTCCCCGCCGTAAGCGGGCAGCGAGAGCAGCAGCCCCTCGGTGTACGGGTGGTGGTGCGCGAAGAACGTGGTGCGCAGGTCCGCCTTCTCCATGACCGCTCCCGCGTACATCACTTCTACATCGTCGGCGACGTCCGCGATGACGCCCAGGTCGTGAGTGATCAGGATGACCGCCGTGCCGAACTCCTCCTGCAGGGCGCGGATGACCCGGAGCACCTGGGCCTGGACGGTGACGTCGAGCGCGGTGGTGGGCTCGTCCGCGATGAGCAGCTTGGGATTCAAGGCCATGGCCATCGCGATCATCGCCCGCTGCCGCATGCCGCCGGAAAACTGGTGCGGGTAGTCGTCCACCCGCCGGTCGGCCTGCGGGATCCCCACCAGCTTGAGCAGGTCCACCGCCTTGGTGTGCGCCTGCGCTTTCGTGGTCGCGCGGTCATGCTGCCGGATCATCTCGACGATCTGCCAGCCGACCCGGTAGTAGGGATGCAGGCTGGAGAGCGGGTCCTGGAAGATCATGCCGATCTGCGCGCCGCGGACCTGCTGCATCTCCTCCCGGCCCAGCGCGAGCAGATCCCGGCCTTCGAACATGGCCCGCCCGCTGATGCGTGCCCCGCGGGTGAGCCCCGTGATGGTCTGGGTGGCCACGCTCTTGCCCGAGCCGGACTCCCCGACTATGCCGAGGGTTTGCCCGGTGTCCACCTGGAACGACACCCCGCGCACCGCCTGCACGACGCCGTCAGGGGTCCTGAACGACACGTGAAGGTCTTCGACCTCGAGGAGCGCCACGCTACCCACCCTCCGCGGTTCCCGGAATCCGCGTACCGTACCTGCACAAGATCAAACCCGAAATTTCCGAAACCCAGGCCTAGCTGGGACTGTAATCCACGCCAGGCGCCCCCGGTAGCCACCGCGGGGCGCCTGGCGTGATCATGAGCTGCTGGCTATCAGCCCGGGGGGCTCAGCCAGACATTCGTCGGGTCGAACTGCTGGATCGCCGGGATGTACACGGCGTTGTGCACATAGCTGGCGTGGTAGAGCGGCTGCTGCGGGTCGGTGATCGGATAGATCGGCGAGTCCTTCATGACCATCTGGTCCGCCTTGCCCCAGATGGCAGCGGCGTCGGACAGCGACCCCGCGCTGTTGCCCTGCTGGAAGAGCGCGGTCACCGCGGGGTCGTTGTAGAACCCGTAGTTGCTGCCCGACGGCGGGTAGGAAGCCGGGCCGGAGAACAGCGGGCCGAAGAAGGACACCGCCGCGTCGCCATACCAGTCGGGGCCCCAGCCAGCCAATGCCATGTCCCAGGTGCCGCGCTTCGCGACACTCGGCGCGAACAGGTACTTCACGTAGAAGTCCGACGGCGTGGCGGTGAGCAGCTTGACCTTCACGCCGATGGTGGACAGGTCGGACTGCAGGGTCTGGGCCATCTTGGCCTGGATCGAGCTGGTCGGCCGGTACAGCAAGGTCAGGGTCAGGCCGTTCTTGTACCCGGCGGCGGCCAGCATCTGCTTGGCTTTGCTCGGGTTGTACGGGTACGGGTCGTACCCGGACGGCACATTCTGCGATCCGTTGATGCCCGGGGGCAGGATGTGGGTCAGTGGCGGGCTGAGCGTCGGGCCACCGGCGTCGGTGATCAAATGCGAACGGTTGATGCCGTAGTCCAGTGCCTGCCGCACAGCCACCTTGCTCAGTGCGTTGTTGTTGTTCGGCGACACCTCGTTGTACACGAAGTACGGGTTGGTCGAGTATGTCGGGCCCAGGTTGAAGTTGTGGGTCAGCCCGGACTTCATCTGCTGCACCAGGCCCGGCGTCGCTCCCACCGGCGGGAACGAATCGAACTCCATCGACGCGGCTGCCGTGTTGGTCTGCAATTGCTGCTGGATGGTCGTCTGGTTGCCAGTCTCAGAGACATTGATCGTGTCGACGTACGCCTTGCGGATCGGGTCGCTGCTGGCCTTCCAGGCCGGGTTGCGCACGAACACGATCGACCGGGCGGGCGTGTAGCTCTGCACCTTGTATGGCCCGTCGGCGATCGTGTGCTGCGCGGACGCCGCGCTCGCCGGAACGTAGTTCAGGCTCTCCTCTGGGGCTGGGTAGAACGGGTCCATCGTCAGCATGGTCGGGAAGTACGACGCGGGGTGGACCAGCGTGTAGCTGATGGTCTGGCCGGAAGCTGTCACGCCAGAGATGTTGTGGGTGTCGATGTACTTCTTCATGGCCGCCGGGGTCGCGCTCGAGCCGAGCTTGGCGAAGCCGTTGCAGAAGTCCTGGTAACCCATGATCAGCGTCTCGAAGTCCGGCAGGCCGCCGAATGGCTGGACCGGGTTGCAGGAGCGCTTGAGGCCAATCACCGCGTCAGCCGCGGTGACCTGCCGCGGCGGCGTGGAGTCCCACATCGCGCCGGTGCGGATCGTCACCGAGTAGGTCTTGCCGCCATTGCTGACCGCGGGCGCCGCCGTGGCCAGGTCAGGGTAAGGCAACGTGGTCTTGCCGGGAATGGCGGGGTACGCGTACAGCCCGCGGATCCACATCCGCTGGGCCAGGCCGCCGATCGTGTAGTAGCTGATGTTGTAGTCAAAGTAGTCGACGTCGCCCAGGCCGAGCATGTTCAGCGTGCCGCCAGACTTGGGCGCGCCGGTGCCGGGGTTCAGTCCCTGGAAACCGGCGGCTCCCGCGCTGGGGGAAGCACTGGGCGCTGTCGTGCCACCGCCGCCGCATGCGGCGGCGAGAAGCGCGAGGGCGGCGAGGCCCGCGCCTGCCGCAAGACCCCGCGAACGTATCCGCATCGACACTCTCCTTCACCTGATACATGTCCGCGAAGTCCGTTTCGCGGATCGCCACCGGAGGCCAGCCGCCCCACGGCACGAGGACACACCCGCCGAGGGTGCACCTGGATCAGACTAGGAGCCGTGACACCGGCTGTGAACAGGCAGCCTGCCGCAAGGCACGAATTGTGACCCGACGGTAATCTGAGGCTTATCGGACTGCTACTTGCTGGCCAAGATCCCGTGATAGTCGCGATCAGCCACAGATCTTTTCGGGGGAGCCAGGCTGCCGGTCACCCGGGACGGGTAAGCACACGGGTGGCACCGCCAGGCCCTGGGGTCACGGAAGAGAACCTGCACGCCTGCGCGGCTGCCCGGCGGGATCAGGTGACGGCGTCAGATCTGGTGCCCGTGCAGCCGCCCGCCCAGCCGGAGCCAGCGGACCTGCCCGGCCCGGTCCCTGATGAAGTCGGCGCGGGTGCCCAGCGGAGTGCCATCGCTCTTGTTCACCAGCACGTAGCCGGATCCGGACGGACTGTCATAGAAGGTGAGGAGGACGCGGCTGGCCGTGGCACCCGCGCCGGTGGTCAGCAGCAGGCCGCCCCCATGCGCGGTCATCGTTCCCGGCGCCTCGTCCACCAGCCGCCCGGCAGAGCCGACCTGCTGCCGCGTGTAGCGGCCCAGGTAGGGCGCGAGATCTGCGGGGCTGAGCGAGCGCTGCCGGGCGGGCAGGTTGGTCAGCCCGGTGAACATCGCGAGCGCCACATCGTCCGCGAACAGTTCGTTGACCAGCGAGGAACCCGACTCACAGTTGGTGAGCACAGTCATCGCGAACCCCTGCTCGGGCACCAGCAGCAAACCCGATACTTCCCCGGTCCAGTGCCCGCCGTGCTGGACGATCTGTGTCCCCTGCGCGCTCGGCCGGAGCATCCAGGTGACACCCATACCGGTCAGCTCCACGATGAGGGTGCCGCCCGGGCCCGGGTGGCTGCGCATCGCCTCCAGCGCGCCCCGCGGCAGCACCCGCGTCCCATCCGGGGCACAGCCATCCCCCAGGTGGAACCGGGCCCAGCGGAGCTGGTCAGCCGCGCTCGACATGAGCCCACCCGCCGGGTTGATGCTGCGCGGCAACTGCCAGACCTCGGGCATGACCTTGGCCCTGCCGTTCACGATCACGTGTGGCGCGGCGACGCCGCAGCCGATGATCTCGTCGGAGAAGTAGAAGGTGTGGCCGAGCCCCAGCGGGCGCAGCAGCAGCTCGCGCATGGCGTATTCGTAGGTCGTCCCGGTGATCTGCCCGATCACCTCGCCAGCCAGGGTGATGGCCGCGTTGTTGTAGGCAAAGACCGAGCCGGCCGGGGTCAGCTGCGGCAGGGCCGCCATTCTCGCCGCGTATTTGGGCAGCGCATCCCAGCCACGGCCGGTGTCGTAGAAGTAGTCTCCCAGCCAGCCCGCGGAGTGGTTGAGCAACTGGCGGACAGTCACGTTCTGGGCGCCCGCCGGGGCCCGGAATCCGGGCAGGTAGCGGGTGACTTCGCTGTCCAGATCCAGCTGGCCGGAGTCCACCAGCCGCATCGCGGCCGTCCCGGTGAACGTCTTGCTGGTAGAACCGATCCGGAACAGCGTGTTCCCATCCACCGGGAGCGGGTGGCGGGTGTCGGTGACGCCGAAGCCCCGCACATGCTCCTGGCCCCGGTAGACCACCCCCACCGCCGCCCCCGGGATGAGGTACTTTCTCATCCCGGCCGCGATCTTCGCGTCGAGCCACCCGAACAGTTCCCTGGCTCGTGCGGAATCTGCCGCCCGCGCGGCGTCGCGGGCCCAGGCGGCGTCGCGGGCCCGCGCGGCGTCGCTGGCCCAGGCGGCGTCGCTGGCCCAGGGGGCAGGCGCCCACTCTGGCCTGACCAGCCCCCGCCCCGGCGCCGCCACCGGCCGCAGCGCCGGCTCGGCAAGGGCCGTTGCCGCCGGTGCCCGTGCCGGCCCCCAGCCATCCACCGCCGGCCCCCCCCAAGGCGATCGCTGCCGTCCCCAGAACCACCCGCACGCATACCCCTGGGCTCTGAGCTCAGGCATGTTCTATCAGTAATTGGCCGGCTACTTATAGCGACACGCCATTTCTGAGCGGCTGGCAGCGCTGGCGCGAAGCGCCTACTTGAAGATCACCGTGCGGCGTCCGTGCAGCAGGATGCGGTGCTCGGCATGCCAGCGGACCGCTCTGGCCAGCGCGATCCGCTCGGCATCGCGGCCGATCGCCGCCAGTTCCGCGGGCCCGCAGGTGTGATCCACCCGGGCGACTTCCTGCTCGATGATCGGTCCCTCGTCCAGGTCCGCCGTGACGTAGTGTGCGGTCGCCCCGATCACCTTCACCCCATACTCGTGTGCCTGGTGGTAGGGACGCGCGCCACGGAAGCTCGGCAGGAACGAGTGATGGATGTTGATGATCCGGCCGGCCAGTTTCTCGCACAGCGCCGGCGACAGGATTCTCATGTACCTGGCCAGCACCACGAAATCGATCCGGTGCGCCTCGATGAGTTCCAGTATCCGGCCCTCCGACTGATCCCTGGCCCGGGCATCGGAGCCGGCCGGCACGTGCTCGAAGGCAGCCCCATGCGCGACCGCGAGCGGGCCGAGGCCGGGATGGTTTCCGGCGACCAGTGGGACATCGATGGCGAGCGATTCGGCCCCACGGCGGTAGAGAAGGTCGTTGAGGCAGTGGCCTTCCCTCGACACCATGATCAGCACCCGGGGCCGGACCGCCAGGTCATGCAGTTCCCACTCCATGCCGAACGTGGCCGCGACCGCCCCGAACCCGGCGCGCAGCGCGGCGCCGCCGTCGGCGGCGGCTGTCTCCACGTGAACCCGCATGAAGAACGTGGCGGCGATCCGGTCGGCGTACTGCTGGCTGTCCAGGATGTTGCAGCCCGCCTGATGCAGGTAGGCCGCGACGGCGTGCACGATCCCCGGCCGGTCGGGACAGCTCAGCGTGAGCACGGACTCATTCCCGGGCATATCCACCGGCCGGCCCGGTGCCCCGGCCCCCAGCAGGTCAGCCCCCGACGGCATGAGCACCCCCATCGGAATGGACGATCTCGCCGGTCGTGGCCGGGAACCAGTCCGACAGCAGCGCCACGCAGGCGCGGGCGGCCGGCTCGGGGTTGGCGATGTCCCATCCCAGCGGCGCCCGCTGCGGCCACAGTTCCTCGAAGTGGGCGAAGCCGGGGATGCTCTTGGCGGCCATCGTGCGCAGTGGGCCGGCTGCCACCAGGTTCACCCTGATCCCGCGCGGCCCAAGATCACGCGCCAGGTAGCGGGCACAGGACTCCAGCCCGGCCTTGGCCACACCCATCCAGTCATATGCGGGCCAGGCCACTGACGCGTCGAAATCCAGCCCGACGACGGCTCCGCCCCCCTCCATCAGCGGCAGCGCCGCCATGGCAAGCGCCTTCAGCGAGTACGCCGACACGTGCACAGCGGTGGCCACGTCCTCCCACTCGGTGTGGAGGAAGTTCCCGCCCAGCGCGGCCTGTGGCGCGAACGCGACCCCGTGCACCACCCCGTCCAGCCGGTCGACGTGCGCGGAGACCCGCTCGGCCAGCGAGGCGAGCTGGCCGGTGTCGGTGACGTCAAGCTCGAGCACCGGCGGTGGGTCGGGCAGCCGCTGCGCGATCCGCTCCACCAGGCTCAGGCGGCCGAAGCCGGTCAGCAGCACGGTGGCCCCCTCCTCCTGCGCGATCCGCGCCACGTGGAACGTGATCGAGGAGTCGGTCAGCACGCCGGTCACCAGGATCCGCTTGCCGTCCAGGATGCCCATCGGAGTTTCCCTTTCCAGTCCAGTGCCGGCCGCTAGTGGCCCATGCCCAGGCCGCCGTCGACCGGGATGACCGCACCGGTGATATAGGCCGCGTCGTCGCTGGCCAGGAACGAGACCACTGCGGCGATCTCGTCCGCCGAAGCGAGCCGCCCGAGCGGGACCTGCCCCAGGATCGCCGCCTTGCGCTCGTCCGGCAGCGAAGCCGTCATGTCCGTGTCGACGAAACCGGGCGCCACCACGTTGCAGGTGATGCTGCGCGACCCGAGCTCACGGGCCAGCGAGCGGGCCAGCCCGACCAGGCCGGCCTTGGAGGCCGCGTAGTTGGCCTGGCCGCCGGAGCCGAGCAGCCCCACCACGGAGGAGATGAAGATCAGCCGTCCCCGGCGCATCCGCATCATGCCCCGCACCGCCCGCCGGGCCACCCGGTAGGCGCCGGTCAGGTTGGTATCGATCACCGAGGTGAAGTCGCCCTCGCTCATCAGCGCGAGCAGCTGGTCGTGGGTGATCGCGGCGTTGGCGACCACCACCTCGACCGGCCCCTGCTCCGCCTCGACCTTGGCGAACGCATCGTCGACCGAAGCCGCGTCCCGCACGTCGCACGGCACCGTGGTCAGGCCTTCGATCTTCTCCCCCGAACGCGACGTCACCGCGACCGCGTTGCCCCCGGCCGCGAGCCTGCGTGCGATGGCCAGCCCGATCCCCCGGTTGCCGCCGGTGACAAGCATTGATCGGCTCATCTGCGCTAGTACCTCCGCGGTCGGCGGCGTGCACGGTCCTGCGCAGCGTACCCGGTGGCCGGGGGCCGTCAGGGTGAGACCGGGCCGGTGTGACCAGGCAGGCGTGGGATAGGTTGCCAGTCGTGGCTGACAATGCTGACAACCGCACCCAGGCCCGCCCCGGCGGAGCCGCCGGTGACGGCGCCGCGGGCCGGATCGACCCCGAGTTCACCGCCTACCCGCTGCGTGAGCTCGCGGCTGCCGCCCTGGAACGCGCGACGGCACTCGGCGCACAGCATGCGGACTTCCGCGCGGAACGCGTCCGCGGACAGCGGATCAGGATGTCCGATGGCCATCTGGAGACCCTGTTCGATGCCGACGACCTGGGGCTGGCGGTGCGGGTCGTGCTGGACGGCACCTGGGGTTTCGCGGCCGCGGTCGACCTGACCCAGGCGGCCGCTGTCCGTGCCGCCGAGGAAGCGGTCGAGGTCGCCAGGGTGGCGGCCGCGATCAACACCGAACGCATCGAACTGGCCGATGAGCCTGCCCACGGTGACGCCGCCTGGGTGTCCTCCTATCAGGTGGACCCGTTCGATGTCAGTGTCGCCGACAAGGTGACGCTGCTCAGCGACTGGAGCGCCGGCCTGCTCAGCCATCACCGGATCGACCACGTCGATGCGTCGCTGTACCAGGTCAGGGAATGCAAGTTCTACTCCGACGGCGCCACCACCACGCTCCAGCAGCGGGTCCGGCTGCATCCGGCGGTGACCGCGATCGCGGTCGATCCCGGCGGCCGGTTCGAGACCATGCGCACGCTGGCACCGCCGGCCGGCCGTGGGCTGGAGTACCTGGGGGGCGGTCCCTGGGATGGCACGGGGGGCGGCTGGGATTTCCCGGCTGAGCTGGCTCAGCTGCCCGGCCTGCTGGCCGGGAAGCTGGCCGCCCCCAGCGTCCGGGCCGGCCGCTACGACCTGGTGATCGACCCCACCAACCTGTGGCTGACCATCCATGAGTCGATCGGCCACGCGACCGAACTCGACCGGGCGCTCGGCTACGAGGCCGCCTACGCGGGCACCTCCTTCGCGACCATCGACAAGCTCGGCAACCTCCAGTACGGGTCCCCGCAGATGCACGTCACCGGCGACCGGACCGCCGAGCACGGCCTCGCCACCATCGGCTTCGACGACGAAGGTGTCGCCACCCAGTCGTGGGACCTCATCACCGGCGGCGTGCTCACCGGCTACCAGCTGGACCGGCGGATGGCACACATGCAGGGGTTCGGCCGGTCCAATGGCTGCGCGTTCGCCGACTCCCCCGCCCACATGCCGATCCAGCGGATGGCCAACGTCTCGCTCCAGCCGGCCGAGGGCGGGCCGTCCACCGACGAGCTCATCGCCGGGGTCGAGGACGGCATCTACGTGATGGGCGACAAGAGCTGGTCCATCGACATGCAGAGATACAACTTCCAGTTCACCGGCCAGCGCTTCTACAAGATCGAGAACGGGCGGCTCGCCGGGCAGCTCCGCGACGTCGCCTACCAGGCGACCACCACCGACTTCTGGAACTCGATGGACGCCGTCGGCGGCCCGGGGACCTACCTGCTGGGAGGCGCCTTCAACTGCGGGAAGGGCCAGCCCGGCCAGGTCGCACCCGTCAGCCACGGCTGCCCGGCGGTGCTGATGCGGGGAGTGCGGATCCTCAACACCGCGGAGGAGGGGGCATGACCGCGCAGCAGACCCGATCACCGGACACCCGGCCGCAAGCCACCGTGGAGCGGGCACTGGCAGCCGCCCGCTGCGACGACTGTGTGGTGATCGCCGACGAGACCTCGTCGGCGAACCTGCGCTGGGCGGGCAACACCCTCACCACGAACGGGGTTTCCCGCTCGCGCCAGCTCACCGTCATCGCGATCAGCCGTAAAGCCGGGCAGGGAACCTGTGTCGGCGTGGTCTCCCGCGCCGGGGTCCGCGGCGGCCAGATCGAGGACGTGGTGCGTGCCGCCGAGCAGGCCGCTGCCGAGAGTTCCCCGGCCGAAGATGCACGGGAGCTGGTGGGGCCAGCAGACCGCGAGGCGTTCGGCCGCGATATCACCGCCGGCGGGCAGGCGGCCTGGGATGATCCGGTGACTGGCACCGAGATCGGGGTTTTCCGCGCGTTCTCGGGGGCACTGGGCGGCGCCTTCGAGGCTGCGGCCGCGGGAGGGCGGCGGCTGTACGGGTTCGCCGAGCACTCGGTGACGAGCACCTTCGTCGGCACCTCCAGCGGGCTGCGGCTGCGCCACGACCAGCCCTCCGGCACGGCGGACATCAACGCCAAATCGGCCGACCTGACCCGGTCGGCGTGGGTGGGCCAGGGCACCCGCGACTTCACCGACGTCGACGTGGGCGCCCTGGACGCTGACCTGAGCCGGCGGCTGGAATGGGCCAAGCGCCGGGTGGACCTGCCAGCCGGGCGGTACGAGACGCTGCTGCCCCCGGCTGCCGTGGCCGACCTGCTCATCTACATGTACTGGACGGCCGGGGCGAAGGACGCGCTGGACGGGCGGACGGTGTTCAGCAAGGCGGGCGGCGGGACCCGGGTCGGGGAACGGCTGTCGGGCCTGCCGCTGACCCTGCGCAGTGACCCGTCCGCGGCCGGGCTGGCCTGCGCGCCGGTCGTGATCGCGCACGCGTCCAGCCGGGACTCGTCGATCTTCGACAACGGC